>Ga0179593_1320386_pt1 | contig 13087 bp, 13 predicted proteins | sample CZODoug2_1_08_16_FD_185931 | JGI IMG/M metagenome (GOLD analysis project Ga0179593, IMG submission 185931) | Vadose zone soil fungal communities from Angelo Coast Range Reserve, California, USA - CZODoug2_1_08_16fungal (PacBio error correction) | ecosystem: Environmental > Terrestrial > Soil >... | reverse complement strand
CCTCAGGTGAGAGACCTTCTCTCGGCCAAGTAATGTGAGATGGACGACCAACAGCGTTGTGTTTTCTTTAACTCTTCAACACATGTTTAGTTTTTGTCTTGGGTTTTTGTTTTTTTTGGATTCCTTGCTCATTTTTCCATTCCCCCTCTCGAGAGGGAGGTACTGTCCACGAGTAAGTTGACATCCCCCTGATAAAGGTGGAACTCTCCCGGAATGGGCTTCCCTTTTTCGGATTACTCTATCTCAGATTTCTTCCCTCACGTTTTGATATTCACTGGCGAGATCTAGTATTGAGCCCACTCGAGGCATTCCCTTTCTATCCCGCTCACGGCGAGAAACACAAATGACTCCCCGCCCCCTTCCGTTAAAGCTTCCCTCCTCCCCCCTCCTTTGAAGTAAACCCTGAATAGAGCGGGATCCGGCCGCTATGAGTTCTTCGTTGTCACTCAGGCTTTCTACCTATCGTATTTTAATCGGCCTTGTGCGAGGCTTCAAGTCTCTTCTTTATCTTCGCTGTAAGTTTCTTCCAATTTTTTTACCCCCGTCCTGCAAGGATCTATTTTTTTCGAGGTTTTCTTTGCCCCTGACTGGCAATTTACCCGGTAAGCCTTCAGTCTTTAATGTTTTTTTTGCCTTTCTCAGCTTCCGCTGCAGAGTGAAATCAACACTATCTGAAAGGTGGCCTGCCCCCCCCGTGTGGGTAGTTTGTCCATCCCTGCTTTTCCGTCCCGTTTTTAATAGGGAGTCTCTTTGTCTATGACTCTTCTATTTTGCTGGTGATGTTTTTTCGTGTCGTTTCAAGTTTTTTACTTATGACGTTTTCCCTCCCCGTGACTCACGTCCTGCTCTCGTTGCGGACAGCGTAATCATAACTTCTCTGCCCCCTCCTCCTCTAATGTTTAGAATATAGGGATCATGGGAGGATTCCCAATTTAAACATGTCATAATCCACCTCGTTCTTCTTGGTTGAATCCTTGGCGGGTCCCATGGCCTCTTCTCCCAACAAGGGGGTTAGATACCCAACGTTTCCGCACTTCCCATAGTCCCGCGTCTTCTAGACCCCTCTTACCCCCCTCATCTTTCAGTAAGCCGCTTCCCCCCTGAGTCCTTGACTTTTAGTGGAGAGGCATTTCCTATTTTGTTTCGACCCTCATGAGAGGTCCCCCGACTTTCGGTTGGCGCTCCTCCCGGCGTAAAGAAGAGCTTCGTCTCCTTCTGTCCCCGCAACGAAGCGCTTCCCCCTCCCCCCCCCGAGATATTCAGAATTTCTTTTTTTCTAAGGTTTGGGCTTTCGAGATAATCTGACCGTGTTTTCGGGCTTGTTGATCCCTTGGAGTACCCTCGTCCTTCTTCTTTCCTTTCGGAGTCCTCTATGGCGTCCTTCATATAAGATCGCATCTCAGTTGCTGGGAGCCACCAGACTTTGCTCGCTGCAGTACCAACACCACAGACACCTCCCTAGAGATTTGGGGTCGGTTCTTTGGGACCACCCAGGTTCACTTGACTTCAGCCGCCTGACGAAGACATACAAGTCTCTGATCAGAGAGACGGATCCCCTCATCACGCCCCGAGAACCGTCGGCCCTTCTCTCCTAAACCTCCAAAGGCCTCCCCGATGTCCTGCTTGAAAGTGTTCCCTTCCGTCCCTTTCCTTCCTCCTCGGCCCTTACCAAGATGCGAGAGTTCGCGCACTAAGCGTCAATCATTCTATGTTCGAGGATTTTGATCCTCAGGTCGATGATGTCTTTTTATGTGGTGAGAAGACCCCGTTGATCACTAGTCCTTATAAGAGTCCCCTCCCTGAGACCTGGCTCAAATTAGACCCCACACACCAACCCCACCACCCACAAAAAGGCTATCCTGGAGATTCCTTTGTCGGTGTTAGGTCACTTCAGGTTCTGATCTCCGACCCTTCCAAAGATGTCATATATGTACTTGGCAAGCTCTACAACCGCCCCTCCAACAGCCAAGATTCCCCTTTTCCCCGGGTATGGGGCGTGACCTATCGATTCCCCCCCCCCCTGAACTTTTAGTACACACCTCCCGGTCCCACTTTGTAGTTTTTTGGCTACGTCCCACCTACACCCCTCTCTTTCCTGTTACGACAAGCCTGTTCAGGGATTCTTCTCTTTTAGGTACGTTATGGTTGGTTCAGCCCCTTTCAGGTTTTTCCTTAGCAGACCAATTAATATTCCTTCCGTTGTTGTGTTCGCTTCGCTTCCGTGGATACTCAGAACCTTCCTGAGGGACAAACTCCGGTGACTCTCGCAAGGACGTTTTAAGCTACTGCTTGGCGGTCCCTTCCCCTCGGTTCGGGGGTTAGTTGAGTCCTTTTTTTTCCCCCCCCTCCCCTTTTGGACAGGTTCTTTTTTTCCTGTTTACCGTGGAACAGTGGATATATTTTCCGGTTTCTTTATTTCCATCTTTCCCCTTCTCTTTTGCAGGTAGGGCATTTGTCTTTAGCTTTTTCCGACCTCGGGATCGCCCCTTTTGGCGCGTTTTCTAGCGGCCCCGCGTTCTCCTTCCCACCCACCTAACCCGGACATATCACTCTCCTCGTCAGTTGTTTGGCGCGGGCCTCTACATTGATCCCTCGACCCCCTTATTACGCGTAGGAGAGTGCTTATTGAAGGTTCTTCTTTCACCCCCCAGCTTCCTCATCTACTTCTTAGGAGACAAGCGATTTCCCCCGAAAGTCAATTTTTCGTAGTGTGCCGCCACCCTCCCTCCATTATGAGGCCCCTGGTTGTAACCAAGTTTCCGCCTATTCTCCGGTGATCGCCTCCTTCTTTACGGGTTGTGAAGGAGAGACGGTGCCAGGGTGGCTCCAGACGTGCAGTTTGATGAGCTGGAACTTCGGTTTCACGTGATCGATCTTAGATTCGCGTCATGCGCTTAAATCCACACCAGACTGATCCACTGATTTTTACCCCCCCACCAGGATCCTATTTCTGCTTTTTCTGTTTCCATTCTCCGTAAGGTTCCGGTGTAAGGTCTTTCTCTTTCCGATGTCCCCTATCCGGAGTTCCGACACCATCGTCCCTTCATTTACCTCATTGCGGCTTAAGGATCCTGATCTTCTCACGAACCCCAAATTTTGTCTCCAGCCCCTTGAGTTCTCCGATTCGTTGTTTTGAGTCGTTCCCTTGCCGGGACCAGGACTTGGTTCCTTACGATCGTTCTTTTTCTGGGCCTGGCTTGCCCAGCGGCCCCGTCTGTTTCTCATTTTCCTCCCTCTCCTCCCTTCCCCGCTGAAACCCCCCCCCCTTCCTCAAGGAGACTGAACCCTCTTTCCGAAGCGCTCAGTTTTGTTGAAACGAGGGCTCTAAGGGACTCGCTTTTCTACCCGCTCGTGGATGGTTGACATTTCCGGCTTGAGTCCTTTTGACGTGGTGTTTCGCTCCCCCCCGCAAGGGTTGTAGGACGCGGCCATTCAGTTCCCGCACTGATGCCAGACACCCTTTCTCCCTGCCTTGAGATGGGCGATGTTTTTTACCCCCGTCGCGCCTCTCGCTCCCCCCCCCCGGACTCTCTTTGCCTCCCCGGCTTTATCCTGAGCGAAGTCCCCTTCCTTGCAAGTTCCCTCGGGAATTTAACTCGTGGGTAGGCCCAGAGCACGTCCCCGACCACCAGCATCGGATGTTCAACTGCCCTTCCCCGTCTGACCTTGAGAGTCCCCTCCTTCTTTGTCCCCCATGCGACACGGTCCCCCTCATTTGCCACCTTTATTTTGTTAGCACGGCGGGTTCTTCCCTATTCCTGAATAGCCTTCCCAGCCACGCATTGACCTGTGAAGCCCGTTCTTTACCCTTTTCTCCTTTTTCTGGAAAGTGGAAATTTACCGCCGTCCTTCCTTGCTACACAGAGTTCCCTTTAGGGCATATGGCCTCCCGTATCCCAGCTTGGCGCCTGACCTATCCCACCAGGGATCTACATGCAGATCGCAGAACGTCCTCTCTCCCTATCCCAAGACACATCGAGGTTTAGGCCCCATTCTCCTTAGAATTTTTAAGTAGACTTTTCTGCTCAATGAGGTTCTCTCGGTTTGGGCCTTGAGCCCCCCAGCTAGAGGAACTACCTAGTTTATTTTCCCCCTCCGCTCCTTCCTTTGATTCACCTCACCCAGGAGGCTTCCTTCCTTCCCATCTGAGCTAGATTCTCTCAATTTCCCTCCCCCTCGTCGGCCGGAGAGAGGTCACCGTTTCTCTGAGTATCCCTACTTTCCCTTGTCCCTGAGCCTCACTCGAGGAGGCATAGGAGATGGGGAACTTAAAGCCTACCCACCGTTACGGTATTTACTTGTAGACTCATTTTCCACCGCTTACAGTCTCGTAGTTCTCTACCGACCCGACGGTCCTCGGGCACTTGGGGGTCTGAGCGGAGCGGCGGTTCCCTGTCCCGTCTGGGGACTTCCCCCCCTATTCTCGTCATTTCGACGATAGGACTCGCTCCTGCCCCCGTGGTTGAAGATGATTTAGGGGATGGAGTTCCCTCCCCCGATTTTTTGGCCCTTGTCTTTGTAAGTACCCCGGCTCCCTCTTCCCCGCGGCTTTTTCTTTTGCCCGGGTGAAGTTCCCGACTCATCCCTTCCCCGCCCTCTCGTTAAAGCTAAGAAGGAGCTCGTGCGGTTTTTGAGTGACCTTTCCCCCCCCCTCCTTCAGGTCTTGCAAGGTTTCTCCTGGACTTGCCGTCCCGTTTACCGCTTCTAAAAACTTCCCCTTCCCCCGCCGCCGAAGAGACAGATAGGCTTCCGACCACTTGTTTTTAAAGCCCTTTTCATTCCGTTCGCTTTCTTTCCACCCTCCCTCCACCATCGAAGTCCCTTCCCCTCCACAGGGATCTCATTGAAGATCACGATCGTGGCGTTCGCATCGCTTTGCATTATTTGCAAACCCGTTCGAGCATCCTTCCCCCCCCCCTCTTGTAGAGAGGATTTCTCCCTTGGTGGCAACCCCCCCTCTATCGCATGTCCCCACTCTTTCTTCCTTTGCTTTTTCCAGAAGGTAGGTATAAGTCCCAGCCGAACATTGGTGGACTCTTTCCCCCCTTCGTTTGGTGGTGCGAGGGTGCCCCCCTGGCAGAGAGGCGTTCCAACGGTTTTCGAGTTCTTCAATCCCGATATGGCGGTCTTTCCCTCTTGTGTCGGAAGAGGCCCCTCTAGAAAGTACCTACACCCCCTTTTATCAAAGCGAGAAGTGTCCCCTTTGGCAGCCAGACAGAGCCCCTCCCTTTTCTCTGATCATTTCGATGCCACTCCTCTTTCTTTGAATTGATGTTAAGAACCCCTTACCCTCCCTTCCACGTCTTAATCCTGCTGCCTCAATCGTCTGTCTCCCTTTTTTCGACTACTGCGAAAACCATACACTGGCCTTTTAAGGATATCCCCTTCCTCCTCGAATAACAACTGGCTTGCTTAATCGCCTGCTGTGAGGAGGGAAAAAGTGGAGTACTCCTCTTTCCCTGATCTTTCCCCCTCAGCATTCTTACTTAACCGACCGCGCCTGACCGGCAAACCTCTCTCTCTGACCAGTTTCTTTCGTGTTAGAGAGTCTGACCTGATTGTATGATGCTGGACCCCCTTTCCTTCCCTCCTTGGGTCCTTGAATTTTGCATCGACGATTCGCTCTTTTATTCTCAAGGGCCAACGTTGACGCTTTTAGTCTCTTTTCACCTGTGCCATTCCCCCTTCTTCCCCTTTGCCGTCCAAGCTTCCCGATCTCCCATCTTTAAGAGGCTCTTCCTCCGGATATCATCAGCTTCCTTCTCTATGAGGCCATTGCGAGAATTCCCCTCTCTCCGGCCAATGCTCCCCCTTTTCCGCGGTCCGGCTGCTAGATTACTTCCCAAAGCTAGAGTGTATTCCGGCCTTATGGTCTTCGTTGCCTCCGGCTTCACCCGGTTCGCAGAAGCTTGATTCTTCTTTTCCATTGTCGGGAGAGGGGGATTGCGGTCCTTTTTTTTACATATTCGCTCGCCTTTTTTGTTGTGGCTCCCCTTCGGTTACAATACCTAGACCCAAACGTATTTTCGTGTCAAACTCCTTTTCATAACTGGGAAGAGAGGACTAGTTCAGTCCATTCCCCAACACTCTAGCAAGGGTCCCCCTGGCTTAGAATTCTTGCGGCTCCCGCTCTCCGCTCTTCTCCCCCGTCCCCCTCCCTCTTCATTCTCCCTTCCCCGCCCACCCCTACTTCCAAACCTGTCCCTTCCACCTTTCTCTCTTTTCCCCATTCTCTCCCCCCTTATTCGCGTACAATCCGTCTCCCCCCAGCCCCCCCGTCCTTCCTTCTCCTCCCTCCCTCCCCCTCCTCCCCCCCGCCCCACCTCCTCCTCCTCCCCTCCTTCGCCTCCACCCTCCTCCTACTCTCCGTCCCCCAACCCTATCACTTTCAGTTCCCCCATTTCCCGCGTACCCCTCAACCCTCCACCTCCCCGCTCTCTCCCCCTCAACCCCTAATCCTTCCCACACCCCACATTTCTTCCCCCTCGCCCCCCATCCCCTTTTTTACCCCCCCTATCCCCCCTCCCCCTCCGCCTTCTCCCCCCCCCTTCTACCCCCCTTCTCACTCGCCCCACCATCACCCTTTTCCTTCTCTTTTCCTCCCCCCTCTCCCCTTTCCTCTTGCTTTTAGTGACCCCTTTACCCTCTTCCCACATACGTATGGGTCGATCAATGATACGCTTTCATGTTGTCTTTCCGTTTGGTCTTTTCACTGTTCGATGTTTCTTTCATTGATAGTGTTCCCCTTTCACTTTGATGCTTCCCCTCCTATGAAGTTCTCGAGGCTCTAGTATTTTTCCCCTAAGATCTAGACAGCCGAAGCCCTGCGAACTCTACTGCCGATTTTCCAATTGGTAGTCCCCCCCCCCCTATAGACACAAATGGTCCATTTTCCGTCTTTGCTTATGGACCCGCCTTGCGGTATTCGGACTTTCACCCCGTTTTCCACGTAGTTTTAGATCTACCCCCCCCCCCCCCCACCCCCGTCCAGCCTGCCCCTCCCCCCCATTAGCAGAGTACGGAAAAGGACCGACCTCTCCTAGCCCATCTTTTTATGAAGGCCGACTCGTAATAGGTTAATAGTACCTCCCCCTCAGTTTGTCTTTCTCAGGGTGGACTGCTTTTCCTTCTCTCTGGCCTTGAAGTTCTTGACTCTGTTCCTATGGCGTGCCTTTTCCGTAGGCGGCCCTCAGAACCCCTTAGTCATCAGGAGTTTCCCTTTTTTAAATTCCCCCCCCCAGCCCACCGAGGACCGCCTATCCCAAGGAGGATCGAGAATCTCCAATGGTTGGTATGGCGAGGTCTTCCGACGACGCTGCGGCAGGAGCTTAATTTGTTTGTGGACTAACTCCTATCTTCCGGGGCTTTCTCTCCGCCCACACGCACCACCGACCGTGCCACCACACCAACCCGCCCCCAACCGGGCCCCCCCTTGAATTGGTGGGGGTGTTTCTGTCCGGATGCACCTCCCTCTCTCAATCCTTCTTGCTTTCGGGACTCCTCCCCACTCGGAGTAACCTTCGCTTCTCGCTCATAAAGACCGTACCTCGCCCGTACCAGCCCCGTTTCCTAGTATCTAGGTAAGCCCGCACTTCCCTCGAGGTCCTAGAGACAATCAGAGAACCCTTTTTGCTTGCTTTTTCTTCCGTGCCCCCTGCCCTAGGGTGTTTATCTGGTGATTTCCCCCCTCAACTTCCCCAGGTCTTCCCCCTTTTTTTCCCCGATCTCTTTCTCCTGTCATACCCTTGAGAAAGAAAACGTGCCTTACCCCGAGGGCTCGTTTTTCCCTTTGGCTGGTGGTCTTACCTTGTCCCCCCTTTTTCCCCTTTTGACTTTTTCCTCCCAATGCGACCCCCTCTTTTCTACAGTTGCGTTAGAGATGTCTACACCTCCCCTCACGAACTCCAAGATACTAGGGAATGTCGACAACTCGATGACTCTACAATTTCCCATTGAGGTCGTCACCCCCCCCCAGACCGCAGCTTGTGTTCCTACCAACAAAACCCCCCCCTATGAGTAGCCCCACCCCTTTCCCCTCTTTTTCCCGTATCCCTGAGAAGAGGAAGTCTGGTTCCCGCCGCACGCGTATTGCTCCGCCACCCCTTACTATATCTCCTTTTCACCCCCCCCTAATTTGTTGTGTCTCCTTTGGCTGTCACTCAATTACGTTTCCACAGTCAACCTGCCCGGATACTCGGACGACCTGTCTTAACTTTTGGCGGCTCATCTGGCTTGGTTATGTATTTTTTCCTTGGTTCCAGTGGCCCCTGTTTTGTTGTGTGTGCCTGGGACCCTTTCCCTCGTCTCAGGTAGAAATTACGGGTTTCTTTTGATCTGGTTTGTCACTTTATTTCCCCGTTGTTAGGCGTTCCCCCCGCTGTCTTGTCTTTTTTTTCCAGATTCCCCCTGGAGATTTAAAGGAACCAGGCACCCTTTTACCCTCTGATCCCTCTTCGAGAGATTTTGCAGTTTTTGATGGCGATTGTCAAGGTAAAGTTCTCCCGTGTAGCGGAGTATTTTTTTATCGGATTTTTCCAGTGGGAGTGAGACCAAACAACCAGAGAAATCCCGAGGTACCTTCGTTCTTGATTTTTATTTTAACTCATAGAACCTATCTTTTTTTTCTTCTTTGCCTTTTGGTGCCTGGCCCTTCTTTGACGTGTACATCGTCTTCGTCTCGTTAATTTTCCCGCCGTAAGAGTCTCTCTGCTATCCATTTTTCCTCCTTTTGACGCCGCGCTTTCTAGGTAGACCCCTGATGATAGTGATCTTTTTTTGGTATCTGAGGATGAATCGACCTCCCCTACCCCCCATTACCTGTCTTCCACCCCCCTGAACCAGTAACACATACTGTCTTTTTGTTCTCTCCTGAATGATACGGCTTTTGCTCCCCCGCGCTTTTTTGGATCGTATATTCTCCACTAGCGGGACACGACTGCTCCGATGATTCACATACTTACGTATCCAACCGAAACAACCCCCCACTTAATTTATCTCTCGGATCTCCCACCTGGGACGTCTCTGATCTAGTGTGGGCTTTGCGCGCGTCCAGTTGTTTTTGTCAAGTGAAACCTGATTTCCCTGGGTTCTTGTCCTCCGGGAAGAGCCCCCTTTCCCATCTTTTCCTTCCAGCGCCGATATATTTCCCCCCGTCCATTCTCCCAGTCACATATTTGGATTTTCATGCTCCCTGACTTTCTCGCTATCCGTTCGAAGCTGGTCGTTTTTGACGATCCTTTTTGATGGTTCATTTTCCCCCCCCGTGACGTTTGATTATTGTTCCCCGTCCCAACTTTGATGGTCGTACATGGACCGGGACAGCGGGAAGACCTAACATCAGTCGACCCTCATTTGCTTGTTGTGGATGCCCCCCATGTGTTCGACGTAGATGTCCACATCGGATGAGCGTGGACCTATCCTGAGCCGTAGAAGACCGTTGCTGTCAAGTAGACTTTAACTGAGGTTCGAACATGTGGCTTTGAGGCCCAGATCCCGTCCACGACCAGAATGGAGTTTTGCCATCCCCTAGCCTAAGAAAAGAGAAAATGTCAGGTCCAACTGAGTTGGGCATCAAATTCCTTTCCACCCCGGTAGAACATTTTTTGCACGGTTCCTATCTTTGTTTAGTCCGTGGAAGCTGCCCGGTCCCCTGACAAGGTGTATTTTCCTTGGTCTAAGTAGGCAATTTGCACTACCCAGTAGAACCTCAAAAAAAGACTTCCCCTTAGGACTCTTCTCACCTTTTTCCGCCGTTCCTAAATTAAACCTCTATTCGCATATCAAGATTCTTTTTGACTTGCCTTTCCTTTTCGCAAGACGAGATTCCATCTTCCCCTCCCCTGATCCTTTCCCTGAGAGATGTGAAAGTACGACCCCTCTGGAGCCTTCACGATGAATGCTTTCGCAGGGTTTCCTGCCTTCTATCTGAGTTTTCTTTTCTTCGTATATTAAAGGGCCTTATAGCCTCCGCCTATCTTCCCACAGGCACCTGCCAAGAGAGGGAATGTCTCTATTTCCCCACTTTCTTCGAGCGAACTACAAATCGCGTATTTTTTCCCCCTCATTAGTTTTTTTTTATTCCCCCCATAGGTCCTGATGGTCACCCGACGACTCTCTACGTGAGGCTTACTCTCAGAGGACGGTTCCCTCCATCTCGGTGGTATTGTTTCTCGCTCTTGCGAGGAAAGTTTCATGCTTTTTGCTTCGCCCCTCGGTCGCCCGTTGCCGATCTAGGAGATGAGCCGCCTGTTGGACTCTCGGGAGAGTGACCTTACCTGTTGGTCTCAGCCTCCACCTGCGATATGAGGGCAGTGCTGTCCGGTCCAGTGCGGCGTCACGTCCCCCCCGAGAGTAGTTGTCCCGCTCAGAGATTCCGATGCGGGGGGCTTCTTTCCGCTCACAGGACCTGTCACTTTTTCTCTGCTCGTTTCCCCCGCTTGAACGATTTGCTTCCGCAAATAAGAATCTCGTTGCTTTTAGCTTGTTACAGCCTTCTCTGTAAAGGAGCAGGTCACAACTCCTACCCCCCACCGTCGCTCCTTTCGAGGACGATTTCTTTGAGCGGGAGGCTCCCCCCTTCTCCTTCCCTCCCCGAGAGTGGCTTTAATAGCGCAATCGTTCCCTCTTTCTTGGCCCACGTCGAGGATATCTTTTACCCTGAGAGCTTTTCGCCCGGGTGCAAGTATAGCCGATGCTTTCTTTCCCCCCCCCCGCTCCTTGCGGCATGAAGACGTTCGTCCTGCCCGTCCCCCTGAGGTGGCTGCCCTCGACTCTCTCCGTGGTTTCCGCGTTTCGCTTTTCCCCCCCCAACTGTCGAGCTCATTTGTCCTTTAGGTCGCCTTTGTTTTCCGCCCGGGGAATCGCACTTCTGCTCAACCTTTCAAACTCCTCTTCCGGCGGTTTTCTCGGTTCACATAGGACCACTTAATATTGCGGTCTTTGATGTGGTCCCTCCGGGTGCCCCTGGCAGGATGCCGAACCGGACCACTTTTCCCCGCCCCTGGGCCCTTCCTTCTGCTCCATCTTCGAGCTTTCTCTCGGCGCCCACCCTGCCCAATCGGGGGAGGCGCTTTTCCCTTCTTCACTCCACATAAATTGACTTGCGTCTCTCTCCCGAGAGATTAGAGGCGGGGAGAAATTCAGCCGAGCTTCCAGCGCATCTGCCTGTCCCCGCCGCGCCTTGCGTCCTTAGCTCCGCCACTGAGTGTTTTTTCCGTCTTCTTTTCTGAGATAGCAATCCCTTCTCTGTATGCTTATGTCCAACTTAGTAAGAAATGGGTGGAGTTTCCTTTCACGCAATCCGAGAGCGTTTGGTGTCTGGAAGGAAGCGAGGGAGTTTCCTTCAGAGATCTGGAATATCCCGGCCTCTGGGGAGGGGATGTTACGAGCTAGAGGCGATGATGCCTCTGCGCCTCCCTTTTGACCTCGTCTGGATTACCCTCTTCCTTTCTCCGACTCGAGGCGGGACACCCTATAACTTAGTGAAGGAGTATCTTCTGGTCCCCCTTCCTCTCGGTTAAGGCCTCGTTCCGGTGGCGTGTCTCTCCCTGCTTGTCTCCAGAGACCTCCGTTTTTTCAGCCCCTTGTTTTGAGAGGATGAATGACTTTTTTTTGATGGCTTCAATTTGCTCCTTCCTGGCGCTCCTTTTTTAGGTAGGTGGAAAGGGACCAGACCTTCGCCACGGTAAGATTCAGTCATGTAACATTTTTTTCTTCATCCTGACAGTCAACCATTCTAAGGTGGCCATTGATCCAAGTGTTTTTATGAGTCCACCCATAGGATGCCTTTCTTACTTGATATCATCATAGTTTCGGCTAGCTGGCTTTTTAGTTTTCTTGTTTCTCCCCAGGAAGTTGTAATATAAACCTATTTCGATACGTGTCGTCCCCGCGCGTCCTTTAGGTAGAATAATAAGTTTCCGATTTCGCTCAACTGGCCCTCCTCTGCATACCGGGCGGTAGGTTTTTCACTCCACGCTCCTTACCCGTATCGAAAATTCGGTAACTCCGGTGTTTGCCATTAATGGCCCGTGTCCCAAATAAGGTTTTTCTCTACATACACCAACGTCATTTCTTCCCACTATGAGAACTTTTCTCGCCCTACCCTTAGAACTATTTGATTTATTTTCGTCTTTCTACCTCCCCCTTGTACGGGTATATTTGAGTTCCTTTTTTCCTAGCACTTCCTTTCCTGATCCTAATCGGGCAATGGTTTTTATTAGCCACGAGGAGACAGTCAGTGCGTCGAGGAGTGACCGTCTACCCCCCCAAAGATAAAGACCACTCCTTAGACCTCCCTTAGGGATTTCCCCCTCTCCCCCTCTTCGGGTGGTTTCGTAAGCCATTGCATTCTCTCCTGATTGGTCTGATTTGAGTTTTCTGGTCTCTCCCGGAGCTACTCGAGTCCCAACCTCAGCTTCCCCCAACCTCCACAGCCCCTGCTGCTCCTTTTGTGATTTCTTTTTTGGATTTAAGAGAGCGCATCGCGCTATTCACCCCGTCTCAGACTTCCTGAGTTACGTTAATCCTCCCCTTCGTCACCCGGGGCTTTTTTCGTTCCTCACTCAAGTAAGGACCCGCGTCTTAATCTTCGGGCCTTGAGTCCGTTTCCCGCCCAAGATTGTTTTTTTCCAATAGTACCAAATTTCCCTTTCCTCCCTCTTGTACTGCGGAGTGTACTTTTGAGACTCTCTGGAGGGGATAGGGTTTGAGATTGACCGATTCACCTTTTTCCTATACTGTGAATATAAGTTCCTCGTCTTCTCTAACAGAAATTACCATCCTCTGTAAGGTTATTGGTGGTCAATGAAGGTGCTCCTTCTTTGCATATCCCTGGCGCCCACGAGCTCTACAGATTCTAGTGACGACTCCCATCCCTTCCACATGACCCCATGCAACTCAATGCCTTTGCCCCTTCGCTGATTACTTCTTCTCTTTCTGGCAACAAAACCTGACCCCGGTACAAGGGGTCTTTTAATACGAGTCACCTGACCAAACGCCATTTCTGAGGCCGACCTTTTCGTTTTCCTTTCTTGCAGGGAGTTCTTTTTTACCCTTAATGTAGTACTTGATCCTCCCAAATTTTTTC
>Ga0179593_1755793_pt1 | contig 13088 bp, 19 predicted proteins | sample CZODoug2_1_08_16_FD_185931 | JGI IMG/M metagenome (GOLD analysis project Ga0179593, IMG submission 185931) | Vadose zone soil fungal communities from Angelo Coast Range Reserve, California, USA - CZODoug2_1_08_16fungal (PacBio error correction) | ecosystem: Environmental > Terrestrial > Soil >... | reverse complement strand
CTCTCCGTTTGACGTGCTAGTCCCCTCCCTCCCTCCCGGTCATTACCCTTAAGTTGGTTCCGTTTTCCTCTGATCGTCCCTTTCCTTTTGAGGGTCTTCCTTTTTGCGGCTTTCCCACTGGTTTTTTGGAAGAGGGGAGGCGCAGTTTTCGAACCATGTTTCCCTTTTTTTCCGCCGTCTCTTCCCATCATTTCCATTTTGGCCCCCCCCTTCTTTTTTCCTTTTTTTTCATGGTCCCCCTTTGGGGGGGAGGACACCATTGACTGACATTCGTCCCGTCCGTTTTCCGATGCTTTTTCTGGCTTTTGTCTTCCCATCGGGCCATCCCCCTTTGGCGGTTGAAGGGCTTTGGGTTAGTCTTTCCCCCAGCTTTTTCTTTTTTTTTGGTTTTCTTCATCGTCTTCTCAACCCCCCCTTCGCTGGTCCTCTTTTTATGCTCCTTTCGAAAGGTTCCAGGCCCCCGTATTATCCCCCCCTCATTCCCGAGTCTTTTATCGGGGCCCTCTGGAACAACCCTGCGAGGCGGGTTTCGTTTGAGGTCACCACCCTCCACGAACTCCAAGTTTCTTTTCGGTCCTGGTACCTAGTTAGATCCACTAACCCAAGGCACTTTTGTTTCCCATTTCCCCCCAACTTCACTTTTCCCAAGCTGACACAACAGGGACAAAACTCCCTTTTCTCTGGACAAGTCGCCTCTTTCACCCCCCTTTAACACCCTACCCCCCCTAAGTCCTAGGTGCGGCCCGAGTCACCCGTGCCCTGAATTTCGTGACTCTATTCCAGTGGCTTTTTTTTTCCCCAGATACTTTTTTTTCATGGGTTCCCCTTCTTCTCAGCCCCGACGGGCCCCTGGAAGCGATTTTTCACCCAGAGTTGCTGGCCTTTCGGCCTGGTGGTTCTTCTTTCCCCCTTTTTGGCCCTTGTGAACCCCTGTTTTCGGAACCAAGGTTTTGCGCTTTTTGCCCACCCGTCTCTTTCTACCCCCCCCCCCCCCCCCCCTGGTCACCTGGGTCCCTCCCCCCGCCCCCCCCCCGGTTCTTAGGTTTCTCGGGCACTTCTTTTTTTTTTGCTGCTTTTCTCCCCCCTTGTTTTTTTTTTTTCGTTCGATTTCTTCCCGTGGCAGGGGTTTTCCGGTACCCCTTCCTTCGGGCTCTCGTTCCTTTTTTTTACTCTTCCTATGGCAAGTAATGGGACGTTTTTTCCAGTCAATGTTCTCCCTTTCGGGGATCCTTTTCTTTTTCCCCCCCCCCCCCCGAAGAAATCCTTTATTCCCCCCCTCTCCTTTCAGAACCCCCCATGAGTCATGACTTCCTTTTTCTGCAACTCAAGATCCCTTTTCCCATCTTGTGGACCCTCCCTCGCCTGTTCTTTAATTTGTTACCTTCACGGTACACCTTTTCTTGATTTTCTGACACCTGGTGGGTCCTGATCGATCCTTTACCCCCACTGTCCCGAGTTTTGCCCTCTCTATTACCCCTAAATTTTTTTTCCGGAAAGTCTTTTCCCGAAAAGGCTACTTCCTCCTTTTTTTTTCAGTTTACATTCTTGCGCTCCCCAGGGAGGTTCCCCTTCTTTTTTTTCGTCCTTTTTTTCCTTTTTTCAAAGCCTTACCTTGACGGACGATTCTCTTTTCGACGTCGACGCCCCTACCTTTCCTGTCAGCAACTTCTGTGGCTTTTTCCGTGCTTTCCCCTTTTGCAAGTCCCTTGCGAATTCTTTCTTTCGTCCCCGTGCTTTACCATTTCCCAGACGGACTTGTTTGTTCTGCTTTGCCGTTTCCTCTGCATGCCTGTTTTTTTTGGAAATTCCCCTTTTTTGTTTTTGGAACTCGTCCCCCTCCCAAGGGGTACCCCTGGTATTCAGTCCCCTGGTTCGTAGATCCTAGACCTTCGTTTTTTTTTTTTCCAGGTCCCCTTCCGTTGACTCTTTTGGGGAGCGAATTCCGGGGGCGTGCCCTTTTTTCCCCGGTTTTGTTCGGTCCCCCTCACAGTTTTCTTTTTAAAGCTTTTCCCCTTTTTCAAGGGTTTTTCAATTTCCTCGATTCCCGTGATTCTCTCCCTTGACTTATTCCCCCACACCCTTTCCCCTCAGTGCCACGGTCCTTTTGAATTCCTTCTCCCTTTCCCCCTTTTACATTTCATTTTTTCTTTTTTTTTTTTTTTCCTCCTTACCTCCTTGTTTTGCTGTCCCCGTTCGGCTTTTTTTTAAGTAGTTCTTTCGGTTTTTTTTGATGTCCCTACTGAAGTGTGTTTCCATTGTAGTCCTTTCTTATGTCCAAGTCTTTTCCCCTAGGGAGTTCTTTTTTCTTTCTAGGTTATTGGTATTTCCATGCAGGGCCGGTGTTTGAATCTTTGGCGACTTTCTTTCCGTCCTCTATCGGCTTTTTGCGGGCTTTTGACCTCCCTGGGTATTCGAAGGGCTCTGTTGGAAGGGGACTTCCCACCTGGTGTTTTGGTGTCCTGGATTTTTTTGAACCACCTGTTTTGGATTTCCCCCAATCCCCCCTTTTGTGGATCTTTCCCTTCTTTGGTTTTTTTTTGCCTTGCGGATCCTCGCGTTGTCGCTTTTCCAGGCGTCCCCATGTACTCCTTCCCCTGGCCCCTGCGAGCCCGTACTTCCCTTTCGCACGGGACTCTGCTGTTCCCCCAGACTCCTTTGTCCGGTTCCGGTTCTCGATAACCGTACGTCCTTTTGGATCACTCCTATTTCCGAGGGACACTTCCCTTTGGGCAAACTTCCGAACCCCTTTGCCAATCCCCAGACCCCCACCCCTTACGACATTATCCATTTTTTTCTTCGGCAAGCCGGGCAACTCCCGCGGTGTTCTGGATCACATCGGTTATTTCTTCCTTCCGAATTCTTGACTTTCAACTTGAGTACCTTTCTAGGGGGGCCCCTTCCTTTCATTGTCCTTGTTTTGTCTCTATTAACTCTTTCTATTCCTGAAGGGGGACCTTTGCGTCTTTTACTTCTTCCCTCTTTTTTCCCTTTGCTCCCCCTAGGTCCGGGCGGGGTTCCCCCCCCGTTTTCCCCATTTTTTTTTTCTGAAACCTGTTTTTCTCGGCTTTCCCCCTTTGATAGCCGTTGGTACGTTCGATCCTACCTTGTTACCGCCCCCTTGTGTTTTTTTGACATCTGTAAAATCAGCGGTTTTGGGCAATCCCTCTTCAGTCTCCCCCCCGGCTCCCACCCCTGGCCCACCGACTTTCCTTTTCAAAAGTTCCTTTCCCTTTGTCTGAGTCTTCCCCTTGGATTCTCCCCTCCCCCCTACCTTCGGGACGTTACTTTCTCATAGTTGGGGCTCCCTTTAATGGACCTCTCCTCTTTTTTTTCAATTTTTGTCCGTCCCCACAGTGATCCCAATCGGGCCATCTGTCTTCCTTTTGAGGTTTATTCACCCATTTTCCTTTGACCCTTTCTTTTGTCTTCTGATGAGTCATGGTTCCTTGGTGTTCTTCCCTTCCCCCTGATCTTCCCCCCCCCCTTCATGGTGTCGATCCCTCCTTCTTTGATAGTTTTTTTTCGGGACTCCGGGATTTCACGGTTCAAGCGTTTTTTTTCGGTTCGGGTCGTGGTGTCCGGTTCCCCCTTTCCTCCTTCTTTTCCCTCCCCCTTTTTCTTTTGATGGTTGGCGGTAGGTCCCTGGTTGTTTTCTCCCAACTTTTTTTTTGTAGACCTTCGTTTTGCCCCCCGGGCCTTTTCTTAAGATTCTTGGTCCTCTTACATTTCCTTTTTTCCCGTCCTCCAGAATCAATTTTCTGAGTTGTTTTGCTTGGGGGGTTTCTTTTATTCCCCCCCACTCTTGCGGTTTTTGGGTCTTCTTTTCCCCCTGCGCCCCTCCTTCAGAAGTCTGTCTATCCGGTCTCGTGCCCCTTGCTTTTTTTTTTTTTTTCCCTACTTTCGCCCTCTCCCTTGTGTTCAAAATAGGGCTTTCCCCATCCGCACTGGAATGAACACTTTCGATGTCTTTTTTTTATTGCACCCCCCCTCTTTTTTTTACAAACGCCATGGATGTTTAGGCCCGGAATGGCTCTATCTCCCAGTTCTTTTTGGCAGTTTTTTTCGTCCTTTTCTTTCCCCAAATTTTTCAAGACTTTTCTTTCCTTCCCAGAGTGTCCTTCCTTCCTGATGACTTTTCCTTCCTCCCGCTTTTTTTTTTCCCCTGCTTTCTCGTTATGTCCCTTTTTTTCACCTTCTCAGCCTTTTTTTTCAAGCCGGGCGGAGCTGACTTCCCGTTTTCCCACCAACCCTCCCTTTCGTCACCCTTTTTTCCACCTCCGCTTCTGGACCTCCTCTCGGGATTTTTTGGTCTTCACTCTTTCAATTTGGACGTCTTTTTTCCGTTTTGCGTTGTCCCCTTTACGTTTCCTTCCCCGGTACCCCTTCATAATTTTTTCTGAGCCGATTCCCCCCCCCGGTCCCCTTTCACGCGAGCCATCCTCTGACTTTTTAGCCCCAATCCCTTGCCGACCTTTTTGGAACTTCCCGTGATTTTTGGTGTTTTTCTGGTTAGTCTTGCTTCTTAAGATCGTCGTTCAGTTCATCGTTCCTCTGAATCACCTTTATTTTTCCCTTCTTGAACTCTCCTTTTTTTCACCTTTTCCCATCCTTCCGATGTTCATGGACCCCGGGGTAAAGTCTTTCACGTTTTTTTTTCCTGTTTTTTTTTAAGACTTTTTCAAAAGTCCCTTCCCCTTTCTTTTTGCGGGCTTTTTCCCTTTTTCGCAGCGGGCCCCCCCGGGCGGTTGAAGGCCCTTTTTTTTTCTTGTTATCCATCTCCCCCCCCCCTCCTTTTGGCTGATCCTATTATGAACTTTTCCAAACAAGGGTTTGTTAGTTGCGTTCTCAGCCAGACAGCACCCTTTTTCTTTTTTAGGGTAACCTCTCGTCCAGCTTGAATAGTTGTCGCCCAACCCCCCAAGCCCCTGTTCTACGTGGAGGTGTCCTCTCACACTTTTTCAAAAACCCTCGTTTTCCCGTAGAGTTTCGGAAGTATTCCCCAAGAAGATGCAAGACGTTTTCCGGGGTTGGCACTTTCCCCTTTCCCCCTTCCCAGACTTTCTTCCCCCAAGACTCCGGACCTCCCCAGCAACGACCCATTTTTTTTTTTTAGTCCAAGTCGCCGAATCTTCGGATTGCCCTCAAAGTACCCGACCCTCGGCCACCCCCCCCGATCCCTTTCCAATGTCGGTCCAGAAGAGAGGTTATCGATTTTCCTGACGTGGCTTTTTTTTTTGAGAAGTTCTTTTTCCACACATTTTTTCCCTCTTTCACCCTCCCCTCGGCCGTCGTTTTGGAGGGCACGACCATGTACCTTTCTTGGGGCAAGATTTTTTCAGTTTTCCCCCCCTACTCTTTTTTTCCAGGGCCATCAAAAGTTGCCATGTCTTCAAGCTGGCCTTCCCCATCTATGAAGTTCCTGAGGTTGGTCGATTCCCCCCCACCAAACCCTTCCACCTCCCTTCACCCCACTTTCGTTTGAAACGGGTCGTGTTTCTTGTGTCTTTTGTTTTTTTCTCCCTGAATTTGCCTTTCTTGTCGGAAACCTTTTTGTCAGCGTGCCTCCGGCGGTCTTCGGGTTCGGATCTAACTTCTTGCGACCGTCTGCAGCCTTGATGGTTCCCCCTCAGCATCTTCTCCCCCCTCTCCCCCCCTCCCTCGTGAACATAATTGTAGTGGCAACGGCCCCTCTTTTTGAGTCCTGGTCCCTCGTGCCGTCTTCCATTTCCCCATACCCTTCACATCCCTTGTCCCCCCTTTTCTGCATAGTGAAATCGACACGACATTTATTTTTCTTGACTTTCTGAATTCAACCCCCAATCTCTGCCCGGTTGTAGCCGTCCCCAACTTCGAATTCTTTTTGTCGTGGCGCCTTTTTGCTGTCCTAGGTCTTTCTCTTAGGGCGTCACTCTTATCACATCCGGAAAGTGGGACTTTTTCCTTTCACCCAGATTCCCGTCCCCCAAATGTTTCAACTGGGAAAATGCGTTTTTCACTAGCCGTCGTTTCCGGCCTTTTTGGAACCCTTTTCTTTGCTTTTTTTTCTTTTTTTTGCGTGTACTTCCGTCCCCCATCTCAAAGCCTCTCTTTCTGCAAGGGGTCCTGGCCTGATTACGAACTCCCCCCTCTGTCCCTTTTTTGAGGAACTTTCTTCGTTCCTTTTTTTCCTTTTTTCCAACCCCTCCTTTTTTAACTCGTTCGTTCCTGCCGTCGAGGCGGTCTTCTCTGACCGTATCCTTTTTGGAACCCTGATACTTACTTTTTTTTCGCTTATGAGTTCGTCGTTCTGGGGCGTGCCACTTCCCATTTCTTTTTTCTTGGCCCCCCTCTCCAGATTTTTCCCCACTCAATCTATCATGTCCCCTCTGCTTAGTGAAAAGCCCTGGCGATACACCCCACCTTTTTGCCCTCTGGAAATTTTCCCCCATGCTGTCCCTTTTCTCAATTTGCATAGCTCTCTTTTTTCTCGGTTTGGGGTTGTGGCTTTTTGAGAGGACCGGTTGCTTCAACCCCCCCCAGCAGTTCTCTGCTTCCATCACCATTTTGATTTGACTTCCGACGCTCGACTTTCGGTTTTCCCTTTTCAACTCGAGGTTTTTTTCTGATCGACGCTCCTGTTTTTTCCCCTTTCGTTCCCGAACTTCTGATTTAATCCCTTCGACGCCAAAATTTTTTTTTTTTGAGCTCAGGACGGATTTTCTTCCCCTGGATCCTTTTCTTCCCGTCCTCCTTTTTTTTCAAGATCCCCCAGGAGTGATCCGCCCTTTTTTTCACCCACGGCTTTCCCTCCCCGGGTGGACTTTTCATCCTTAAAACCTTTTTTTGCTTTTTTTTCCACATACTCTTCCTTTTGGTTTTGATATTTTTCTTTCTTTCTCATTGCTTATTCCAGTAGGAGTTTATGTTCGATCTTTGCGCCTTCGGAGGTCCCTCCCCCTTTCTCAGTTTTTGAGCTTTGCTGGGCCCTTACTTTTTCGTCCCCTCCCGAAAGCCTTTTCTCCCTTTATCCTTTCCCCTTGATTTATCCTGAGTCCATGATCCTGCCCGTTTTTTTTCCTCAGTTTTTTCATGTTTTTTGCGGCCACTTTCCCTTTCCTCAAAGGGCGCCTAATCAAGAATGTCATTAGCCTCCCCCTTTGAAGTTTTATCCTTTTTCGTACGAACCTTTTTTTCATTTCGATTCTCCAGTGTCCCCATTTTTCATCGTCTTTCTTAGAGGAATTTTTTCCCTGTCTCCCCTCCCCTGTCCGTCGTGACCCCCTCCTGTTGATTTCTCTTACCTTTTTTTTAGTTCCGAAGAGGGGTGCTCTTTTGTTTATTGGGAGCTTTTTTTTTAAATCCCAGGTCCCTTTGAAGTTGCTCAGGTGTTGTGGCCTCCTTCATCTCTGCGGCTTCTTTTTTTTTTTTTCTTATACTTCGGAGGCGCCCTTTCAGAAGGGACCCAAGGGGGACGTGCTGACTATTTTCTCCTCTAATTTTCACGGCCGGCTGTCGGGTGAGTCTGGTGGGGTCATCCCTGGCAACCCCACAATCCCTTATACCCCTTCTCCAAGGAAGTCTTTCCCCCCCAAAGACGGTTTTCCTTTCCTGGTTAGGCTCTTGTCTTGTCGAATGATGGCCCCTTTTTCTGCTACAAGTTTCCCTCCAATTTTTTTTCCCTCGGTTCCCAGTTGGGATTTTTTGCAGGCTGTGCCTGGAACCTTAGTTCCCTGAAGTTCCTTCCCCCCCTTCCCTAACCTTCCCTCTTTTCCGGAAAGCAAAGGGGGTTAGTTGCCCATCCCTGAGTCGTGCTGACTCCCTTCGCTTCTTCAAACATGATCCTGTTTGTCCGAAGATCTCGGCCCCCCCAAGTAGTCCTGTTACAACGTCATTTTTTTTCTTTTTTTTCGGAGAAAAGGGTCCGCTTTGGACGAGGGGTTTTAGGGTTTTAGAATCTTTTCTTTGGTTCTTACTGGTCGACATAGTTGTTGGATTTTCCCTGTCTTTGGGTTGGCCCGTCGTGTCTTTTTATTTTTCCTGGCTGGCCAACAGCACTTTCCTTTCAATTGTTCCTCCTGACCCTTGAATTCTTTTTTTTTCCTGGGCGTGGTCAACTTTCTTTTTTTGGGGTTTTTCTCCCCCCCCAGACCTTTTCACTTTTTTCGGCTTTTTCAGGTTCTCCCGATAAGCCGATTGGGGTCCGGTAGTTTTTGCCTTTGCTGGGTTCTCTTTTTCCATCTCCTATCTTCAACCCGGGTTTGATCCATTTCAGGTCTCTTCTTTTTTAATAAGCTCCCCAAACCACTTCTGGTTTGAAGGCTTCACCACTTTTATGGATTTCAACCGCACAGGGTTGGTCCGGTTGGATTTTTCTTGATCTTTCCCCCCCATGGACTCCCCCTTGAGTCGCTTGCCCCCGGCCTGTTTTGGTGGGACTTTTGCCTGGATGCTTTCCCAGAAAGAATTTCGTTTTAGCCCATTGGCCCCCTGGGCCGGTGCTCTGACGCTGGGCTCCCTTTGCTGGAAGTGCCTGTACATTGTCCTGTCTTGTCAGTTTTCTTCAGGTTTCCATGCCTCTTCACCTTTTGGACCACCGTTGGATTGCACAATACCGCCCTCCTTTTATTCCATTGACGCTGGGCGGCCGTTTATTGACCTTTTCCTTTTGCTCGTCCTTTGTTTGATGGTATCCTACTCCTTCTTGTTTTTTTTGATACCTAACTGATTTCCGTTCCAATCTTTCGTCAATTTCTTGACCCTCGTTCTTCTTACAGCGTGTGCGTGTCGGGTGCGGACAATTTTTTCGGGGGGTGACTAGTTGGGTTGTGGTTCCGGCTTTTCAGGGTGCGCCCCGAACTCTTCTTCCCATTCTGTAAAAGGCGGATGGTCCCCAGCTTTTTTCTTTAACAGGAAAGGTCTCCTTGTGGACCCGGTCCTTGCGGCACCGGTCTTGGTTCCTTTTTTGCAGTCCCCCAGCTTCCAAACCAGGAAGAGGGGGCTGGGGAGGATGGGATGGGGGACAGTCCATCCTACACCTTTTTTTTTTTTTTTTTTTAAAGGTGCTTTTCCCGGCTCCCTTCCCCCCATTCAGTTTTTCCTTTTTTGCTGATGATCTAGACTTTATCAAAACCCGGTTTTTGAGGGAGATTTCTGCGTCCCCCACTGAAGTTTTCCCCGTCGTGTTTGGGCAACTCTCTTTTTTTTTCCCATCCTTTTTGCTTCTAGGTGCCTTTTCACCCCCGCCCCCGGTCCGTCGGTTGGCCCCCTCAAAAAGCACCTTTTTCAAACGTCTACCCCTGGGCGGCTTTTAAGACGGTAGCCTCTCCGCAGCCTTTAAGAATTCCCTGTTGTGGACCACCCGGATAGTCCATTTTTCCTTCTTCACGTTGTGATCCCTCTTCCCAAATCTTTCCAGCCATTTCCCTCAGTTTGGAGGTGACACGTTCACTAAAGTCCCATGAAATGTTCCCCCGAAACGCCTACACTTTCTAACTTTATCTCCTACCTTTTTCCCCGACCTACTGGCCTTTCTTTCGACACAGGACTTCGTGGTAGGGCTCCAGTTGCCTGTCTTTTTGAGAACCTTCCTCTCCCAACCTTTGCCCCCTGAGTTCTTTTTCCACGATCTTTGGATGGCCCTTTAGGGACGAGGTTTTTTTTTTCTTCACAAGGTTAATTTTTCTGACTTCAGGCAACCACCGTGAGATGCGCCCTTCCCATGAGAGTGGCCGGGTTTTTCCTTACCTTTTTTAATTGGCTTTTTTTACCCCTTTTTAGCACCAGGCGTGTTCCCAGTCGTCGTCACCTTTTGAAGGGACTTCGGTTTGTTTCCTTTTGGATCTTTTTAGAGGCCCCCTATGTCGGGTCCCGTGCCTTTTCGTGTACCTTCCACTCTTACCTTTCCTTTTGCGTTTGTGAGCCTTAGGAGGTTGAATTTCTCCTGACCGTGCCCAAGTTAGTTTTTTCGTTTGATCCTTTCACCTGGGCTTCTGCCCTGAAAGTCGTAGTATTACCCTCGTGCTTTCCCTCCCCTGAACTTCCTTCCCGACCCGTCCCCAACCTGCCCCTATGGGCCCCTCGTTCTTCGACAACTCCACGGCCTCAATTCTTACTTGCCCCTTTTGCGGCTCCTTCGATCCTCTCGTCCATTTTTGACGATGCTTTGCTTTCACAACTTTTTCCCCCCCCCCCCCGAGATGGGACCTTTCTGATCTAGACTTTTCTTTTACTTCAGGCGGCTCCTGGGTTTTCCATTTCTGACACTTTAAGGATGTTTGGATGGAAAATTTCGGTGCTTGCCTATGTTAAGTGGACGTACAGGTCCCGGCTTTCCTCCTCACCTCAACCCTCATTTTCTGTCCTTGCGGGCCTGCCCCCCCCTCTATTTTCTTCCCAGGCCGACGGGCCGCCTTGCCTGCTGTATTTTTTTTGTTTCGGTCCCCAGTCCCTCCTTTAAGGTTCCGGTTTCCTTTTCACACACACCGCCGCGCATTCTCCGCGGGAGTTTTTTTTTGAGGAAAACTGGGGTCCTCGTTGCGCCCTGCGCGGGCTTGGAACCCTTTAGGGCCCGGCAGTCCCCCCCCTTCAGGGTCGAATCCTTTTCTGAACTGCCTTGCAATGGCTTTTCGCCCCAGGGGTCAGTCGTTTGCGTAGTGCCCTTTTTCCGTGAACCACGTCTTCTTGTCGTCCGGGACGTTCTCGCAGACGACCCTCTATAAGGGAATCCTCCCTTTAGCCCCCACTGAACTTTTTATTCGCTCCTCCTAACCCCCACTTTCTTTATCGGCAACCTGGCCCTGGATGGCCTTCTTCCCCTCCAAGGACTAGACCTCATTTTCTTTCCTCTTTTTTTTTTGGTGAGAGTTTTTCGATCGGGTTCTTTTCCCTTTTTTGGACCAGAAGGTTCTTTCCGAGGTTAGAAAGCCCTAGAATATTTTGGTTTGTTATTGACCTTTTCTTCGTTCTCGACCCTTGCTTGGGACACTCTTTTATATCTCCCTTTTTTTTTTTCGTATGCTCCCCGTTCGGACCCCCGGGAAGATTCACCTTCCCCACAGGTTCTTAAGGCTATTTTTTACTTGAGGCCCCGCCAGGGCCCTCATCCGGTAGATCGTCTTGCGTTGCTTGAACGGCTCCCCTGGGCCGGTGGCCTGGTTTCACCCCACCCTTTTTTTTCTTTTACTAGGAGTTTTTCCCGGGCGTGCGTGGGGTTTTGCTATCTGATTCCAGCCTTCGGTCCGCCTTTCCCCCAGATTTTGCGGGCGGCCCTAGGGCCTGGGGCCCTCACCAGGCGTGCCTTTGGTGCCCCCCTTTGTCAGTTTCCCGGGTCGAGGATTCCTGGGGAGGAGCACCCTTCTCTTCGGAAAGTTTAAGTAAAACCGAGGTTTTTTAGTGGCTTACGGGCCCTTTCCACACTCGGAGAACTGAAGGGGGGCCTTTCTCAGGTCGGCTTTCCAAGGCTCACCCCTTTTTAGACCAGTTTTCGTGAGAAGAAGGCGGGCGTCACTCCGCCTGATTTTCCTTTCTTTTGGCCCCCATCCCCTGAGTTCAGCATTTTTTGAGTGTTGAGCTTCCCCCTGTTTCCTTTTTCTCCTCCTGTACGTTCCCTAGAAGCCCTTGATGTCCGCCTTGAACGTCCCGGGGTTCGGCCGGCTGGTTGTTCTCCCCTTTGGGGTTTTTGAAAAATGATGGTTGGCCCTCTTCTTGGCCCCACATTACCTCTGCCTTGATTTTCCAAAGGATAGACTTCCCGCACCTTATGTCGGCCTTTCTTTACTTTCTGTCCCGGAAGTCCGAACCCCCTTGTCAACTTCTTTCTTGGCCGCTTCCTTACCTTCCCGTGTGCTTTTCCAATTATAATGGTCCCTCCAAAAGGTCTTCCCAGCCGACGATACGGGTTTCGTTTGCCCTCACGTTGAAGACGTGCGGGAAGCTTTTCCCGTGTCCCCGGGTCCTTTTCCGTGGATACCTATCTACCCTTTTTTTTTGAGGGGCTAGCATATAACCTTTAGCTTTCCCATTCGCCTTTCCCCTTTCCTAGACGCTTCCAAATTTAGTTCCCGACACGTCCTTCCCCCCACAGAGTTTTGGATTCTTCACCCCTTTCTTGCTTTGGTCTTTTTGGACGATTTTCCCGTCACCCATGCTTGTTTCCCACCTCCGATCCCCCCAGTCTTTTCACTTGAATTCTTGATCCCTCACCTGCCCCCCCGCGACGGCCGCCCACCAGTGACCTTTTTTTTCGGTGGGAATGGTCTTCGGTGTAGTGGTTTTTGGTTTCGATTTTCCCCCCGGGAGGAAGTTTTTTGACCTCGGCCCCTAGTTGAGTTCTTGGGAGTTTGGGTCACCGGTGGTTTTCGTCAACTTCTTTTTTTGTTTTGTCCTCCTGGAAGGGGGTGGCCATCTGGAATTTCGATTGTCCCGGCTACATTTCTGACTTCGTCTTCCCCCCCCTCTTTGCCAGGCTTGTTTCACGTCTCTTGATGGGGGGTTTATGTTTTGTTGCCCACGCCCTCCCTGCTGGTCTTCCCTTGTGGTTTTTTCCTCGCGCCCGTGTCCGATTCGTCGCTTGGGTGTTCCTCCTTGCCGCTTTTTTTATGCTTTTCCTGTCTTTCTTCTACATCGCCCTCCCTTTACGGGGTGGTGATTTTTTCCCCCCCCATCGGCTCGATGCATCACCTCATGTCTGGATTTTTCTTCGCCCCCCCTTTTCGATTCCTTTTCCCGGTGATTTGGAGGCAGGTTTGCCTTTCCCAGGACAAGGCCGCCAGGCGGCCTGATTTTTTAGCTTTCTTCCTACCGGTATTTGCTGCACAACCTTTTTAAAAGGAAGTGGTCCGTACGGCCTTCTCCTTTTCCCCCATTCTGCTTTCCCCCCCTTTTTTCCTCGCCGCTGTTCCCCCCTCAGTCCTCAGGATGATGGTTCCCACCTTTTTTCGGTCCCATTTGCCCTTAGCGGCGGAGGCTGTTTCGTGCCGAATCCTTCACCCCCCCTTTGACACCCAGTTGATTTCTTTCCGTCCCAGACGTTTTTCCCGATCATGCTTTTTTTTTTCCCTTTATTGTGCCGTTTCTCCTTAGTGCGGCGTTCGTCCGTTTTTCCGTTCTGT
>Ga0179593_1460628_pt1 | contig 13089 bp, 22 predicted proteins | sample CZODoug2_1_08_16_FD_185931 | JGI IMG/M metagenome (GOLD analysis project Ga0179593, IMG submission 185931) | Vadose zone soil fungal communities from Angelo Coast Range Reserve, California, USA - CZODoug2_1_08_16fungal (PacBio error correction) | ecosystem: Environmental > Terrestrial > Soil >... | reverse complement strand
GCCTTCCCCTATTCGATCCTACGATCACATGCAGAAGATTCCTTCATTACTTATCGATCCTCCCCATTCTTCCCCTTTATGCCCATCCGAGAACCCAGCAGTCATCGCCATTCCCCCCCCCTCATCTTTGACCTGAATTAATGCCGGTTTCCCCCCCATTCTTTACTGTGAGCTCTTTTCAACCCTACTTTCCCCCTTTTCGACCTCGAAGAAACCTCCTTCACGCCGTTCCTTTTTCGTTTTCCTTTCGTAGCACTTAGAATCCCCCTCCCCTCTAACTTCTGTTCGAGTTTTTTCCTCCCCCTTACATAGACTTTCATGTGGGCGGCCCTTCCCAAACTGGTCTTCCCCCGTTTCGTAGTAATTTGGTTCGCTGTCTCTTTCCGAGGTGTGTGGTCTGTAGCAAGACTTCCCCTTCAGCCCTTTCCGGCGAATCAGAGCCTCCCTTTTTTTGGCATTTTTGGCGGATGGAGATGTTTTCGGTGAAATTGTGATCTCGGTATAGAGGTCCTTCCCCTTTCAGAGGAACCTACGACACTGTTCTCCCGATCTTTTTGAGGTGCGCTACTCATTCTTATTCTTCCTCCTGCTTGTCGGACAGATGTGGTGGTGATTCCCGATAGGTGTTTTGAGATTCGAGCTCCCTGCGTTTTTCTTCATCCTCGGCGCGCCTACGGTGACGAGATTTCTGCGTTCCCCTTGGACTTGCAGCTCCTTTATATTTTTGGATTTCATCGAGACTGCGGCTCACGCACGGTCCTCCCTCTCTCGTCCTCTCAGGCCTTGTCGAGCTATTTCTTAGGTGTGGAGCGATTGTTTTTCACCTGAAAATCACCTCCCGATTTATGTTTCGCCCTCTTCCTGCAGTATGAGTCCTTGTGACGAGGCATCCCCCTTTCCCGCTTTTTTACAATCCGTTGGGCCGGTTCCCATCCTTCCATGAACCCCCTTACCCACAGCGGTAGGGCAAACTTTCCCGGTGAGAGGGACTTGACTTGGCCTTAGTCTATTGACCCTTCGCCTTCCCGGTCCCTTTTCCTAGGTTCGTCTCCTTTGCCCCCTGATCGTGAGGCTTTGATAACCGTTTAGTTGAGACCCAAAAACCCTTCCGCATTGATTCCTCTCCTCCCTTCGAAGGTCCCCTCCTTTGCCGCGCACAGGTTTCCCTCTTGGTAGACTTCTACGACCTCTGCTGTCGCAAGAGTTTTCGGGTTATTGATACGCGCCCTTTCCCTTTCGCAGCTTGTTTTGGTGATTGTTCTTTTTTCCCCCCGGTGTTTTCGCGAGCACATGGTTTTTCTTCCTTCTTTTATGTAGCTTTTTTTCTCTCTAGGCTCTGCTAAGATGTGGTCCAGACCAATATTCTTTCTTTTTGTCACCATCCGTTATTCCCCTTCCGTGTCGCTTCTCCTGGCTTACTTCCCCTTTTCTTGGTATCTTCCTTTTTGCCGTTTCGATTTTTATTTTCATGAGACACATTCAACTTGAAGGTGATATTGATCTCCTTCTTTCCATCCCCGACTTCTTGGGCATTTTTCTGTTCGGCAGACAATTGGCATAAGTAACCTCCGCCCCCCCTTTTTATCGCCGTTCTTTCTTTTTTCCATTCATCCTTACCAAAATTTGCGCCGGGCGGCGTTTGATTTTGGCGTTATTGAACCTCCCCCTTGTCTCTGGTTTTATAGTCCCCCCCCTAAGTTTACATGTTTCTTGCCCTCCATCCCCCTCTCCATTTTGTAGCCTCCCCTTAAACGGCTTGGCCCCTTTTCTCCCCTTGCCGCCTATCTGGGCCCTCAAAGTTTCCTTAACCAGATTGAGGTCTTAGTCAATTTTTTTTCCTCACTCAGAAACATCTTTTTCCCCTTTCACCCCCCGTGTTGTTGAGCTCTCCTGATGGGTGTTTTTCCCTCCCGAAGGAGCCCCACTTTTCTTTTTCTTCGGCCCAGCGCGCAGAAGGAGGCCTTGAGTAGCACGACTCCCTTTCACTGATTGCGTTCTAGGCAACCCTCGGAGGTTTGCCTCCCACGCTCCAGTATTGGGACCCCCTCTCTTCTTTGGGACCCCCATGGTCATCCGCGCGTTTTTTTTTTTTTTTTTTTTCTGTGTCATAACTCCCGGCCTCACGACTTTTTGAAAGCTGCAGTGGTCCGGCCTGGAATTTTATCAGACCATAGCCAAAGACCGTCCTGGACGTTTAGCCTTGTCTTGCCTCCCATTCTGATCCCCCCCAGCCAGACCAAGTCGGGTCCCCCCCAATACGCTTTTAAATCCGGCTAGTTCTCTATAGCCCAAATTGCTGCCCCTCCTTGACCTACGTGCGCATTCCGAACTGCCAACTCTTTACCCCTGACTTTGCCTATCTTCCCAACGGTCCCGAGTTTTTAGCCTAAGCCTTACACCCAACTCCAATGAGATCAGCCATTGATCTCTTAGCGTTTTTGTCCCTCAAACGACCAATCCCCCGAACCTTTTCCCTTCGCGAATACTTTAAGAATGATAACTTTCCCCTTTGTCGTTCAGGTCGAACCATATGTTCCACTACCGCGAAAACCCTTCAGACAGAGCACCCGGCTCTTTCTTTCTCAAATACACCGTGGAGGCTTTTTTCCTTTCCCCTCCCCTCATCCTCTCGAAAGTCCCTTTCCGATTCGATCCTCCCCGGCGCCCTCGCCATTGACCGAGCCGGGCTGTTTCTATCTGAGTATAATTACCCAAGACCTGCACTAAGTCACTTTACTGCCCGCTGCTTTGATGTTTTTCATGGGCCCTTTTCCTTGTACCAATCTTTTTCAAGCCAGCCCCCCCCTCGTATGCACGGAACCCTTCTGGATGAGGGCCTTTCGAAACTCTCCTCCAATCATTTTCGGTATTGTACGACCCCTCTCTTACACTCTCTCCGAACTTTTTCCCTATCTGATTTCAAGTCTTTTACTAAGTCGGCTGGGCCCTAGAGGTTCAGGTTTTCCCCCCCTCCTCCTGCTTTTCCCGCCCTTCCGCTCCGCCGAGATCTTTCAAGTTTATTCTTCCCCCGCCAGGATCGAGTACAGATTATCACCCAGGAAGAAGACCGATGCTCCCCCAGGCTCTCGGAAAACCCAGAGCGACTAGCCTTCCCCTCCTTTGCTTACACGCAGGTCGGAATCATAACCTCCCCCCTCCCTGAACTTTGTGATACTCCTCTACGGATCTTCGCCTCACCTTTTTTTTTCAGAGGTAGAGTAAGTCCCGACCCTCTTCAGAAGATTTCGGCCCAACCCTACCGGAGGGCCATCCTTCCCCGTCTAATCCCCCTCCCCCTTTCTATTCACCTCCTCCCCTTCCTGATCGCGTTATTTTCTTTTGCCTTGTTTTTCCGGGTCATTGCCTCACCTCCCCTGCTGAGCCCCCCTAACCGCCTCTTCCGGGTTTTCATCTGGCCTATCGAAGTCATTTTTCCTCCACCCCCCACCCCTGCTTTTCCCGAGGGGCTTTTTGATAGACAATTTAAATATATGACCCTCCCCATTCCGGAATTTTCTTCTGAGGTCCTCCCCCCCCCCTTCTATGCGGTTTCGTTCCAGTTACCGGCCCTGGCAGCCGACATCAGCAATTTTCCATTCAGGATGAAGTGCCTCTCGGTTTCCTCTTCCTGCTTTCTTTCTCGGGTTTCTTCATGGTCTGTCGTCAATGGTTATAGCCCCTTCTTCTCCAAGGGCTAGCATGTTGAGGGATAGATAGCCAGCCCATTTTGCATACTCCTTTTCTTTCTCCATTTTCCCTATTTTTTTATTCTTCTGCATGTGATTTCCCTCCCGATCCCGTCCTTGTCTCCCCCCTTTACATCCTTTCGGAGCCCTCCATGGTACCATGGCCTTCCCACTAATAGACGAATCTTTCCCCTCATTCCCCCCCTTCCTCCTTTTCCGGAACCCTTACCCTTTGCTCTTCCAGCTAGGATCCTTCTGAAGAATTGACGGTTCCCTCCTGCCTGGTCTCCTACGAGAACTCCTTTCGATCCTCCCCATCTTCTCGCCCCTTCAGTCGAGCCCTTGTCCTCCTAAAGAGGAAATGATGGACAAATCGTTTTTGGTCGGAATTCTCCTCGAGCGGCCTTTCCCTATCCACTATTTGCTTTTTTCTCAAATTTCTTTTCTGACCACCTTCGTTTTTTTTTTCCCCCGAGGGCGAGAAGTCCACGGTTTTCTGAAGAAGAGTTCGTGTCCGGATGGACGGTTGCTCTTCTTTGACACAATTGACCGTCTTTCTCCTCTTTTTGAACTTACGTTCCCCCGCCCATGTCCCGTCCCTTATTCTTTGGTCTTCCTTACCAATGACCTGCTCTTCTTCGTCCCTAGAGGTTTTTAGAATCGCATTTTCGAGTCGATAGGTGTTGCTTTTGCGTAGTCGCTCGTCCTCATAGAGGCGATGAGGACACGGTGACTCCGACCCTCCTCTCTCCTTTGATAAGTTCCCCTTGCCTTGTTGCCTTTCATCGTGCCGAAGCACACAGACATAGCCCTCGCTTTCTACACGCACGGCTTCTCTTCCGCCTTTTTCTCTTTTCAGAACTTTCAGAGATGTCGCCTGGATGCTGAGTGTAGAGTGACTTACCCCCTCCTCGTCCCGATAGTTTCTCCGATCCCTTTCTCCCTTTTTCATTCCCCCCCTTCCTTTGCGTTCTCCTTTTTTTGGCTGTGATTTCTTTTGGCCCAGCGAAATGAAAAACCCAGCCGCGTCGGGAAAAGTCTCGGGTCAGTTCCCTCAGGCTTCATTGAATCAGCTGCATGATCCTTCTTCTTTTTTCATGTTCAGGAATCCTCCATTCGACACCTCCTCCGTTCTATAAATCGGATCGTGTCCCCCCAGGAACTCCCCCTGCACTTGAGGTGTATTCCCGGTGAAAGGTGGCTTGCTTCTTTTTGCTGTCGCCGTCCTCTTGTTGTTAGCTTCTCGATCTTTTTTCTTTTCTCTTCTGTTTTCTGAGGAACCTCTCTTTAGCTTAAGACTCTTTTTCTCTGTCTTGGAATGACATTGCGCTGTGCCTGGCTGACTTCTCCTTTTTTTTCATTCGGTTTATGTAAGGTTGACTTTTCTGCTTACTTCCCGCTTCTTTTCTTTGCCCCATATCTTGATTTTTCCAGAATGGAAAGTCGTTTCATGGAGGCTCCTTCTGGTCAGCTGATCCTTGCCTTTGTCCCAGCTTGTGGTTGATTGCGCTCTCTGCAATTCAAGGCTTCTGACGCTCTTGGAGACAGAATTTATTGCTTTTTGGGTGAATTTGGCTCTTTCCTCCCCCTCGCAAAAGGTCATCCGGTCCCCCGTCACGCTAATTTGTTTCGCTTTTTCCGTGCTTCTCTCACCTTGGAGCGACCCTCTCCCCCCTTTCTCCTTGCTTCGGGGCCCCAGGCGTTCTGACCCTCAAGATGAGGATGCCACTTGGGTCCTCTTCTTTTTTTACTAATGACTTCCCCTTTGTTCTGTCTCTCTAATATGTTTTTTTTCTTCTCTCCTTCCAGCAACATGCAGGAACCGGGTATTCCTCTTTCGAGCCTATCGGGCTAAGCTCATGACCTTCGTAGCGTCTCACCCCCTTGACCGACATCTCTTCTTTTCCTCCTTTCTTGTTTTTTTTTCTCTAGCTTTATGATTTGAAAGTTTTTTTCCCCCTGATTCTCATTCACTTTGTTCAATATAGGAGAGACAGCTTCCTTTCCGGGGCGTCTCTCAGGGTGCCTGTAGTAGTTCCCCACAGGGCGATGGATGGGCGACCCCGATCGTTTTCCCCCTCCCTATTGGGAATGGTCCCATCCCCTCGTTTTCTTAACTCCTCCACGAAGTAACCTGTTTTGACCATGGGTGCCGTTTGACGCCTTCCTAACGTCTCACCCTCCCTGAGCAAATTCTTCTCCTGGCCCTTTTTTTCTGTGATTAGTCCTGCCAAAATGAACCCCTTCACCCCCCCCCCCTTAGGGTCTAAAATCCCTGCTTCCCCCTCTTTTTACCCCTGATCAAGTAAGTAGAGTGAATTCCACAGGCTGCCCGTCCTGATCAAGCTCCCGAAGAAGACCTCTTCATCTTCACCAACGTCTGTTTTTTTTCCCCCCCTTTGATGGTGACAAAACCTCTCTTGGGTGATAGTCGGCCTTAGAGCTCTCCACCCTCATCCCTTACCCCCCTCCCGGAGACTTGAGTTCTTTTTCCTCTCCCCTCTTTTTTCGGGAAACAGAACGAAAAATACCAGACTTTTTCTTTAGGCCGTGTACAGCCACCCGATCCCTCCCCTTCCTCCTCCTTCTTTCGAGAGTGGAGTTCCCTATGATTAGAGAACTTTTTAAGAGCCTCCGCAACTCTGGAGATCTGGTCTAAAAATCATAACTTGAGTTCCTCCGTCTTGGGCTAATATTATATCGGACCTCCCCCAATCCTTTTTGATCCCTCTCTCAAGGTGTAAGACCCTTAAGCCCCCCTCCTCCATTAGCAGTCGTAGGAGAGGCACCTTCCTGCCCCCTCCCCTTCCCCGCCTCCCTCCCACTTTTTTTGCCGCTGCCTTGATGGTCTTTTACTTTTGTCTTCCTTCCCCCTTTTCTTGTACCCTCAAGACGTTGATTGTCCCCTTCCCCCTTCGTTGCCTGACGGCTTGAGATTCGGAGAAACCATATTTCTTTTTTTTTCCATCCTCGTCCTACAATCGAGACACAGTCTCATTGAGAGTCCATTATATGGGTTATGTCTTCGCAGCTCAACCCACACCCATTTCTGCGTTGTCCTGAAAGGTCTTTTTTTTCTGAGTTGAGACTCTCCCCACATGCTCCGGAGGATCTTCTTAAAAGGCGCTTAAAGTCCCCCTTCTTTTCGTCTTTTCGATCCGGCGAGACGCAGTTCTTCCTCCCGACGCCCCTCCGCCCGCGCGACTAAAAACAAACTCTTTTTCCCTACATTTTTAACATGCCCTCCCCCCATACAAGTGCGTCGTTCGCCCTCATCCATCCCTTTTTTCCATACGAGTTCCCCCTTCGCCCGGGACATGGGCTTTCTCAGGTTTTTTGCCTTTTCCCCCGACGCAGATCCCAGCGCCTCTTCAACATTCCCCCCTGGGGGCCCCCCCCCTTCCTTCCGACTGACCTGCAAAATCTTCCAATCACCCCTCTTGCGGCACCCACACCTTCGCCTTTCAGATCAAGCACACCCTCGATACTTGACTCCTAATTTCTATTCGACCCCGAGGTTACATCCTTCTCCTTTTTTGGTTCCGCCATCTTCCCTGAAATGGATTATTTTTTCTTAATTCTGAAAGGATTTATTCGAGGTTCCTTAAGATGCGTTTTCCGACTTCTTCCCGTCCACCGAGCCTCTCCCGAATAAGACCAAATGAGCCTTTTTCCCTCTGACTGTTCGTGGAAGGAGCTTCGGAGATCTCGTCTTATTTCCTGACCCCTTTTTGAGCGACTCCCCGATAATGACTATTTCCCCCACTGTTTCGCCTTTTTCCTAGTTCTCTCTTCCCCCGTTCCGGGGGACATGTCTATCTCTTTTTCTAACTCCCCAGTGATGAGATTGTTCCTTCGATTTTTCCTCTTCCCGATTCCCTTTCCCGACGGTCCTCATCAGGATCGAGTCCTTTTACGACTGCACATTAACCATGCGACAGAGTTGACTTTTCTTTTCCCATCCATTTCCCCCTTCGCCCCTCTCGCAACCTTGCCCTCAGGCATGATTCGTTCCTCGAGGATCGGTTTGACCGGGAAGACTGACTGCCTGTCCAATACTGACTTGTAACCCTCCTCCTCCTTGCCCTTGCTTCCCCCCCCCAAGCTTCCCTCGGTGGCGACTTTTCTCGACTTGCGATAACAAGCAATTGACCTCTTTAAATCGGGCGTGTTTCTTTTTTTTCGGCACTCCTCCTCCTCAGGTTTAAAGGACTTGACCCCCAAGGTTCGTTTTTTGGCTTCATGTCCTGAACTGTTTTTGGGTTCTCCTTAATACTTTAGAAGTGTTCTTTTTCCCCTCACGTCGTTTCTTTTCTCCTTTCCGATGCCTCCGGGATGTTTGAGTTTCCAATGGATAGTGGTTCTCATTCTGACCCCTCCTCCCTTTGATTAAAATGTCAGCAGTACTTTTGTTCTCTCGCCCCCCTCCAAATGGCTTTTTTTTGATTGTAGCTCCGGAGTGTTTTTTCGCAGAGGAAGGGTGTACTTTGAGGACCTTTATGTCTATAGATTCGCTTCTTTCATTGGACCTCTCCGGGAGAGCAGTCATGGTTTAGATTTTTCGGAGTTGATAACTCAAATATATACCTTGAGTATCGTGCCCTCTGCGTTGCTCTCACCAAGTCCTCTCCTCTGAATATTCTAAGAGCCTGCACGAGCAATTTTTGACCTGCATGGCCTCGTCCTCCTCTCTCTTCCCTTTTTCCTTCTTTTCTGTTGTGTTCTGTAGGAACATACCCTCTCCCCCTCCTGAATGGAGAGGACCATCTTCCGTAAGTGCCCCGGCCTTTTTCCTTTCCCCCCCTTAGTTTCTTGAACTTTCTTTTTTGACAAGAACGGACCCCACCCCCCAAGGAAGCAGGTAGGTCACCTTTTGCCCCCAGGGAGGCCGTTCTTTCTTGCCTTTCCGACGCCCTTCCCTGGGACTGATTTCCTTTTTTTTTTTTGGTAGGATTCCCTGGTTCGATAGAACCTTCCTAACCGCGAATTGGAGTTTCCTCGGATTTAGTTAGCAAACTTTCTCCCGACTGCCATTGATTTTTTTTTCTAAAGAGGTCTTTTTTCCTCCCCCTATTGAGGCTATTTCTTCGCAAGTTTAGAATTCTATCAAGCGGTCTATCACTCCCTTTCTATGTCTTTCGAGCGGCCAATAGCCTTTAGCGGCTATTTTTATGGTCTTTTTTTTTTTGGTTAACATATACGCGTTGGTCTCCTGTCTCAATGGAGTTTATGTACTCTTGCTATCTTTCATGGAGCTTAGCTACTTTTTAGCACACCAAGCTTGCCATTCCTTTTTTCCTCGAGATCTTTTTTTCTATTCTCTTTTTTTTGATTAATGAAGTTTCTTTTGGTTTTGAGACCCCTCCCCTATTGACTCGCTTTATGGCGGCCTGTCTTTTATTCTTGAGGTTCCCGGTTCAGACGATATTCTTCCTGTCGCCCCCAGGTCAATTTGTCTCATGAGCGGAGTTGATGCCTCGCCGCCTCCTCCAGCCATTTGCCGGAGGTGCTCGTCGTTTATTACAGCCCCTTTCTTCCTTAAAAAGTTTTTTTTTTCTCGTACAATGCCTGTTTGGGGGACCTTCCCACACTCCTTCCCCCCCCTTCGGCGAGACCCCTCCACCGCCGAACTTTTAGCGGTATCTTTGCGCAAGGATCCTTTTCCCCCTTTTCGGCTTCCTACTCCTGGGCCTTTGGCAAAATCAGCCATTTCCTCGTTGTGTTGCTCTCTCTTATTACTTTTTGAGAAGGACGACCACGCTTCCCGTCGCCTGGCTCCCAGATTCCGCGTTCCTGTACGGCAGACGGAGTGACAACCAGTTTCCGTCTTCTTTTTTGCTTCCGGCCCTTTTACAGTGGTTCTTTTCCCCCCTCTTGGGACAGCTTTTTTTCGGTCTTTTCCTTCACGACGGCCTAAGCCCGCGCAATGAGGATGAAGTGTCGTTTCCCCTCTCCCCCACCGATTACAAAGTGCAAATTGACCCCCGGCGGACGTTTTTTCCCTACTTGACATCCCTGGCTTGAGACCATCACTTAGACCACGTCGTGGCAAGACAGCGTGACAATCTTCCCGGAGCAGGACTCATAGCGCAATCCCCCCCTCCGCCCTTAATTCTCAAGACTGAAACGAAGAAGATTGCCCTAACGTATCCGACCTTTTCCGACCACCACTTTGATGTTTGACACAACTCACCTTTTTGAAAAACGGATTCTCTTCTAGCGCTCTCCCACCCCCGCATCTCCTATCCTTAGACCAGCTCAATGGACGTTCAAGTGTGGTGGTCACCGGACCCTCCCAAGCCCCCCCGGACTTTAATTCTTCCATTGCCTTCTTTCTGCCCCGAAAAGCTTTTTCTTTTCAGCAGGCGTCGCGTCTGACCTCTTCCAGTCCTGAACAAGAGCTTACTCCTCCCCCTCCTTCTCCCTTCTTCTTCACCCCCCCCCCTCCACCTTCCCTTCTCGTTTGTGATCCACCAGATTTATCCTCCTTACTTCCCTGCCTTTGGTAGCTCCGTGAACAGGTACTTCCCGCCCTTTTCTCCCCTCCGGAGGCCCTTTCCTTGAGAAGCCCTTCCCCTCCCATCGAGCCGCCCATCTTGCGACAGCTTCTTGGTTCCTGCCTGTTTTCGGAATCATTCTTTCCAATCCCCCCCTTTCTTTTGCCCGCAATATGGAAGGCTTCTCGGCGCTCCCCTATATAACTTGTCATGTCCCTGAGCACCCCTCGACCCCCCTCCTGCCCCTATCCGGCCCGTCCTTCTCGAAGCGTGCTGCGTTTTTTTGCGTCGGAAGCGGATCCCCGGTCTATGCTCCCTGCTCGAACATGTTAGCGTATGCGCAATTCCCCCCTGTGCCTTCTGCTTCCCTTCCCTAAACCATTTTTCCCCTCTGCGCTCCCGCGAGCTCCGAGAACGCTGCGATATTCCTCTTTCCCTTCAACAAACTCGCTCCCCCCCTCAGCTTCGTCCCTCCTGAGGTAGGTAGGGATCCATCCTCTTCTCCTGTTCCCCCTCCGATCCCCCCTCTTCGACGTAATTCGACGCGGAGGTCTATAGAAAGACGATATTCTTTCATCCTCCCCCCGGTGGTCAGCGCCCTCCGACCCTTTCTTCTTCCTTGAAGACGGAAGGGCTTTTTTTTCTACGCCACCACCCCTCCTTGTTGGGAGTGGTTGTTTTGGTGGGTTGTGCTTTTTTGTTTTTGTGTGCATCATGCGTTCCCGAAACCGCCCCCTTTTTGGTTCCTTCCGTGCCTCACCTCATATCACGATTCTAAAAGTTCCCACACGCCGATGTTCCCCTAATTTCATTTTTTCCCCCTGATCGAATATTTTCGCCACATGGAATGTTCTTGTGTTTCATCGTTCTTCTCGGTCTGCCCACATCGATTTACATTGTTTCCCGTATTCTACCGTTCCCTATCCCCTCCGCTTCGCCCGAATACCCTCTCCTTTCCAGTTGATGAATGTCTCTTCCCTTTGAGGCCGAGAATTTTTACATCCTTTGGGGCCCATAACCCATGCATGCGTAAATGCTGCTCGATCTTTCTTTTTCCCAAGGATCTTTTCTTTCTCGAGTTCGCCATTCATATATTTTCCTAATGTTGTTGTGAGTGATGCCATCCCCTATTTCCAGATACCAAACTCCTCCCTTTTTCCCCCCCCAGTATCCGATTCTTTTCCTCCATGACTCCGGCAAAATGTTAGGTCTCCTCTCCCATCCATATTCCCCCCGTGATCTTTTCATCCGGCCTTTTTTCGGCCTCTACTTTTTGGGCACCTTTCAGAATGACGGGCTCCTATGTTCCCTGGTCGACCTATCCCTTTAAGAATAGACCATTGTGGATACAATTGTAGTTCCTTCACCAGCCCCTTTCGATCCCCCTTCGTGGTGTTCTTTGGTTTCCCGAATCTTGCTCGACGGAATGTCTCCCCCCCCCCTTTTTATGGCACGCGCTTCACCCTTCTTCGGTTTTGTGGTCTTGCCAGCGAGGAGCCCTTCCTGGATGCCGAAGAATCCACTTTTTCGAGGCACGGCATGGCCCCAAGGGGAGTTTATCCCATTGAGCGGTTATCCCCCTTTCTTTCCCCCTTTCCCCCGAGTGGACCTCTTACATGTAGGCGAAAGGCGGAGCTCTTCTCTCACCTTTCTTTATCTTTTGACCTCGCCGTCGTTCTTGTCTTTCAGGGTTCTCCCTCCGGGCCGTCTGTTGGTTCCGCGTAGAGCGCGGCTTTCTCCTCGTGCCTCTTCGGCCTCACTTTTCCCCAGCCCTTGAGTGCTCCCCACGCGGCCCCGGTGCCTTGCGCTCCTCCGGGTAACCTGCCGAAGTTCGCAGCATCCTAAGGCTACCCCGCGCCTGCGCCTTTTCCAGAATTCCTCTCCCTAGCCGTTCTCAGCAGCTATTCCTCTAGGATTTGTGCTGCTTTCGGAACACATTCCCCCCCTCTATCCCTGAACTTTTCCTTTTATCGATTCCCCTCAAGTATGGCCATCTGTCCTTTTCTTCAAAGTTTGCTGGCTTGAAGAGTGATGTCCGTTACCCTCCAGGCCATTGCCCCAACCCCCCCTTTTCCAAGTCCTTCCCCTTGCTTATGCCTTCTGACTGCGTCAAGGGAATTCTATTCTTCCAGATGTCCCACTTTCTTTTTTCTTTTGACAGGACAGATTACTACCCCCCTCCCCTTCTTGGCTTTTTTTCCCTTCCCAATAGTGTGTTTCAACAAACTGCAGAACCTTTCTGATGCGTTGCATCCACGGACAGGGCTTTGCGTCCTCGTGTTGGTAGGATATTGTTCGCCTTCTCCTCCCTCTGATTGGCGAGGCTTGGTTTTTTTTTTGACGGTGAAATAGAATTTCCGGCATGAAGATTTTGCCTTTTTTTCCGGTTACCCCAACGATTCCTTTTTTTTCCTGGAGCCTGCGGTCTTAATTCTCGTTGTATCTCTCTTCCTGCGCCTTTCCCAAAAATATGTGACCCCAAGTATTGACCCTTTCCGTGGCTGCCGCGTCTCTTCTTGGAATGATGCTGTGGGATTTCGTCATAGATCTCCGGAATGTCCTTTCCTCCTTTCTGGCGCGTCACTTTTTGTTTTTTGTGGATAGCCTTTCCAGTCCCCCTTTCGGGCCCCGGCACTTCCGCCCTTCTCCCAATTTCCTTTTTCTTTTGCTTTCACTTACGACACCCATTGCGCTTTTCCTTAGTGAGGACGTTCTCTGGAACCGATGGCGGTTTCATTGTACAATTCCGGCTTCCCCCATAAGGATTTTTTTGGCGGCTTCCCAACCCCCTCCGAATTTGATGGGGTTCTACGCCATCCCCTTACTTTTTTGGACACAGTTCAAGTTTCCCTCCCCTCCGTTCATGACCAATTGGATACGAACGGGAGTTACTGCTCCCCCTTGAG
>Ga0179593_1326904_pt1 | contig 13089 bp, 11 predicted proteins | sample CZODoug2_1_08_16_FD_185931 | JGI IMG/M metagenome (GOLD analysis project Ga0179593, IMG submission 185931) | Vadose zone soil fungal communities from Angelo Coast Range Reserve, California, USA - CZODoug2_1_08_16fungal (PacBio error correction) | ecosystem: Environmental > Terrestrial > Soil >... | reverse complement strand
ACCCGGACTTACTGGTCTCCATCACCTATGTATATTTTTCCCTTGTTGACTTCTTTCTGTTTTGCCTACTGAGAAGTTTTTCGTCTTCTTATCCCCGGAAAATGGATTTGTCTGTGAACATTCACCCCCGTGATTTTATGCTGAGAATACTTCTTGCCGTGATTACCCCTTTTCTCCCATACGACCATGTCTTGGATCTTTTTGCCATTAATTTGAAGCGTCTCGATCCTCTCTTCTCCATTTTTGCGGTCAGTGATTCTCAGTATGTCGTTCTAGTCTACGGCGGAAAAGAGGCGGTGCTCCGGTTGACCTGCGAGCCTTTTATTCCCCTTTGAGAACGGTAACCCCCCTTCTTCTACAGGACCCCTCCATATCGTTCTATGTCACTCATTTTTACTATAGTCAGTGTACTATCTATCCAAAGAGTCTTAGAACTTTTCCGTGTGAGTGACTCCTCCCTCGCCCCCTTACCCTTGACTCGCCCATGTTTACTTTGCCCAGAGGTTTGGTTCAACCCGCTTTCCCCGCTCGGTGATCCAACTCTGTTTTTTTTTAAGTTTTATGGCGGCTTCCCGTTTGCGCTCAGCCTATCAATCACTCCTCTATGGACCGAGAGGGAGATTCTTCCCCCCTGCATTAGTAAGTTATTTAAGCACAATCTCCCCCCGAAATACTCTTTTTTCATTCACCTTCGCGCAAGTCCTGGAGATTCTCCGCTATCCAAGCGTCAGCTGATTTTCTAGGTATGGCGAGGCCTGGTACTTTCTTCAAATTTTCCTTGTCTATGGAGTTTTGGCTTTTTTAACCTTGCCTAGTTGTCAGGTCACCCTAATCCTCCTACTCACCTGGCGTGCTTTTTTCCTTCGGTCCTTGCATAGTCCCTGGTTCTCCATCCTTTTTCGTTTCATTCCGGATCATCTTACAAGATGTTAACCCATGTCTGCCCTGCCTTTATAGTCTTCTGAATCCCCCAAATTTTGATGTTTCGCACACCCAGTCTGGGTTTCCCACTCTCGTCCTGTGCGATGAAGCACAGTAAGAGCTGCATGCCTGGTTTTTATCCTTCCTGGCTTTTGTAAATTTTGTTCTCCCCTCCTCCGCCTCTTTTTGATGACATTTGTCTGCCTCCCCCCGTCACCAGACGATATAGTCCCGTGTTATTTTTTCTTCTTTTTTACCACGCACAAGATGAGTATAACTGCTGTACCGACTAATTTCCCTAGTCTCCCATCCCCCCATTCGGTGTTTTTTCTTATTCCCCACCTCGTGCCCTCCCGATAAAACCCCGATTTCTCTCTCTGTCTTGTGAAGGTCGCACCTCTCCTTTCAGGCTCACCTTTGACCCACAGTTGGATCAAGCTCCGCTTTTCTCCCTGCTCACCCACCTTTCAACCAAATTTCTGATCGATTTTCATGCCTCCCAAACTCCCCTTAGTCCCATCGGACGCTCTTTTTTGAGTACCCCTGTGTGACGTCCCCGAGCGTTCTTCTAGCTCTGCTGGGTTTCCCCTTTTTGTCTTATGCCCGTGAAGTCCTCTGGCGCTTTATTTTACCTTTTCCAATTTTTTTCCCCCCCAGTGCTGGCATCATTCATTTTTTGCCACTCACACGCATTTTTTTATGTTCTCGAACACCTTTTTATATCTGATCGGGTTGAAGATCACGCTCTTTTACACTTTCTTTTCAGTCTCCTATGTTGCTGAGGGCTAAGACATGGCATCTTTCCACCATCTTTGCCGATGGGGTTGGATGCATTATCTGTCAATTTATCACTTCAGTGTGTGAGAGACTGACGGCTCCACTAAACTCTTACGTTCTCATGCGAGAGTGTGAGTCTGCTTCTTTCTTTCTTTACAGCCATGTTACTATATATACACAGCCACCAAATATAGTTCATGGTGATTCTTTCTGACTTTCTTTCCCGTTCCCTCCCACTCTTGACCAATGCTTGATTTACGCTTCATTTGGGACTTGGTTCTTGACCGCCCAAAACAATCATCTATTTACCCCCATGGTTGGAAGTACCGGTATAGAAGGAATTCCATATCATATTTCAGGCGAGATTTCCATATTCTTTTCAACCGGTATTTTTGGCGTCGAAGATACATCACCGATGGAATCTCGGTGCTTGTTAACTGTTTGGTACACTAGACACGAGTTTTTGCTTTTATTCTAATTGAGACCCGTGTCTTTTCTGGAATGGGCCAAGCATTTGAGCCCTCGCGCCTTTACTTTTTTCCAGACCAAGTCAGAGATTACCCTTCTTTCCTGTATTATGTTTGTTATCAAAATGCTGAGATTTCCTCCCTTTATGAACCCCTGCTGTGTCGCTAAAACCGATTTGTGGTTATATTCTTTCGGTGTGGACTGGGTGTTCCTTGGTAGTGTGTTCATTCATATAAGGTTTAGCGTGATTTACGTTACCTCACAGTTTACGAGATTCTTTTGAGGCTGCGAATGGCTCATATTTTCTCCCTCTTCTTCCAAAAGTCCCGCCCCTACTCACCTCCCCCCTTGGACCAGTTTTTCTGCTTCCTAACGCGATGGTGAGGCTCTAACCCCTTTTTGCTCTACCATTCTTTTCTGATGCAATACCCTCCGGTGGTATATATATATTTTTCCCCCCCTTCCCTAACTCTTTGCTTTTTTTTTATGCTATGGATACTGGCTTGCTTTTCTCAATAGCAATGTCCTTTCAGGTCGCGACAGTGTTTCAGGGTCATTCTCCCCCATAGATTCTGAGGAGCTGCCCCACGGCACCTTGGAGATTACTTGTGCTCGCGATAATTTTTCTCTTCTGACATGTCGAACCTGCAGGTTTTCGGTCACTTCGCGCGATCTCTGAACGTGGGGTATTCTCCTTCCCGCTCGACGTATCTTTCTATCAAGCAATCAACCCCCCCCTTGGACCCCACCCTCTCCAGGCAAACTGAACCACCCTTAACAACATTCGTTTCGCGTCCACCCTTTTCTCATAAAGCGACCTTTCTTCCAGGTCCCCGTTAATCCCCCCCAAATCCCTTCCGCTTCCAGCAGGTTTCTATGTCCTGGGGTATTTATTCACGGCCTCCTCCTTCAATACCCCTTTTCCAACATTGTCTACCCCCGTCCTTCCACCGTCCACAATAGACCGTCCGTTCGAGGAATAACGCAAGCTGTTTCATTGATGCTGCTTCCTCTTCTAAGTGGCCCCTCTTGCCAAAATACTTCGATAAAAGCCCAGGGCCCCCTGAGCGTCGAAGATTAGCCAGAGTACCCGCAGCGATCCCTGGTGCCCACAAAGGCTTGACCAAATAGCTCTGCCTGTTTGCGTGCAGCCGCCTACCCACCTTCCACATGATCGATCTCACGTTTTTGAGTAGGGCTAAAAATTTATCCTTCTACAAGTGTGCCCCCCCTTCCCCCCTCCCTTCTCTGTTTGGCCGTGATTTCAATATATGTCGAATCAGTAGCGCCCGATCTCAGACTTCTTCCCCTCGTTTATTTGATTCTTCAGTAAGGCCCCCACTCTTCCCCCCACGCCCCGGCTATCCCCCCGTCACCCCTGCATCCCCATTCCCAAACGTACTAGTTATAGAATGTATATGCTCCAGTTAAAAAAAATGATGATCCCCACCGCATGGCCCTGCGTATCTCATTACCCAACCGCTTTCAGCACCCCCCCCCCTTTCTTTTTCTGAACCATAACCACTAAAGTTTCTTTTTGTCCACATTTATTCCATATGGTAAAGGGCACTTTCGACCCATCGTTTCAGTTTGCAATACTACTAGTCTCGGCACCCCCATACGCATTAACAGCCGTCCCGATCGGCACTTCCCAACCTTAGCGTTCTACCCATCTCCCTCCCTCTTCGACTTTTCTTTTTGCATATCAGTCAGGCGTTTGTTTTTCGACCAAGGGTGCTCGGTTGGGCCTTTTTTTAGTATCCCCCTCGTCTGATACCATATGTCTAGAAGTTTCCATCCGACTCGTCGTTTAACTTGCCCCCCATTCTTCCGTCTCTTCAACGCGTTTCCATCGCTTTGACCTGCTAGTGTCTCCGCTACTCGGATTGTATACTCGCCTCGGCCTCCCCTTTCATTTTCTCCTCATCTTCTCCCCCTCAACACGTCCAATATTTCTCTCCCCCTTTCCCTGTTTTGATCCTCACTTTTGAACTATAGCTGCACACCCTTCAAGCATGAATATGATGACCCCCGCAGCATTCTTATTCTCGCGGCCCTGCTTTCCCGTGCACCCCCTCTTGTAAGAACAAAAAAGATGGAACTTTGAGTGCTTGCAGCTACCCATTCCATGCAAACATTTTCGCATGGTTCACGCTCTGTCACTTTTCCCCCCCTTCGCACAGTCCCCCGACCATTATTTTACGACCCAGCTTCTGCCAGGTCATCGAAGACACACCGCCGGTGAAGATTCTGAAATTGTCTATCCCCGCCCAAGCTTCCCCCAAACCCCCCCCCCCCACCGCCATTCCAGGAAATTTGTAAGACGACCGGCCCCACCCCCCCTAGCTCCCCACTCGAAGATGGGGGATTTGTCTCCTCTGAGCATTCCTCTTTCTGCCCAAGGCTTAAGTCCTTCCGAACATCTGTTTCGCTGTGCTTTTACATCATTCTGGTTCCGATTTCCCAAGCATTCTCCCTCTTCGGTTTCACCGATGATGCTGGATGGTGGTTATGGCTCCCCCAATTACCTCCCGTCTCACAATTAATTTCTCCACCCTTGTCCTTTCAATACAGCCGTTTTCGCCCCCCTTCATTGCCAAGCAAGAATCTTTTAGCCCGTGTAAGGTCTTTTTTACTCCCCATCCCTTCCCTCCCTCTTGGAGCGGATAGTAGAAGCCCCCATGAATCGACACTGATTGAACCATAGAAAGCGCCTTTAGGGATTTCCTAGGATCCCTCCCCTGTACTTGCTATGACTCTCTCCCGATTCAACCTCCTCGTTGAGAAGTGTTCCCGCCCTTTCACATCCCCTTCTGACTCTGGATAGCGACCCCGTTTTTTTTCCTTCTAACTCCCTCTTCGTCCTGTACAATGGGTATCCTCCCCCTTTTCCAGATTACTTTAGAAGCCAATAAATCCCTTGGCAGTTTCCATAAGAAGTTCATCTTCATCTAGCCTGGCCAACAGCGCTCCCCCCACACTCCAGCCCCCCCCCTTCCCAACCTGGTCCGATTCCCCGCTGTTTTTATGTCCTAGCGTCTGGAACCCAATAGGCACTTCGTTATCTCTGTCTTTTCCCCCTCAGCCTTTTGTTTGTTTTCTCGTCACATTGATCTTGTTGGTGCCAGTCAGCTCGACCCCCAAACCAGCGTTTCTTCTTCCATTTTTGCATGCTTCTTGGGATTTCCTCCTCTTTTTTCGTTCTTCCCCTATGAAGCTTAAAATTCTTTCTTATGGCCCAAAACCCTTCTCTTCTGCCTAATAATCTGCGTGTCATTATACCAGTTTCCGTCGATGCGGTGTAGGAGTATGCCGGCCTTGAATAGTGCTCTCTAAAGAGTTTTCCTGGCTTTTTCTTATGTTCTTTCTGATCACTCTTTTGACCACTATTTTTATCCGCGTCGAGTTTCAATTCACCAAGGCTTTTACTCTAGAACTACCTATGATTACTGCTTCCCCGTTTTTAGCTTCATTGCGTCTACTATCCCTCTTCCCCAACCTCTTAGGTAATCAGGATTTGCTTATCTGACATCGATCCACCATTTTGACTCTCTCCCTTGTCTGGCACGCTTTTTTTTTTTTGACAAACTGCGCTCTTGCTGGATTGGTCACATTTGAGGGTGCATCACTGAGGTTTGAGTACCGTGCACCAGCCAACCCTTATCCATAACTTACTAGCGTACCCGAGATCCTTAGACCACTTTCAACGTCATGGCTTTTCCCACCACTTTTTTCCAACTTAACTATTTTTTCTTACTCTCTAACTCCCTGTCCTCCGAGATCGCTCAATTTACATGCTCTATTAGTGATACTCTTCTCCTTTGCGAGGCCTTTCGGTCCGTTGCTACCTTCCTTTGTCTCTTAGTTGTAAGGAGAGTGGGTCTGGAATCGCCATAGAATCTTTCCTTCAATGGGATTGGGCGTGGTGCTCGCTCCCTTTTTCAGCGTTCCCCCGTTTTTCGCTCATTTCGTGACTTTCCCCCTTCCCCTGGAGGACAAGACTTCAGTTAACCCTTTTTTTGTGCATTATCTACGGCGGCCTCGTGCTCTTTTTTTAGCCACCCTCTGGGGGCAAACGCTGCCGCTTTTCTCAGCCACAGTCCCAGTCCTTAATTTGCATTTCAGTCCTCTTCATTGGCTTTAATTTTTTTCCCCTCGACTTCACTATGATGTCCAATTGCTGCTTCCCCCAACGCATTTCTCTCTTCCTCTTCGGATTTTCTTTGAAGACATAGGTTTTCTCCCTGATTGGCCCTTTCCGACCCCTGGATATCCCATCACATTTCGTCTGTCTGCGGTTCTCCCACTCGCGCGATACACCTCTTGTCTATTTTCATAAGTCTGTTTCATTGTTCCCTCGCTGCTTCTGCCAATCTTTTCCGAACAGTCGATCAAGCGCCTCTGTTTTTCTCGTAAAGCGGCACCACTTAACCCTTTCTCCCCCAAAATTGGATCGACGTATTTCCCCCCCAAGACCCACCCTTCGCACGGGCTCGAGGTGGTCTCTCCCTCCTACGGTGGTGCTCCGCCTCGCTGTGTTTTATTGATGGCCCCAATATCTGGATGCCCACCGAACTCGGCTGCGTGTTTAGTCTTGTCCCTTTTCACCCCCCTTTAAGATCCCCCCCGGTGCCCCTCCCAATAATTTCTTTTCGTTCGTCGTCCTTGTTGTTTCTCTTGATAGGGTGTCTAATTCTCCCCGCGATTTGACCCAATTGCTTGTGCTTCCTTTTATGTTTCCAATGCGTCAAGCTTTCTATCACAACCAATGGGATGGGGGTGGCTTTTCGGGAGGGTCAATTGTCCTGCCTACTTTTTCGCGTCCTGTGCGCATTCCCACTGGACCTCTGAATTCGTTATGACCAAGATCGTTCGATGCTCTTTTCTCATGATCACTTTTCCTTATATCTCAGACACCATAATCTTCCTTTCTTTCCTCAACTTGGCCGTTTCGGCCCCTACTTGAAAGTCTATTATGGTCATAATGTGAGTAGACGCACCTCCCCCCCCCATCTTCTCTATTGGCCATGTTTCCGGCCTCGTCGCTTTTGATCTCCTCCTATTCTCGTAGTACTGTGGCCAGATTTCGGCCCCCGCGGACTGTGGCGCTACTCTCCCCCTCTGATTTTTCAATTCTCTGTGCCTTTTTCCTCCTGACAGTGGGTTGGATTCCATCTTGACGGTGTCTTTCTTTCCGTGGCAGCCGAAGTTTCGATCCCCCCCCTTTTCGGATGGCAGCAATGGATGCCTTACCGCGCGGTGTGCCTTTCCCCTCTATTACCTGCCTTGGATCCCTTCTTGATTTTATGTTTTGCCTTCCTATTATTCGCTGTTATAGCTTTATTTGGCCGCCTTCGTGCGTTGCCAACGTCAGTGTGGGTCTGTTAGTCATTTTTCTTTTCCTTATCTGGGGTCTTGCTGCTTTGATTGGAATGCCATCTCCTGAAAGGCTGTAGTTCCGCCCCGTGTTAGCGCTCGTTTTGGGAACCCTTCTCTTTTTTTCTACATTCAAAGTCTAACAACGTTTTTCCTTTCGACCTGCCTACCCCCCCCCCTTGTCCTTTGTAGCGTCCTCGCACGAGATGTATTCTCTCCCCCCCTTTCAGATAATTATCTCACCTGCTATTGATGCCCAAGTCCCTTCTCTCCCCTTCCTTTTTTTTTCTTTCCTCCTCCTCCGTTTGGAGGTGAGTTCTCTGTTTCGTTTCCTCCCCCATTTTTCATGTCCCCTCGCAGTGTATTGGGGTTTAGAGCAAGGTGTTATCGGAATAACCCTATTGATTTCTCTTTGAAGACCCAAGCCCCCCAAGGCTCCTTCGCTTTTTTTTTCACCGTGTCGCTGGGGGATAACCTAACACTATTCTGTTTATGGACGCACTTCGCACTCCGCTCCCTCTTCAACACGTTCTTTTCTGCGGACTAAAGCGCTCGCATTTCGATTTCTAAACGATCCCCCCTCTCCAGTGACCCAGATCATAGATTTCACCTTACTCCCAGACCCAACTTCCTTTTCGGCCAGCCCTTTTCCCACCCTCCCGAACAGCTCTCTTCTGTTTTCCTCCCCCTCATATTACTCCCGCCGTTATTCTTTCCTTGATACCGGCGGAGCCTGTCTGCACCCTTTTTTTTTGCCCATCCACTCCCTCTTCTGCCAAGAAACCGCGCCCCCTGCATTATAGTTCCACGCACAGCTTTCTCATTATGCCTGGCCGCTCTTCCGCTCGCTGCGTCTTTCTTAAGAGCCAAAATTCCTCGTCCCCCCGACGTTGCCTTTTTCAACTCCTCGCCCTTTTCCCCCAGATCTCGATGCCTAGTTTACTGCCCCTTCCACACAGGGGCCCCCTATAGCGTGCCTGTTTTTCGGTCCCTACCCCTCCCCACACCCTTTCCAACCTTCTCACCCCATCCTGGTTGCCAGTTTGGCGTCGTTTCTCACGGGCAAGTTTCTCCACTACTCCTGCGATATGTTGGTCTATTCGCGTACTGATCTTCTCAAGAATCGAAGCGACCCCCTATCTCATCCCTTCAAGGTTTTTTTTCTCTTTTGGCGTGCTTCCCCCCTAGCCGCGCTCCCAACAAATTGAACCTCCCTCCCCAATACCCCAACATCCCTAATCAGGTTTTCTCTCTCCCCCTTGCTGTACTCCCCTCATTTGTTTTCCCCCATTCGCCTACTAAAAACTGCCTTGGCGTCTTCTCTGAATCACAGATCAGCCCCCCTTTCGTTCACCCCACAATTTTTTCTTCCACCCCACTCATTTGCCCCTCGGGGCAGTTGACAACCTTTTTCTATCCCATCCATTTCCCTGGCACGTTTAACATCCAGCGCGTCATTTTCTTGGGTTTAGTGAAGGCCCCATCAGCCCCTCCGCACGCCGTTCAGCCCACTTCGTACTCTCCCTTGTGGAAACCCCCCCTATGGTGCTCGTCTGGTATTTTTTACGTCCGTTTTCTTTTTGTCTATCCAAGGACGGTTTTTTCTCTGGGTCGATCACTCTGTGCTGCCCAGGACTTTCTTTCCTTTCTTTTTGCGCGAGAGATGCGTTTTGAGGGTCTAACTGCTTCTTTCTCGACACGCGTTGGATCTCAGTCTTCCCGAGTTGCTACCTCTGACGCCGATTTTTTTGGCTGGTTCCTCTTTCGTGGGGTTTTAACGATCCATTCCTTCTACCCCCTTCCCTTTTCAAATAACTGCCGATTCTCTCTAATGGCGCGTTTTTTCTCCTCCCCCTTTGTCCTAGGCCTTTTCGATTTTTCCAAACCTTCAAGACCCCTTCATATTACCAGGCCGTGACTGCTGCTCGTCACTGACTGGAGACTTCCCCCCTCGTTTACGCCCCACCCCCATCGTAACTTTGTTAGCTTTCTTCTTCCCTCCCACCCCTTTCCCACTGTTCAATATGGTAATAAATGGCCGATCCCTTTCCCCGATGATCTCTCCAACCGGGGACTTTTAGGAACCCCTTCCCTTACACCCCCCCCGCCCAAGAAAGTCCTGCCCGCTTCTGGGAGTCCCTCCCACGAAGGTCCAACATTCCCAAGCCCGAGAGTCATTTCCGCACAGCTTCACCATCCCCTATTCGAATCCGTGGTGCTCTGATTTTGCCTCTTTTTCTAGGCATGTCTATACCTGACCCCCCCGCTTGATTTCTAGTTTGCTTCAAGCTGAAGACTGGATTCCCCATTTTAAGCTTTCCCCTCCCCTCCCCATCGTTTTCCTTGAGTTGCTTTGTATTTTGTAATTTCTCACCCTTACGGCCCGCCTACTTCAAATCAACTCTGTTCATTCACTACGCCAAGATACCCCCCTCCCCCTTTTGAGCAACGTCAGCAGTATCCTCTCATTTGTAAGGGCATGCGCTGCGTCCCCCCTCTTGGATCCCCCGATAGTAGCCCCGCGTTTTCCCCCCTCCAACCTGATTCAACCAATGATCTAGATCAGCCCTTGTTTTTTCCTCTGCCTCGACGAGTAACTTCCTTGTGGGCCGACAGCGTAGTTTCTCCCCGCACATTCTCTCCACCTGCCGATACTTTGCCCTCTGCTTGGAGTTTTGTCCTTCTCCCTCCTCGATTCGTATAGGCTGAACTCGTTATATCACTACAGACTATTCTGCAGACATCCAATCCCCCCCTTGGATGTTTCCCCCTTTCCGCCTTTTCATCGCTAATCTGCGCCCAAGAGGCCCAAAGCCTTCCTTCCACCCTGGTATAGCTCTGTTTTGATGGGCTTTTTCCCTTCTCCCACTCCCCTCTCTCCTTTCCTCTAATCCGTTGTAGAGAGATGATGCCGCTGTTCTTTCCATCCAACAGCGTTTGTTCTTTTCCCGGTGGTCCTTTTTTTGGCGAGTCGCGCCGGGTCTTGCTTGAAGCGATAACATGGTTATACTTGGTCACCTCCCCGGTTATGAGAATAATCTGTACGGGTATTTACCCATTTTCTCCTGCGAACTTTTTCTGTCAAGTTGCCCTTCTGCCTTCCCTGCTCTGAGCTAGGGGTCCTTTCTTTGTTTTGTTAGCGACGGCCCACGAGGCGGTTTTCGCGACTGCTCTTCAGCGCAATTGGAACCCCGTTCTATCCATCTGCCCAGCTATCGATCTTTTTCTCCTTTGTCGATTCATACTCTCCTCCCAACCGCTTCAGTTTTCTTGGCTTTCCCTGCCCCCCAGCGATTTCCCTTCCCCTTTGTCTCTTTCCGGTAAACTTATGACATCTTGTTTTCCAAACTTTGAGCTCGGAGTATTTAACCTCCGTGGTTTCTCCTTGACATTGGAGGCGGGCTGACAGTTTCGGATGCCAATATTACCTCACTCCCTGATCGTTCAAGAAGATTTTATAGCACTAATTCGTAAGAGAATGAACTCTTTGAGTAGCCCTTAGAGAACCCAACACAACCCCCCACAACACCCAAAAACAAACCACGTTGAACACACAACAACAAACCCACCCCCCCCCCCCACCACAAAACCCAACACACCCCAAAAACCCACCCAAAAAACCCCCCACCACCCAAACCCCACCCAAAAACCCACAACCCAAACCCCCCCAACAAGCCCCACCACACCAACCAACACCCCCCCCCCCCCAAACCCCCCACACGGCCCCCCACAACAACCCCCCCCCCCCCCCCCCAAACCCCCCCCCACCAAACCCCCCCACCCCCCCACCTTTTGACCGACGATGGATCTCCGCTATAACCATTTCTTCTAATGGATTTGGCTCTTACTTGTACACTGAGCTCTGGTCCAGTTTTTTGGTTGATTTTGGACATGGTAGCGTGGCTTGAACCAGTTTAAGATGGAATCCCCCCTTTTGGTGTAGTTGGTGCATGTACCTGGCCAGCTCCTGTGTCGATATCTTTGCCCCGGTGCCTTTCTCTACTGGCGTCTTAACCTTGTCCCAAGGCACAAGTCAGTATAGTCCGGCCCTCTCCCCCAAGTTCGTTGGTTCGTCCAACGCTTTTTCACCTCGGGAGTTGCCGATTCCCAAGTAGACGATTCCCTGATTTCCATCATAACTTGATTAGGGGGTCCACTATTATTTATCTCCGGGGACTCAACAACTGCCATTCTCGATCCATACTTATTCTCTTTTAAGCCCAGATTCTTTTCAACTCATTGATCCGGTACAGGTCTATTATAAATCATTCAGTCGTCTACCCACTCGGGCCTCTCCCCAAAGCAAGTGCTATCATTCTTGCATTTTTCTCCCCACTCTCTTCTTTCTCGAACTTCTGGTCCTCCGGCCGATTTTCCCGACCATGCCCGCCCCCCCATATCCCCCACTAAACCACACAGATATATTCATCACCCGCCTCTCTCCCCCTTTTTATGAGAGTGGATTTTTCCTTCTCCTTTTTTTCAGAAGATCTTGATGATGCTTACTAGGATTCCTTTCTACTCTTGCCTGCCCCGCTTTTTTGCCCCTCCTGGGTTTGCTTTATGTTGCTGCCCCACCATTTGGTATCAAACGGTTGCAGAAAACGACTGTCGGGATTAGCCCCCTATTGGGTTCTTCTTGATCGGGTCCTTCCTTCACTCGCTGGACAATTGGAGTTTTACTGCTTAATGGGTTTGCCAATGTCAGGTTGACGACATGTCTCTCCCACACAGATGGACTGAGGTTTTTGTCGGATCGGGTCAATTTTGACTTGCTCATTGTTGAGAGCAGGACGAGCATCCCATACTTAATGCTTTGAGCCCGTTTCGATGCTCCTGCTTCGACATTTCTCACTCTCTCTGCTCGAGAAACGCCACCCCTCGGCACCTGGGCTCTGGATAAAATGGCCCTTCTAATTACTGATGATGAGCCGCTCATGTTACTTTGGTTCTTCGCCCTCAATCCTCCTGATGCATTTTTCTAATTAAGGTCTGCGATGTACTCTTGAGCTGCGCGACTTTTGCCAGAGGATTGTCGTTCAGAGGTTCTTCTCTTCCTCTCCCGAATACTGCGAGCGGGCCTGCCCTTCCCTGAACCCTTTTGAGTGGATTTCCCCGCACCTTCTTGCCCTTCGCGTCGTCCCGAAGGGCTTTTTCAACTTTTTTTTGCAAGCAGGCCTTCCGTAGCTGATACGGTCCACTTTTTACTCTCCCCCGTTCATCGTCCTGTAGAGGTGGATTCTTGCCTATTCTTTCTGCTGTTCCTCTTTAGGGCGTTCTTAAACCAAGGAATGTTGGGCTTGGTAAGTAACATTTGGTCTTTTCCTGGTTCTTCGTGAGTGTGTTCTTACTTTTCTCTGCTTCTTCCGTCCCCCCTTTAATAGTGAGAGTCTGGTTCCTGGCAACGGCCCCTTAGTTCCTTCCCTTATCCCCCCGGTTCTTCAGAAAGACTCATGAAACCTTGGTATGTAGAATGAAAGATGTTGGCTCCCATTTACCAACCTTCGCCACATGTTATTCCCCGCTTTCCCTTCCAAGCCGTTATCC
>Ga0179593_1659636_pt1 | contig 13090 bp, 8 predicted proteins | sample CZODoug2_1_08_16_FD_185931 | JGI IMG/M metagenome (GOLD analysis project Ga0179593, IMG submission 185931) | Vadose zone soil fungal communities from Angelo Coast Range Reserve, California, USA - CZODoug2_1_08_16fungal (PacBio error correction) | ecosystem: Environmental > Terrestrial > Soil >... | reverse complement strand
TTTTCCACCATTATAAGGATCTTCCGTGATAATCCCCCCCGGAAGGTGTCTTCGGCTTACTCCCTTTTCCGGGTGATCGACAGGGATCCCTTTTCCAGTTGCGTTGACACCCGCTTCTGTCTGACACTCGCAGGCGAAGGACCTTCCCCGATCTCCCCGCACACGTCGCTTGCACCTAGGAGGACTTGCCCTGCCTTTCTTCTCCGGTAGACAGGACGTCCCTTCCTTTTCCTTCCCAACCTTTTTCCCCCCGTGACTCCTCTCTCTCCCGCCCCCTCCCCTCGTAGCGTCCCTTCCCCAAAGATAAAGGCATGTCCCCCAGGGCGATCAATTGAAGACTGGTCTTCCCTTTCCTGGAGCCCCTCCCTTTCCCGGAGTCGGGTTTTTATTCGACAACCAAGTCCCCCCCAAGGAGATCTTGAGGTGGACGCAACCCCCTTTCCCCCAATCGGACTTACCACGGGCCCTGCGATCTTATCGCTTTTCTCGAAAAGGAGAATGTTCCTCTTGAAACAACCCCTTCCTAAGTTTCTGGTAAATGGATCTGTGAGGAATCCCCAGACCGACGACTCCAGAGTGACGATGAAGAATCTCTTCCTTGATCGAGTGAGGTCCTCCCTTGGGAGTACGTCGGTGCTCCGCGCCGTCGTCCAGCACCCCCGCGAGCGCGTGACAGCTTTCGCGTTCCCTGTAAAACTTTTTTCTCGTCCTGGCCTTCTTAGCCCCCCCCTGTTCTCCAAGCACGGGTCTTCCTTATATACCGATCGCCTTCCCCCCTGAAGAACTACAGGGGGACTTTCCCCACCGGTGAAGACTTTTGACGAGGAGAGAGCTGGAGGCCCTTTGTTGTTCCGACATCCCCCCTTTCCCCCATCCACTGAGCGCCTTGGAACCTTTCTTCTCAGGACAGTTTGAGGTTGTTTCAGTTTTCTCGGTAAGGCGGTGCTATTATTCAGCTGCTTGGAGCCCTATTCCTTAGTCGTCCCTTGCAAGACGAGCCTTTTTCCCCCCCCCGGAGATCTTGATCCGATTTATCGGCTGTCGTGGAGGGCCTTGACCTTTTTTCCCCCTTTAAGTCGCAACCCCGGCCGCTTCGAGAGGAGATCCCCTCCCCCGATAGAATTTCCCTTTGACCTTTCCGGTCCCCGTTTGTGTGCGGAGCCGACTCACTCCCCCCTCTGCCGTTGGGCGTCCCGCCTAATAGATCGCAGCAACAGTTTTCTTTCCCTCGGGTCGCAGTCCCTTTCCCCGCCCGCCCGAAAAGGCGATCCCCCGTTCTCCCAAGGCACTTGTCCCCCGGATCACTGCAGTTTTCCGTCCCCCTATTTCCTTTTCCTAACGCTACGTGCACCTTAGGCCACCCCAAAAGCACTTCTTCGCTCTTCTCCAGCCTTTTTCCTTCTTCTTCGGTTTCCCCTCTTCCTCCCCCGCTTCCTCCGGCTTCCTCATGGAGCTCTTTTCCCTTTCTGCGTTCTTTTCCTCACAAGGTAGGCCATCGGCCCCCCACTGCCCATCTTAAGCTTTTACGATGGTCCTTGAGGTCGCCTCCCTCCCTGAAGAACCCACTTCTTCACCCCCCCTTCTACCTTCCCTCTCCCTCTGGAAGGGATTCCCCCGTACGTGGGGGCGTCTTGTAGAATTTCCCCTGCGTAGAGGTAGAATCTCCTCCAATACCCTGGCGGGAGCTTCTTCTGACGCGTCTGATCTCCACGTGATCAGCTCCCCCGAAAAATCTCCGCCTTTTTCGACTCCTCCGAGGAGGCCTTTGCTTCTCCAGGCAGATATACGTCTCCCCGCCAAAATGTTTCTGTTGGATCACGTCCAGCGGGGAGTCCCATAGCACTCCTTCCCTTTTGTTTCGTCGGGTGGAGGCCCCTTTTTCTCTTGGGTCGTCGGACTTTTATCCGGCCGTAGCCATGCTTCCCCCCTTTTCCGAAGAGCTCCTTTTTCACAGACAGTAGTCATCGACCCCTTTTTCTTCGAGATGTAGGCGGTTGTTGACCCGACAGACGCGTTCCCCTTGGATCAGTACACCCCCCTTTGCTTTCGTTTTGAGAAATCCAATGGCTTGGCGGGCCCGTCGTCGCCTCTCGGAGAGCAGCAGCGGCCTTATTGCCGCATCCGGTGTCTTTCTTTTCCTTGTCTCCCCCCTTCGTGCCGATGAACCACGCCTTTTCCCAGCCAGGCCCTTCTTTTCCCGATCAGGTTCTCCGTAGATCTCCCCTGGCAGGTAGTTATCAGATTTCTCGGTGGCCATATTCGGTTTGAGCAGCTCTGCCGCGCGGAAGACCCCCCCACCCCAGACAGGTTCTTCCCTACTGACGTTTTTTCGGTTCCTCCTTAAAGCTCCCGCCGCCACCGCCTTTGCGAATTCTCTTTGCGAAGAGATGAAACCTCAGAGAGCCTCCTTCTTCCCCTTGCAAATGCCACTGCTCGGAAAATTTTGGACGTTCTCCGTTTCTCCCCCTGTTGCCCAGGCAAGCTCCTATGAAGATTCCCCTTTTGATCCCCGTCCCTTTTGCAGTAGCACGGTCTGTTTTTGGTGGGGGGAAGTCTTTTTTTTATAAACTAATCCCTTCGTTGCTTTCCCGAAGTAGGCCAGCCTTCAACATTTGGAACCCCTTTCTGCCTTTAGGCAGGTTTTCGAACCACCTTTGCCTGTTCTTTCGTTTCCTCATATCCGTTGTTTTCCTACCCTGGGCCTGTTCTCGCGCGCCTCTTCCTTTGACCGAAATCGCCGGCCCCCCGCGGGTCATGTGGAAGAAGTGCTGGCCTCTACGGAAGTGATAGCTTTCCCTTTACCACCCTTCCTTCAACTCCCGTCAGGAACCGGCGAGTCAGTTTCCCCAGGGGGCCGCCTCCTTCTTGACTGAGACTTGCGCCTTTTTTTTTCTTGTTCGAACGGAGGTGCCCTTTTTGTCAGAGATGACTGTGTACTCTCTTTTCTTCGGGGGCACGATTCTAGTCCCCTTCTCCTTCCGTGAGTGGATCCGGGAGCGTGGCCCGTTTTTCCTTAGCCGGACGAAGCGGTTTTTCCTTAAGGCGACCCCCCTTTGTTTTTTTCTCCCCGCTGATTCGGTCCGCTCGCCTCTATGGCAAAAAACGAGCGGGTTCTGGCTTCAAACAGGCACCCCTGTCGAACAGTCGAAACACCCTATCTCGCCATCTTCTTTTTTTGCACAATTTCCGAGGCTCAGATTCAATACACTCGGGATCACAAAAAGACCGGGCTTCCTGCTGCGACGCTTCCGCGACGCCCGTCGAGGTAAGAAAGGGAGGTCTCCTCCCCTTCCCTTCCTGGGGAGCGGCGCCCAGGTTCCAAACCCCCCCCCCTCACACCTCTCCCATACTTTTCCACGCAAGAATTCTATGCCAGCGTTTGCATAGACCGTCTCCCTCCCTGTTCTTTTTTGTAAAACGTCGACGGAACCCTTGCCGCCGGCTTGCAGAATCACTCTTGACCTTTTCCAGCACGCTTTAGTGTGATGCCCCCAACGGGGGTGGACCTAGCTTAGGCTCTCCGTTAGCGTCAGGCCTATAGCCTTCTCCCCCCCCCATGTATTTTCCATTTTTGAGGAGAACTGAGCTCGCGCGCGATAGCCCCGCCTCTCAAGGATGGAGTTTTTCCTTCTCCCGCGGCCAGCCCGCCTTTCTAAATTTCTACTCCTGGACTCCTCCCTGCTCTCCTTTAGGCGGTGGACGGTGGCAATCGGTTCGGCTTTCTGCGTCTCCCCCCCCCCCGACGGCAAGTTCCTTTTGAGTCCGGACCCTTTTCTAGACGTCACACCTCTTCTCTTGCAGAGAGGACCCTCTCTCAGATAGAGGTCGGCCTGTATTCCTCCCCAGGCAACGCTCCTTCCGCCTTCATGCCGGGAACTTTCTCGACGCGTCTGCCGGGTGTCCTATTGGGACGGGACGGCCGCGATCGGACAGGAAGCCGTTCTCCGACCCTGAGATCGGCAATTCTTTTTTCTTTTTTGGATTTTTTTTTGACGCTGGGCGGTCTTGGTCCGGTTTTTAGGCCCCCCGCCCCTTGGCGGCGATCGTTCCTTCCAGTAAAGCTTGTTTGGCCTTCGGAGGCTCGCCCCTTTAGTGGAGGCCCTTTGGGTTCGCACGAATCTTCAGGCAATCCCGCTCCCTCCTGGCCTTTTCCTGTGATCGAGTGGAAAGCCCCCCCTCCAAAGAAATCCGCCCTTCCCCGCTTCCTGAGCGGCTCGCCGGCCACAGGATCGGCGGGGAAGACTAGAGCTTAGGCGGCATCCTCTGTCCTTTCTTTCTTCCGCACCGCCTGGTCCCCTTTTTTTTTTACAAACTCGAATTGTCGCTCTCCCCTTTTTCGGCGCGCAGGTTTAGACAGAGAGGGGGCTGGTCGCCGGCTATTTCTGCGCAGCTTCCGTTACTCGGCCGCCGTTTGCCGTCTTCAAAAGCTTTTTTTTAACCTCCTTCTGAACATCGAAGATGAGGAGACTTCGATACGGGTAGTGTACTCCAATGTTTTCGTCGAAAACGCCTTCCCCTAGGTGACTTTTTCCCTCCTTTTGCTCTCGCTTGGTAAGGGATAGGATTCTAGGAAGTTCGCGCTCCCACCTTTCTTAACGAGAAGAGTTTGAGGGTACGGACAGCCGCGCTTTAGGTGCCGGCGATTGTGTAGTGAATAAAGCTAAATGGCCCTAAACCGCCGCAGATTGGCAGACTTTTCTGTAACGCTCGACTAGACTAGAGGCGGGAGTGGGTCGCCGGCGAGAGTCTGGGGGCCCGGTGTCGTCCAACGCAAGGAGCGCGGTTTTTTTTTTTAAGGCATAATCCCCCTTTTTTTTTTTTTTGGACCATTTCGAGGCCTCGCCCTCGGAGGATAGCAATGTTGGGTGACATTTTTCAACGCGTCCGCGCTTCCACCGGGAGAATTCTCTTGCACGGAGGCGTTGGGTTGGGGTTTCGCGCGAGAATTGCGGGAAGTCACGGTCCGCGCCCCCGCCGCCTCCGACCGCCGCCGAGGTGATTTTGCTCGTCTGACGTGGTTCCCCTTGCTCTTCGTCCGGGCCTCGACGTGGGCCAGGCGCACTGCTCTGCCTCTAGCTGGGGCCACGCATGATTCTCCTTTCCTTATATTTTTCTTTCCTCCCCGGAATTCCCGCTAAATTTTGATCACGGCGATGACCTCTTATACTGGGACCCAACTCTCTTTTTTTTTTTATCCTCCTCCGTTGTTGTCTTCCGATGGGGCCCAGTATCCTATTTTTCAGTGCTTTATCATCCCAGTTGATGTAGCGGAAATTTGAAGGCAGGGATGAGGTACCATAGATTTTAGGTGATCATCCTTTCACCCGCTTCGGAATCCCCCAGTGCTGGAAAATTCGATCCCGTCTTAAATTTAAGCACCATTTTTACGCAAATAGTCCCAGGATTTTGGCGGCCCTCCCCTTTTCCGAAGCCATCTCGCGCTTCAGAAACAACACCACCTTCCGGGGCCGCCTCTCTCCCGCCTCTGGGGAGACAGCGGTACCCCTCTTCCAGTAAATCCTTGGAGGGAAGCCGCTGTCCTTCCCCAAGCCTTGGCCACGGCGTCGGTTCGTTCTTAAACCCGACCGCGCTCCGGGAGGTTACCCCGCGATCGCGGACCCAAGGGATTCCCAGATCTCGTCGAGCGTTGTTTTCCAGAGACCAGGAGCAGGCTGCGCACACAGTCTCGACTTCCGGGCATGGAGCGGGAGGAGTACCCCTCTGCGGCACGTAAGTCGTGTGATTTGATGGAAATTCTTAAAGAATCCCCCTTCTTTTGAGATTCTGGAGTGCCCTGTCAGAGTGATCCGCCTCCGCCAGATCTAAACATTGTGCAGATTCTCTTACGAGTCACATTTTCCTCGTGGCAGGATCCCATCCATGGTCGAGTGCCAAGCTTCCCTCTAAGCACTTAGCCCCTAGATAGCCTCCTTTTAACGGTCGTAATAAGTTGGACTTTTCGACGGTGAAGACGTTCTATTTACGTGCGTTTTTTTTAGGAGCGAGAGTTTTTTCAGCTCCCCTCATCCCCCCTTCATCAATGCGCGCCGTTTCCCGGTGAGGAGCGGGGGGGGGGGGTTTTGGAACGAGTTCGTAGAGGTTGTTCAGGTTCCCCCCAGGTCATTGTGCTTATGGACCGAGGCTCTCTCTCTCTGAGCCGAGGATTTGGTAAGTCGTCTTCCTTGCTGATATGAGAGCCGCTTTCCCTCGTTCGCAGGCGTATGGAGGATTTTTCATTGAAGGTGTCTTCTCGGGATTACAGGCTAATGAGGCGCCTGAGATTTTCCTGGACTTCGCCGCTGATCCCTCTAGAGATCGCCAACGTTTTGCGAGCCGAGAAGGTTTTTTTTTTTCCTCCATAGACGCCGCGGATTTTCGCCTCAATCGATTCGCCGCCCCCTGATCAGGGCGATTGGATCGCCGGCCGTCACGCCATTTTTTTCGGACGACAGCTCCAGAGCTCCATACAGGCCTTGCCGATCTTTTCGGAGAAAGGCCCCTTTGATAGTATGTTTCTTTACCGGACAAACCACCTTTTTTCAAAGGCTCGGCTTTTTGATACGCAGGCGGATCGCCATCAGGCCGGAAATACTTTGTAGGACTGGTGGGACGCCCGGCGCCTTTCCTTCCTGTAATCGCTTGCGCTTAGGTGGAGAAGCTCGCAGGACTCCCCGATTGCGCTGGCGGTCGCAGCCCGCAGCACGATCGCCACCCTTTCACGCCCAACGCCTTGTTTTCCGATCCTTCTGGAGGCTTTCCCTTTCTTCTTTAGGTGTGGGAGTAGTACGATGTAGAAGCTCCTGGACGCGTGAATCTTCCATCCGCCCCTCGTGGACGGCGAATACTCGTGAGGAGAGTTTAGATACTTTTCCTTGGAAAAGCAGTTTTTTGTAGAACGCGGGAGGCCAGTAACGCTGCTATCCGCGGCCACCAGCACCCTTGGATTGCCACGTGGTAATCACGATTTGAGGACCCTCCTCCCGCAGAAGGTCAGGGTCGTTTTTTTTATTATCGGCGGCAAAGCCGGTTCCCCCTATTTTGTCCCTTCGAGTTGACCGCCGGCCCAGTCTCCCGTGATTGAGAACCGCAGATGCCGTTGTCTTCCTCGCCTTCTCTATGATGGTCGCGGGTTAGGCTCAACGCAGCAGCGTTCGAATTTCCAGCCTTCGAGGGATGGATTACCCTGGCGACCCGGAGGCGCTTCCTCTCTCTCTCGACCTCAAGCCGGACCTCGTTTTTTTTCTTTCCTTGATCTGTATCCCTATTGAAAAACGCGGGTTTTTCGCGCCAGGATGCGGCTTCCGCGTGGCTCCGGTAGACTTGGTTGGTGCAGTGACTTCCTCTTTTGGCCATAGACTATTTTCTCGGGAATCCCCCTGCTCGAGGAGACGTTTAGCCCTTTTTCTTCCTCTTCGTCCGGATTTGTTTTTTCCCGCCAAACGCTCACGCCGCCTTCTCTTTGACTTGCGCCGTTCGAAGCGTCTCCGAAGAGATCCCCCTCCCTTCGAGAGTCTCCCTCCCTTCTCTTGTCAACCGACTCCTTGCCCTGCGTCAGCTCAGTAAGCGTGAGGGCTTCCCCCTTGGAGCGAGGGGACTCCCCCGGTGCCTCGCCACGCTGGTGCGGAAGTTTTCCTTTAACACTCGACTTCGTCTCCGTCGGCCAGCATCCACCTTGACACGCGGGCGGTCCCTGCGCCGATGAGAGGGCGAGCGAGCGTTTTTCTTCTATTCTTTTCGATACGCATTGTTTCCTTTTTTTTCCTTGAGAAAGCTCGCCGGTCTTTCCGGCAAAAGTGGACGGACTTTTTCCCCGATAGAGAAGTGATCTGAGGGTGCCACCTGATGCTTCACCCCCTTTTCCGCCCAAGCCGTGGCACCCTTCCTCTCCCCCCCTCTAGCCAAAAGGTTCTTCCTGAATGCGGATGAATGAGCTGACGAATTTTGTTCTCTTGTCGGAGACCTGTTCTGATTCCGGAGGTCAGCTGCCGAGCAAGACTTCGCGGCAGGTGCGGCTTTCTTTTTTTTTCTTCGTCGGCACTTTAACCTTCCCTCTCCCTTTCTTCCAGGATTTGGTTAGGATTCTCCCGGTGGAGGTAGTCCGTCCCAGCTTCGCATGAGGTGACTCCTTTGTGGCGAAGTTTCTTTCTGAGCTGATAGTGATAGCCGCAGGTCTATGGCCACCCCAGCGGGAGCTGATAATGGCGTTTCTTCCCGGACCCCTCCCCTCCCCCACTGATCGAAGCCAATCCCCCGGAGGGGAACCACAGCTTTTTATAGTTTTTCCACTGCTACAAGATTCCAGGTCCAGACTTGCCGGGAGATAACGAAAGTTAAGACTCCGTTTTCTCCCGATGAGCGGACAGCCCCTCCAGACTTTCCTGGTTTTTCCCCCACATGCCTCGCCTTTCCTGCGCCGGTTCGTCCCCCCCCCCAACAATACCTTTTCCACGCCGACTTCTTGAGTCCCTAGGAAAGCGCCTCTTTTAGACGTCTAAAGAAAGAGGACGACGTTCCTTTCAACGTAGTTCAACCCTGCCGAGGCTTGACCGACGAGATCCTCCCTTCCTTCCCCCTTGCTAGCGAGGCGAGGTCCTCTATTTCTTGTTATGACCTGGTGTGGTTTCCCCACTCCCTCTTTTTCCCGTTCGACATCCTGAATCATAGGAGGCTACCTTCCTCATGGGATCGGCGGTGGCGGAGACTCAAGTCGGAGCTACCCTTTCCGTAAGTTTTCTAGCCGGTCCCCTCCCTCCCCCCCCTGTTAGCCGTCTAAATTTTATCCCACACCGACGCCGCCTTCTCCTGATGGAGACTGCAAGGTGGGCGGGTGGCAATTCTTTCTTTTCTTTTTTTTGCGACACGTTCTGCAAGACGGCTTCTTGCCCAACTTGGCCCCTTGGCGAGCTGGCCCCTCAATGGGCCTAAATGACCCGCTTCTCCCCCTTCAGACGTCGATTACGGCCGAGCGGCAAACCTTCCGCTTGTGCCTACTGGTTCGCTCCTGCGCGGCAGATCGCCCCTCCCCCTCCCCTCTTCCTGGTGGGATTTTTTCCTGGGCCCTCTCCCCTTTCTCCCCGGTGAAAGTAGACGTTCTCACGACCTCGAGGTCTCTTCCTGCCCTAGGTTTAGCGATTTGATAGCCTGCCCGTCCTGTGAAGCGGAGAGGTCGGCGGCCCTCCTTTACCCGCACCCTGAAAGACGTTTCCGATAGATTCGCGCGAGTCCGCTTGTTTCTTCTTTCGCCTTCGGCGGCTCTCCCCCCTGGACTGACACCGTTCGTCGCGACGAGGGCTTGAGATAGTGAAGTCCCAATCTCTAGCGCCGCGGCTTCCCTCCTCTAAGCTGTAAGTCCCCAACCTTCAGGCCCTCCACTCTCCTATAAATCAGAGCGCGTCGTCTTTTTGTGCCTCTCTCGGCGGGGAATGAACGCCCCCAAGGAGATAACGGTCCTCCCCATATCCTTAGCGCACGCCTGGCCGGGAACCTGGAACACCCCCCGTCTTGTCCCCACGTGCCGACGTCTCTTTCTGGTGGAAGCGATGGTTTTGCGACGGAAGGGAGCTTGGCGCAAGTAGTTTCTCGGACGCCCGGACTTACTCTTTCACTGTCGTGAGCCCCTTCGTAGTTCCCCCTGATAGCGGATCCTCGAGATAATGGTGGCTCGAAGCAAATTTCATACTTAACAGAAGAAGACCCCTCTTTTACTATGATCGCGCTTTTCAGGAGCTTCTTTTTTCCTTTTTTGCGGAGTCACCTTTTCGTCCGGGCGCGCCCAACATCTCGTCCTTATCCTTGAATTAGTTTCGTCCCACTTCCTTTTCACTTTTTTCTTTCAGATTTCCCCTCCTCCCTTTCAAAGTAGAGAACTGTGTTTTGGTCGAGCCTGCGAATGGGGATGGGAGTTCACGCCGAAGATTTCGCGGCGCCGTGGGATTCTCCAGAACTGGATCCCCTCTCCTTTTTTTTCCAAACGCTTTGTCTTTTCAGAATAATTAAACATCTCCACCCCGACGCCGTGGCAAATTCCTTTTGTTCTGGGCGCCAGCGGTAATACCCCACTTGGACGGATACTTTTTTACATGAGGTTCCTGTCCCTATTCCTTGAATTAAAAAGCGCAGGAGGGATCTCTGTCTTCCTGATCGGGTTACTCGGGTCATTTTTTCTCGCTATATCTTCCGGAATGGAGACGGATCCTCCACGAGAAGAAGACTCTCCTCCTAGGTGAGGTTCTTTATCCGTGTTTCAGGGATCGGAGGGATAGGACTACTTTTTTTTAGTTAATGAAAGGGTCTTCCTAATCTGAGGGGAATTTTATGCTTTACTCTATTTCTTCGTTCTAAAGATGACTCCCGTCTTCGCTACTCCCTTCCGAGGTTTGAGGTAGTTTATAACGGCGATGTTCCCTCTCTGATACTTTTCTTTTTCTATTTTACCTTCCGGGCAAAGTATCCATTGCGTGATCCTTTTTCTAAGGAGACGCACCCCACGGAAGGTGATGTAGCTTCTCCTTGAACTCCTTGGATGAGTCCCGATCCCCCCTCGAGGATGGTTTATCATCAGCAAAACGATCGACCAGAGCAGGGGATCCTTACCACATTTACGAGGAAGATCCCTCCCTTGAAACACTCAGAACCTCTTTGAGAGCCAGTCGGATTGATGCCTGCGGCGTAACCCTTCCTCCCGAAGTTCCTCAATTTTTAGAACCCCCCAAGTGAAGGAAGAGCCCCTTTCCTCCCGATAGACCAGCATACGCGGTGGAAGCTTCCCCCTGGGAAACCTCTGTACCAACAGTTCTATCCAAGGCGAGGGGAAGGAAGCTGCGAGACACTCCTTGGTCCAAGGCTCCTTTCGAGTTGTTGTAGGAGTCTCCCCCAAGAAAACCTTTTGAGGTGGACGGACCATTTTGGAAAAGGCTGGTCCTCCTCCCCCCCGGACCTACTATTAGACTCTTTTGACGACAGCGAACAGGGATCTTGTTTTTTCTCGGACACCCTTTTTTTTTGTAGATCCTGGAGAGGGAGGCGGACCTCCACACGAGAGGGTCAGCATACACCCGTGAAAGGCTGCAGCGCCTCTTCTGAAGGGAGAGTGTGGCTCTGGAAGTACGAGTGTCGCGTACGACACGTACCCTGCGTCGTTAGCTTGACGCTTCGCCAGAGTAAACTCGTTTTCGTCGGAGTAGGAAGCTAAGCAATTGGCCCCGAAGTTCCCCCCCCCCTCCTAGCCCCGCAATGCTGCCTGAACGGTCCGTCCCCATTTCTTCCTTTTCCGAGTAGGACGGCGCCTTTCTGGGCTGGTAGAGCGAATATTTGCGCTCGCTTTTTTCCGCGATCCCAATTAGTACAATCCACTGCCTCTTTCTCGGCACTACAGGGGGATCTTCAAAGGCGTCCAGGCGGGTCTCAGAGAGAGGAGAGATGGAGCCCGGCTCTTGGTCGTAGTTTCTCACCTTTCCTTGATGCCCTGCTCTCGGATGGAGCGTTCAGGGTGGTGGATTCCTTTCTTACAATCATTCAAGATTAAGACGGAGTCGAGTCGATTTTTATCTGACTTAGCACCTAGAGAGTAGAAGACGTTTCCCCCTTTGGAAGTCCGGCTGCCTCCGGAAGGCCGAACCAAGACCCTCGACGACGCGCAGAACCCCAAGTCGATAAGTTCGGGTCTAGGCCGCACCTGGCACGCCTTTCTCTCGAGTTTCCTGCGTTCACCCCAAGTTTCCATTGCGATATATAGAAGGTCGTGTCCCTCCGTCTAATTAACCGATCGTTGATACAGCTCGTGACCCCTTACCGGCCAACACCTTTCCCTTCGGCAGTTCTCTTTTTCGCCTAAACGACCTTCTTGCGGTTAGGAGCGGTTGCCTCCCCCGTCAGGAATTAATACGACTCCCTTGTCGAGGAGGGTCGATAGGCTAGCGGTTGGACGCCCCCCCTTTTTCCCCTTTCAGGAAAAATTGAAACCCTCCGATTGCGATGTCGCGAGTCGCCTCAGAAGCCCTTTCCCGAAACCTCCCCCCCTCGTCGAAGAGCGCAGTCGGGAGTACATTTTTCTTTTTTTTTTTTCCCGTGTTTTTTTTTTATCAAGGCGAATTTTTCCCCCGGGTAGACCGGCGTCCATCAGACCCCTTCTCTGGACGGCGAGGAGAGCCTCTGCCGGCAGCCGACGCCCTTCTTCCCTGAAAGTTGTAGCCGCGAGGAGGCCTTTCAACGGCAGGCCATACGAGCCCCGGTTCCCAAGTCAACCCTTGTTTGCCGGTGGGAACATCATCTTTCCCTCGACGTTTTTCTCTCCTTTTCGTAGGGGACTTTTTTTCCCCTGGACAAAGGGGTTCGTAGTGACGACGGGACAGTGTCCTTTCTTTTTCCCGGTGAAGAGCTGCCTCTTTTGCAGGTTAGTCTCGAAGTCGGCGGGGCTATCTTCGCGGGTTTCTTAGCCCCTTTTTCTTCCCAAACGCCACTGGCGCTTTTTTCTTTCGGAGACCTAAATGGCTTTTTTTCGGGTCCCGCCGTCTCGCGCCCCTCCGATTTTTCTTTACGCTTGTGATCCCTGTCCTTTTCACTCGGTAGACAGCGTTTTCTCAACCCCGCGGGGTGCCCCGAATCCCCATCATGATGGCTGGGATCCTGGTTGTCTTTCTCCTTGCCGTTTGTGTCCCCCCCTGATCAGCTTCTTCTCTCCGCTGGCGGCTATCCTTCCGAGCATCGAGACGGCCGCCACCAGCGATGGTCGGTCGTGCTGACGACGCTTTCCTATGGTGCTGCCCCTCCCTCCACCCGCTCCCTTCCCCTGCCGCGTCTCCTTCTAAGTGTGGTCCCCCCTTTCTTGCGACGAAGAGCTCCCCCCTGCCGAACATGCCTTCGTGTTCTTCGACACGGATCAGGTCATCCTCCGTTCTCCACTACGAGCCCTTTAGTTCAGCCTTTTGATGGAATAACTTGGGTCTCTCCTCTAGCCGGTGCCTCGCCACGGCGGTGGACTGGAAGGGTGGTTTTTTACCATCAAATACGATTTTTGATTCGACGTCTTCATGCCCGTTGTCCCCCTTTTCCTCCTCGCGGTTCCTCCCTCTTCTCTTTAATGCCCTTTTCT
>Ga0179593_1560815_pt1 | contig 13090 bp, 22 predicted proteins | sample CZODoug2_1_08_16_FD_185931 | JGI IMG/M metagenome (GOLD analysis project Ga0179593, IMG submission 185931) | Vadose zone soil fungal communities from Angelo Coast Range Reserve, California, USA - CZODoug2_1_08_16fungal (PacBio error correction) | ecosystem: Environmental > Terrestrial > Soil >... | reverse complement strand
CCGCAGGAACATCACCCTGGTTTTTTTCCTTCCCTCTCCTTTTTTTTCCCCCCCTTTTCTTTGACCCCTTGATGGTGATTTTTTTTTTTTTTCTCCTTTTTTTTTGTGACTCTCGGTTGTCCGGCGGAGATCGGTTGACTGGCGCGAGTTATTATATGCCTTTTTTTGGTTTCCGTATTCTTTTTTTTTCTTTTTTCTTTCTCTCCTTGTTTTTTTTTTTCTCATGCGGGGAGCCGTTTACACGATGAAGATATACAGTTCTCGAATCATCGTGTCTTTTCCTCCTCCTTCCCCCTTTTCTTTTTTTCTTTCTACGTTTTTTTTTTCCTCTTTCTCCCCTTCCTCGTCGGTCATGGACAGCTGACACGCTTAGTTCCCGTCAATTTAAAAGTTTTTTTCTTCTTTTTTTCCCTTTTTTTTTTTTGCCCCTTTTTTTCTTTTTCTTTTGCGTTTTTCCCCTTCCCCCCTTCTTCGCGAATTACGTGGAGTCAGACGAATTAATAGATAGCCCCTCTTTTTTCTCCTTTTCCCCCCTTTCTTTTTCCCCTTCCTTTTTTTCCTCCCCCCCCTTTCTTTCCAAGGCACTTTTTCGAGTTCTTATAACACTCCCCCCCTTTTTTTTTTCCCCCCCCTCCACTCTTTTTTTCCCCCCCCTCCTGTTGTGTTCTGCTGCTTTGTTCAAAAACATAGGTCGGTGGTCTGTCTTTGTTTCCCTTTTCCCTTTCTCTTTTTTCTGTTTTTTTCCCCTGCTTTCTTTGCTGCCGTTGCCATCGTCGAGTCTCCCCTCCCCCCCTCCCCCCCTCTCCTCCCCGTGTTTTTCTCTAGACAACCATCCAAGTGTCGGCCCCCCCCCCTTCTTTTTTTGTACAGAAAAAGATCAAGTCCCCTTTCCTCCTTCCCCCTTTTTTCTTTTTTCGCCCCCCCCTTTTACTTTTAACGTGGGCCGGCAGAGAACCTTCCCCCTTTTTTTTTCTCTTTTTTCCTCCTTCCTTCCCTCCATTTCGATGAAGCCCCCCTTTTTCTTTTTTTTCTTTTTCCCCCCCCCCTTTCCTTACCCCCAGCTCCCTCTCTGTTTCTTCCTTCAATGGGGGGAACTGGGGCAGCTTTCAAGGTTCGCACTGAAGGGGTCCCCTCTCCCCCTTTTTCTTTTTTTTTTTTCTTTTTTTCTTTTTTTTCCCTGAACCTTTTTTTTTCCCCTATTTTCATCTTGCCCCCAGGGCCCTGCTCATGAACTGCTTTGGATTTTTTGTTCAAACCCCCCCTTTTCCTTTTCTTTCCCCCTCCTGTACTGAGTTTTAAGGTCTTTGTAAGGGGATTTGGGGGTGTGTCTGGTTTTCGTTGGGGGTGGTGTGTGGGGGGGGGTGGGGGGGGGGGGGGGGGACGGTGGGGGGGTTTTTTTTTTCCTTTATCGGGACTAGGCTCTTCAGGGATCCATCTCCTCCCCAACATCGCCCCCCTCCTCCCCCCCCCTAGCTCTTAACTTCCCGCCCACTCCTTCCTTATTCCAATCGCTCCTCACCCTCTTTCATCACTCTTCTGGAAATCGCTGTTTCATTTCCTTCCACCCGCCCCTGCGGTTTACCGATTCCATTTTTTCATTCTCGACCCTTTCCTTCGCCCGTTATTTATTCTCTCTTCCCTCACTGCGCAGGTTCCCTTTCCCTTCCCTTTACGTTCCCCCATTATATCTTCTCTTCTTTTCCCCTCCTTTTCTCTTTTAATCCTTGTTCCTTCCCTTTCATCCAAACCCTACCACCTACTTGGAATCCTTCATCCACTCTTCACATCCAACCTCTCCTCTTCTGTTGTCTTTCTTCTCCATCATCTGTCTCTCCATTCCTTGCCCCCACCCATGCCCCACTTTCCCCTTTCCCTCCCTCCCCCTTCCCACCGCGAAAGGGAAGTCCCGAAGGGGACAGCTTCCCCCCCTTTTCTCTTCCTTTTTTTTTCCGAATTTTTTCCCTTTTTCCCTACCTTGCTCAACACCCTTCATCTGCCTGTGGCGCCAACGATTACCCTTTTCTTTTCCCCCTCTTTTTTTTTTTTCCTCCTCTTTTGGCGTTTTTTTTTCCCCTCCCTTTGCAAAAAGTAAGGTTGCGTGCCCGGGTTTCCGCTGGATAGCTTCCCTTTCTTTCCCTTTTTTTTCCCCCCTCTGAGTTTTCACCCGGAACGGGCTATTTTTTACAGCGGGATGCCTTTTCCTTTTTTTTTTTTTTTTTTTTCCCTCCCTTTAACCTGGCTCCCCGCCCCCCCCGCACCAAGTGGAAGCTTGACAAATCTTCGCGCCTCCCCTCTCCCCTCTTCTCTTTTTTTTCTTTCCCTTCTATTTTTTCCTTCCTGTCCCATCCCCGCGGAAAAGGAGAAGTGAAGGAAGTGCCTACCCCCACGCTCTTTTTTTTTCTTCCTTTCTTTTATCCTCTCTTTCCTTTTCCCACTTTTCCCCCTCCTCAGAGGCACGAGAATAAATGCTTAAAAACATCTTCCTTCTTTTTTTTTTCCTTTCCCCCAGCTCTTTTCCCTTTTTCCTTTCACGAATTGGTCGTGGTTGATCACGAGAAGCGGACACAACTTGTCTTTCTTTTTTCTCCGCTTTTTTTCCCCCTCCCTCTTGAGATAGTCCAAAATTTCAAGCGACTTTTTTCCCCCCCTTTTTTTTTTTCTCCTCACTCCCCCCCCCCCGCTCCTGGGCCCTGAGGATGAAAATTAGAATCATGGAACGACCCCGATGGAGCAGAAGAGAAAATAATGGGGACGGGAAAGAATAGCCGAAAGATAGCGACAGAGCGGAAACGTAGAGGGCGTTATGTTTTTCCCCCCCCTTTTTCCATTTTTTTCTAACCTCGCATGGTAGAAGGAGGAGGAATCCGTGTAACTCCTTCCTTTTCGTTTTTTTTTCCTTCATTTTGTAACGGGAGTCCCCTTCTTCCTTCCTTTCTTTTTTTCCCCTGGTCTCCTTTCCCTTTTCTTATTGACGTAAGGAACGACTCTCCCTCTCCCCCCCCCTTTTCAGGCGGAGGGAGTTTGGTGAAGAAGTCTTTCTTCCCTTTTTTTTTCCCTCTTCCCCCCTTGGTGAAGGGGGGGAAAAACTTCTGCTTTCCGTTTTTCTTTTGTTTTTTTTTTTTTCTCCCCCCCTTCCCTCCCCGCGAATTTAGAGGATAGTGGGAAAATTTTGGCCTTTTTTTTCCCCTCCTCTCCTTCCCCTTTTCTGCTTTTCCCCCTTTCTTGTTTCTCCACGTCGTCCCACAATCCGCGGAGTTTTTTTTTCCTTCCCTTCTTCCTTCTTTTTCTCTGGACCCCCTCTTCTACACCTTCCCGGCCAGGAAAAAATTCGTATGATTCCTTTCTTCCCCTTCTTTCCTTCTTTTTTTGGCCCTTTTCCCTTTTTTCTCCTTTTCCCCCCCCCCTTCTTGTCGAGGGAAAATGTCCGGACTTTCCTGCTTTCTCCCTTTTTTTTTTTTTTCTCATTTTCCTTTTTTCTTTTTCCCTTCTCCGTATCTTATTATCATTGTCGATTGAAAACCGCGCCCCCTCCCCCCCCCCCCCCCTCCCTTTTCCTTTTCCCGGGACCCCTTTTTCCTCCCACCTTCTTGTACGGCCCGGCAGCCTGGGATACCATGTCCCTCCTTTTTCCTTTTTTCCCCTTTTTTTTTCTTTTTGATTCCTCCCCCTTCCTTTCCCAAGTCTGTCCCCCGTCGAATAAAATTACCTTTGCCCCCCCTTCTTCACCTTTTTTCCCTCCCTCTCCCCGGCTAGGTCAAAAGAAAAGGTATCGTTGGCTCCAACCAATGTCCTCTTTCTGTTTCTCCCCTTCCCCTGTGAGGGGTTAATTCTGGGTTAGCTGTAGGAACTTGCTTCCCCCCTTTCCTTCCCTCCCCTTTTGTCCCCGGCGGACTGTCAGTTCGCTGGCGGGGCGTTTAGGAGCTGCCCTCTCCTTTTTTTTCCCCTTTTTTCCCTTTCACCTTTTTTTCCCCCCCCCTTCCCCCGAAACAAACTAAGGCTCAAAAAAAAGAAGGATTCCTTCGTGTCCTTTTTTTTTCTTTCCACCTCTTTTCCCTTCTCCCTTGCTGGCCAAGATAAAATCGGGTTCCCCCCTCCTTTTTTTTTCCTCCCCCTTTTTAATGTTTTTCCCCTCCCTTTCCTGGAGATGACGGCCCTTCAAGTTGAGAACTTGTCCACTCTTCCCCCCCTCCCTTCTGAACCTTTTTGTCCCGGGCCCCAAGGAGCGAAACATTTTCTTTTCTTTTTTCCCTCTTCCCCGGTTTTCTTTCCTTTCTTTTCTGACGACTTAGGTAAAACGTTGCTTATCGGTTTTTTCCTGTTCCCCTTTTTTTTTCTTTTTCCGGCTTTCTTTTCTCTTATTGTTGTGGGTATGGCCTGAATAAAACGCTGGGCTCTTTTCCGTCCCCCCCCCTTTCTTTTCCCCTCCTTTTTTTGTTTCGTTTTTCTCCCTCTTTCCCCCTAGAGGATTTCTCGAATTATAATGAAACCCAGGTTGTGGGGTCTCTTTTCCTCCCCCCCTGTTTTTTTCCCCCTTTTTCGTTCCACCACTCTCTATGATGAAACATGGAAAAAAATGGCGACGGACCCCCTTTTCCTTTTTTTTTTTAACCCCCCCTTTTTCCCCTTTCTGTTTTGTGCAAACAAAAATAAGAGTGGCGTTGTCTTCCCCCCCTTTTTTTTTTTTTCCCTTTTGCAGCTTTGGTGATTTAAGAAAAGAAAAGGGAGGAAGCAGGGGGGCTGAGTAGATTCCCCCTTTTCCCCTTCAAACCATCGCGGATATTGGGCGGACTCCACGGTTCCTTTCCTTCCCCCTTTTTCCCTTGGTTTTCTTCTTCCTCTTTCTGCGCTGATGGGAAATCCCTTTAGCAAAATAAATTTCCCGTCCTTTCTTTCCCTTTTTTTCCCCCCCCTCTCGACTTTTTTTTTTTTTCCTTTCTCTCCCCTTCGAAGCCACAAAAGTGAATACCCGGGGCGCTGGCCCGCCCCCCCTCCCCTTGAACCTTTTTTTTTTTTCCCCCCCCCCCCCTTGCGGGCAAAAGAAAAAAAAACTAAGATTTCGACGGCTTCCTTTTTTTTTTTTTTTTTTCTCCTCCCCCCCAACAAACAGAGCAAAAAAATAGAGGAAGGCCAAAACCTCCTCTCTTCCTTTCACCCCCTCCCCTCTCCCTTGCACCCCTTCTTTTTCTTCTTCACCAACGGCCTTCGCCTCTTGATTCGGCGTCGAAGAGGTGGATGGCCCGTATCTCTCTCTTTTTCCTTCTCCCCCCTTTTTTTTTTTTCCAGGCGACCCTTTTTTTTTTTTTTTTTTTCCCCCCCCCCTTTTCTTGGGTTCCGTATTGGTGAGTTAGTCCGCTCGTATTCGTGAGGGACGCAGCACTGCGATTAATCTGGTCGTTTTCCGTCTCCCTTTTTTTTTTTTTTTTTCAACTCTTCTCCCCCTCTTATTTTTCTTTGCGCCCTGTTTTCTCAGCGGGGAGCCGTTTCAAGATTGAAGACTATCCCTGTCGCGCCTCCTTTCTTCCTTTTTTCTCTCTTTTCCTTCTCCCCTTCTCTTCGTCAATGACAAAAGGCTGACACGGATTATTTCCCGTCAATTACACAGGCGTGCTCTTGTCTTCTTTTTCTTTTTTTTTCCTTGGGGTCTCCCCCCTCCTTTTTCCCTTCTTCGCGAATTACCGTGGAGTCAGGCCGAATTCCTCGCTTTCTCCCCCCCCCCCTTTTCCCTCTACTTCCCTTCCCCTCCCCCTTTCGGTTTTATCCACCGGACGGGGGAAAGTGCTCCCTTTCATTTTTTTTTTTTTTTCATTTCTTCTTCTTTCCCCCCCCCCACATTAGCGTCGTGGTCTGGAAGTTGTACTTCGCCATTTTTCCATTTCCCCTTTTTTTTCTCAGTCTTTCCTTCTCTCTCTTTCCTTTTTTCCTTTTCTTTGTCAAGATGTATCTAGACACATCAATGTCGGCCCCACCAAAGACCTTCTCTTGTATCCCTTCTTTTTTTCTTCGGCGTCCTTTCCCCCCTTCTACTTTACGTGGGGCCGGCAGAAAAATAATGTTCGACCGAGAAGGCCCCGGTTTCCCCCCTTCCTTTTCCTTTTTTTTTTTTGCATTTTTTCCCTCTTTTTTCTTCTTCCCCTCCTTTGCCTTTCTTAAATTGTGAGAAAATAAGTGGAGCCGAAACGATCCTCTCTTTTTTTTTCTCTTCTGATCCTTCTTTTTCTTCATTCCCCCCTTTTTTTTTCTGAAGACCTTCAACGGTACGGTAGTGTGAACAGATTTTCGGGGGCTTCCCGTCTCTTCCCCCTTTCCTTTTTATTGATTTTCTTTTTTTTTTTCTTTGGAGCGCGCGCCAGGAGGGGTACGTGCGGTTCCATTCGGATCTAGGTGCTCAGTGGTTTCTTCTTTTTTTTTTTAAAGTCCCCCCCCCCCTTTTTCCTTCCCCCTGTGGAAACAAACGGGGATACGTGAATAAAGAGGAGCAGAATGCCCCCCCCCTTTTCCCTTCCTTTCCCCTTTTTTTTTTTCCTCCTGCGGTCTGGCAGGAAGAGAGAAGAGAGCGGATGCGTGGTCGGGTTTCTCCCCCTCTATTTTTTTTTTCCCCCCCTTTCTTTTCCTTCTTCCCCCGCTGCATGGATTCACAGGATGAGGGGAGACAAGACAGGTGTGCTCTCTTTTTTTTCTTTTGACTTTCCCCCCCCCCTTTTCCCTTTCGGTGGTGTTAGTGGGCGGTTTCATAGAAAATGAAATTTTTCTTTAAAGAGACACCCTTCTTTTTTTTCTTTTTTTTTTCCCGAGTTTCCTCCCCCTTCCCCTTTTGCTCGTTCGACAGCGGAAATTTAAGCGGACAGTTCCTTCTCCCCTCCCCTTTTTTTTTTTTTTTCCGTCCCCCCTTTCTCCCCCCTTGACGCAAAGGAAATTCAGACGATTCCCTGGCGGGTTCCGTTGTATCTCTCCCCTTCTTTTTTCCCCCCCCCACTTTTTTTCCTTTTTCTGCACACCCATCAAGGTGAGCGGAAAAGGCCCAACTCCTTCACTCCCCCTTTCCCTTCCTTCCATTTTTTTTTTCTTTCCCCCCTGCTCGCAGCCGGAACGCGATGGGAGATCGTCAAATCAAGTCTCCTTTTTTTTTTTCCTTCCTCCGTTTCCCCCTTCCCCCCCCCCCAAACGCTCCGCCTGAAGGATTTGAAAATAGATTCCTTTCCCTTTTTTTTCTAATTTTTTTTCTTTGCCTCCGGGGGACCGCCGTATAATGATGGATTTCTCTCCTTTTCTCCTCCTCTTTTTTTTTTTTCCCCGTCCAAAGGAGGACATGACCGCTGCGACATGCTATTTTCTCCCCTTTTTTTTTTCCAGATTTCCCCCCCGCGGTGGTTCCATGATAGAAGGGGCCATCCGGGTCCCTTCTTTTTTTTTTTTTTCTTCCTCCCCCCTTCCCGGCATCGGAAGGAATTTTGGTGAAGGTGGTTGCCCCCGTCGCTTTCTTTTTTTTTCCTCCCCCCCGCCCCCCCTCCTTTTCCCCCCCTTCGTTGTGTTTCGGCCCCTTTTTTCTTTCTTTTTTTTTTTTGTTTTTTTTTTTTTTTCTTTCTCCCTCCACGTCGTCCCACAATTAAGAGGAAGGTTTTTTTTTTTTCCTTTCATTTCCATGAAGCTGGGTGTGTTATATAGGCCGTTTCTCCCTTTCACGTTTTTTTTCCTTCCCTTGCACGCGCGGGTGCCGCGGGGAGGGACTTTCCCTTCTCTTCCCCCTCCTGAGGACTTTTCCCCTTCCCTCTTTTTCGACGAGCACCGTCAGAGGGAAAATAGTTTCGTACTCTTCACTTTTCCTTTTCCTTTCCCGTTTTCTCCTTTCCACGAAAAACACCAAGGAAAGGAAGGAGTTTTGTTCCGCTCCTTCCCCCCCCCCCCCTTCTTCCCCTGTGCGCCACCGTCGGGTAGGAAGCAGCCTGGAACTCCATTTTTTTTCTTTTCTATCCCCTCTTTCTCCCCGTACTTTGCCAAGTCTGTTCCCCCGAGAATTGACTTGCACAGCCCCCCCTCCTTTTTTCTTAGGTTTTTTTCGCCACCAAGGGCAGAGGGAGGAAAAGGGGGGTTGGCGCGTCGCCTCCCTTTTTTTTTCTTTCCCCCCCCCCTTATCCCCGTTCCTTTTCCCCCTTTTTTTTTCCCTGGTTTTCCTTTCTGAGGCGCACGAGACTTGAGAAAGATAGGCCCTCCCTTTTTTTTTTTAAACTTTTCCTCCCGTCACCTTCACCCGAAAAACTGAAGGGCTCAAAAACAAAAAAGGATTTCGTGCCCTTTTTCCCCCTTTTTTTTCTCCCTTCTCCAGGGCTGCAACGCTAAAAAATGGTCACAAACAGTTCTTTCTTTTCCCCCTTTCCCCCTTTTTTCCCCCCTAGTCCTCCTGAATTGGTTATGGGGCAAGAAGGAAGAGATGAAGGCTTCCTTTTGTCCCCCCTTTCCCTTTTTTTTTTCTTTCTTTTCCCCCTTTTCCCCCTTCTGGGGGAAAGCCTAAACAGAGGGGCCGGAAAGTTCTTGCAACGTACCCCTTTCCCCTTTTTTTTTTTTTTCCCCTTTTTTTTTTTCGACACAGGATTTTCTGGCCGGGCCCACGTAAAAATTCTTCTTGGTCCTTTTTTTTTTTTTTTTTTTTTTTTCCCCGCGTGAGTGGAGAAATCTGTTTGAGTATTTTGGCCTGCTACCCCTCTTTTTTTTCCTTTTTTTTTTCAGTTTTTTTTTTTTTTTTTTCCCCCTTGCAGTTTTCTCGCTACAATCTGGACACGAGGGAGGATTTCGGATATAATCCCCCCCCCCTTTTTTCTTTCTGTTTTTTTCTCTTTCTCCCCTTTCCCAAACTGGCGAAGGACAAAAGGGACCAGGTCCCCCTCCCCCCCCTCCAGACCTTTTCCCCCAAACTCAGAGGTTGTAGTGAGTACCGAGATTTATTTTCTCCCCTTTTTTTCGCCTTTTTTTTTTTTTTCTCTGAGGAGATGCACCACGGATTTACCCGCCCTGTTTTTTTCCCCCCCCCCCCCTTTCTTAATTTTATTCGCGAATACGGGGACTTGGCTGGGAGTCTTTCCTTTCCCCTTCCTTTCGGCTTTTTTTTTTTTTTTCCCCCTAGCAAAATAATACGCCTTATTGGACGGGAGAAAAATAAGGCCTTTTTTTGGTCTCCCCCCTTCTCTTTCTGGACGTAGAGCCATTCGAAGCCACAAGTTTCCCTTTCCCCTTTTCTTTTTTGGACTTTTTCTTTCCCCCCCATCTTTTGTGAAACGGGCTCCCGCATGAGAAAAAACGGGCGCACAAAAGAAAAAACCTTCTCTTTTTTTTCTCTCCCTTCCCCCCCTCCCCACCCCAAATAGCGCCAGGCAAAAGAGATAGCGGCAACCTCCAGGATCCTCCTCCTTCTCCTTCCATTATTTTTTTCTTCCGGGACACAAACGGCCTTCGACCTTGATTAGCGTCGAACCCATTTCTTTCCCCCCTTCCTTTTTTCCGGGCCCCTCCCCCCCCCCCCCCTTTCCGTTTGAAAAAAATATGGGTCCGTATGGTGAGTAGTCCGCTCTCTTCGTTGATTTGCCTCCCCCTTTTCTCTTCTTTTTCGTTTTGGTTCCCCTTCCCTCTCCTTCTTCTTCGTGCGGAAATCTTAGTTTTTCTTTTGGCCCCTGTTTTCTTTCAAAGGGCTGGTCTCCCCCCTTTTTTTTTTTTTTCCCTTCTTTTTTCCCATTCTTTCCTTTTTTCCCTTTTCCCTTCCTCCTTGCTCTACGTCCAAGAAATAAGCCGGTTGCGCTCGGGGCATTGCGTCTTTTTTCCCCCTCCCCCCCCTCGTGATTTTTTTTTTCTCCGATTTCTGTAGTAGCCATGTTGGTGGGCGGGAACTTCCCTCCTCTTTTTTAGTACTTTTTCCCTTTTTCCTCTCGATGGTTTCAGCTACAGTCGGGTAACCTCCCCTTTTTTTTCCCCACTTTCCCCCTTCCTCAAAACGTGCGGCATCCTTCTTTTCTTTCCTCCTTTGGCTTTTTTTCCCCCCCCCACATAGGTTCGTGGTCGGGCCGTTTCCTTTCGGCCAGTTTTTTCCCTTCCCCTTTTTTCCTTTTCTTTTCTTCTTTGGCCATAGTCGAGTCTAATCACAACATGGGGTTTTTCCTTCTTCTCCTTCTCTTTTTCCCTTGACCTTCGATGTAGGGGGAAAGGAATTGGTAATAGGCGATTGTCCGTACCAGAACCTTCTTGCGGATTAGACTTTCTTTTTTTTAACCCTTTTCTTTTTTTCTCCTTTTAGAAGCAACGTTACTATAAGGCGTCAGGAAAATCATTTCTCTCTCTTCCTTTTCCATTTTTAGGCTTCCACTCTTTGCCTTTTATTAAATTTGAGACCTTTCCTCTTTTTTCTTCCCTTTTTTTCAAGGTTCGCACTTGGAAGGCCCGTCATCTGTCTTTCTTTCCCCCCCCCCCCCCCCTCTCCCTGACGTTTTTCCCTTTTTCCCCCCCTTTTTTAGGCTTGCCAGCCTTGCCTCATGAAACTGCCTTTTCTTTTTTTTCCCCCCTCCCTTTTTTTTTTTATTCGGCCTTGTTTAGGGTGAAGGTGACATTCTTCGACCCCCTTTTTTTTCTTTTTCCCCTTCCCCCCGCCCCGCCAGCGGGAAACGGACAAAGTCCGCCGGGGACCGCCTTCCACCTTTTTTTTTCCCCCGGGGTTCTTTTCCCCCCCTTGCAGTTTCGAACGCGCAAACACCCCCCTTCCTTTTTCCCCAACCCCCCTTTTTTTCCTTCCGGACAGAGAGAGAAGAGGGGGTTTTTTTCGGGTTCTTCTTTCACAGAACCTTTTTTTTTTCTTTTTGATCCTTTTTTTTTTTTTTTTTTTCCCCTTCTCTTCCCGCTGCAGTTGGATTTCCAGGATGCGGGGCCGACCCGCCCTTTTTTTCCTCTTTTCCTTTTTTTTTTTTCCCCCAGGCGGGATTGCATTAAATCGCGGAACAAACGTCTTTTTTGTTCGTTTTTTTCCCCCCCTCTTCCACGGGCGAAAACGCAACACGCACAGTGCATCTTTTTCCCCCCCCCCCCCTTTTTTCCCGGATCTTCCTTTTTTTCCCCTCTTCTTTGCCAATCCGGAAAGTTCCTCGACAATTCCCTTTTCTTCTTCCCTCTCTTTTTTTTCCCCCCCCCCCCCCCCAAAGTCAGGACGGGGAAGCAAGGAAACTTTTCCTCTCTTTTTTTTCCACCCTTTTTTTCTCGCCTATACCAGAGTCAATGGAAATCAAGCAGCTCCTCCTTTTCCTTCACCTTCTCTTTTTTTTTTTTTTTTTCCCCTTCAAACCCATCAAAGGTGGAGCGAACAGCCCTCCCCTATTTGTCTGCGAACAACGGCAGGGCACGATCTCTTTCTTTTTTTTTTTGCGACCTTCTTCTTTTTTTTCTTTTTCCCATCAAAGAGAAGGGGGCAAAAACTTCACCCATTCCCTTTCTCCTCTTTCCCCGTACTCTCTTTTCCCTTCCTGCCACAAAAGATAAGAATGAAGGATGACCATTAGATCCTTTTCCCCTCACCCTCTTTTCTCTCTCCCCGCGCTGAAAAAGGGGAGAACCACAAGGTCCGGTTTTTTTTTTCCCGAGCTTTTTCCTCTTTTTTTTTTCTTATCATGGATGATAGAGAAAAAAAAGAGGGGAAAGGATGAATCGTGTTTTTTTTTCTCGAGATCATCCTCACGTTTAGAGTAAAAGGAGTTCCCCTTTCCTTTTCCCCCCCAGGAGAGTTTTTTTTGGGAGAAAAATGGGATCTTTTTTTTTTTAAGGTTTTCACTTCTTTTTTTTTTTTCCCCCCCTGATCGAAGGGGGCAATCCGTGTCCTTTTTTTCTTTTTTTTTTGGTTCCTCTCCTCGTTTCAAGAAAAGCACGGCATCGAAGGGGATTGGTTTTTTTTTCTTCCCCCTTTTTTTTTTTCTTTTCCTCTTTCTCCATCGCGTCCGGCCTTTTCTCGTCTTTTCCTCTCTCCCCTTCCCGCCACGAGGAAATAGATCTTTTTCCCCCTTTTTTCCCCCTCCCCCTCGTTTCCTTGATTGAAGGGAGTTGGATTTAGATCAACCCTTTTCTTTTTTTTCTCCAACGTTTCTTCCCCACTTTCCTTCTTCCTCGTGGCATCTGCTGGGATTTCCATGAAGCTTTTCTCTTCTCTCCCCCCCCTTTAACCCCATTGTCCTTTTTTTTCCTTTTCTTTCCCGTGAATTGGGGTTAAGGCCGCTTCCCTTCCTCCTTCCGCGGGGTATTTTCTTTTAGCTATCCCCTTTCCTGGTCGAGGGAAAGGTAGGAATTGCGCTGCGACGTCTCCTTTTTTTGAGATTTTTTTCTTTCATTGTCCCCTTCCCCGAGATTTGTCAAGCGTCCACGTAGTTGCGGGGTGCGTCGGCGTTCTCCCCTTTCTTTTCTCCTTGTCGATTAAAACAGCGCTCCTCCTTTTTTTTTTTTTCTCCCCTTCCCTCCCGCTTGTAATAAAAAAAAAGAGGCCCGTTCGTTTTTCCCTTTCCTCGGAAATTCGGGGTCTTCACCCTTCCCTCCTTTTTTTTCTTTTTTCCCTTTAAAGGAGATTCCAAGGAAGCGTTGAGAATCAGCGGGAACACCCCCTTTGCAGGCCCCCCCACGTACTTGCCCCCCACTCTTTTTCCCCCCTTCCCCTTTTTTTTCCCCCGCATTACGATTCTCTCGGGATTATGTACATTGCCAGACCCGCAGTTTCCCACCAGAACTTCTTAATCGTTGGTCGCCCCCCCCTTCTCCTCTCCAACTGCCAATGAGGGTTAATTCTGTCGCTGTAGGAACGGGATCCCCCCCCCCCCCCTTTTGGTTCCCAGCCTGTTCCTTCTTTTTCCTTTTCCCCCCGGCGGAAATGGTACGTGCCGGATGGCGGGCCTTTTTAGGAGAGAACTTCTCCCTCTCTTCCCCCTTCCCCCTTTTCTCGCGATCACCTTAAACAGAAAAAAATAAGGCTCACCCCCAAAAAGGAGTTCTTGGGGAGGGGAATCAATACTCTTCTACCTTCCCTCTCCATTTTTCATGAGGAAGGGGGTGGAAAGGAGATAACCTTTCCTTTCGTGAGTGAGTG
>Ga0179593_1429494_pt1 | contig 13090 bp, 22 predicted proteins | sample CZODoug2_1_08_16_FD_185931 | JGI IMG/M metagenome (GOLD analysis project Ga0179593, IMG submission 185931) | Vadose zone soil fungal communities from Angelo Coast Range Reserve, California, USA - CZODoug2_1_08_16fungal (PacBio error correction) | ecosystem: Environmental > Terrestrial > Soil >... | reverse complement strand
CTTCCGAAACACCCCCACCCTTCGAAAACTGGCGTGTGGTTCTCAGTATGAGCCGTCGGTCTTCCCCCGTATACAAATGGTCAGACATTCGTTCTCCGGGATGTCCACGTCGGTGGATTCGTGGGTCCTTTCCCTGAATTGTTTCCTCCCCCTGTGTTGACATGGGAAACCCCCTCCGTTTTAGCGTTCCTACTTTTGACCTTTACCACCAAGTCCCCTTATCATGTACTGTACTCTTCTGCATCCTGACATTGCAGCGGGTTTCCGTTTTTGCCCTTCTACCCCGGAAGCCATCAAACCAGTAGTCTTCGAAAAAGTTGGTCTTCTCATCATCAGAAAAATCGCGTTTCCTCCCTGGACGACCCTGCTCTGCGCTCAATCCCCCCTTTTCTCGCCCCAGGCTATCAGCCATACCAAGTAATCTTAGATCCTCCCCCTTATTTGGCCTTTTTCTGTGGTCTTTTGTTTACAAGCTAAGAACCCCTTTCGTTTCTTCGTTTTCTTCCTTCAGGAAATGAATGAACGACTATTTCTTTTTGCGGTACCTTTCGACCCCAGGATTGGCAGTCCAACTTTATTGCGGTTGGTCACGCCATGTTGAATTCACCATTTCTCTTACCCCCCCCTCCACAGTTGGGAGTTTTTAATACCCACCCCCCCCCTACCCTCCTTCAAGGAAACATTCATTAAACTGCTCTTTAAATCCTCCGCAACTCTTTCCTTATTCCAGTCTCTCACTACCTCGTGATTTCCCCCCTCTTTTCTTAGGCAGGAACCCACCCATCCCTTGACCTGCCATCCTTTTTAGGACAAGTTGTTAGAAGTATTTTTCGAGAACTCCTCCGTCCCCAATCCATGGCGCCAGATATTTTACGCCCCCCCCAACCCCCAACAACCACCCCCCCCAAAACTTTACAGCTTCTTTTTTTCCTCATCCCCCCCCCCCCCCCCTGACCGGGACGACCACCTTCCAGACCAAGTACAATCCCAAGCCCCCCCCCTTCAAAACAATCCCATGACCCAAGACCCCGCCCCCTTACCCGAGCCCAAGACCCCCAATCCCAAGACCCGTTCTCCCTCTTCGGGTAACCCTGATTCCCCTCCTTATCGGACCCCTTTACCCCTGCGACCAAAACCTCGAGTCTATGTTACTCCTTGTCGCTCCTTCCCTTCCTAGTCTGACCAATAAGAGTTTTCAGACAGGATGATTTATTCGTGCGCGGAGGAGAGTTTCCATCATGCCTGTCCGCCAGGTTTTGTTCTGGCCCCCCCCTCCGTAAGACGTAATAGCCCCCTTGGACTCCCCACGTCTTCCTTTCATTTCCCCCTCGTCTCTTTCCCTTTAACAAATAGAAAGGCGAGCCCAATGAGACCATGCCTCGTTTTCTGAAGAAGACAACAACCAAATGGCCCTCCCTCTGATAAGAACATCCCCCCACCTGCCCAGAAATTTACCTGTTTTCCCTCTTTGAATGAAAAGTTTTCTCTACCTTCCTCTGCGACATCTCCGCCCCCCCTAAATCACATCCGGCCCGTAACCCCCCTTAATACCCACCTAAGCGTCGCCTCGGCGCTGATCGTATAACGCCCCCTGTGTAGGTCTGGAAATCTACTCCCTAAGAAATTTTTCATCCAACAAAAGAGAAGAGCCCCCATCTATTTCCCCCCTTTTTGTTGAGAGAGTGTTCTTCGTAGTGGCTTCTTTGTGACATTTCTTTTGGTTACTCTTCCACTGATAACACGTGATTCTATCATCGCCTCTACCCCCAAGATTAGGGTTATAAAGAATAATTTATTGTCTTGGCCTGATTTTGCTTTAGCTTCTCCAGAGCGATTGGTGAGTTCCCGTGTAATTTTTTATCCTTTCCCCCCCTTTTCCCCCCGGTGGAGAGTTTTTTTTTTCGTGGTTGGCAGTGAGATCTCTCGAGACATTTTGTTTTCCATGCCTTTATCTTCAATCCGATCCCCCATTCTTGTTTCCTGCCTTTCAGTGCGCGAACGCGGCCCATTTCTGGACCTTTTCCCCCTTTCAGGGTTGATGAGCCGGTAGTCCCTTCGGATCTAACACTTTCGCCTTGCTGGAGCTTTTGACAAAAAATCCCCCCCCGCCCTACTGTTTCTCTTCTTTGGGAAGCTTATCGGACGGCTTCATCACATCGCCCCCTTAACAAAAAAACTCTTTTGGTCTGTCTTAGCAGTGATCGCCTATTCCAGTTCCCGATCTAGGCGTTTTTGAAGAAGTTAGCCCTTTTGGGCTTTGGTTTTTTCTTTTTTGGCTGGGTCTTGGCTTGGTATTGGTTTTTGGTCTGGTCTGGTTTGGTGGGTCTTTTTTTTTCTGGCCCCCTGTAGGCTGGGTTTTCGAATCCAAAAAAATCCCACAGCGTTTGTATTAAACTATCTGGAACCCCCCCTTACGTCTTTTTTTATCTGCGATTATCTACCATACTTGCTTTTCACCCAATTTGCCAATATTGCGGCCAGTAGCTGTGTCCCCTTTGGGGAAGAAGTACGCTCCTCATCCTACCCTTTTACTGTCGCGGATGAAATTTCGGCTTCTCATAGTAACCCCAAATCTTGAGAAGATTACGATAGTTCAGTTTTTTCCCTTTCCCCTTTTCCCCCTTTTTTTTAAGGTTAGTATGTTAGGGTGGGGTATCCAAGTTTCCCCCGGAAAATCACCCTGCTTTTTTCCTCGCCACAAGTGTACCGTTCCTGTCTGTCTGCCCCAGTACTATCCCGGCGGCCCCTCCTCCGTTGCTTCGTCGTCCTCCGAAAATGGTGACACGCCAGTCTTTATTTCGGTCCATTCTTTCGCCTCCCACTGAAGATAGACCAATGATTTAAACCCTCCTGGTTTTTTCTCTCTTTATTTATAAAAACCCCACTTCCACAGCTCTTCTTTGGTAAGAGAGTAATAAAAACTTGCTGTATTCGGGCAGCTTCAGTTTTCGCGCCCAGCAGCAGGGTTGACGACCCTGAATCAGATTTTTTTCTCTCTTCTACCCCCTCCCCCCCCTTTTGAGTGATGTCCATTGTTCTTCGTCTTCCCTGTTTTAGAGGAATTTTAAAATCGAGAACCCCCCCTTCCATTCTTAGATGCCTAAGATAAATTCCCCCCCATTTATCTTTCCTTGTACCTTCCCCCCCCCCCCCCCTTCCCCCAAGTAGGCGTAAGAACCTTTGTTGTCCTAACAAAAAATTTTTCATTCCCCTCTCCCGTTTTCACTCCCTTTCAGTAACCGCTGCCCATTCACGGGGGCACTAGGTTCTCCTTTCCCAGTCAAAAAGATCCTTTAATGCCTGACCCTCTCCAGCCTCTTCTTTCCTGAAATCCTCTATACCCCCTTTCCCCGGAATCAGTGTTTCCTCCACCACCTACCTTCCTATTTCTGAAAGATTAACCTTTTCTCCATCCAACTGCCCCCACCTGTTTCCCTGTTTGGGGCCAACATTGCACCTCGCACTCGGGCTGCCATTTGTCTTTACTGCGTTTTTTTTTTTTTACCTTCCCAGACCTTTTGCATTTTCTTGAGAAGGAGCAATCATTTTTTTTCTTCGGATCTTTCAAATATTCGTTTGTGCAATACCGTGATAATCCCCGGCATCTTTCTTCCCCCAGAACCACAATTAGGTTCCCGCGCGTTACTTTGGTCCTAGTTTCTCCTTTCCTTTAGGGGGGAGTCACCAAATCCCCAGTCCTGGGAAATAGGTCTTTCCAGCCCCAATCCTCCCCTTCCCATCTTGCTCTCAAAAATCGGTTCCCTTTCCAGACAGATCTTCTTCTCCGTTCTTTGCCTTTCCATTTAGGGGTTGGTCACTTAGACCTGCTGACGTGAAATCTTCTCCATAGGGATAGTAGTTGAATATTTTTGATGTTGCTGAGCCTCTACGCCTGTTTTTTCTTTCAATCTTTCCTATCTCGTGTTTGTTCTTCTCTTTCCCCCCCTCCCACAATAGGAAAGGATTTTTTTCCACCCCCACAAAGAGTCAGACCTCTCTTTCCCTATGGGGAGATTTCCGATAAGAGTTCTGATACCAACCCTCACAAGTTACGGTTCACTAACTGTCCTTTCTGGTGCCCGTTTTTCCTTTCTCCCCTCTTTTTCCCTGTTTGTCAAAGTTTTTGGCCTTCCCCCTTCGAGTGCCCTCTCTTCTTACTTTTTTGGTGACACATTCCCACTGTCCATGTCCTTTCGAAGAGATGTAAGGGTGCGTTTGACCCACTCTTGCCCTCTTTTTTTCTCCCTCATTTTTTTTTGTTTTTCTTCCCTCTAGTTGAGATCAGACCAGAACCCCAAACTCAAGAGGCCCTCGCCCCAACTCATCCACCTGCGATATTTCACAGACATTTAATACCCCAATGGTCCCTCCCAAGTTTTCCAGTACTCCGACCTGTGCGTTTTTGCTTGACCCCAAACACTCCCCCTTTAGATTAAAGTCAGCTTGGCGTCACCTCTTCCCTCAGGGTAGTCCCCCATACTGTCTCGAATCCCTTTTGATGGGAAGATCCAACCCCACTCGAACCATAAAGGCTGAGTATAAGAATGTGGCGAGTCGCGCCTCCCCCCCCCTTTCCTCGTGGGTTTCGGAAAGTAATAAATTAGTGAATCGTTCTGTCCTCTTGTTGCCTACTGACCGTTTTTTTTACTGATGATTCCCCTGGGTGGGAAAAAAATTTTCACCGTTATGCCTACTTTTGTTTTTTCCCCGCCTTTCCCCAAAATCTAACTCATACATCCATTTCGGAATGATTCGCAATATTCCTGCCTCGTGTTTTCAGTTTCTTGTGCAAAGTTCTTACCCCGACCCTCATCAAAGCCCACTCCCTCTTTTCACCAAGGTGGGCGGTCCCTTCCCCAAATAGATGGACGACCTTCTCGGGCTCCCTCCCTCCCCCTTTGTTAAAGAGTGCTTCGCACCCTCCAATGTAATTCGTCTCCTTCTCCCCCGCCCCCCTAGCTTTGTCGGGACTGGTTTCTTTCCAAATGCTCTCCCCCCCCCCTCTTTCTTCGTGCCCCACGACCTTACCGAAATCAACTCGTATGTCAGTACATTTTAGACAGATAGGCTTGGTCCTCCCCCATTTTCTTGGTCTTGGACTGCAGGTACATGACTTTCCTTCCCCTTTGTTTAGTTCCCACAAACCCCTTTTTGCCTTGACTTCTCCCAAACATCCCTTCTTCTTACAGGACCCAGGACAAACTGAATCTCTGTCTTCCACTTCAACTTAATGAACATGTGCTTTTGGCCTCCTGCTTTGCTCATTCGCGAGAAATCACTTAGTTCTCCTTCCCATTACTTTTATGTTCACCCTCCCTCCCCTTTTCCCCCCCCTGTCAATCTTTCTTTTCAGACACCAGTTTCGAATCCAGTATTTTACTTTCTAGAAATACCCCAGCCAATTTCTCTACCTATTTTATCGCCCTTCGATTTTCTTCTTTTTTTCTCGGACTCACACCAAGCATAAGCGGCAACGACCACTCCCCAAGACCCCCTTTCCCGACCAAGACCCAAGTCCCCCCACCTCCCCGAACAAACATTACCCAAAATCCTCCAATTTTGACCCCTCAACCCCCCCTTTTTTTTTTCCCCCCCTTTTTCAACGAACTAGCCCTTCCCTATGAGTTCTTAATTTCTCCTTCGTCTCCAAAACCCGCTCATTCTATGTGTTTTGTCATTAATCCGAACCCCTACGAGACTTATGTGCGCGTGAGGGACCGGTTCGAGTTTCCCCCCCATTCATAAGCCTTTTTTGACCCTGGGGGGCACTTTCCTCACTTGTCATCCCAGAAAATCTCACTCCACCTGTCCCAAAATGTAAGTTTTCCTCTCTGGTAATCTTGACCCCCCGCCCAGGAGAACCAATCTTTGAAGAAGAGATTTTGAATAAGCCCGATCAACTGCCCCTCCCAGCGGCCCGTGAATCCTATCACGCAGCCCCCGCCCATCAATTAAAATTTTTTTCCAGGACTTGTTCTCCCCCTGTTCCTCAGTAAAGATATCTGTTTTTTCATCTCCCCTGCCAACGAAAAGACTACGACTCCCACTGAAAAGCTCCCCCACTACCTTTCTCGCTTTCCCCTTTCGCACGTCCCTGTTTTCCTTTCTCCCTTTTTGAAATCACCCTAACCTCTCCATGTCCCTCCTCAACACAGAAACTCCCTCCCTCCGCCCCCCCTATCCCCCCCCATTGTGTTTGCGAATTTTGGGGACTTCGGTTCTGTTTTTTTTCTTTATTTTTTTCTTTTGAGTTTTTGGAGTATGGAAATGCTAACACCCCCTTTTCGTGTGAAATAATCCCTCGCATTCACCTCTTTTTTTCGCCCCAATTTCAACTTTTTTTGGCCTGAGGGCGATTTTTCCTTTCTTTCCCGATGTCCTCTTTTCCTGAAGTTTTTAGTTTTCCGAGTTTGAGTCTCTTCCACCCCCCTTTCAAATTTCGGGTTGGTTGCTTTCCCCGTTGGATTTATTACCCTCACTTTGTCTATCTTTTCCTTTTTTTTTCCAAGTTGAGATGATGCATCCTTTTTGCCTGGCGATTTCTTGGCGAATCGAGAACTTGGCGTTACCTTATTCCATTTTGACCCCTTTTTTGCTTTATTAGTTCTTGCCCCCCTTCTCACATACCTTTCCCCCCATCAGTAGTTTTTTTTTTTTCCCCAACCAATCTCCCTCCCTCACTCTCCTTTTTGATGTCTTAGTGGGGAGGATCTATTTTTCCTACTTTGCTTCAAACGACATCACTACTCGGGTTTGTGTTCTAGGATGCCCCCCCCCCGTGATTCCTAGCCGGTAAAGATATAGGACGAAGTAAGTGAGAACCTTTCGGGGGTTTTTTTTCCTGTCTTGGTCTGGGGGTTTTTTGTCTTTGTCCTTGTCTTGTGTCTTTTATTTTATTGGGTCTGGGCTTTAGTTGCCCGTTTCCTTTTGAGTGTGGATATCCGCTCCAACCAATCAATCTCCTCTTAACCCGTCCCCCCCCCCTGACTTACGGCGTTTCCTGTCTTTCCTCCTCGAGAACCTTCTGAACAACTTTCTGCTCACACGGATTAGTTGTGCATGGTCCTCGGGACGTTCATATATCGCGACATTCGAGGTTTATTGGTAGTTTTTAAATCGTCGTTCATTCTCCAAAATTCCCCTTTTCAGGATTTAGCCCCTTCAACTGAACGGTTCGAAGTATGTTATGCCATTTTTTCACTTTCCCCCTTTTTTCACCCGGTGTCTGTACTCTCCCACCTTTTGGTCCTTCCCTTATTTCCTTATTGTAACCCGAACACCTCCCTTTTTTCTTCCCTCCTCAATGGCTTTTCGATTTACCGCATCATTTATTTCGTTTCCTCTTTTCGTTAACTCCCCTTTCCCTCAAAAAGGTTGGGAGATGTTAGATTTCGTCCCCCCTCCCCTTCCCAAGATCTTGCTGTTACTCTCGATTCTTTCCGATGTATGCTTCCCTCCCATGATTGAGAGCGACCGAGTTTCGCTCCCCCTGCTTTGAATCGATGTAGATTGAACTTTCCCTTTTTTTCGACTACGACTTCTTGGGCTTGGAGGCGTCTCCCTGTTGGTATCGGTTTCACATCCCAATCGAACCCCCTTAGCCAGCCCCTTCATCGGAACGACATTCTTTTCCCCTTCTCTTTTCCCTTCTTTTTCCAACAAGAGTATCGTAACTTCCTTTCACCACTGTTGTCAGGTACCACACATTTTCATGGGCAAGCTTCCGTTCAACACGACCCCACGAGCAAATCTTTCCCCCCCCATTTTCCTGCGGAACCCTTTTCCGCCACACATGATATTTTGATGGGTCCTCCCTACGACAGACTGCGGTGATGTTCACTCTCCTATTTTTTCCTCCCCCCCCGCCAGTTCTGGTTTACGTCCCTCCGCTTCCCCTTTTCCTTTGAGATTTGCCACACTTCCTCCGGCCTGCTTTTTCTCTAGTTAAATCGATGACGGGTGCACTGTTTATGTGTTTCAATCCCCCCATTTATCTTACTGTAAGCCCCTTTTGCTCCCCCCCTTTCTCTCATGTATTATGTCAATGTTCTTTTCGCGTCGGTTGTGATGAGAAGTCTACTTTCTTTTTGTTCTTTCTATCCTTTCTATTTTCACTACCAAGAAATTATGAGAGGCCCCTGAGTTGTCACTCCCTAAAAAGTTCCGATACCCCTCCAGGTGTTCCTCCTTACGGACATAGTTAGACTTTTTTCCCTGATTGGGGGTAACCAACCCCCATATGGGTCAATGCTTTTTTCTCCCGTGGTTAATAAATACCCCCATATTCCATAGACCCCCCCACTCGCGCCCCCCCTGCGAAAATATTCTTAGTCTTCGTTTTTTTCCGTGTGTAGTGGTTGGTATTCCCTCTTGTGTGATCCATCCCCCCCCCATAGGAGTCGTCTGATTTTTCTTCGACCTTTTTTGCATCCGTTCCCCCGATGTTCGTGACCTCTCTTTTGCCAAATCAGTTGATGTTTTGATTCTTCTCCGACCATCTTATGTCCCCCCCATTTTTCAAAAAAGAGTTACATCCCATGGGTTGAGAATTACGTTCCGCGGCAGCCCCTTCCCCCCCCTGTAAAGTTCGTCCCAGAACGAGCCTCCGTCTGCGGCCAATTTTCCCCCTTATTTTGAGATTTTCTCTCAAGAAGGATTCTGACCTGCCCCACCCCTTTTCCCCCTGACTTCCTTTTTTTTTTTTCCCCCCCCCTTTCATGAAAAAAGTAATACTTTACTGTCCCCTGTAGTTGAAGAAATCCGTATTTGACACTTGTTTCTGAGTTTCCCCACTTTCTTGGTAGAATATTCCCGGTCTTTAATTTTAATCTCCGAACTCCCCCACACCCCTACATCGGAGAACTGACCCCAATTTTACAACGAATGCCCCTTTCCCTTCCCACTTGAAATAACCCTGCACCTATTGGCCAGTTAAGCAAGAAGGTTCGTTTTCTTTTCCACCCAACAACCGCACCTAGACCGCATTCCTTTTTTTAGCCAGAAAGCTGATTTCCACTTAAAGTCTTTTTTTTTTTTTTTACCCCTCTATAAATTAGTTGTGTCTATCCTCCCACCCAAACTTTTCTGTGTGAGCCCGGATCGGTATGAATGGAATGCCTCAGAACTCCCCAATTTCTTCTGTCTTCCCTCCCCCCGAGGTCCCCCTATGCTTTCACTTCTTGTTTTACGCCCCGGGTTCTTATTTAAGTGCTCCCTTGTGGGACCGAAATTTGACCCACCCCCCACAAACCCCTCCCCCGCCCACCCCCCCACCCCCCCCCCCCCCCCCCCCCACCCCCCCCCCCCCCCCTCCCCCCCCCCCCACCCCCCCCCCCCCCCCCCCCCCCCCCCCCCCCCCCCCCCCCCCCCCCCTCCCCCCCCCCCCCCCCCCCCCCCCCCCCCCCCCCCCTCCCCCCCCCCCCCCCCCCCCCCCCCCCCCCCCCCCCCCCCCCCCCCCCCCCCCCCCCACCCCCCCCCCCCCCCCCCCCCCCCCCCCCCCCCCCACCCCCCCCCCCCCCCCCCCCCCCCCTGAGTTTTAAGATAATTTGGTCCTCATTTACACAGGTTCCATCTTTTATCTGATGTATGTTCCGATTTTCTCTTGGCCGTTTTCCTTTACTTTTTCGTATAATAACCACCTGCGACCTCATCCCCCTCCCGACCCGTGTGTCCTCCAAGTTTGGTTCTTCACCCACGATTTCTTTCCTCCCTCGGAATCACTTTTTAAGCTGGCCTCAGCATCCTCATCTCTCCTCTTCCCTCTTATAAGAAGAGATTTGGTAGTTTTTGTTTTTTGGCAAAGCTTCCCTCCTCCCCAACACCTTAGTTTATTCTCCCCCCGTCAACACGTCCCCCCTCCCTAGCTTAGCAAGCGACCCTTTTCCAGCTTAGTTGCTGTATCCCCCCATCGGGGGGACCGCCCTTCAGAAGACGGAATGCCTTCTCGGCCCCCCTCTTATTTTTCACTCATCCCACAAACCAGGAACCTCCTATTTTCATTCCCTTAACGTATTGACTCCCTGTGTTCTAACTCCTTCCGTGAACCTTTTTTTGGCTTCTGATTCCCGCGCTCCTTCTCGAACAGATTTCTCTTCACCCCTGGGCAACGCACCCCTAACTCCATTGTCCGCAATATTCCCCTCACATTCTTCCCATAATTTTTTATCCCTTCGATTACTCGCATATCCCCCGCCTTCCAGTAATTTCAGATACTCCGCTTCCTATCGTGATTTTTGACCCCCCCACACGACCACCCCCCCATCCTCCCCCCATTTACCCCCTGACAACCCCCCCCCCAAGTAAAAGAAAAAACCCCAGTCACCAAGGACCCAATACCCCCCAGACCCCACGAACAAATCCCCCCCTTCTCCTCCTGTCCCGCGACCCCCCCGCTCGGAGATCCCCCTTCCTATATCCGACCCCCCTCGTCCTTTAATGATGCTCTTTCCCCCGAGCCCGGCCCATTTCCTTTCTCTTCTTCGGAGAGTGGTTAAACCGGGTCCGCCCCCTGGTTAGGTCCCCCTCGAAGGGATTAGAAACCTCCATATCAGACCCTTTCCCCCCCGGAACAAGCGATTTTCCTCTTTCACCCATCGACCCGGCGCACCTTTTAAGAGTCCAGAAGGCGGTTTTTGACCTTTCCCGATCCACTGCAGTGAAAATGCTCGGCTATTGTCCGATAACGCACTCCACGCCCCCTTAAGAAATTTTTTTTACCTTTTTCCACACATCCCCTTAGTCCCAGATCTATGCGACAGCGCACTGCCACCTCACCCTCCTGGCAGTCCTAGAAAATCCCTACCTAAGCACGGAATGGCCCTTTATAGTCTCCCCTGTGTCGGTCTCCCCTTTTCCCATTCTTCCCCCCCCTATTGAGAAATTCTGCACACCTCCTCCCGACGTCTCCATATATATATTTTTACCTCCGACCCTAGTTGTTGGTTGAAATTATCTTTGATTGGGAGTTCGTTGTGATTCCACTTTCTCTTTTCTTTTTCCCTATGCGGTGATACTACACCCAGTGCGTTCGAATATAAGAGAACTAATTAACCATTAGTGTTGGCCAACTTCTCTTTTTATGTTTCTTCCTGAGTTTTCTGGCTTTTCGCCCCCAATCTCTCGGGATCAGGCTTTGGGATGTAATGATCCCCAATTTCAATTCTGTAGTTCTTTTTTGGATGGATGTCTTCCCCCTTTCATAGCCTCCCCTGTTTTCGAGATCGTCACTAATAAGCTAGGCTATTTCTTTTTTCTTTCGTTTCCCCCCCTCTATCAGATGGTTCCCCATGGCATCTTATTCCATTTGACCTTTTTTTTGATGATGGAGTTTATGACTCATTCGTTTCCAATTCAATCGGATGATATTTTTAAAACTTTCTCCTTCTTACTCCTGCCGTTTCCCTTTTGTTTCCTCCCTAGGCCCTTTTTTGTTTAGGCCTTTAACCCTCCTTCGCGGTTTTGTCCGGGAGTCAGTCCACATCAGCCCCCTATGCGCATCCGGAGGAGCCACCTGTCCACCTGGGGTCGTGGGGGGTCTGGGTCTTGGTTTTTTCTTTTTTTTTTTTCTTCTTGGCTCTTTTTTTTTTGGGTATTCTTTTTATTGGGTCTTGGTTTGTCTTCCAGGCTGGGGTGTAGATCAGTCAAATCCCTCCTTCCCCCCCTCTGGATCCCTTCTCGGCTTTGTTGTTCGTTCCCTTTCCTCTTCTTCCTCCCTCTACTGTTCCTCCCCCCAATTGTCGTAAACCTATTTCCCTTCGTTAGTTGACCTTTTTCGGTAATATTATCCAGCGTATTCTTTTTTTTTAAACTTTTGTTTTTCCCACTTGTAGCCAAACTCCCTGTTGTTTCAAGTCTGTTAGCCTCACCGTATATCAGTTTCCTTCCTTCAGCTCGCGTTTTGTGGTATTGCAATGACCCTCCGGTCTTTTTTAGCCATCCCACCCCATCTTGACAGTAACTTGTCCTGGCCCCTTTTTCTTTCCCCCTCCCAATGGTCTGCAATCATAATCCTTTTCCTGACAAAATCCCTTCTTTTCCCCCCGGTCATTTCACTTCAGAACACTTCAGAAACGACCTTTTTTTGATGAGATTTGAAACCCCCCCCACCTTCCCATCGGCGCTTTCCTAGAGTCGTTACTCCCATGTTCCCTTTCTTCGATTAAATTGATTTCCTCCGTCATCTTTCCCCCCCCTGTCCTCCCCCCCTCCTCCGTTTTTTGACTATGCAGAAAGAAAATTTTCCGACTACCGACGTCTGGGTTTGTGTTATGCTCTAATGAGGTAGGAGAATTTTTCCCAGCCCCCCTCTTCACACCGGCTCCCTCCCCCCCCTGAATCGTAACCTCCTCCCCGCGACCTTATTTACCTTGATTTTCCCCCCCCATTAGGAGAACTTGTCCCCACCCCCGTGTTTTCCGGTCCCCACCCGGGCCCATTTCCGGCCTCCCCCCCCCGTTTAGCGTCACCGATTACAATCCCTGTATTTCCCGATGTTTGGACGCCCGCCCCTATACTTTGTATGCTTTTCTCTTCCCAGAATGAGGGAGATTCCTTGACCACACGCCTCTTCTCTTTTTTTTTTCCGGACCAATAAGAGAAGTTGATATCTGTAGACTTTCGTTTTCGTACTGACGATGCGTCGCACTTCTTCTTCCCCTCCCGACGTTTATGTACTGTTTGTGTTTTTTTCCCCCCTCCCCCCCCCTTTTCCCCCCCTTAGACAAGTTGATCCATTGTATTTCCCTGCGTCTGGAAATGTTATTTGCGCTTGTCTGATTTTCTTTTTTTTGTTCTTTTACCCCTATAGTTTTTTTAATCCCCAGCCCAATTACTTCTGCTTTATTTTTTTTTTTTAACCTTCCCCCGCACCCGTTCCTTCTCGGGTTGGCACCGGGACGTTACGGACCCTTTATACCTTAACCTTGATGGGGTCCCAAGCAGCATTTCGGTCCCTTTCGTGCTCCACCCCCCGGGTCTCAAATCACCCCTATGATCGCCCCTTCCTGGACACCAAAGTCTCTCTCGGTAGTATTCTTGCCTTGACATTTAGTGGTTATCAGTTTTCTTTGATCGCGAATGGCCAGAGGCTATT
>Ga0179593_1304622_pt1 | contig 13090 bp, 14 predicted proteins | sample CZODoug2_1_08_16_FD_185931 | JGI IMG/M metagenome (GOLD analysis project Ga0179593, IMG submission 185931) | Vadose zone soil fungal communities from Angelo Coast Range Reserve, California, USA - CZODoug2_1_08_16fungal (PacBio error correction) | ecosystem: Environmental > Terrestrial > Soil >... | reverse complement strand
ACATCGAACGGACGAGCTTTGTGGCTTTGACGGCGGTATCGATGCTGCCGGTCCGGAGATCATAAAACTGACGGCCGGTAGGTTTCGCGGAATCTCCGAATGCGCGAGAGCGCCTCCAGGCCGGCGATGCCGGGGAGCCAGAGTCTACAAACCTCAGCTCGAAATTCTGCGCACCAATCGGCAGGCAGGCTTAGCGCTTTCACGGCAGTCTGTCGACGAGGTGTTCCTCACCACCCCGCTCAGCGAGTGGAGGCATTGCCCGGATAGTCATCCACCACAGAGTGCGACCACCTTTAGAAGGGTACCACGGGTAGGGGGACCAGGGGATGGGTTGTTGACCAGGGCTGTGATCGAGGCGGGGCTCGAGTGCGGCTTCCGGGATGGGCTGGCTCGTTTAGAGCTCACAATGACCGGAATCGCCACGGTAAAGCGGCTGCCCGGAGGGGCTGTTGTCTTCCACCGTATGGTGGCGTTGTGCTCGGAAAGAATATGGTTCACGAGGCCAGGCCCAGGCCGGTCCACGGCCCTTGGTGGCGAAGTAGGGCAGGAACAGCCCGCTCCTATCTCCCGCCGGGAGCCACAGCGTGTCGGGCACAACCAGTCCACAGTTTCGCCTGACGCTGATGATCTTACGCGTGTGCGAGGAAACAATTGACCAGCGGAATTCGCATCGCCTCAGCCGGCGTTGCGACCAGGCTGACCACCACTAGCTGAACTTGCTACGGATCGATCAGGAACCGGTCGGGGGAGCCTGGGGAGAGTGCTATTCGACGCGCACGCCATCCAGCGCCCGATGAAGAGGAGTCGGGAGTCGCGCCCGCACCACGGCGGGATTGGATGCACCGGGCGAGCTGCGCGTGGGGGGGAGGGGGAAGCGGGCGAACGTGCGAATCAGTAACCAGCGACTTCCCGACTCCAACTTCCTTGGCGATAATGGCGTGCATTAGCGCATGAGCGCCGCCACTTTCCGGCCGGCGCGCGGCCAGCCTTCGTCGACGGGGCCGTGAGTTCGGCGGATTCCCTGGAGAGCACCGATGGGGTAGCGATTCGATTCGTGCGCGAGAGCCGAGACACTCACGCCAGGAGGCCGCGTTTGGGAGCGGAGCAAGTCGCTGGTATCCTCAGCACGATCCACGCATGCCGCGGTAAGTTTTCATCCAGCGCGGAAACGGTGAGGCAGGTGCAGGGTTGCTTGTCCGTCTTAAATCATTTCGCGAGAGGGCGTGCCGGTGCGGCCGCGCGGTTCATCATTATAGCGCAGCGCGGCAGCGTCTTCGCGCCGGAAAGAGATCCTCAAGGCGGCGCGAGCGCCCATCCCCACCGGCATCGGAAAAATCTTGAACAGAGCGCGATTTCACTCTGATCAAGCCCTCGGCGGAGACGGAGATCACGCCGTTGGAATGGCTCTCCAGAATGGCTTCCGGGTTAAAACGGCGGAGTGCTTCCAGCTCATCGCGATTGGCCTGGAGACTGGAGCGCTAATTCGTATATTGAATCCGCGCACCCGGCCGGCCAGCTAGTCCGGGCGCACACTTCCAGCTGATAGTCTGACTGAAAATTCCCCTCGCCCATTCATCGGCCGCATGCAGCAGGGCCGCTGAAATGGTGGCCGGATCTGCTTGGCCAGCGGCGCGCGATCCAGGTGCTGCGGAAAGAGTGTGAACAGCGCGATCAGGCTGATCAGGTTAATAGCAGTGCGCAACGTTGTTTCCTCTGTGCGCCAGATCATCGATTGCGCGGACAATGTACCATCATCACCTGGCGCTGCTTTTGGCGGCGATTTGTCGAGCGGAATTTTGGCGGCCAGCGTGATGCGCTAGTGCTCGGGCACTGCGACGAGAAGCCGTTAAGACCCTGAGAGATTTATTACCGGATACCGGCCGTGCCCTGGGATGCGGAGATGGGTGCGCGGACCAGGTCCTTGCGCGGCGATTGAAACACGGCAGATGTCGCCGCAGGGGCGTCAAACTTATTGCCTGTCTGTGCTAGTCATTCCCGATGGGAACCCTAGCCGCCCCTGGCGGATACCAGTTTCTGCCTCTGGCAGAAATTCGGCGGATCAACCCTCATCCAGCTTCCACTAGCTTCCAGGCGCCCCCCGCCAGGCGCGATGCGGCCTGCAGGAGCGAGCTTTCCTTGAGCGCACATCTGAGCGCTTTTTCCACCCGCCTGTTATTCCCCGAATGCGTCATGCCTTCACCAGGCCCGGCAGAACCAATTTTCGCATTCTGACGTATCCAGAACGGCATGGCTGAAGAAAACCAAAAGCCGCCCGGCCTGAAGCTGAGCGCCAGAGCGCCGAAGTCGAAAGTAGTAGAGTTTGGCTTCGATGCGGAGGAGCGCTTCGCGGTGCGCCTTCTAACGTCGAGTAAGCTGACGCCCTGGCGGAAAGGAGAACCCCAGCGGAATCGTCGAACCGAAAACGAGCGTGGAGGAAACGGCCCAGAGAGATCAAAGGTTGGTCCCATGGGCTTTCCGGGGATTCCGAACTTGAAGATGATTACCTGACAGCCGATCGAACCCCGCCCCCCTCACACCGCGATGCCGCACGCAGCACAATGACGGGTCGAGACATGACAGCCGTGCAGAATAGCGAGCAGGACGACGCCCGATCCGTAGAGGAAACGCTGCGCATGCAGTTAAGCTGCCTTAACGTTATAAACGCAGGGGCCACAGGCGATTCGCATGACTCGGAGAGCCTGGCCGCGAATTGCCCGGACGCCACCCCAGCCCGTGGTACACTTGAAGTTCGCCATTTTGACCGCCTCGCTATGTCGACACGTTGATCCTCGATTACCCCGAAAGCCCGTAAGCAGATGCAAACAAAGCAGAAAAAAGACGAAGAATATTTTTGTAGGGAAATCTTCAGTTTCGGAAAACAACTGAACAGGACATCGTGCGCTCTTTGAGGCGTACGGCAGGTTGTCGATCGGCGTCCATATGTCACCGATGGGATTACGGCCAGCCGCGTGGTTTCGATTTGTCGAAATGACCAAGACGCGAAGGGGGGAAAAAAAAGCGGATTGACGCCGTGAAACGGCATGGGAAGTCGGCGGCTCCCGGGCAATACTTCGGCTCAGCCCTTCGGGCGAAGTTCATCGGCATGCACGAGCATTCCCCTGAGGCTTTGGAAAGGAAAACCAAAGTCATCCCCATTAGCCAGAGGTTTCGGCCCTGCTTGACGCCGGTAACAACGGAGGCATTCTCAGGGTACAGGAAAATCCGGCGCCATGTGGTCGGTTCCCGCGACCAATTAAGCCCCATTGAAGGGGGTTCAGCGACCCTCCACATCGGTACGATCGTACCCATGGGAAACGGATCAACGACTGCCTCCTCGATGTAGGCGCAAGCGGGACGGCAAGGCAGAAATTAAATCAGTTTGCGACCTCGGTTCCCTCTCTATGCAAAAGGATATTCTCGGAATGAACAATCCCCGCGTCGGCTGCTCAATATTGGTGGAAGACGAAGGAAGGGAAATGTGTGTCAGGCCACTTAGCCATTTGATGAAAGCGAATGATCAAATACAGTTTGGCGGTAATGTGGAAGGTCGGGATGTTCCTTGGACCGGCCGATTTATGTTTAGTCTGCGGAGGGGCTTTACCGGAATGTGATCCTGAAAATGGCAGAAATCCCTGCAAGGCATAACTCTAACCGGGCAAAAAAATTAAGACCCGAAATATATTTCGAACGCGTAAATTTCGAACGACTATGGCGGCACGCCCGTGTCGGCGTACATAAATCCTGTTATATCGGACACGGTATGTCCCGCGCAAAAAGCATATAAGATATGCTTCTTCTTGCGAAGAAAGAAACTGCTTTTCATCAGTACTTGCGAAAAGGGCGTTGCGTTCAGGCTTGGGCAGGGAAAGCCGGAGGCGTGAGCTTGAGGGCCTCATTTTCAGACCCACATTGGTCACAGTAGTGTAATATTATGTGGGTGAATTGTGAACGTGGAGGTAAAGCGATTGACCGCCGAAAAGTGAGCGAAGGCGGGGTAATTTTAAAAAAAGTCACCAGTGAAAGTGGAATTGAAAATGAGTTTGAAAATGTGGGGAGTCGCGAAATATTTCCGGTATTACTATAGCTTTGGTTTTACTATTTTTGCTTTGTCGGCTCTATTTATGTATCGAAATGTATTTACTGCCTTTACACAGGATTCAGTTAGTTGCCGCTTTTATGCATTATGCTATTCGGCCCCTGCGCTACCTGTTGGGAAGGTGGGGAAAGCTCCATAGTGATAATTTTGAAAGCTTATCTTCCCGTTTTCATAAGCAAGAAATAAGTAATAAAATAACCATTACGATTGGACAAGTGATAGACAATATGCGCTTAACGGTGTCTTCCGATTCTCTTCGATTTCAGGATCACTTATCATACTACCAAAATCAAAACTGTAGTACGCCGATGAAAATAGTAACACCCGAAACAATTGAAAAGGTGTCAATTTTTTCATTTTGATTATTGCCCTTTTTAGGCTTAATGGATGGGAACGGTCACTGGTTTCCCCGATGTAATCGTGGCCTCTTATGATGTCCCTCCAAAGCGCCACTAGAATCTGCTTAACGGCATTGTGTTCACTTTTCATATCTTACGCTTCAATCCCGCATAGTGTTGGGACACCCACTTGCTTTAAGCTTTATCTTCTTAACGCTTTAGGGACTTCTCTTAAAAACCCAAGATCCAAAGGCACAGCAAGTTTTGGATAAATAGTGTCTGGAATATAAAAAACGCATTTCTGTCAAAAAAAAGCAAAGAGGGTTATTGCCGAACAGTACGGTTAGAGCGAGTGATAAAAAAGCCGGGAGCCGCTGGAGATGGTGAGTGCCTCATATCCGATTTGAATTGTTCCGCAGGGCCCCCTGCAAACAGTTCGTTGATAGGATGTGGACCGCAGGCAAATGGTGGCCGTCGCATATGATCTGTGCTGATGTTTACAAAAAATACTCGTTTCCGCCGGGTCACTATGAGCGACGACACAATAGAATACGCCTACTGGATCGGTTAAGCTTCATGCGTTTTTAGGCCTGGGCATCATGATCGGACCGGATGCAAAACGTTTCTGGCTGATTCCGGACAGGATGGGGCGCAGGGGATATGGTGGAAAAATTATCAGCTACCTGGATAAAAACATGGCTCCCGCTGGGGTCATTCGGTAATAAGGGCCAAGATCGTGGGAGGCCTGATTGGAGAAGTGCCCTTGACCGCGCAACAGAGGCATGAGAACAAGGATGAAGGAAGGTAATATACCCCAAGATGGGATGAGAATAAATTGACGCCAGAAGGATTACGGCTTCCAAAGACAAGAACTGGATAGTAAAAAACGTAGTGTGGTGACAAGAATCATATTAAGGCCGACAGTTAAACCCAACTGAGCACGGGCACCTGCTACGGCCGCAAGTGTGAATGACGAGTTAAAGTGCTCGGGATTTATAACCGGAAGATAGATGGGGGCCAGCGCTTTCGCCGACAGCGCCTCACAGGAGTGAAGCCATGAGAGATGAGAGTGTCGTCACAAAAGAATATTGTAAGCCGATCAGGAGGAAGGATATCGCCATAAGAAACTAACGGAAGAAGTCCAGAAACAACCAACAAAGGCAAATTCAAAGACAGGGCCAGGACTTAGACAGAATTTGGGGCTTCATGACCAATAGCATGAATGAAAGTATTGCAATACAGGATTTGTTAGAAAACGGGGCCATCGGGTTAATGAATTGACCTACAACTTGTTCAGGTTGGTGCAATGAAAAAGAGACACTGACCCGCAGAGAGAATAGAGCGACATGGAAGGATTCCGAAAACTGGCAAAGTAGCAAGATTAGTATTTACCCTGGCCAAAGGGTCGGGTTAAACAAAAAAAAAAACAGGGATAAAAACCGGGCATCCAATACCGCAATAGAGTGATCTACCCCAACGCTGTTCTCAGAAAATAGTGTATTAAACTAACCAAATGCCACGGTCGTATGGGATGACTAAAAATCACTGATTTTCAGTTAATCGGCATCAACAATCGAGGTTCTTAGAGATGCCCTTTAAGCTTAAACAGCTAGCCGGCTCTAAGCGGAGTCTGTTCCACTTGCCATCATTTCCATCGTTTGCCTTCATACTGAAGGCTCTAGATGCATAACCCCTCACGCAAACCTCGCTGATTTATGAAACGACCGCTCACCCCGCTTTCGCGAAACGTAATTTACCTGGATTTCAGCATGCAAGGTTACGGGACAATTACATCACTGTATGAAGCCGTAGGCTCTTAACCTACGTTCACCCTTATGTCCGCCGGCTTGGCAAGGCCACCCCCTTCAAGGATTCGGCGGACAGAGGGTATTTGCTGTGGCACTAGACTGTATCAGGAGCCTGCCTTTGTGACCCCCGGATTTAACCGGTACATTGACCCTTTGCTGTCCGAGACTTGTCCTTTCCCGCTGTTGAGCGGGAACGGTTGGCACGGCCGGTATTATAGCCATACAACTTACAGTAATATTGCGGAGAGGACCGTTATAAGTGTGGTGAATGTGGTGTAAGGGTAGAAAATGTAGGAATCGAAAGGGACAAAGGAAGGAAATGAAAGAATGTGTTTTACTGCATCACATTTCCAATATCATTTCAGATTTAATTTGAAATTCCTACATTTTGTTGCCCTTACACGTAGCCACATCAAAAGGGACGGAATCAGTTGTACTTGCTTTTATAGAGAAAATATTTCGTGCACCATACCCGTATCGAGGATCGTATGGTTGATGAGGATCGCAACTTCTCTCTCTGCCTTTTAAGATCTCGTGATTCATACTTTCAGTTTTACTTTGCCAACGCCGTGATCACAATCAGGTTTTTGTGATGAATGCGCAAGGCCAGGTCCAGGTATTTTTCAAAGGTATTGAGCTGCAGGGTCAAGCCATTTCAAAATGCTAAGAGTTATCCAGTCGCGTATTTCGATGTGCAGGTCCACTTCATTATTTTGCCGGTTCCAAATGCTGGCGGGCTTTTTTGGCATATATATAACCTTATTCCGCGTTTTTAACTGGATACTGGTATTAAGGTTATCTTTTTCAATTCTTTATACGGAGAACGTCAAAAATTTTACGCCAAAACTCGCTTCGCTTTTTTGGATCGCTCTCTTGCCTCTCCGCACCATGATTCTCTTTGTTTTGTCTGTTTCCTCGTGGTGATAGGTGTTTTCCTTATCTCTATATGGTGTGGGGGTGTCGGGGGGTGCGGGGCTGGGGGGGCGGGGAAGAGAGAGGCATGAAACAAAAAAAAAAAAAAAAAAGAAAAAAAAAAAAAAAAAAAAAAATAACAAAACAAAGAAAAAAAAAAAAAAAAAAAAAAAAAAAAAAAAAAAAAAAAAAAAACACCAAGGCGAAGCGAGTTTGCGTATAAATTTGTTGACCGTATCCGGATAAAGAATGGAGACGAAAACCGGAAAACAAGGTATCAGTAAAAAACGGGAATAAGGGTATATGATGCCCCTCACACTCCCCACATCCAACACCCACCTATTACTCAGACCCCCCCCACCCCCACCCCCTACCACTAAACCCCCCCAAAACAAAAAACCACCCCCCCCACCACAACACAACCCACCCTCCCCCCCCCACTAACTCACCCAACCCCCTCACACTCACAAAAATATTCAACACCCCACACTCTCTCCACCACCAGCAACCACAAACCCCCAAAGCACACCTCCCCAACCCACCACACCACACACCCCCCCTCAACCCCCCCCCAACCCCCTTCCACTCCCCCAACACACCCCAACACACACCACCACCCAACCCACCCCCCCACACAAAACAAAACCGAAACCCACCCCCCCCCCGCCCCCACCCACACCCACCCAAAAAAAACCACCCCAAAAAAAAAAGCCGCCAGCATTTGGAACCGGAAAAATTGAAAGGTGGACCTCTGAATTGTGACTGCTTGGCACATCGAAAAATTCACGCCCTGGGACTGGAGAGAAATGGAGCACTTTTGAATGCGACCTGCCAGCTAAATACATTTGCAAAATAACCTGGACTGGCCATTGGCATCATCTCGGCATACCCCTGATTGTGAATTCCACGCGTGGGCCAAAGGAAAAACTGACTGATGAGCTCCCCGAGATCTTATCAGGCAAGAAGCGAAGTGCGATTCCTTACAACCAGTACGATCCGCAATCCGGGGTATGGTGCCCCGATCTTTCTATAAAAGATCACTGATTCACGTCCCGTTTAGTTGTGGCGAATGTGTAAGGGACAACATGTAGGACTTCCAAAAATTAAATCTGGAAATGATAGTTTGGAAATTGATGCGTAAACACATAGTACATTCATTTCCTTGTCCTATTGCGATGCCACATTTGTACCCTTACACACTTCACCAAATTATCGGGGTCCTCGCCAATATGACTGTAAATTTGCATGGGCTACCGGCCGGCACGTTCCCGACTAACAGCGGGCAAGGAAGTCCAGGACAGCAAAGAGCATGTACCGGTTAAGAGCCGGGGGTCATCCAAAGCCAAGGGTCCTGATACCCGATCGTGCCACAGAAAAACCTCTGGTTCGCCGAATCCTTGAAGGGGGTCCGCCTCGCAAGGCTCGGCGGGACGTAAGGGTGAAAAGTAGGTAAGAGCCTACGGCTCATACAGGATGTATGTCGCGGGTAAACCTTGCATGCTGAAAGCCATGAAATTACGTTCGCGCAAGCGGGGGAGCGGCTCGTCATAAAAAGCGAGTTGGTGATGGGGATAGGGCAGATAGATCCTTCAGTAATGAAGGGGCAGATAAATGATGGCATTGGAACCCCCCACCAAGAGAAGCCAGACGAATCGGCTTATGAAGCCGGTAGCCTTTTTAAGCTTAAAGGGCATTCTAAGACCTCGATTTTTGATGCGATTTAAAACATCAGGGTGATTTTAGAAGAAATTTTAGTTTCATAAACTATTTCTTGAGGCGACAAATGGATGTTTTCATCCTTTGGTTGTTTTAAGACCCCCTTTGGCCGGCGTAAATACTAATCTGGCTAATTTGCAGTTTACTTTTTCAATTGCATTTTCCCAACCGGAACAAGTTGTAGGTCAGATTATTAAACCCGATGGCAGCCCGGTTCTAACAAAATTCCTGTTGCAAATAATTTCATTCATGATATTGGTCATGAAGCCAAAAATAGGTTCTATCCTGGCCCTGATCTTTGATGTCCTTTGGTTGCGTTGTTCTGGACTTCCGTTAGGTTATTATGGCGATAATCCTGACTCCTGGATGCGGATTAAAATATTCTTTTTGCGAAAATCTCATAAATGGGCTTCAATTCCTGTAGTCGCCCGGGAACCGGCGCCGCAGGGTGCGCGTCGCGTAAAGCGGCTGCCCCCATCTTCTTTCCTGGTAAAAGTCACCGATCACTTTACCGTCTTCACACTTGCGGCCGTAGTAGGTAGCCCGTGATCAGTTTGAGTTTTACTAGGCGGGACCTTAATATGATTCTGGTACAAAAAGAATTGTACTTATCCTGTCTGTCATTTGGATCAGTAACTTCTGGCGCAATTATTCTCATCCCAGTCTGGGGGTATATGATTTCCTTAAGATCCTTGTTCTCATGGCGGTGTTGGCTGCAGGGGCACTTCTACATCGAGGCTCCACGATCGTGCCCTTATGAAACGATGACCCCGTCTCGTATCCAATTTTTTATCCAGGTAGCTGAATATTTTTCCACCATATCCTTGCCCCGACCCCGCCAGCCTGTCCGGAACAGCAGACTCGTTTGGCATCCGTACCGGAATCATTAATGCCCGGCCTAAAAAAGAGCATGAAGCTTAAACCGCTCCAGTATGCGTATTTATGGTGTCGCTCAGAATTCTAATACCGCTGAAGAATGAGTATTTCTAAACATCGCACATAATCATAGGCGGACGGCCACTTTGCTGCGGTCCACATCCGTATCAAAGAAACTGTTTGAGGGCTTGCGGAAAATTCCAAAATCGATATGAGCACTCAACCTCTCCAGCGGTCATGCTTTTTACTCAACTTCTTAACCTGGATCTGTTCGTCAAATAACCCTCTTGCTGTTTTGAAATGAAACAGGCGCTTTTATTCCAGGGAAACAGTTATACAAAAAACATGCTTTGTATCTTGGGTTTTTAGAGATGCCCATAACGTTAAGCTAAAGCTTAAAGCAATGGTGTCCCCACACTCCGCGGGATGAAGCGTAAGATATGAAAATGACACCAATGAGGGTTAAGACGTTCTTAGTGGCAGCTTTGAGGACATTTATAAGAGGGACGAGGTACCTCGGGGAACCAGTGGTACGTTCCCAAGCAGTTCGAAGCCGAAAAAGGCAAATTACATCAAAATGAAAAAATTGACAAACATTTACAAACTATTTTCGGTGTTTTATCGATGATTCTCGGCTTCCTCCCCTTCTCTTGTCGCCCTCCGCTCCTCTACGGATCTTTCTTACTCTTCTCTTTCCCCACATTCTGTGTCCTCCCTCTCATACTTCCTTCCACACTTTTCTTCGCTCCCCCTTTCTTTCTCTATATTTATTCCTGTCCCCCGTGTTTCCTCCTCCACTTTTCTGCTCTACTCCCGTACACTGTTTGCCTTTGTAGTATGCTAGTGATCCTGAAATCGAAGGAGGAATCGGGAAGAACACCGTTAAGCGCATAGTGTAGGGTATAATCAATTGTCCCAATCGTAATGTGTTTGTAGTACTTATCTTCTATCAAAACGGAAAAAGAAAACTTCAAAATAATAACTATGGAGATTTCCCACTGTCCCCAAAGGGAATGCAGTTGCCAATATCATATGCTATTAAGCGTCAACTAAACGATATTGTCACGGCGTAACTAAATGTTGATAATAATAGCCGCAAAGCAAAATAGTCAAACCAAAGTCTAGTATTACAGGAATAATTCGACTCCACATTTCCCAACTATCATTTCAAATCACACTATCACTGTTACATTTTTTACAGGCCCTTCGATAAAGGACTTCGGCGGTCAATGCGCTCCACGTTCACCCAAATGAATATGAAAATACGTGTGGAAAATGTGGTATGACAAATGAGGCCTTCAAGCTTCAGCCTCCTGGATTTCTGCCTTCAAGCCTGAAAAACCCCCCCCACCCGCAAGACGCCATTTTCGCAAGTATACAGAGTGGAAATCAGTTTCGGACGCAAGCGACCAATTCTGTAGATTTTGAGCGGGAAAATACCGTGCTACGATGATCACAGGTTATTTACGCCGAGAACGGGCGTGCCGCCATAGTCTTCGAAAATGAAGCGGTCGAAAGAGTCGTCTAATTTTTGCCGGTCGATTATGCCGTGCAGGGACTCTCGCCAATTTCAGGATCACCTGTGCTCGGTAAAGCCCTCGCGACTAAAACATCGGCGCGGTCCAGGAAAAACACCGACTTAACATACCGACAAACTGTAGCGGATCATTCGCTTTCATCAAGGATAAGTGGCCTGAGCCAGCACATTTCCCTTTCCTTCTTCTCACCAAAGTGATCGGCCGCGCGGGGATTTCAATCCGAGAATATACTTTGCATAGGAGGGAACGAGAGTAGCAAACTGATTTACATTGTTGCCTTGCAGTCCGCATGGCGCTACATCGAGGAGCAGTTCCAGGTTGATCGTTTTCCATGGGTACGATCGTCCCGTAGATGGGTCGCGGAACCACCTGCAATGGGCTTAATGGATTATGAGGGAACCGACCAGCATGGCGCCGGTATTTCCTGCATGATAAATGAACCCGTTTTCCCGGCGGCAAGCAGGCCGCAACCTATTGCTGGATGAATTGGGTGTTCCTTTAAAGCCTTCAGGGGAGGGGAGACAAACGAAAATGAAGGAGGTGAAATATTCCGTTCTTTGTTGTTCGTTTTTTTGGTAGTGCCCAGTTTTGCCGATGAATTATGCGACGGGATGAGCCGGTAAGTATTTGGCGGGGTCCGCCAGCATTCCTGCAGCCACCCCCCCACCCCCCCCCCCCCACCCTTAACTGCGTCAATCCGCTTTTTCCCCTACGCGTCGTTTCGTCATTTCGACAAGGCGAAACCACGCGGCTGGCCGGTATCCCGATCGGGGATATATTGACGCGAATCGGCCACTGCCGTACGCCTCAAAGAGCGCACGGGATGTCGGTTCAGTTGTTTCCGAAATGAGATTTACTACACAAATATTCTTCATTATTTTTCCTTTGCATCTGATACGGGCTTTGGGGAATCGAGGATTACAACGATGTCGACAATAGGCGAGGGGTTTCAAATGCGACTAGGGTACCACGGGCGGGGGGTGGCGCAGGCAATTCGCCCGCGGTCTCCGCGCAGGCGAATCGCCTTGGCGCGCTTGTATAATAGGGTGAAGCAAGCTACTGGCAGCGCAAGAGTCGTACGGATCGGCCCGTCGCTAGCTGCTCGACTTTATTCTGGGCCACGCGGTCAGATGCGCAGGTATCTTTCACAGTAGGAATACCCGGAAAGCTCAATAAGGAATTTTATCTTCTGGGCCGTGTCCACGCTAGTTTCGTTCTGACGCTTACGTGGGGTTCATCCTTTTCCGAGCGGGTTAAGAGTAAATCGAAAGAAGGCGCAACCGCGAAGGCTCGCGCATCGAATCCAAACTCTACTTCTGCGATCTGGCGCTCAGCCTTCATGCCGGTCTGCTTTTGGTTTTCTTCAGCATGCCGTTATGAAACGGCAGATCGAGAAATGGTTCTTTCCGGCTGGTGACGGCATGAATTGAATTACCAGGCGGTGGGAAAAAGCCGCTCGAGTGCAGCTAAAGGAGCAGATGCTATGCCGGCCGAAGCGCTGCGGGGCGGCCTGAGGGGGATAGTGGGTTCCGCAGAAATTTCTGCCAGGAGCAGAAACTCGGTATCCGACCCAGGCGGGCGATGGTTCCATGCGGGAGATTACCGGCCACTGCGGCGGACCCTGCCGTGTTTCAATCGCCGCGACGGACTGGTCGCCGCACCAGCTCCGCATCAGAGGGCCGCAGGATGCCGCCGCGATTCACGATGGCCGCCAAAATTCCGCTTATCCGACACGCCCCACGCAGCGCCCAGGTGATGATGTACTTTCGCGCATCGATGCAGTGGGCGCACAGAGAAACAACGTGC
>Ga0179593_1575655_pt1 | contig 13091 bp, 9 predicted proteins | sample CZODoug2_1_08_16_FD_185931 | JGI IMG/M metagenome (GOLD analysis project Ga0179593, IMG submission 185931) | Vadose zone soil fungal communities from Angelo Coast Range Reserve, California, USA - CZODoug2_1_08_16fungal (PacBio error correction) | ecosystem: Environmental > Terrestrial > Soil >... | reverse complement strand
TTTTGTGCGAGCTTCATTCGACAAAATTTCTCCGGACCCAGTAACAAACCCTTAACCCTTTGAGTCAGCCGGGGCGTTGCCCCATTTTCCTTCAGTCGTCCCCCCCCCTCCCAGTCAATGGCTCTTTAGGCCAAAAATCGTCTGCTGAGTTTGCACCGGCAGTTCGAGTTCCTTCAACGATGATGACTCCCTCCCCCTCCCCGAAGGACCCTCCACCCTCCCTCTCCCTGTTTTCCTTTGGCGAGCTCTTTCGCTTCCCCCTTTATGCGCAGTGGGTTCCTGGTGGCCATTTTCGACAGAGCGGCAGTCCTCTTCTCTTCGCACTCTCTGGAAATACGTTGATCCTTCGCGACGGCCTTTTCTTCAACTTCCCTTTCTCCCGTTAAAACCATTCAGTCACAGCTTGATTCCCATGATTCCCCTACGGCTTGGTGTCCAACCATAAGCGCCGTACTTGGACGTGAATCCCGTTCGCCCTTGCAGTCCCTGTTAGCGCCATTTGCTCCGATTCCAAGTTGTTTTTTTTCACTCCTGGAGAACGGCGCGAGCCCCTATGTGGAAAATGACGAGCAACCTACCTTATCTGCCACCTTTCCTCCTTCATGGCCTCCGATGGCTCGCGGCTGGTGCAGAACCTTCTTTCTCCCCATCTTGCGGTTCTGGCTCTTTTTTAGCGATTCATCAAGGGGATAGGTCCCCCGCACCCCTCCTTCTTCCGCTCCCCCCCGTGAATGAGGACACCCCGTTTTTTACCATATGAATCTTAGATGAAGTTTTCCAGTACTGGGACAAGCTTCCTTCCCGCTCTTGGGTCGCCCCTTTCAGGCGGAATCGGCGCTTCCTCGTTCCCCGTTCTGTCCTTCACAAACATTGAGAGTTCCAATCTTTGCCTGGCCCTGTGGTCTTTCTCTCGGGCCCACTTGGGCCGGGATGCCTTTCAGTACATTTCGTTTTCCCTTCCCCCCTAGTAATTGACGTGAGTGGAAAAACAGTAAAGTGAGCCTTCCAACCCCTAACCTTCCCAGTTAACTGACGGTGTCGGGCTGAAAATGTCCTCATGTTCCCGGTCTGAATTTGGGCGACCACACTGCAGCTTTTCGAGACACTAGTAAATTTAAACGAAACCTCTCGAATGCACGGACTATAATTGCCGCATGGCTCTCCCCTTTATGCCCCCGTAACGCTTCCGCGCAGAATTTTAATTGAGATTTCCGCGCTACAATGCAACCGCCTATTCGCTTCCTCTCATCCCTGTTTTTTCTGTTGAGGCTTGTTCAAGTGTTTAGGTCCCAGCTTTCCCCAAAGTTCAGTAGGCGTCAGCTCGGTTCTCTTGTTTGTCCTCCCGATATCGACGCAACAGGGCGTTTATTCCGACTTAGTTCGAAACCCGTTCGTCTCCCAATTTCTTTTGTGCTTCAAGGCTTGGCACCCTTGAAGAAACCCTGTTCTTTTGCCCCAACCTTTCTCGGCCCTTTCAATAAACTGCCCCCCCTCCCCCAGCAGCTCTGGTTGCCCATTTCACATTCTTTCGATTGCTTGGGCCTCACCCGATTTTTCCATCACTTCCACCCCTTCCCTCGTGAAAACTTAGCTGCGACACCCGCTCGCTTCAAGCTGGCCCCCCCCCTTTCAGCCCGTCTCGACACCTCGAAAACCTTTTGGCTCTCACGCATTTTTACGCTTGTAAGGAGGATACTCTGGTTGGTCATCTAATCCTGCATCGTGGGCCTGGCTCCGCCTGTACTGTTTGCCCCCCATTTTTCCCGGCGAGCGGGCAGGCATTTTGGCCTCTTCTTCGTCCGGCTCTTCGAATGGTGTAACCCCGGGGGTGATCCTCGGATTACCGGTGAGCTCTCATGGGTTTGGATGTATCGGAACCTTCTTTGAAGCCCCTGACAACAAAAAGATTAAGACAGATCGTCGACATGCCCCCCCTCGCCGCTCCATCGCTGCCATTTATTAACGGGTGCCCTCCCCTGGTGAATGCTAGGTACAGGAACCTATAGGCGGCATCTTCCATTTCTGATCCGCACAGCTTTTTATGTGCCTCCCGCTCTGAGCCTTTCAGAACGGGTTCTCGTCTCACTCCGTCCCCATAAGACTTCCTCTGCCCGTCTCCCGATTCCATTTCCCTTTGGTCGTTGGTTTCTCCTTGTGTGTGAGCGCTGGGTTAGGAAGCTGCCTTCTACCTTGCGGATTCATTCTTTCACAATGAGAGTCGACCTCGGTCCTCTCTGTCGCTAATACCACACTGATCGGACCCCCTATAATTCCGCAGCCTTCCTTCCTTACTAAAGAGCTGCCCGGTAGAGTTTCTTTTTGTGGCCTTTTGGTCTTAATCACGAACCGCTGTGCAGTCTTATATCTTCCTTTTTGATGCTCCATGGAAATAATGGAAGTACCCGCCCTTTTCGACCCTTCGATCTTTCCCCAATGAAGGGTCTTCCTCAGTGTTACTTGGACTAGCGTGTCAGAGGTGTCGAATGACCCTTTTCAGACACCTTACCCGATTCGTCGATTTCACTACCCCCCCCGACATTTGTTTTGTGGTCTGTCGGACTGGCAGTTGGACACCGTTCCCCCATAAATCACGCTGCCTCGTCACTTGTTGTAGGGATAGGTCCCCCCCCCTCGCCTGTAAGGCAATTTGTGCGACACCCCGATTTTGCTTATGGAAACGGGAAGGGCGACTTTCGACTTGTCCTCCCCCTGTTTTTTTCTCCGGTTTCTTTTTGCTATTCGGCGTCGTACTACTTGAGCACAAGCACTTCCCACTGCACGCCTCTTCTCTGTAAAAACTGTCGTGCTGGTCATGCGCGTGTCTGTGTGGCCGTTTGTTTTTTCCCTTCCTCCCGTTCCCCCCCACGCACTCTGTTTGTGTTCCAGGTTGGCTCGGGGCAGAAGCATTCCTTAGTGTTCACCAAATGGTCGGGCGGGTTTTTGTTGTGGGGGGAGGTTGGTGAGTGCGATGACATTTCCCTTCGCCCCATCTACTTTACGTCCCCCGCCCAGTTTTAGTCAGCAATGTTTGCCCCAGCCTTACTTCTCCCGACCAGTGCTTCAAAGGGATGGACTCGGATGCCCTTTCTCAAATTTCTCGTATCCTGAAGCTGTTCCAGCATTCAGCGCGTTTCATCTTGGTCAGACCGCGACCGTCCCCTAACACATTCCCTCCTGAGCAGCGCGTTTTCCCCCTTTCCTAGTGCGCGTGGGTCCGCTTTTTTCGTACGTAAGACGAGAGGACGCGTAGATTGCGGCAAACTCTGTTCTCCGCCTTCAGCTTTCGAAGCGCCGGCCAAAACTTGCCTTTCGCACCCCCCTGCGTACGACAAAGCTTGTGTCCAGTTCCACGGCAATTTTCCGTCTTGGAGTCTCTCCAGGAGTTCCCCATACCGTTCGTCTTCCAGTGCTTCGGGACATTTGCTGCTCCCGGGGGCTTTCCCTGCCCCGAATTTTTGGGCCAATGACTCCCCGCCTCCTCCATCCCACGCTTCCGTGGGCACCGTGAAGAACATTCCGGACTTTGTTTCCCTGTATTGTGCAAAGCAGGAGTCCTAGTCCGCTTCCCTTTATTCTTTTTTCGAGTCCCAGCGCTAGGGTTCGTTCCTGACCCAGAATTAGAAGATCCAGTGAATTGAGGAGCACCGTTCCGCCCCCCCTTTCCTCTACTATGACCGGATCTTTCCATTCTGACCCACGCTCGCCGCCATTTAGATCCTCTCAACTTAAAGGTGAAGAAGGGCGGCCTTAATTCTTCCCCATTTCTTTTTTTTGGTTTGTGACCCCCTCGTAGCATTTCCCCCTCTTTACCCAGAAACTTGAGGAGCGCCCCCTGCTTTTCGAGTCTTTCTTAGAGGGCTGCTTATTTTGGATACGCGCGTAGTTACTGATTTGTAGAATCGTCATTTTCCGTTTGCAGTGTGAATCTCTGTCCAGTGCTAAAAGCACCCCTCAACATGTTAAGGACCAAAGTGCCCCCCCTACAGGTCGGGCTTAGGATTTTCCTTTTCTTCATGCCGTGCTAGAATTGGCAGAAAATACCCCCTTCTATGATCCCATCTAAGTTGACACGCAGAGACAAAGTAGAACGGTCGGACTTTCCTAGATAGGCGCTCAGCTATTAGGTACCCGCTCAAGGAAGGGGACCCACATCCCGACCTCCTGACCGCAGAGCTTCCTGGGGGGTTTGGTTTTGTTTTTGTACTTGAGACGTCCGCGCTACCACCTTCACCCTCTTTCTATTTTGTTGTTTATCTCTCTCTTAGGGATGGGGCCCTTTCACTTGTTATCCTCCGGCGGAACTCATCCCACCTGTCCCTCGGAAAGTCTTCGGTTCAGATCTTTCTGGAGAAGAGTTTTCCCCCCCGTTTTTACCCTCTGCGGCTGATTACCCGTCTGTCGTCCCCGTTTCTTCATTTGATTTGCTTGTATTAATTTAGTACTTCCTGAAAAAGCTGGTAGTTGCCCCCCAACTGATAGACAATTCCCTAGAACCCCCAGTTTTGTCACCTTTCTCATCAGCCACGACCCTCTTACCTGCCCATGTTTCCATTTCTTTCGATTTTGCTTGGGGCCTTTCCCGTTCCCCCCTTTTACATTTTTTGAAAAGTTTCTTCGCTTCGACAACTTGTAGACCTTCTTCAGAGCAGGCAACTTTTTGGTCCCCCTTTCCCCCTCACCGCTCTCAAGATCGTCCACCTGGTCTTTTCCTTTCTGGGTCCGCTTGAAGCATTGCGTTGGTTCCCCCTCTCCGTGGTCCCCGATGGCATCGCGGCCGGCCGCCTGTACTGTTCTTTCTTCCTAGGGACTTCCGCCTTCCAAGGAGTCCGGCCTATCTTCCGAATTTTTTTAACTTTTTTTTTTTCCCGGTGCTTATCATGATGGGTTGTTCCTGTCTTCCTCTCTCTTTTCGTTCGCCTTCCCCCAAAATACAGAACCCTTTGTGCCCTGCGACCAACTCAAAGCGAATCATCGCGCTCCCCCCGTCGGTTTTTTATTGCTTTTAATAATTGGAACCTTTTCGCATCCACCATTGGCACCCCAAACCGAATGAGCCACTTGGAAAGTCCCTCAGCCTCGAACGTTCGAAAGCTTACTAATGTCCCAAGACCATCATTGAATGAAGTGACCTTCAGATTCGATAATATGCACCCTAAAGGATGTGATTGACTTCTTTTGGAGTGTGATCTTTTCAGATGAGGGTGAAGCTTCCGTCGCGAATTCCCCGTTATTTGGGGGACATCCTCGTTCGGGCGTTCCTCCCCTCCCTTGTGTCTTACTCCACAAGGATCGGCAAGAGACTCAGTTTCCCGTCCTTTCCTCAGTTCTTTTTTTTAGTTTTTGTTTACTCGTTTTTTAGGTATTTCCTTTGTCCCAGCGCTGACTGAAGCTGACTAAGCTATTCTTCGTCGTGCCTGCTTAAGTCCCCCCCTTGTTTGCCCTGACTTTTTTCATTTCGGGGTTTCCCACTCCTTTGTTTTCTTGTACTCACGATGTTAATGGTGTGACTAGTTTTTTCCTCGACCTTTGATTTCTCCAACTTTTTCTTCAATTTCCCTACAGCACGTCGGGGATCTGGCGCCCCCCCCTGACCCAAACTTGACTTCGTGTTTGGTATGTCTCGCTTCCAGTCCTTGGGCCCTCCCCTCGTGCACTGGCGTGGAACATACGTCATTGTTTACAGTTTCAGAGCGGCAATCTTCTCCCCCAATCGCGCTGTGCTCACGATTACGACTCCCCCTCTTTCCACGTAGCCCGTCGCCTTTTTTGATCTTTTTTGCTCACCTTCCGTTGCCATAGGCCGGTCGTAATAGGTTCCCGCCCTAATTACAGCGCTTTCCCGTCTCTATCCCTTGAACACTTCCTTTCAGCGTTCTTTGTGTCCTCTTGGTTGATTGCCCAAGGCAAGTACCGCGTCTACACCTTACGAGGTGTCCAGGTTGGCGCTTTCAGAGCGACGACAGAACCCCCCTTCCTTTTCCTTTGTCACTTTGGGTAGCTTCTATTTTGCTTCCGTTTGGTCGGCAGACCTGGCCATGCATTCAAGTTCCTCGTGCGCGCTCACTTGCTCGGGGGGTAGCCCTTTGCGCGTCCGCCACCGCTGCGTCCATGACATTCAGGGCCATGTTTCGCGAACTTCGCACGGGGGAGGCGTCACCCGGGCCGACCCTACCGCCTTCGGTGGCTCCGGCGCGGGGGCTTGGCGTGGTCCGTACGTTGCGGTGGTGCTTTCGTATGCAGCCGCTGGTTAAGGCGAGGCCCTTGCTTTCCCGGGCCCTCTTTAGAGCTGGGCTTTCCTTTCTTCGCGTGCTGTACTGTTTTCACGGAGCATCGCTCGACGTACCGGCCCGTGCCGCCCCGCGCGTCCGCCCAAGCCGGGCCGGCGAGTGGGCACCTCTTTTTTCTCACTCGGGCGTCTGTCTGGTCGCCCAGTCTTCCTTGTGCCTCTGCTTCCCTACCTGATGTCTATGGTCTTTCGTTCGGTTTTCGACACTCGATGAACTTCGCCACACCATGCCTTTGTGGTCTCGAGGCCTATCCTTCCCTCTCCGCATCCTGCCGCACCCCCGGACGTACCCTTCTCCACGTGGGTGGTGGCTAACCCAGTTCTACTCTGAGCCGGCATGGCGGGGGGTCGCTCGGCCCCTGGATAAGTGGGCCGCGTCGCGGCTGCTGCGAGGTGGCAGGCGGATTGGTGCATCCGACGGATGTGGGTTGATCGCGCTCTCTGCGTCCAGCTCCGCCTGCCAGCGCCGCCTTGCCCCGGGTTGCTGTCTCGCGTGGGGCGCTCCGTCTGGGATCCTGCCCCCCTAGCCCCCCCATTCGTCAATGTGACTCCGCCGTTGCCGCTTGACTGGCTTGGTGGGCCGTGGTGAGCCGCTCTTAGTTCATATTTTTTTTAGCCCCCTATACTTCTTCATGGATAGTCACACCCTCGCTTTTTTGGCGCTTTCACCCCCTTTTTTCCGAAGTCGCCGCCAGGCAGACCATGGGCTGATGGTTTCCTCCTCCCTCGCGTCTCTGAGCTGATCAGCAATGGCAGCGCGCTTATTCCCGAACCCTCCGAGCCACTCCCCCCTTCCCTCGCCTGAGCAGCCTTCGTTTTAGTTTGTGCGCATTTTTTTTCGTTTTAGTACTAGACCCTACGGAGGAGCCGCCCCGATTTTTTTTTTCCTCAGTGATAGCAGTCGCGACGGTGCCCTCGACCCCGCGCTCCGTCCACCACCGTTCTGCACTGCCATCCTTGATGCCTTTTCTTCCTTTTCGGGCAACTTTCCTTTCCGTGGAGTCGTGATCCCTCGTAGGAAACTTTTTCCCCCCCCCCCCCCCGTTTCGGCCTCCATTGCTGCATTTTCCAGCGCCCTTTCGGATGGTAACAGTTGCATGGCTTCTTCCGGGCCCCCCCTGACCCCTCCTCACTCAATCCCACAGAAGGTGATGTGGGCGTTAAGAAGTCCATGGTCCTGATGTTTTTTGTGGTTTAATTTTTCGAGTGGGAAGAATCTTCTAGTTAGCGTTCCGTTTTCCCAGCTAGATCGTTCGTTCCGAGACATCCAACCCCCCTATCTCTCTTCGGCTTTTTTTTATCTCGGAGCCCACCCCCTTGTGGTTTAAGAAAAAATTCGTTTCTAATCCGGGGTTTCTGTGACAGCTCTTCCCGCTCGCAGTACTTGAGATTCCCCTATCAGTTACGGCTTTCCGCCTTTTCGGACATTTTCTTTTGTGAACCCCTGAGACATGATTCCAAGCGGAACTCAAATGGAAGGCCGACCACCTTTTCTTCTGTTGTTTTTAGCTGTCGTTGATTACATCTCTCTCCCCCTCAGTATTTTTCTCGTGTTCCAGAGGCCTAGCCTCTTTTTGACGTCCTTCTTGTTGACAACCGGGGAGTGAGCCCACGCAAAATCTGCCCTTGAAACTCTTTCCCCGGTCGGGTTTTTTCACTTTTTGCAAACTTCTTCATGTCAGTCAGAATTTTTTTCGAAACGACATGTTTTACCTTTCACTTCACGCTTGCAGTTTTTGACATGCTCTTCTAAAATTGCAACGACTTTTTCCTTGCTTTTCTCCTTTACCGGCCGCCTTTTTTTCGTCTGGACCCGCTTTCAGAAAGAGCGCAGAGCTCGACGTCCCCCTCCCGTTGATTTGACTCGCTACACCCCTGCCCCAGCCTATCTCTCTACGTCCCCTTTTTCCCCCTTTTTCTTTTTTCTCTTTGGGGCATGGAGGCCGTACCATAGACAATTTCCCCCGTCTTAGCGTCTCTCGTTTCAGAAGCGTTTCTAAGGGATCTACCTCACCGGCTATGACCCGCCGATCTCTTAGCAACCCCTCGTTATTTTTTTTCCTTCATAGTCTGTCTTTTCTTGGTCCTTTCCTTTCAGAAACCAGGGGTATTCGCCCCGCCTGACTAACATCAATCAACCCCTTGGCACATTTTCCCAGCCCGACCGTTTAGCACGTTCCTTTTGTTGGTTCCCCACTTTCCCGCTGTTTTACCTCACGTCAAAAACACTCTTGAAAATTCGCTTCGACCCACTCTCTCCCCTTATCGCCCTTTTCCCCCACCTTCAGCTCGACATGACAAAACTTTCTGGTCCCTTTTCTCTTTGTTCTGGTCGCTTGGAAAGCGTCTCATGGTGGCACTCCCTAGACGTGGCATCCCTGTATTTGGTGACCTCCCTCGCGGTGAGGCAGCCTGCGTCCAGGACGTTCTGTCCTCTCACCTCATTTGTTGTCCCCCCCCCCAGGTTGGGGTGTTATTACGGGATTCATGCTGGGTTTTCTCCGCCCTGTGTCTGTGCCTCGCGCAAACCCCCCGAGTAAAGCCACGACTATTTGATAGCTTGCCTACCCGCCCAGCCCTCGCGGTCATGGACCTTTTTCCCCTTTCCCCACTTCCCCTCGGTGTCCTCACATCTCGGCGGCATTCTCCACTTTTCAAGTGAATAAGAAAGGAGCTCTTTTTCGCCGGCGTCCCCTTTCCTTTTCCCTTACGAATTGGCTTTTTCTCCCAAGAATCCTTCCTGCAATTCCGTGACCGTCCCGTTATGTACTTTCCCTTTTGCGTCTCAGTGGGTTGGACTCCATCCCTTTGTGGGTAGCCGTCTCGAACTTCTGGACTTATTGCACGATTTGTAGTCATTTCCGGGCTTCCTCCCTTTCTGAGGTCGATGTACTACCGGCTGCGTTCCCCCCATGCTCCTTGTTTTGACCTTCCCGAACGCGCTTCAGGTCGAGGAAGGTGGTGTTGTTGGCCTGTCGGCGGTTTCAACATCGTGACTTTATGTCCCTTTATCGCTCCATTCCCCTGCGGACTATTTGTTTTGGCTCTTCTCCTTTCAGTCCCAGCCCTGGTCTCCCTGCGTTCGACGATCTTTTTCTCTCTTTTCTCAAGCTTTTTTCCTGGTTCCTAGGTGTCCAACTTGCTCTGCTCTGGCGTATAGACAACTGTCATCGCACTGGACTTTCCCTCTATTTTGTGCCCCCTCCACACCCCCCCGTGAATTCTTGGGGTCTGTCGCGCGTCTTTGTTGGTCACTCAACACTCGTTGCCACCACAGCCGCGCTGGACTGCACTTTTTGTCTCTCGCTCTGACTGCCGAATGCAGTTGGTGCTCGTAAGACTCCGCCTATAATTCCACCCGTTTTTTACGCTCTCCTCCTACGTTTTTTTGTTTAGCTCTATTCGGCGTGGATTTTTCCCCGTTTTTTTTTTTCCCTCGGCTCTTTTCGTACCTTTCCACTTTTAATTTAGAGATGGCCGCTCTATCCGGTAACCCTTGAAGTTGACTGTCCATTTTGATTGACGCTCTGTGGTGCCCAAGGACTTCCGTCCTTTTTCGCCAAGACCACGAATTCACTGGTTGTGTCTTTTTTTTTTTTTTGCAGCTTGCTCTCTTCGGCGAACCTCCGTTGTATGGGGTCTTTCCGTTCTAGGTCGGCCTCAGAATTCTACAACGGGGGGCTCCCCTTCCGCTCTGAGCTTCCCCAGTCCACTTCCGTGCTTTTGTTGTCCCTAATGCTTTGACCGTCTTCATGAGTTTGCGTAGTTAGCCCTTTCTCCCGGGCCGCCGCCCCTCCCGTTACCCATCCATTTCGGCTCGCGGTTTGACCCGCCGGGGTGCGACTCGACCCATCCCCGCCTCCCCTGTGCGCTCGATGGGTCGGCTCCGGGCCGCATTAAACTTGCATGTCTCTGTAGGCGTGCATTATCTCTGCCGCCCCCCTGGGAGCCCTGTCTTTATGGCCCATCTTCCTACCAAGCTGAGGTGCGCACGGGGGGGGCTTGTCCCGCCCTCCTTTTCTACAGCCTGATTCTTTTTCCACCGTTGCTTTCTGAGTCAACCTTTCCCCTCTCCCGAACCTCAGGGGTCCGCGTTGCTGCGCCCAGCTCTTCGGTTCCGCGGTGGTTTACGCGGCCCTCTTCCCATAGCGCCTCCTTCCGCCCTGCCTTAGGACGATCGGCGTCAGCTTTTGCCCCATCGTTGCTTCGCTTAGGGTCCTCTGCCGTCCGACCCACCTCTATTTTTCCTCGGCTTTGCCGCGTTCCGGAGTTCTGCTGGAATGCGGCACCTTGTACGATCAGTCGTTAATCTAGCCTTTGTCTGAGGCGGTTACGCGCCGTCGCAATACCAGCCCCTTCCCTCCTACGGCCCAAATCGCCCTTAGCCTCGGAGCCTTTGCGCTGGGTGGTGTTCTTCTTCCACTGCGGGCGGCCCGTGTCGACTATGTCTTGGTCTTTCCTATCTCGCCTACCTTTGTGAAGGGGCCCGTGCACAAGCAGCCGTGCACGCCTCCCCCGCTGCCTCATCTCACTCCCCCGGATTTAGTTTCTCCCCTCCGCCAAACGCCGTCTCCAACTTCTGGCCAATCCACTGCTTGGATCCTATTTGCAACATATTTCCGTCCCTCGGCGTGGTTGCTCCTTTTGACCGTATGATTGGCCCGGACGCGTTTGAGTCCTCCCCCTACGCCTTAGCGTCCGTGTCGTTACGCACCCACTACGGGCGCTCAGGTGGCGACAGATCGCCTTGGAGCTCCCTCCATGCCGTCGTTTAAGATTACCTGCGGAGGAGCCGTCGCGATCCTGTTGGGGCCACGGCCCTAGTCGGCCTCGTTTGCCTCCCCCCCTCGTTCAGCTTGCTGAAGTGCGCCAAGACGGGTGGAGCATCCCCCTCGCTGTTCCTTCGCGTCTTCCCTCCCCCGGTTCAAGAGGCTTGCTGTGGGCGTTCGTTCCCTATATCTCCTCCCTAACACACGAATCCTTTTTCCTCGCCCTATAGTCCTAATTTCCTTACTCCTATCTCCCTTTTTTTCATTCTTCCCCCTATCTCATTTTCTACCTACGTTCCCTTACACCTTTTCCCTCTTTTCTCTCCACACTCGCTCCCCTTCACCGCCTCCAGGGACTGTGGTTACGTGTCTCGCCTAGCCCCCGTGCGCCCTGCCGCTCGCCATCGTTCTCCCCCCCTCCCTCCCCGTACGTGGTTATTCTTGTCTTTCCCTTCTCATCAGCGCCTCCCTTTCAGCGATTTCCCCGAGCCTGTCCTTTCTCCGTACTCCGTCAAGACAGCGCCTCGTCCCCCTGCCCGTCCTTTCCCCCCACTTCTCTCGCTGGGCCCGTGTATCCTCTCGCGTTCTCCGCCCTGGATCCCGTCTTACCTCTATAAAAGGGGTACTGTCCTCCCTTAGATGTTGTCCTTCTTTGAACCCTCTGGCGTCCGGTCGTACCGTCGCCCATCGTCTTTTTTCCCTTCATGCCCTCCCTCGGGGACGCCTTCTTAGCAACTTTAGGATCGTATGACTTCACCCCCGTCCCGCGCGCTTGGTGGACGGGTGGTGTTAGCGGCGTTAGTGCTCCCGTCCCAAATCCTTCCCGGTCTCACTTGGAATCTAGGTCCCAGTGATCCGTCCGGGATTGCACCCCCAGGGATCGAAGTCGTTTCCAGCCAGGCGAATTTGTGGACTTTATTTATTGTCGGTCCGCCACCCCCCAATCTTCGCGCGTCGAATGAGTTGATTTCCAATTAAGGCCTTTTTTCCCTGTGATGATTCCGCCCGACCCCGGCCACGCCCCCAACCCTGACCTTGATCCTCTCGTGCCTTCTCCCTTTAGTATCCTTTGGTAGTACTCGACCTCTCAGAGAGGAGCCGATTCCTTGTCTGATGAAGATCCCGCAGGTCTTCCCCTTCCCTCTTCCGACCTCGCTCGTCCACTTTCCCGACCCACCCCCCCTTGATCCATGAGAGTTTAATAGACGACGGGCTAGGCCGTTTCCTAGGAGTGAAACTTTGTTTCTCCCGTCGTATTTAAAGGCTTCCTGTCCCTTCTCCAAGTTGATGGCGGGTCACTTTTGAAATGGAGCCCCTCCAGCCGATTTCATTTCGCACATATCACCGATTGATCGTGTTCACGTAAGATTTGACGAGACTTGCCTTCTCGGTGTCTCTGAGTTTTTGGATCTTTGGTTTGCGCTAATCAAGAGAGCTAGGTCTCCTTCCGGGTATCCACAGTCCGGGAGCTCCACGTGAATCCGAGGTCACCGGGTGTTCTCCCCCCCCTCCTCTGATTCCTTGGAATCCTTTTCTCCCTTCCCGCTTTTTATTAACCTTGTCCCGATAACTTGACTCCGGCGCCCGATTCCAGCGGACCCCCCGGTCTCTTTTTCATTCCCTTTCTTTTCCAATCCCTCAAACTGGAGGTCCGCGCCCAGAATTTTTTGTCGAGATGTCAGTCTTGGTACTTGCCGGATGCCGCGTCCCTTCAGTTTACCGTCGCTTTTGTTCTTCCCGCTCTCCCCTTTTTTTTCTCATGTGACTTGGTGTGCCAAACAGCGGGACCCTACCCCCCCAAGCAAATCGAAGAACTTGAAACATGTTCCAGTTAAACAGAGCCTCCAATGTTTTCCCCGGCTATATTTTGTTCGTTTCACTACAACGGTCTTTAAGCCCTTGCCGGCACGCCAGCTCCAAATCGCCCCGTATTTGTGTCTTCTCTTGCGCTCTTAATCAGCGCATGTTGTTATCCGTGACCGCTCTCAGGACTCGTTGACCTCTTCTACCTTTATTCGGTCCCACAGTGCCTCCCT
>Ga0179593_1518661_pt1 | contig 13091 bp, 13 predicted proteins | sample CZODoug2_1_08_16_FD_185931 | JGI IMG/M metagenome (GOLD analysis project Ga0179593, IMG submission 185931) | Vadose zone soil fungal communities from Angelo Coast Range Reserve, California, USA - CZODoug2_1_08_16fungal (PacBio error correction) | ecosystem: Environmental > Terrestrial > Soil >... | reverse complement strand
CTCCTCTAATTCTGAGGTGGGTTCCGGCTTTTCTATACTTTTCCGCTGTCCCAGTCTATGAGGTGGTTCTATTCGGCTCCGTACCTTCTTCCCCCCCCCCCAGTCCCCACTTCCCCAAGGTTCTCACCCCCCCTTCAAGCACACAGCGGAAGCCCCACAAGCGGACTTGTCCTTCTCTGAGTTCAGGGCAAAGCCCCTCCTGTCCTCCTCCCCACCTGGGTTCCTTCTCACGGCACGAAGGAGCGACGCCCATTTCCTTGAGCTTGTCCTCTATTGGGTCACGGGTTCATTTCCCCTCGTTTTCTCGGATTGGAGCTTGCTTCCCGGCGAAATTGCGAGAAGGGTTGACCCCTCCGGAAGGCTCACCCTTTCTCCCTTTTTTTCACGATCGGACCCTCGCTTTTTTATCCCCTCTGTTATGTTTCATCAGAACTCCCACCCTTTAAGCCCTTGGCTGGAGATCCTTTCCTCTTTGTTCTTGTTAATCTAAAGGTTTTTCTGTTCTCCCTTGCTCCCCCCTCCCAATAAACCTTGAGGCCGGGTTTTTTGCGTTTTTTTTGTTTCGAGTGAGTTTTTTTTACGCCTCCGCAAGATGCCGGTTTTTTTCCTCCTTTTTTCTCGTTCAAGGAGAGTCACGTGTCCGATTCCCCTCTTTCCGCTTCTTTCCCTTCTTTTTTTGCGCGAGTGCCGTGACTAGTTCTAAGCTAGTGTCCTCTCCCCCCCCCGTCTTAAAAGGCTGAAGGTCTTGACCGCCTTTTCCTCTGTTGAGCATCGCTCTGGGGACCCATTTTTCTACGTTTCGTCCTTTACGAGGGTGTGGGATGTGAGAGATTTTCCTTCGGGATTCCCTCGGTAATGCCCATCCAGGCTGGCCTTCCTCATCCCCTTTCTGTTTTTCGAAAGCCTTCACGCCAGAGGAGCTTCTTTTCTTTTTTGATCGACAATCCTTTTCCCCTTTTCTCTTCCCAGAACCTGAGCCTTTTTCACAGCATACCCATCTTTTTCTTTAGCGTTTCAGCGCCGCATTCTGGTGCCCCCCTCCCCCCCCCCTCCCCAACACTCTCGACTTTGCCCCTCCCTTTCGGGGACCCCCCTGTTGCCACCATCACAGGGAGACGACCCCTCTGCACTTTCTTTCTCCGAGAACATTTCTTGCCAATTCCCCGAGCCCTTTTATGAGACCTCTCGGAAGTAGTTACAACCCTAGCACCAGGATACTTGACGAGGTAGAAACTAGAACCCGTCTGGACCTCTTGATAGGAGTCTCTCTTCTCATTTCTCTTTTCCCCCATCGGGCTATTAAGGAATCTTCCTTTTTAGCGGAAGACCTCTTTCGCGCCTCTTTTCCTTGATTTCCCCTTTTCCGTTGGCCTCCCTTTTGCCTGTTCTCTTCGTCGTCTTTCCCCCCCATCCGCACACTCTCTGGAACTTCTCCCTGTTCTGATATTGATGCTCCGGCGGGGACCCTTTCTTTGGCCCCTTTTCCGGCTCGAGACTTAAGCCCGCATCCTTTATTTCTCGTGCCCCTTTCTTTAGTTCCCGACCCGAACTCATCGGTGGTGGTTTTCAGAAGAATGGAGCGCTTTTTCCCCCTCCCCCCCCTTCTTTCCCTGAGTCTTCTAGGCAATTTCTCTCCCCTTCCTCGTTCCTTTCCCCGATCTATATGTCCTCTACTACCTTGTTTTTTTTGAGATTCGCGCGAAACCAACCCACTCAGGTGGACAGTCCTCCTCTCTCCTCCAGTTCCTTGACAGAGCCTTCGAGCACAAGACCTTTTCCGTTTCTCTTTCCCCACCTGGATTTGTTCTGCGCACACAAGGTCAGGTTTCCTTTTATCCCTTGTCCCCCCCTCTCACGTCCTCCGGTCCTTCGACTTTTTTTCGTAGTGAGTAAATTGTAGACTCGTGCTTCCACCCTCGAAGAGCCAAATTTTAATTCAGCCCGCACCCCGAAGGATGCCCTGGCCCCTGTCCGCGTTTAGTTCCTTCCATGAATTTCCCAAAAAGGCTTTCTGGTCCATGGCACCCCCCCGTCTCTCCTCTTTACTTCCTTCGGCTGATTTTGTACTCCTTGCTCATTCAAGGCTCCCGTTGCTTTTCCCCGCGCCTTCTCCCCCTCGCCCCCTCTTCCCCCGCGCGCCTTTCTTCTTAGTTTCGTTTTCTTTTTTTTTAGAAATACCTTGTGATCGAACCCAACGTTCCCTATCCGAGCCATAGCCGTCGATTTTTCCCTTTTTCCAGCTATTCTCCACTGATTCTCTGGAGGATCCTCTGTTTTGATTCTTCCCCTGCGTCAGCCGTGCTTCCCTTTGTCGAGCCAGAGTGTTGCGCAGGGCCAGTCTGAAAGGACTCTGCTTCTCTCTCTCCTCTACCCCCTGATCGGTCTCTTTGATGATGTCTTCTCTCTATCTTCTTCCTCGGCTTTTTTCCCCCGAATTTTGCAAAGCCTTTTTAGGTCTCCTCAGGTTAAAAATCTTGCTCTCAGGTCAGTGAGATGCTTCCCTACTCTTTCTCAGTTCCTCCAGAATTTTTTGATGGACTCTCTCTTCCCCTTTTCTGAAAGAGGCCTAAAAAAAAATTAGTCCTTTCTTTCTGAACTTTTTCCCTGAGAAATATTTGCTCGATGATATCCTTATTTCCTGATTTTTCCTAATTGCTTCCCAATTCTGACCTTTTTAATTCTTTTTTTTATATTGGCCACGGTCAAGATATTCCTCCCCCGCGGACTTTCTTGACGAGACTAAATTGCTGGGACTTTTCCCTTCTTTTTCCCCCTCTCTCCTGTACCCAGTTTTTCCAGTTCTCCCTTGATTTTTTCTTTTATAATACCCTGAGAGAAGAGTAGATTCTCTCAGACCCATGTTTTGTAGGGCTCCATTTTTTCCCCTCCAGGGCTCTCTTCGTCCTGTCTTCCCTCCCCCAGGGATGAAATTATGTAGATTTCCGCGTTTGTGATCAATACCCCCTTGCGATTTTCCCCGCGCTTATTCTTTAGCTCTCTTTCAGTCCGGTTCAGCTTCGAAAGAGCTTGAATCTACACTCCTTTTTTCTTCTCTCTCAGCCCTTCTATGTACTTTGCAACCCTCCCTCGCCCTCTCCCATGTCCCTCGTGATTTCACGTAGCATTCGCTCCTCCGTTTTTCTCCTGTTTGTACTTTCCTTTCAACATGGTCCCCCTCATGGTTGGGCTGCTCCTCGTTCGAGAGTTTCTCCCCTGATTCACAGGACGGTGATCTCTCCATCCACCCGGTAGCCCTGGTACTTCTCACCCTCCCTCTGGCATCTCTCCTCTTCTCCTCCTCCGTTGTTTTTTTTCTTTCTGATTCTCCTGAGTCCTCTCTTCTGTGATTACGGAATTTCTGAGTACCCGGCTTTTCTCTTTTGAAGCCTCCTTTTTGTTTTGGGCGGGCGGAATTACCCGAGGTCCCCCCCTCCGGTGTCCTTTTCCATCCCTTCACCCCCCCCCCCCCCACCAACCCCCCCTGCGTTTTCGACTACCCCATTCTTCATTTTTCCCGTCTCCTCTGAATTTGGCAACGACGGCGTCCTCTCTCCCTGCGCGCTCGGGAAGAAGGAGGTCCTCCCCCCCTGATTTCTGCAGCTTCCCTTTTTCTTTTTTCCTTTTTTGCTGGCGTTAGCTCGCTTGGTTGGCTTTCCGGTGGAGAAGCTTTTGTGAAGGCCCTTCACTTCCCTCCCCTTCCCTGCCCCTTTCTCGGCTTTTTTCCCACCGTTCTGTTTCCCTTTTCCCTTCTCCATACACTGGGCAGTCCCGATGGTCCGATTCCTCCTGGGAAGTTTTCCCCAGTTCTACTTCGTCCTCCTTTCCCTGCTGCGCCACCGCACAACCCTGCGAGGGCCTTTTTCTTTTTTTTCTCTTTTTGTGATTTCTGTTGGAAAGCTTTACTTTTTCTCTTGTACCCGGATCTGTGGCCCCAAGATCCCGTCTCATCCTTTTAGTCCCCGTAGCTCCGTTGAGTCCGTTTTTTTTTTCTGCGCTTTTTTTTTTTTTTGATCCTATAGCCGAACCCGAGACCAGCAGGTTGTGAAGTTCTTTTTCCCTCCCACTGATTCGTTTCCCTCCGGGACACTGGCCCTTTCCTTTTTTTCGTAGAAGAGCTCCTACCTCTTTCCTGTCCCTGTTTTTCTTTTATGACGAGGTCCATCCCATACGGTTTGATCCAATACCGTGACCCCGTTGATAAGACTAGCGACTCCTTTCACGTGACTACGCTCTGAAGTGTCCTTTCTTTTCCCCCTCCCCCCGTCGCCTCCTATTTTTCCGCCCTTTTTCTAAACCTCTACCGCGTCTTCATCCCTTTTCCCCTCTCGGTCCTGGGCTATCTGCCCTTTTTTTCAACGCAACAACTTCTCCTTTTTTCCCCCCGCCTTCCCCCCCGCGGAAGGGCTTCCCCCTCGAGACTTACCATAATACCTTTTCGCCTTTATCAATAGGGGCCTCTTAGCCTAGTAGACCCTTTCTCCCGCCTTCTCTTTTCCCTTCTCCGTCAGACATACTCTCTTTTCGATCCAAAAGGCTCCCCCGATTTTTCCCCTCTACCCTCAATGGTAGTCTGGACCCCTGCGCTTTTAAGATTCTCCCTTTTAGAGTAACGATCTTCTTCTTTTCTAGAAAGGAGTTTTTTCGCGAAATTCCAGATCGCGGCTGCGATCCGTTGCCTGTTACCTCCCTCTCCTGAAGTTTTCCCTATAACCCCCCCTCCAGTCGACCAGCCTCCGTTTTTTTTTCGATCGGCGGGTTTCCTGACGCCGTCCCACCTTGTCAGGTGACTAGAGACGGACTCCTTCCCCCTTTTCAGTCTTTTCCAGCGGGATCGGACCATCTTTTTGTATTACCGCATCAGGTTGTTGGTTTTTCCCGAGAAGACTTGCCTTTCTCTGAGTTTTCTCTCGGACTGCTGGGAGGAAATGATCGATTTTTCCAGCGTTTCTTTCTATCCCCCCCTTAATCACGTTGTTTTGGAGAGATTTTTTCTCTACCTTCACCAGAGAGGCAGAGAAGTCTCCTTTCTCTGCGTTCTTTCTCTGCCTGCCGAGCGGAAAAATCCTACTTCCCTTGGCGCTGACAAACACTGTGATGCTTTCTTCCTTCCCAACCCCTCTTTTACCCTTTTTGATACAGAGTAACGCCGCATGCCCCCCTCGGGTTAGTCTCGCGTAAATTGAGCCTATTTGTCTCCCCCCCCCCCCTATAAAAGCGTTCCTTCACATTATCCCCTACAGTCTGCGTCAGGTCCGCGGTGAGTTTTCTTTCGCCCTTTGTGCACCTCGCGGTTCCATTTCATCTCTTTCGCGGCGAGAGTCTTCTTTTTGGTTTTTTTGGTCTCCACTGCTTAATTCTTCCCCTTTTTCTGATGCCAGCTTGCGCCCTTTTCTTTTCAGCTCCGATGCCTTCTGCTTCCATCGTCTAGTTCGCCGGCTCTTCTCTTTCTTCAGCTTAACCTTGTGTTATTCGTCATTCTCGTTTTTATCATTTTTCGCGGTTTCCCTTGGCGCGATCGCCCCCCTTTGTATGCTTTTTCTCAACCTTGAGGGATTGCGTTCTTTTTTGCCATTTTTTTTTTTCTCCTCTAGTTTTGGTTCGCGTAGGCGTTGCAGGTTCTTTCGAGAGAGGACTCAGAGTCTGCCTTCTAGTTTTTTTTTTCCTTTTTTCCCACGAGCTTGATTTTTTTCCGCGTCGATTTATCCTACTCTTCCGGAAGATAAACACGTCCCTTCCTTTTCGCTTCCTCTTTTTTCCACCTCCCCTTCCCTTGCTTTTTTTTTTTTCTGTCCTGCTATTGAGGATAAGCACCTGACTGTTCTGCCCTCGGAACAGATCCCAAAGGCCCTGAAAGATGCTACCCCCCCCCCCGCCTTTCTGCTTCTTAAATTTACATGTAGATTTTCCTAGTCTAAGACGGAGGTCCCAGTGCCAATACTCCCTTTGCTTTTTTTTGGCACCCTCTTCCCCCGGTTACTCAAGAAGGACTTGACCCTCCCTTTTTTTTTCGTGCTCCTCGCTTTTCGGCTGGTTTTCGTGCGTTCTTCCCCCCTTTCTTCCGGCAGGCATCTGGCGGTAGTCGTAGGCCTACTGCCTCTTTCCTCCGCTTTTCCGCGAAAGGGGTGTTTTTTTTGCTTCTCTTTTCTCTACGTCTCGGGGACAAGCCGGTGATTCTCCCTTTTCTCAGTGTTCATTTTTTTCTCTTTCGGTCTTTGCTGGAGTACCTCCCAGCCCCGTGGCAGCTGTTTTAGTGCTTTCTGACTTATTCTTCCCTTTTTAGCTTCAGGCCATCCTTTTGAATGTTTTACCTGCCTGCGGCAGCGTAGCTCTCCTCCCCCCTCTGACCCGGCCCCAAGCCCTCGTCCCCTCATCCCCCTTTTACTTGCCCCGTGTTCCCTTGCCCCGTTTTTTGAGCGTCCCCGGCGAAGGCGGTGACCCTTCCTCACCTGTAAACGTTTTCTGTTTTTGGCTCCGAAGAGTGTTCTTCTTGTTTTTTTAGTTTTCCTTTGCTTATTGTACACATGTTATTTGCCCCCTTCCCTTCCCCTGCCCCCTCAAATCCCCCCAACTTCGTGGCCTGCAATCCCTTTCCCATAACCCTTAATCACCTCTACCCTCTTCTGGCCTCTCTTCTCTGTCCCCCTTTTTTGAGTCTAGAGAATTTTGAGTCGTTATTATGAGAAGCGTCCCTTTTCCCCTTCCCTTTTCAAGAAGTTCAGGTGGAGTGGGTCGCGGGATCTCTCATGTCGGCCCTGGACATCCAAGTCCCTTTTCAAGCACCCTCCGGAGAATCCACCTGCCCTTTTTCCCCTTCCTTGCTAGATGTCAGTTGCAACGTACCTGCTCTTTACCGTCCCTTGTGCGCTGGCAGGGACCTCAAGGATATCCCCCTTTCAGATAAGTGTCTCTTGGTCGGCATACGAAAAGTTGTGGCGGCTCTTTTTTTCGTTCCCGGCCTGCTGGCTGAACCAGGCGCGGGCCTTCTGCTTTCTTCTTGCTGAAAGGAAGCTCCCGAACTTTCCCTCCCCCCCCGACCGCGCTTCGGTTTTTTGCGAAAGACCTTCTTGTGCTCCCCTCCTTTTCCAAGCTGGCAGCAAGGATGTCGTACCCCCCTTCCCGTGTTCCAAGCCCCTTGCCCTTTCACGGAAGGCAGCATGATTTAACCCACCAACGGGCCCGTAGATATTTTCTTCCGGCTCCTTTTCTTCCACGCCGATCCGGTGCCTTCTATGTAAAGAAGATATGTGTCCTAAGTCCACTCCTTCCCAGGGAGGGCTCACCCTCTTTTCCTTTTTCCTTCTGGCCCCTGCGGGACGTGGCCCCTCGGAAGACTAGAATGAAACACACGAGGACTTTCGTCCTGCCGGATTGCCCGCCTGCCTTCCTTTCGCCATATGTTGGTCCCCGGGCACTTCCTCCTAGTTTTCCTCTTTGGGATGGCGCGCTTTCCTGAGGCTTTTTCCCTCGCTTTGCCCCTGGTCAATCCTCAAGGCGGTTTGCCGCATCCCCTCTGTCGCCGGTCCCCTCCACGCCCAAGATTCTCCTGACGTTTCCACGGAGATTTTCCGAGACCACGTCTGTCTTCCCCGGCGCGCCGCTCTTTCGTCCCTCAGACTCAAACTTCGTTTTTTCTTGCTCCGCGCTGAATTTTTCGTCCGTCCTTGCTTCTGCCCGCCCTCCCCCTTTTCGTCCCCACGCGGCAATCGACGGGCGACCATTCCTGCTTCCCCCCAAGGGAGAACCAAGAGACTTAACCCCTCCTTTTCAGCAGAGTAGCCCAATTTGCCCGCTTTTCCTCCGTCTCGATTTAGGATTACCAGGTTACGGGTTCCCAGCCCCCGAAGACCTTAGCCTTCGTCCCTTTCCTCCCGGTTGCATGCGCTAAGGCGAAGCTTCGTTGTCGCGAAGCTTCTTTTCCGGAGCAGAGAGTCGTTCGCTTACCCCGTCCTAGCGCGCATGCGACCCCCTGCTTCCGTTTTTTGACCCCGACTTTTCAGGGACCCGAGGGGAGTCGTCGCCCTTCTTCCGGAAGATCCGGCCTTTTCTTTTTTTTCTGATTGCCTTAGGGCCTTTGGGACGCCAGAGCTGTCCTTCTCCGCTGATTGCCGCCGGTTCCACGCTTCTAGTCCTCGGATTCCCCGCCCTCCTCAGTAACTCAGAAAGGTGGTTGGTCCCCCCTCCTCTTTTTTTTCGCGAGGCATTTTCTGGCCTGCTTGGGAACATGATCGAGTTTGCCTTCCCCCTTGAGGTGAGGTTATTTCTACATCTCCCCTTTTTTTTTCCTTCTGTTGTTTTTCCCATCGTGGTTTAGACGGACCCTCCCCGATCCTTTTCTCTTTTCTCATGCGACAAGCTCGGCACGACTGCCGCGCAGGCCCAGATTCCAGTCCGGCTGTGATGAGTTTGATGCCCCCCGAGGACCCCCTAGGATAAAGCGCGTCCTCACTCCCGGTAGCGGGCTCGGTCGCTCTTTACCTTGCGCCTCTTTTCCTTCATCAGCGCCCCCCAGGTGTGCACAGCCCAGCCCTTCGTAACCCATTAAAGCGGGGTCGTTCTGGTTTTTTCGCCATCTGGAACAATGCAGCGGTTCCCCATCCCCATTTCCAGATCTCTTCGGAGTTCCTCTGTTAGAACAGATCCTCTCCTTTCACCGAGGTATTAGAGAACAGGCGAAGTCTTTTGCGAGAATTTCTTCGAAAGTGGCGTCGTGCCCTCGCCCCTTTTCTTGACTCCTTTTCAACGTGTTCCGCTAGACAACTCAAGACACAGGTCGTGTCCCGTAAATATGATATTCCGCCCCGATGGTGATTTATTGGTTCCCTGATGATGGATTACTGAGGCATTTCAGTAGATTATTGAGCGAGTCGCTTTAGTTATTTTAAGGTGTTGCGGTGGTCCCTCCTTTTCAAAGTCCTCTCTTCTCTCCCTCGAGGTAGATGTTGATGTTATTTTCCACTCTCTTCTGCATCGTACGGACCCCACCTTCCGCTCCTCCGGATAACTCCTGAGTCTTTTCTTTTTTTAGCATAGTGCTTGAGCGGCCGCCTTGGAGCTTTCTCTCTTCCCGATAAACCCCGGACCTTAAGCCCTTTGCCCTCCCAACTCTCGGACCGAAGCATATGCCCCTTTTCGTTTTCTGATCGAGGCTGAGGAGGTCAGCCTGCGCCCACGCGGGCATCGTGTTTGAGTTCTATACGAGGCCACCTGCTTTTTTTCCGCTGCTCTCCTTGATACGTTCTGACCACGCTGGGAAGTCGTGCTCTCTTCCCCCTTTCTCTTAATCCCAACGGATATTGCGGATGCTCCATAATCACTCTCAGTCCGAGACTTGGAAGAGAAAGTGCAGTCTTTTGTGAAATTTCCCCTGGCCCATCTGCTGTCTCGGGGAAACAGGCCTCTCTCTCTTTTCGTCATGTATGGAAAGGTTCGTGATCAGAGCAACCCCCAATTCCCCTTTTTTTTGTTTGGAGCCACCAGCCGCGCGCGGCGCCTTTCACACCTCCCCGGCCCTTCCGATGTCATTTCTCTCCCCCTAATTAGACCAGAGGTGTTAGCGAGCTCTCCGCCCGTCTTTTCGATTCCTTCGAGGACCCCATTCAGATTCGTGTAAGTCGCATAAGTCGTCCTTCCCCCATGGCGCCCGTTTTTTCGCAGCGCAGTCTTTGCCCTCCTCGCCCTTCACCCCCCTTTGGTCCCGTCAGCTTGTGTGCTTATCCGCTGAATTGACGCTGTTTCTTGTGATCTCTGAGTAAAACTGGTGTTCTTCATGATAGTCCCTGCCCCCTCATTCCTCTTAAGGGAACCTTGTACTTCCCTAAACTTCATATTATAAGGGCATCTATATCCTCCCTTCCACTAAGTTTTGAGCGTCTTCCCCGATATGTTCCTCTTTGATGATTTATGAGAACTTTGAGTTTGAAGAGGTGAAGCATGTGATTTCCGGCGGGAGGGACCGCAGGAGGGTCACCTACCAGTTTTCATTCCCTTCAGGATCACCTTCCAATCACCGAGGAGAAGCCCAACACTCGAAGTGGGGTGAGATGACGGCAATCCGGCGCCTTACCCCCTAAACCGGGATCGCGGCGGTCCCTGGTTGCGACTACCCGATCCCCCTATCTGACTCTTTTACTCGTTCCTCCCAAAGGGCTTCTGGCGGAGAGCTCAGTCCGGCCTGTGGTCAAGGGCGGGAGGCGGAGAAGTGCCCCTGCCCGTCCAAGCATTCCCTCCTTTACAACCTCTATTCTAGTTCACGCACCGAGATTCGATCCAGCTCAGACTGGGCGCAAGATTTTTCGCTCGACCTGGGAAGGTTTCCACGTCGAACGGCGCGTCATGTTCCCTCATGCCGAAAATACACCTTGCGCCTCCCGGGCTAGGCTCTCACTTTTCGTCTGTTCGGACGCCTCTCCTGCCCCGCCTGCCTTGGAGCCTTACCGGACTGCTATGTGGAAGACATTCGACGACCTCCCCCCAGGAGGGCTCACGTACGCTTTTCCGATTTTCGGCGTTCGGCGGGCCGTGGCCCTCGAATCGGAGAACCACGAGGCCCCGCTTCCTTTCGCAGTTTGACCCGCATGCTGCCGTAGGAGAAGCTCCACCAGTGTCCACCGCTGATGGCCCGGCGTGATTGTGGTGATGGGCCGCTGACGGGCCGGTGATCTCGCTGTATCCTCCCGCGGGTGCCCATCACCGATTAGAAGAAGACTCCCTGGTCTCCGCGACCCTTGGAGCCGTGAGATCCGGCCCAGTCAGTTGCTGATCGGCCGCTCCCTCTCTCAGATCGACGAGATCAAAGCATATACCGCGCGTTCTGGGATGAAGAGCGCGGTCTGTCTCTTGCCAACCCGCAACCTTCCGCCCGAACGTCTGCACAACTCCTGGTCCATGCCGCAGCAGCCTAAAGCCACAAGAGATCCCCTCTTTCTGTTAGATCGTCCATTGCACTAGACGGCGGCGAAGCTCGGACGTCGAAACCGCTGTGGCGAGCCCCAGGGATATCGACGCCGGCCGCCCTCGACGCAATGGACATAGGCCTGCTCTCCCTCGGCGATCTCTCTAAAGAAGCTCGGGATCAGGAGCAGCATTTTCTCTCGACCCGACCAGCGCGCCGGCCAGCGTGCGCTCTTCTGATGCTGTGTGAAATAACTTCTTTCCGGGGCTATGCGTTCGAACCCGTCTGCCGACCGACGCATCCTCGGTGCTGCTGTCCCTTCGGCGCTGATATGCTCAGCGAAGGGACGCGAGGCTCCTCCCATCCAATTATTGTCCCGCAGGTTAACGCTCGGGATCCTTGATCCCCTCGCCTTGCAGAAGAACGCAGTTTTTTCCGGGGCCTCCGGTGAGCGCTGGTTCCTTCTCAGGCCTCTGGCTGCCGCTGGCGTTACATGACGTTGCTGCGGCTTCCCTCCCCCCTTTTTCTTTCGGCTCTCCGATCTCTTCTCCTCCGTGGTTTTTTCTGATCTTCGTGGTAGAGCCGCTTTCACCGCGCTCTTCATTCGATTTCCTGTCCGCCCAGAGGGGCCCTCCTTCCTGGCCCCCAGCGCTCCAGCTCCACCTTTTTCTGCGGTTCTTGCCCACCACTGCGTGCGTTTCCCCGAGCGTACGCCTTCCCAGGGTGAGTGCTCCCGGTCCTTAGCCTGGTGGCCCTCCAGCGCCCCGCAGGGCCAAGCCTCAGCATCACACTCATTCTGCGTGGCACGTGGCGTTTCTGTCGAGAACGAACCCTTGCGTTCCACAACAGACCTTAAGGGCTTCGCCGGTCGCGTCCTTCTTTTCGCTTGAACATGTTCCTTCTCAGACCTCTCCGCGAAAGGAAGCCCTTTCAGCTTCCCTGCCGACTATCGCTTACCCTTTCGTCGAGTGCGGAGTCGATATTTTGTTCCGTCCAACCGAACCGGGTTCTTCCTAGCTCGGCAATCAGCCGGTCCATGCACCTTGACCAGAGCCTCTCCGAAACGATGGTTTACTCTCTCCCTTTCTCATTCTTTCGCCCCGCATTCAGCCAGTCGATCTCCGTCCCGGTGGCGGTTGCGTTTCAGAAGAGAAGGCATTGCGGTGGCGCTTTAGCTAGAAGGTCCCCAGCGTTCTGATTACTCCGACGGACGATTCCGGCGCGGCCGATTCCCGACGTCTGCTTGACCTGATATACGATACCTTGTAGAGATCTATTTCTTACTAGTTAAGTTCTTGCTCTTCATCCCCAGCGTTGGATGAAAGTGGCCCAGAGATCCTGCCCGTCCTAGGAGACAATAACCCCAAGTACTACTGGCCCCCCCCTCCATTGAATGGTAAAAGAGCGACTTCCTCAGGCGCAGAGGGGTAAGCCTCTACCCCCAACGTCTGGATAGTTGTCCGATTATATAATCCTTTATCGCCGATCAAGACTTTCTAACTCCTTGCCGTTTATCCTACGTTTGAAGGTAGTCGCTTCCAACCCCTGTACATTTTCCCCAGTATATTGGAGGAGTCTCCCCTTCCAAGTCTCAGCGTCTAGAATCGCTCCCGGCCCTTCCAGCCCTTTGTATCTGGCACTTGCCCCCCATTCTGACGCGCCTTTCTAGTTTTCCCCGTCCATTCTTTTCCCTCCATAGGGGCCCCTTTTTTCTGGACTCTTCGTTTGACCCTGAGCACCCAGTCCACCCCCCAAAGGATGGAGCCCCACCCCTCCCCCTCGCTCAGTGGAAGCAGCTTCCCTTCGTCTCAGCTTTTTTCGTACAGATGTAAGATTTCTCGCCCGGCTCCTTTTCCTCGTAACTCAGTTTCCCCAGGGACGCTTAGTCTCTCCTCCCCCCCCGGATGTTTAGAGAACCTTCCCGCCGATTTTCAACCTTTTCTCGATGTGTACCCTCTCTCCTTTTCAGCCTGCTCACATGTTTGCGGCAGGAGGCGTTTTTCCTCGCGCCATTTCACCCCCCCATTCCCTTCATTTTTGGCCCCTTCTCTAGGTTCTCCGTGTTCTTTCTACCTTGGCCTTCTGTCAAATGGCTTTGCAAGACCTTTTTTCTATCCTGACCCGCACCCTTCCACCACTTCCCTTTCTCTTTTCTTCCTACCTTTGTACTTCTCAACCCCTTAATCTAACTATTATAGGC
>Ga0179593_1337006_pt1 | contig 13091 bp, 12 predicted proteins | sample CZODoug2_1_08_16_FD_185931 | JGI IMG/M metagenome (GOLD analysis project Ga0179593, IMG submission 185931) | Vadose zone soil fungal communities from Angelo Coast Range Reserve, California, USA - CZODoug2_1_08_16fungal (PacBio error correction) | ecosystem: Environmental > Terrestrial > Soil >... | reverse complement strand
ACTTTTTTTCACACGGACCCAGCCCCTTCCCCCCATCTCATTGGATCTGAAACATCCATACGCCCTTTCCCCTCCCTAATCAGCATCTGTCTTTTCTGGCTATGGACTCCCGGTCAGCTCCTTCCCCCCGATTCTTTTCCTTACTTTCGTGATAGGATCGTCATTAATATGTTCTATCTATTAGATAAGTTGGTTAACCGCCCCTCCCTTTCCGATCTTACTTCTCTTTTTTTCTATTTCCTCCGTAATTAGTTTGGCGAAGAAAAGTTCCTGAGAGTGGTCTTCTTCGGTGTTACACCCAGGAGCCACCCTTCTCCGTTTCTTATGAGCCACATCCCCATCCCTCCCTGGTGACATTCTTTATTTTTTCTAGAACACAGGTTTTAGGCACATATTTGAGAAACTGATCCCTTCCCTCCTTTTCAGCCCCAGGTAAGTCTTTTTTGATGCCCTTTCCAAATCTCCCTTTGGGGTTTTGAGGTGGAAGGTTTATTTTCAGCACTGACTGCCTTCCTTAACCGACGCAAACTTGACCCCCAATGACCCGGTTTCCTTTCGGCTCCATGGCAACTTGGAATGTTCCTGTCTCGTAGATAGCTTCTCTACTTTTCTCAGTTCGGGGGGCCCTTTCTTTTTTGGAAAGAGAGTTTCTCAGTCCTTTTTTATCCGAGATATTCGTTTGTGATGCTGTAGAGTGGTTTCATCCCCCAAAGTAAGATATCGACCCGACCCTCCCTTTCCAAGGTTTCACCCCCCAGTTTCTCTTCTCCACTCAAGGCTTATCCCCGATTGACTGCCACAGGCAAGTCGGAATCAGCCTTTTTTTTCTCCCGAACTGCCTTCGGTTCTTTCCTTTCTCTTTGACACGGGGATGTGTTGAAAGGATACCCGTGTTTTCAAAACCACCATCATACCAGGACCCTTCCCTTAGAGTTCTCTTCTTCAAATGCTGCCGGTACAGGGGTCCCCTCCTTATAATGTGTTCCTCCGGAACAGGCTTTCGTTTACCCCTAGATCTTTCTCGTGCTTGAGGCACACTCCTAAATTCGGCCTCGCTCTCCCCTGAGCGTTCTAGAGACTCCTTGAGGATGCCGACCTTTTCACCCTTTCTGTTCCCAGTAGGTTCCGACTACTACGGCGACGACTCCTGATTGGCCAGTCCCTTCTATCTCATGATGTGTTAGTGAATTCGCAGGTAACCGATCCACCCCAACCCGATTTCCCCTTCTCTCGGGCAGGATTCAAATCTCCTTTTTCAAGTCTGATGGTGCATACTTTCGTCTACCAATGAAAACCCCATGAGGCCTCTCCTCCCCTAACAGATCGATCTGCCCTAATCCCTAGAATCTTTAGAGATTTCCCATCGAGTTTAGGACCCCTCTCATTAACTTAAGCGCTCTTCCGACTTCCCCTCACGCCCTAAGAAAAGAGAATTGAGCGGCTTTCTTCCCTGGACAATTCATTTGCAACCCCTTTTGGCCCCTTATGATTATGTTTCCTTTTAACTCTTTCTAAAAGCGAATGGTGTAGCCCTTAGGTTTTCCCTATACTCCCCCCGTCGAACGATATTGCTTCTCCCCCCTCTATCCCTCCTTTCGAAAGATGACTCCAACCTAAGGTTTCCACCATCTTCTCCCTCGCTTCGTGTCCAGAGCAAACCCCAGAATGACACTCCAGTAAAACGAAGCTCCGCCTCAATCCGTTTTTCTCGTGAAGGTCGAGTCCATCTATTTCCCATGGCACCGAGTTCCCCACACCCACAGGGTGAGGTGTTCCAGGGGGACTAAATGATGTATCAACCTGTAGAGATTGCACTTCAGTTTTGCACGTATAATGATCTCGCACCCAAATGCTTGGTCATAGGAAATCTCTCTACGCGTCCCCACCTTTCGAGTAGGCTTGCTTTGTTTCTCCCCCCTGAGTCTGCTGGAGTTCCTTTAAAAGAGACTGTACCACTTGAGGGTGAGGCAGAGGTTAGTGATAGTTGTGCTTTTTCTGGGGAAAATCTTACCCGTATCGCGGCTCGATTGATTAAGCTTTTCCTTCGGGAATTTCTTCTCCTGGACAGCTTATTCCCTTTTTGAAGAGGACAATGTGCAAGTCCCCAGTCTTCCTCTTATAAGATTTAGGAGAATCCTCACATCTGAGCTCTTTTACTTACGAATAAGTTTTTGTTTCTTTCTCTTCTTTATTGGCATAAGCATCGGGTATTCAGTCAATTCATCTCCTGGTAAGTGACTCGGACCGTCTCGGACTACTTTTTACCTCGTCCTTCCTCTCAATTCCCTGCGAGATAACTCTATCTCATCCCTAACGATATTAATTCGTCCCTGGTTACATCTAAATACGACACGACCTTTGAACCGCTTGTTTCCTACTTGCTACACTGATTTTCGGTTGGTACGGCTTCTCAATTCCAGTCCTTACATACATCAGGAAGGACCTCAATTCCCTTTTTTTTTCGACGTCTCATTTTCTCTGGAGAGATGCGCCCCCAGAAGACATGGGTGGTTGAGAGACAGTTCCCCTGAGGTTTCTGAGAGGGATTGCAAGTTTACAGAATGGAGACCTCCCTCACAATGTTGCTCGGCTCTGCGCCCTGTGCAATGTACAGACTCTTTGCCCTAAAGTAAAAGGGTTTGCTTCTCGCTCGCGTTTACTTTCGATAGCCGTTATCCCTCGTGTTTTTTATGAACACATCTTGTGAATCCCTTATTTTAGTCTTTTTACAGATGAGTTACCCCCTTTTTTTTCCCTATTTCGAAGAGATCCCTTCCACCTCTGTCTTTCTCTCATTTTATTAGAGGCAGACACCAGCTATCCACATCCTCATATTTGCTCCCAAGATTTCAAATGGAACTTAAACCTTCATCCTACTAATTTCTCTTGGTCTTTTAAGGGCAGGTTCACTCAAAAAACCTCACTCAGTAATACGTGTTCCTCCCGTCGCTGACACTGCAATCTCCCGGCGCTTTCTGGATTTAGACCTTTCCCCCCCTCTAGTTAGTCTTGCGTTTAATTTGCACAGTTTTTTGTCGGGGGATAAGACAATCAATCGCATCAAGAGATCAGTCCCAGCACGCCCTAGACTGTTCAGTCAAAATCGTTTGCTCGTTAACTTCCTACTTTCCCTTTCCCTGAACAAATGCTCTCTGTAATTGATCAAGGGTGACTCCCCGAGTAGGCTGAACAAAATCCCACAGTAGAAGCTGTACCCGGAGGCCCTTTCCCGCAAGTGCTTATCTACCTTCCCCCTCAGTGATCTCTTTTGACAGACCCACCTTCCAATACATGAAGGCAAAGGGGTTGCCTCATATCCCTGCCCTATTCAATCCACAAGGACCGCTCTCCTGTGGCCCTCTTTTCCACAGTCACGTATTGCCAGACCTCTTTTTGCAGCAATGAGGAGCTGACCGTAGGTGGTAGTCGTTTTTCTCTAAGGTCCCAATTCCTATGTTCCCCCCAGAAAATGGGCACGCTAGTCGCCACCACTCCGTTCGGAAATCTGATTATCTGCCGGCCGTGACAGTTAATAGCATCCCTAGCCTTTGTCTGTGACCAGCCCCTGGTTTCCAATTTTTTTCACATGTGGCTCGAATCTTAATGCTGTTCAAAACAACGCGCACTCCTTTGTATGCCCCCTCACACTTCTTGCCAGCTTCTCCAGTCTTTCTTTTTACCCCCCCTAGAAATTTGACCCCCCCGCCTTTCGTGGACCGGCCCTCCCTTTAAGTCTCTCTTAAACATGGCTCTTACAGTGTGCAATTCGGTCAGCCAAAAGTGCCCTTTAATTTTGCGGCAGTTATTTCCAGTCCGGCAAGTGCTTATAGTCCATAGCCCAAAGGAACACCCAACCCCCCCAATTTGCTCTTTTCTGAGTTCCACAAATTCCCCTCTTTTGAAGTCGCCCCCGCCTTCCAGTGGAGGCCAAAGTTATTCTTTCCAACCTCTGCTCGACCGATAACTTACCCCCTGGAGGAAGGCATGTCTTTCTCAGCTGCCCGACGCAAGTACTATGAGAGGTACACCCTCCTAAGAAGTTTCCCCAAGCTCATTCCCTTTGTTATCCATCCTTTTGGGTTACTCTTGAACCCTATACAATACCCTTTCCTGGGTCTCAGGTTTTGGTGTCCCCATTCTGAATAGCTAGAAAAGATTTTCTAATCGCTCCAGGGAATGACTCCGAGTCTGATGGAGCTGCCTTTCCGAGTTTACCTATTACTTTCTGCCGAGTTCTCCCTTTCTTTTGCGGTCGTATGTCTGTGCCTTCCCCTGCATCATGATTCATCTCCGCGTCCCAGCTTCATTGTTTTCCCCTCCGTTGTTGTGTTTCTCGAGCTCTTGCGGAAAAGAGTCGTCATCTTTTGGTCACCAGGCATAACTACCGGCATACACGCTTCCCACAATCCCCTTCCGTTCCTCTTCTATTTTTCACTCCTTTCAGCAAATTCCCCTCGATGAAGTAATTCACTTTGATCTGTTTTATATGCTGATTCGGAACTGATAGCGATCCTCCCGTGGTGCACCTAAGCCACCCTGGTCATCAGACCTTTTTAAGTCTATTTGATTGTTGACTTGGAGTGAGCCAAACCCTCCCAGGGTTTTCTTTCCTTTTTAGCATTCGGCGTTTCCCCTGACCTACCCCTAGTACTTGCTTCTTGCACTTCAAAAATGCTCGTCTACTCTCACTGATTTTTTTTTAGTTAAGTGGTTTCTGTTCATCCTACTCGGCCGCCCCATTTTTCCCCGGCCGTTTAATCCGCTGCTTCCTTTTTTTTCCAGGCAATCCCTTGATTGGCAGGGTTCGATAGCCGTACCTCCCGAGAGTCCTTAGCAAAACTGTCAATCAGGTGTCCCCTTTTTTGGAAGACATGGACATGGGCAGCGACCCAAATTTCAGCGCTTCTACCCATTCCGGAGATCATCTAATCTTCTGTAACGTCCCAAGTCGGGGGGCTCTTGTCCAGAGGGAGATGAGAATATGGTTTCTCTTTCTACGGACCGAGTAGTTCCCAGTATCTGATGTTTACGACATTAAATGGAGATTTGAACCCTCCATGATTTCGTCCCCGCCTCTGGTAACAGTCCCACCGGGCGGGCCTGATGATCTTCCTGCAATACGGTACCCCTTCTAAGGGGGTTCCAATATTTTAATGGTTCCTGTACGTCTCTCTTTCGGGCCGACTCTTGGTCTGGTTTTCACCATCGAGACAAGTGGATTATCCCCAAGCACGACGTGACGACCCCCTTACCCCAGACGTCGCGCCGCAGGACTAGGACGTTTTATTCAAAGGACCCGCCTAGCTTCCAACGACTCGTAGCTTCTCGGTTGCCTTCGAGCAGCCTTCTACTTGTAAAGTTTTCTCCCCTGCGGGCATCTTGGCCCTGGGCCTCGATAACTCCCCTGACTCGATCACACGCACTGCTTTCTAAATGGAAAGAGGCCCCCTCGGTTAGTCCATTTTTAGCCAGAGGTGAAGCCGGCCCCCCTTTCTACGGGCGGAGGCATGAGATTGCGTCGGTTTCTTGTGTGGACTCGCGTCTTTCCCCCCCGCCCCACACAATGATGGAATCGCGGGTCTCGGTCTCCCAGGTTGCTCGATTTGTGGTTATTGGATATAAACAAGACACCCCCCTGCCGGCCAGCTCTGTACACCATCCCTCTGGTGAATGCCAATACCGCGATCGCTCGTTGCTCCCTTCAGTAGTTCATCTCTCTAAGGACAAGAGCTCCTTCAGTGCTGGTTTTCTCGGACTGTTCCCCCGCTCATGAATCAACTCCTAGCGGTCCGGGGAAAATTAAGGTGCCTTCTTGGTTATCTGACTATTTGGCAAGCTTTCTTTGGTGCAAAAGAGCGGTGTACGACTATCAGGTTACACCCCTTTCCAAACTTCTTCGATCCTTCTACGACTTCCTTCGCCTCATGGATCCTCCTGAAAATAACAAATTGAATCGGATTAACATCGAACTTCCCTCCCTGCTGCTGTCCTCAAAACTCTCTACTGAGACTAGCAATGATTAGCTATGTTTGAGACCGATATGATGAAATGTTTTTCCTTGAACGGAGGAAGCCTCATAAGCCACAAAACTGTTTTATTTAATGTTAAAGGTTTGAGACCCTCCTGGAAAGAGAATTCGCGACTCAAATAAGTATGCAAGATCTCCTGAGCGACCCCCCGAGGGTGGGGGTATCACGTCAAAATTTCTTATAATTCTTTTCACCTGTCCCTTTTGTAGTGACTTTCCCGTAATAAGTTATCGTGATGGAGTTCCCCTCGAAGCCTTACCCCCAGACCAAGACTCTCCCCTATGGCGGACTCGGCTTAGTGAATTCTTGTAGAGGAGGCCCCTACGGTCACCGACTGTCGAGGTTCCTTTTTTGATGGTAACCTTGTGAGCCTTTGTTTATTGATTGATGATGCTTACCTATCCTTGAGAACATATCTGAATCGTGACTACTATTTCTTGCTAAGAGGCCAGGTCATGAATGGTTATATATCCCTCCTTTCTCCCCGTTCTGTGTTCTTTCTCGATGACCCCTGACTGTTGAAGCCCACGAGGATGTACACGACCAGCAAGCTTTCCCTATCTTCCCAGGGCCGCCTCGGCGGAACTTTTTCAATCCCCGCCTCGAAAAGGCCCTACCCCTCGGACATTTGCCAGCATCACTTTCACATTGACCCTAGATTTTCGCCCCTGACGCCGCCTTCACTCACCGCTGGTACGCCCGCGTTGACCAGGTTGGTACGCTTCGTGATGTTTTCCCTCAATTCTTCCACATATGAAAATCCAAAGACATCTTTCCATGTTACATACAGTCGACCGGCCGATGCACCCCCAGCCCAGACGCGGTTGTTCTCGCCTGTCCGGGCTACCGGAGTTTCCGCGGTTTGAAGAGTTCTCAACACGGGACACAGCTCAACCCCTCAACACATGCTTGTGTAGATGTCATTGGTCCTTTTTTCCCTGGTAAAAGCTTAGTGGTACATTTCACTCCCCCTTTTTCGGCTGGCGTACTCTGATCCGTTGACTGCTCGAGGGTAGTTTTGTGTTGCCTCCCCCTCCCCCGAGCTCTTGACTGTGAATCTTCTCCTGTTTTTTTTCTATGATCCCATTTTTCGTGCGGAGGTCTTTTCTGGCCCAGTCTATTCAAGCGGTGAGTCCTCCCCTTCGCTGCGAACCAAGGTGCGATCTCCAGTAATTCATTCAAAAGTTCAAATTCCTTTTCCCCCCCCCTGCACGAATAATCATCCCTTTTTTCTCTTCTTTTTTCGCCTTACTTTGCGCGTCCACAAAACGAAATGTATTCCTCTTGTCCGTCCCACTTAGACAGCCTGTGTTGCTAAAGTATCTTGCGGGCTTACAATCCCCCCTCTCCCTACGCCTTCTCTGGATGAGCGTTAAGAAATTTTTCTTGTTTTTGATCCGCACTTTTATTGATTCGAACAGCCTCCCCGCTAAATAGGGACGAAGTCCCCCCCGTCGGACTGCCCAATCTGGGTTTGGGCTCGGTTACCCTCACTTCTAACGAACACAGCCCGACTCTCTCCTCCGCCGCCCGGATAAGTGTAAGGCTTTTCTCTTCGCGGCGAACCCCTTCCCCACGTCAACGCCCATGATGTCAGGCCCTTGCATCCCGCAATGTTTAGTGACGCTTCCTGTGAGTGAAGTCCCTTCAGAAGCGGAGTCAAAGGTGTACCCCCCCGAACGTTTCCCCCCCGAATAGAACGAGTCTTCGACGTAACACCGTTTTTCGTACGCTCATGCCTGGCTTTACCTCCGATCAGTGATTGCAACGCAATCTTTGCCGTTCCTGAGTTTCCCCTAGGGCAGGTTGTCCTATTCTTAGTTATTTTGCTGTGTCAGCCTGCCCTCGATGTGCCACCCACAGGGGCCTTTTTTTTCCACCACCGCCGTCCAGCTTTCCCGCTTCTCTTTTTCCCGTGCCGCTGCTTGAGACCCTTGATCGCGACAAGCACCCCTTTACAGGTAACTGATAGGATCGCCTCCCTTGTGTGCCGTCACACCTCCAGAAAAATTTTGCAACACAGAAATCTTTCACTTACCCATCTATAAAGCTATATCTCGGTCCCCCAAATACGAAACGCCAAGAGATGGATCGTTTGACTCAGAATTTTTTCGGAAGACGAGTACCTTCAAATGGCATATCCCCAGTTAATCATCACCCCCCCAAGGCTTCCTTTTTGTCGTCAGTTGCGGCCCCAGTAGCCTGCTATTTTCCCTCTTTTTTCGGAATCGAACCCTTCCCAACCAGTCCACTCTTTTGTATTTGCTTACTTACAGGCGGATCGCCCCCTAACGATTTTGGCGGCACAGTATGTTCATTAGAAAGCTAGGCCGGTCCCCCCCCCTTTTTTCCCTTACAGCGTCACCGGGCGAACCCTTTTTATAATTGTTCTCAGCCTTTCCTTAGTACTATACCGATTGCCGTCCGAATCCCCCTCGCTTGCCATGCCGCAAGTGTCGTGTCCTCCACTCCCTTGGCATTGGAACACCCAGAGTACTCTTTTCGTCTCCCGGGTTGCTGTGTGGAAAAAGTATTTCCGATAGAAAGTGTGCAGCCCCTCATCCTAGAATCCCTTGAAATGAATTCATTTTTATTCTTTACTGGTCCCCCCCCCAACTGCTCGCCCTCGGCCGTTTGCATTCCTTATACATTCGCGCGCTCCCCAATGAGCCTGAGTTCCTACGTAAGGGAAAAATCCTTCCCATCCTTCATAATCTTTTTTATAGATGAAGTTTGCCGGACAGACCCCCAGACTCCTTTCCCAATGCTAATCTCCAAGTGAACGTTCCCGAAATTAGCCCGATGCCTCACCCAGAATCGGCGATCTGCTCTTTTACTCCGACAGAAGCTCCCATCCCATAGATGATTTCACTTTTTTTAGCGATCTTTTGCTACTGGCGTTCTTAGGGCCTTTTTGCCATTTTTTTTCCCCCCTTCATAACTGGTGCCACTCCACTTTGTTCAGATAACCCTGGACTGATTCGCTCTTCGCGTAATTTTCGTTGCTAAACTGACGGCTGAGATTTTTCGCGGAGGCGTTTCCAGAGAGCCAATTTTTTTTCTCATTCTTCGGGCAGTCTCCACCATGATCCGGCAGGTACCTCCACTGGGTTCGTCGAGCCCCTTTGTTTTGGTGGAAGAACCAGTTCTCAAATGGTTCTTTTTTTCCTACAGAGAGGTACTTCTTTCTTGACCCAAATACCTACTTGGAGGTGTCAATGATGGTCGGTGCCCCAGTAATCCTTTTCCGGATCCCCCTAAACAATACCCGTTTCTTTTGCGGCCGACATGGCCCCTTGCGATGCAACTTCCCAATCTATACGTAGTCCAGTCTATAAGGTTAGCTCCCCTTCCGATCGGGGTGTTCTTTTGGAGATTTTCTCGCTGGAGAAATTTGTTTCTTTTCATGGGTCCGAGATTCTGTTTGCATAAGATTTTGGAGTTCTTAGAACCGTTGCAGATATAGGCGCCCTTTTCCTTTAAGGGAACATTTATTTCACCCGGAGAGCGGGCGGGGACTCGCTCTTAACAGGCAGGAGGGTCTCTTGCCCAGGGTGCGTTACCTCCTGTGGCCTTCGGGCTTAAGGTCGATATGAACCCTGTGTTTTTTTATCGAACGTGAAGGCTGAGAAACCCCCCTCCTGATGAAAGTAGAAGTGCCGTTTAAGTCAGGTAAATTCCCGGCAGAGGCAGGGGCAGAAGCTAATTGGTTCCGAGCAGGCAATGTCGTAGCTCCCGGTGTGTTACCCTCGATGCTGAGAAGCTATGCTTGTAAGTTCACAATTTTCCTTCCGGGCGAGGGTTTTCGAAGAGCTTTGAGAAAGCCCTTTAGGATGAAGAAATGGAATTCACCCTTTCAGTATTTTTCTCCCGAACACCTCCTGATTCCATGGCTTAATCTCTTTGAAGATTCTCGGGGGTTCGGGGTCGCAGTCCGGAAAGTTCCACCAGCTTACGAAGACGGGTTTACGGCGTCCCTGGTGTTTCTGCTTTTTGGAGCCCTTTCGGTGCACTTATCCCCCCGACCCGTACGGTCGTTTTTCAGCACATACATTTTTGTGTAGTCCTGCAAAGCCAGCCCCTCCTCTCGCAGTCCTCGAGTCGACTGAGGATTAACCCCTCGCTGGTGCTGCGCCTGAAAGCATACCCTATCACCATTTTTTGAGAATTAGGCTTTTGTTGCAGGAGGTGAACTCTTGAGTATCCTGAGCTTTTTTCTCTCGCTTTCACCTCAGGTTGTCGCCCTCGATTCTCCTCCCGTCGAGTTTGACGAGGACGACTCCCTCACTCATGGCGGTAGAAGCCCCGGAACACCTTACCCGGGATCCCCCCTCTCCTCCTCCCGCGCTTTTGATCAAAACGTTGCTCCCTCCCCGATTTCCCTCTCCTTCTGCAAGAAAGAACGAGTCAATTGAAGGGGTCCCTGTTGACAAGTGACACCTTTTTCTTCCAAATTCCCCGGAGTCGGGATGATTTGTTCCCTGTTTCCTCCCGCTTTTAAGTCCTCGCGAAACACGTATGCATACTTCCCGTCTCCCAAAGATTGCTCTTTTGTCGCACCTTCAGACTATTATCTGATGAAACTTTCGTCTTTTGCTTGATTTTATTTCGAGTGAGTTCCGTGTGGAGTTCAAATACGCAACCTTTTAATCCTTCAACTCGGGCCTTTTTCTACGGAGAATTAGAGTTATCTTAGATTTGAAATCTACCGGTCCCTGGACGCGGCTTACCGTTGATATAGGAGTTCCTTTTTCCGCTCTTGGACGGATCGATCATGTTAAAGTGCATCGGTCTGACATGGCAATTCACTTTTCAGATGTATATAGCTCTTTATTATCCAGAAAATTTCTTCAAAATACTATTTCACCCCCCTTTTGTGTGAGATATCTTTCCAATCCCATGAGGGTCTCAACCTATGACACAAAGTACTTCTTGTCCATGGGAATCACTCGAGGCCTTTTTAATCAAGACTAGAATTTCCGACGCGTGACAGGTCCCCCCCCCGAAAATCGAAAGGAAAAAGGAGATGCAGAAATTTGAACGGATTACTCAGAAGTACGACCCCACACTCTACCTAACTTTCCGTGTCTTCCCGCAGTCGATACCTCTGTTCGGGGGGCTTTGGTAAGGATTAGGGCTCCAGAGACAGTAACATTACATTCACTAAAGATACAATGACCCATTTAAGACGTAGCATTCCTACTGATACTCATCGGTGGAGAGTCTGCAGCATGTTCGGGCATAACTTCTCTTTTAAGCGCGAGGATTGCCCTTCCTCAGGGAGTTCCCCGGAGACCACTCAACAATGTGTTTTTTCTTTTTTCATGGACACGGTTCCCTGTTCAAAGCCTTCTCTAAGTGCGTTTTAGGGGTCCTCTTTTCTCGTGGCCGAGAAGGTCTTCTCTTGTTTCTGAAACACTCAGCGCAGTCTCTTCCTTTTTAAAAGTATAATGGGTTATAGGGGTTATTCCATGTGATATCTTTCCTCCTCTCTAGTGAGATGTGGCGTACCACGTTTCGAGAGGTGTCCCCCAGGAAGGTTCCCCTCTATAAATCCCTCAGACGGAGAAAGAGTTACAAATTTCCTTTTTTAAAAAATGTTCCTTTTTGATTCCATTATATTTTTTCCTTTTTTATGGACTCTTCAAACACCCCCTCCCTGGGTGAACACGTTAACTTAAATTTGGCGGACCCTCATGCCGGCGTTTTAGAATTCCCATAGATCGTTCGTTTTGTACTCCATTTAGGGGGTTCTAATAAAATCCCGACTTCCCATCAGACCTCCTTTCAGGGACTAACTAGCTAGGAAGTTCGTAAAATTTCTTTTTTTCCCCCGACCTGGCCCCCTTTCCCGGAAAATGACCCCCCGAGCGCGTAACCTCCGCTTCACAACAGATCCCCTGGACCGGAGAACCCCGAACCCCCTTCGACCCATTCAAGGATGGAATCCCATGCATCGCCCGATGAGAGAAAGACTCCAGAAATTGGGTAGTTTGAACTTTTTGACTGATTCCTCTTTCCCGACTATAGACGACCCATTTCCCCGAGATCTCTCCGATACCCGTCAGTTTAAGGACATGATGACCCTCCCTAGTTTCCCTTTAACATGAGGATAGAACGTCGAAGGGTCTGGCCCCCCATTTTTTTTTTTTTTTTGTAGTCTAGTGGATTGTGACTCACCGATGCCCCGTCGATATGCTGTTTTCCACCCCCATGGAACAGTTTTATTCGAAAGTAACCCAAGTCCTGTCCCTTTGGCCCCAAACTCTTCTCTAGACAGTGTCGTCCCTAGAAGATCACTTCCCCCTCTCCGACTCCCTGCCCCCCGGTTCCCTTTCAATGTGTTTCCTTATTATCTGCACTTGAACAAACTATTCCTCTGTTTCGGCCCCACTTTTTACTCTCTGTCTCCCCTCTGTTTTCCTCTTCTGTGAACACTCTCCCCCAAAATATTTTGAGTGTTTCCCGTTCTTCCCTTCTCTCCATACGCCCCCCCTATGAAACATTGTCCAGTGTTTTCTTTCCTCCCAGGGCTGCATTTCATTAAGTGTCGACTTCTTTCTCGGCAGTGTTTTTCTTCTTCCCGACCAGGAACCACCGCCCCTGGCTCTACTGGAAACCAATAATCTACTTTTCTCTGCCCCTGCTTTGACTGTTGATACATATTCATCCACCTTTCTTCTCGCTTCCCCCCCCCCACCCCTTTCCGCCCACGGCGGAACTTGGATAGCCTGGAAAGACTCTCTTTTCCCCTCTCTTTGCACCCCGTCCCTTCTTTCTGCCAAATTCCCAGTTCTTTTTTTCCCCGGGCCTTTTAGAGTGAAATTCACCCCCCATTCCTTCGCGATTGTCTCTTCCTTGGGTACGGTTCCCTTAAGATCGCCCCCTCGCCGTCCTCCATGATCCTCTCGATTTTTTTTTTTTTCAGGCCTTATTCCGACCGTTTTTTATAGAGTTAAGGCCCTCGGAATCTCTCCGTTCTGTTTTGAAGGACTCGTATCTGGAAGTTTTTATTCTGGCCTCAACATCTCCTTGATTTCTTTCCTTCTTTTCAGGAAAAGC
>Ga0179593_1289696_pt1 | contig 13091 bp, 19 predicted proteins | sample CZODoug2_1_08_16_FD_185931 | JGI IMG/M metagenome (GOLD analysis project Ga0179593, IMG submission 185931) | Vadose zone soil fungal communities from Angelo Coast Range Reserve, California, USA - CZODoug2_1_08_16fungal (PacBio error correction) | ecosystem: Environmental > Terrestrial > Soil >... | reverse complement strand
CTTCTGATTGTCTTTTTAACCTTTCTTCCCCTCTTACTCACCCTTCATCTTATGTTGGCCACCCCCGACCTATACAATGTGGACCCATCCGGTGCACCCACTTCTTCCGTGGTCGGGCTCTCTGCCGTTATTGTCTTTTTCGGTTTTTCACCCTTTTATTGGTCTAGAGGCCCCATGTCAGGTGCTTTTGTCTTGGTTTGTTTTTTTGAAGACTACATTAGGGATCACAGTGCTCCCTGGCCCATCCCGCTTTTTGATCTTGTCGGATGAGTTTGAATGAAGCACCCTTCACCCCCCACCTACCTCCATCCGTGATTTCCAGGCACTTCACGTCTGTTCGCTTTCCTCCCCCCACTTCACGGTATTCGTCCACATACTGATTACTCATGAAATTTCTACCCAATTCCTTTCTTGTCCCTTTTGTCGCTTTACATCGTATTCCTCAGTGTTGTCACAGTCTCCTTCGCTCCCCTTTTGTTCTTCATTCTTCCTCCCAGAACCGTGATTCCATCTAACCTCCAATGGCCCCTTTGCCCGGGGCGGACGGCCCTTTGCTTTCTTTTTGTCCTTCCTTCCTCAGTCTTTCTGCGGCGTATTTATTCAGTTGTATCAATTGAACAGGCCGCTCCCCGGTCATGGCCCTTTTGCCTTCCCCTCCCCCTTAAGATTGTTCCTTCATTGTTTCGAAGGTGTTTTTTGGGCACCGACTACGCCCTAACTATCCGGGACACGTTACTCAACTTTCAGCGCTCTCATCCGTCGCGTTCCAGAGAAAAAGGTGTTGCCGTTAGCCCGAGTATTCCCTACGGAGCTGCCTTGTCCGCCAAGCGTCCGTTCGGCCGTTTCCCCTCCTTGCCCTTTTTTTACCCTCTTAGGAGAGCTCGCCACGGTTTTTGTGTGGACAGTCAATCCCTACTTTTTTCCATTCCGCCCTCGTTTTGCTAGGTCCCTTATTCATGGCTGGGTAGAAGCACTTCCTGAGTGAATCGTTGCATTTTTGCTTTTTCAATGATTGAATGCAGGAGGCGAGGGTTAGTTGCCTGTTCACTTCGGCGTTTGGACAGGGTTGTTTTTCCAACATACCCCCCATTCCCTCCGTTCATCTCCTCTTGCAATTCCCTGACTGGCCAACGAGATGATGTAGTTACATTGATAGACTGGCGAGAAAAAGGACGACACGACTTTTTCCAACGGTCTTTTTTTCGCCGTTGAAATCGTACGCTTCACTTTCCACTCTAATATTATCTCTACTTCATGCCGCAATACGGCCAAAGCACCTTGGTAGATGCGTAGTTACTGCCGTTTCCTTCCCCTCTAAAGCACAAACCCTCGATGGCGAGGAACGAACCGTCAAAACTGGTGTGCCGTCCTTCCTTCCTCACTGTCGTGTTCCCTCCCACCCTTTCGCTCACACCGCCAGTTTTATCATAAGAGATCCAGAAAGCAACCCAGGCGCTACGTACATGGCCGCCGACGAACCCCCTGTGTCCCCCGAGGGCTGCCCTCCCCCAATAAACTCTTTCTAAACCATCCGCCAGCCCCCGCGAATCTCTATGCGGGATTTTCGTCCCCATTTCCGGCTGATAAATTACCATTAATCATAAACTTACAGGACACGGGCTTTACCTCCCTCCCCACTTCACACGTGGTGCGGTTTTCCCGGGAACGTTACCGTCTTCGAGATGGAGTACAGCGAGGCCCTTTTTTTCGTTTTCCCCTTACCCCTACTCCACCTGGTCATAATTTTACCTCCCCCTCGCGGCTGAGGTCGTTTGCCATTTGCTACTCACTGCATATCCTCGCCCCTCACCCAATCGAACCCGTTAGCCTTCCTTGAGACACTTTACTCACCCCAGATGATTTTTCTCCTCTTTTTTTGAATGTCCTCCTAAGCTCGCTCCACTATTCCCAAAGGACGACACAGATGTTCGAATTCTATACGCATCCCCAATTTTTACAGTCTTTTTGCTCTTTTTTTTCTTTCTCTGCCGCTTTCAGTCTGTTTCATTTTCCCCTCCCTTTTTGGAAGCTTTTTCCTTCTCACGATTGTCATGATTCTCTAAGTTCCTAGCACCGCTTTTTTCGCCCGACGAATCTAGCATCGCCCCTAATCTTCCTTTCCCTTTTCTTTTGCCCTTTTCTCTGTTTTTTTTTTTGCTTCTATGTGTGTCAAAAAGGTGTCGTCGCGAAAAGGCCGCGTATTCTCGTCGGTTTGATGTTTTGTGAGCTTATGTTCGGAGTACTACTTCCTCACCGTTTTCATTTCTCTGCGTATCCTGTCTATAAGCAGTGCCCTGATCGGCCCCCTCTCGCTTTTGGTTTTGATGTTTCCCCCCTTCCCCCTTGAGAATCTTTAGGTCGTATTGTCCTTTCCTTATATCGCGATTATTTGTTGGAAGTTGGTTCATGTCCTTCTCAGAGGATTGCTCGTCTTTTCTATTCTTTCTTGCTGTCTTTTTTTTAGAGTTTCTCTTCGTTCCTGAGTGTGATTTCCTTCCTTCTCTCTTCTGATGATGTTTTCCCGCGATTTTGTTGCTCCTGGTGCAATTAGGGCTTTCCCCCTCTTAGCCTTCTCTTCCCTTCAATGAACAGTGGTGCTTTCTTTTTGAAGTGAGTGCCGTCGGTTCCCTGTCCTCCATCACCTCGCCGTTTTCCTTTCTGGCCACCGCCTTCCTTGCGTTTATTCTGAAGGAATTCAGCCCCTGCTCTTTTTGGATTTCGTTTTTTGAGAGTTTTTATTAGATATTTTTTTTCCCGATCTCTACCCTCTTGCCTCTCTGCGAAGATGAGGTTTCCGGCGGTGTTGAATTACGATTTGGACTGTGTCTTCTTCTTTTCACCGTTTGTAGTCCCTGGTCTCTTTCTCTGACATTTTTGGCAATGTAGAGTATCTCCCTCTTTGTTCTTGAGTTCTTGGGTTTCCGTCTTTTTGGCTTTGTTCGGTGCTTTTCTCCTTGGAGCGATTCTGTTGTTGGCCATTTTTTCTTTTTGTGTCTTCTGTTGACTCCCCATTTCCTGTCCCTAACTCTTTGGTTGTCCTTTTGAGTGACTATTCGCCCAGCGAGGAGTTTTTTTGGTTGTGTCGTCCCCCCTCCGGCGTACTCATTAAGTTTCCCTATCTCCGCACCACTGCTCCACGGCAATGAAGCGTTGTCCGTGTTTTTTCTCGGAGCTAGTATTCTGGTCTCTTTTTTTTCTGCGTATTTACCTTATTCTCTAGTGGTAATGCCTTTGACTCGACCGGTTTTTTTGCTGACCTTTTTTTTCAAGGTCTTTCTGTTCGTTCATTTTCTTTTTCCCATGTCCACTTGGCTCTCCTTTGTTACTCCCCTTCTTGCCTTTTTGTCCCACAGCTCTTTGCCGTAGGGTTAATTTGGCACATTTTTTGGACCCTTTTTTTCAATTTACTTTGTTCCTCTTCATCTACTTTTCCCCCCCCACCCTATCAATTTGGCTGCATTGGATCTGCTATTTTCTACTTTTTCCCCTTAAACAATTCCAACTCTGCACATCACTTTTTCCGCCGGTTCTTCTTCCCTTCGCTCCCTTCCTTTTGTTTCTTTCGTTCTCGCTCAGGTGCCTGATTCTTCTTCCTCCCGACCTTTTATTATGTCTACCAAGGTTGATTTTGCCTCCCGGTCCCTCGGTTTAAACGGAGTTAGGGTCTCCTCCTGCGTCTGCTAGTTCGTCTCTTTGTTGCGTGGTCCCCTCCTATTTTCCTGCTGGTCTGGTAATTCCTTTTCGGTTTTAATACCTGTGCAACACCTCACTGTTTTTCTTCTTCTTCGTTTACTGCCCCCTTTCATTGTGCCTTCTTTAAGTTCACCTTTTCTCTTTTTCTTGTCCGCTATCGTCCTTTCTTCCCCCCGTCCTGATAAAAGGAATGTAAATTACACGGGACAGGTATTTCCGGCATTTGTAAGACACATCGCCCTTTCCAAGCAAGGTTTCTGTGGGTTCCCCTTGCTCTTTTTTTTTTTCTGTAAAAATGAATTACTTGCGAAGCAAGATCTTCTTGTCTCCCCTACTCTTCCAGCCTTACACGCCTTTATTTCCGCTTCCCATACTTTCCACCACGTGTGGGCTCCCCCCATTCCTGAGGTTTCCTTTATTGATTCTTTTCTCCCTTAACTCCTTTACTAAGTCCCTTCCGCGCCGCTGTGTTTCCAGCACGAGAGATATGCTTCTCGACCTTTTTCCCCTTCCCCTAATGGGGCGGAATGATACCTACCTTCTGTGGTCGCTTCGACTATGATCTTGGGCACTTTTGTATAGCCCCACATCAATTTGACCTTTTTCAGTCGTTTCCTTTCCCCTTCTTCGTATTTTTTTTTTTTTTTGGTTCTTTGGGATTTCATTATTAACATTTTGATCAGCCCCCAGACCCCCTTATTTCATATCTTGGATGTCCAGGAGCTTTTTGCATATTACACCTCGTCTAGGCTTTTTTTCTTTTCACAGAATAGCGCCCACTTCTGTATTTCAACAGTTACTTTATTCCTTAGTTTTTCACTCCAGGACCCTCAGTTTACCTTCTCACGGCCGTATCCTCTTCCCGCTCCACCTGACTCTGTTTTGTTTCTTGTTTTACCGGCGGGCTTTTACTCTCGTGCTAGTGGTCTTTTCCAAACTTTCCTCGGACCTCAGGTCCCTCCAGATTTGCAAGGCTTCTCGCTATTGTTACCTTCATTTCCCCTCCTATTCTATTTCTCCTCCGGATGTTTTGTGACGCTTTCCTCTTGCCCTTCTATACCTTAGTCCAAGCCCCGCATGCCAGAAGCCCTTTACTGGAGTTGCCAGGTTGATTTCTATTCTTGTACCATTTAAAATTGTTTGACCAGTTCTTCCCTTCGACACGCACCCCCACGACTTTGTCCGTGGCCCTATCCCCCCCTCATGAATGATTTGAGTATCTATTGTTTTTTCGTTACCATCGAGACTTTGTCGAGATCTCTATACCTGTTTCTATTTTTTCTCGTACAGTACATCTTAGGGATAGCGATTTCCCCACCCCCCTTTTGTCTTCCTTCTTTTTTCTTCTCCCCTTTACACTCTTGTAGGAGGGATTCCGTTTTATCATCACACCTATGAAATTTCAACGGTCCTTCCATCGTTTCCTTTTTTTTTGGCTTCCTTCTTTTCCTTCCTTATTTTTTTTCTTACTTACTCTGTCACCCACAGGCAATTCCTTTGATTATTTGAACACCAAGACTTCTTTTTCTCATGCATATGTCCCTTTTCCTTCGTTTTCTTGCTTCATGTTTTAATCACTCTCCTACTGGACCTCTTGAGACATTCACTGTCTGATTCACCCCCCCCCCCCTCTCTCCTCATCCCACCCCCTTTTTTCCTGCCCTGACCTTTTAAATTCAATTTCTCCCCCTCCTCCCTTCTTCAGTTGCCCCTCCTTGTCCCGGTGGGACTGGTATTCTCCTGATTTTTTCGCGTTTTTTTCGGATTATGGCGCGCTTTTTCCATGCTTGATGTATTTTCTTCAGTTGTTATTTTAAACCTCCAAAGTTGTCCGCGTCAACCCTTTCATGTCACACCTTCATTTGTTTGCTTCATGATCTACTTCATTTAACTATTGTCCTTTCCTGCTTCCCTTTGCCCCCGCCCCGCATTTCCCAGAACGATCCCTGGTGGAAACCGTGGCACTTTGAAACTCTATTCTCCATGCGTCACCGTCAATTCTTTTTCGTTTTAAGAACCCCCCCCCTCCTTTGTCCTTTTTTTTCTTTAGCCCCTTCTTATTATCTCCTCTTGATGAAAATTGCCCGGACTTCCCGACCTATTTCCTCGAAATCGCTTTTTACCTTTCCGTCCGAGTTCCCTTTTTTCTTCCTTTTTTCCCCAGACTTCTGACTCTCGTTCCTGGTACAGGTTAGCCGACTCCTTCCCCCCGCTGTTCGCCGTTCCACTTCATAGGGTTCATGCTTTTCCCTGCGTTCTTGCCTTTTTTTCCATGATTTCTCGGCTTTTCTCCTTTTTTTGGCGCCCCATTTCAGTAAGGACTTTGAGCCAATTTCGTTGTTGCTTTTGTCACCATTTCAATGGCATGCATACTTTTTTTTGAGGCTGGGTAGCGGCCCATGATTTTCTTTCTTCCTCTTGACTGTTCTGGAACCTTTTCCTCCTTTTTTTTTCCAAATATTACATTTCTTTCATAGCAGCCTTCTCGTTGCCACTTCGAAGCGCCTTTGTACGGCTCTTTTTTTTCTCGAATTTTAGTCCCCTTCATACGGACGAAACCCTAACCTTCGGTTGTTCAAGCACGTTCCGAGTTTCCCTTCTTTTGGTAGTTCTTTTCCTTTGAAACGTCCGGCCTCCTTTCCTCCGTTATCCCTATCACACAAGCGAATGACTCGTCTACTTCATACGACTTGTACATTGATCGCCTACCCTTTACTCATTTTCCATGATTACTTTTTTTCCTGTCCTGATCCTTTCATTTGGTTCTTCAAGTTCTTCCTGATGCCTACATTACCTAATAATCCGCATTTGAAGCCAGGAACAGATTTCTTAACTCTTTTTTCTCATGCACTGTCCTGTTTTCTCCCCTAGCTCTCTTTACTCATCACCCGGTATTCTCCAACCCTTCCCCTCCCTTTCCTGACATCCCCTCCTATTTGAAACAAGAAAGAAATTAGACTCCCTCGATTAAGGTCCTCCACGATTTGAAGGGCATCTCCTCTACTCTGTTTCCAAGCCCATATGTTTTTCCTTGCTTTTTTTTTTTTAAAACCACACACCCCTAGTTACCCTTACCGTTCTTTCCCCGACTTCACTTTCTCCTTTCTTCCTCCTTTCCGATTATCCCCTTTTAGCGCAAAGCGTCAGTGATCCGCTTATATCTAATTCTCCATAATCCCCTCCTCCTCGACGGGTTCTCCCTACCCCATTTTTAAACACATCCGCGTGGGAGCCTGGGGCCCCCTTTGTAAGGTCCACTTGAGAGAGATCTCTCAGGCTCTCGGCGCGACTGCCTCCTTCCCTTTCCATCCCCCTGTCAATTTCTCTTTCCCGGTTTTATGTTCTTCCGACCTGCCTTCCCCCTTTTTTCTCTCTTTTTCCGCTTGCCTGCCCTCTGTTTTTTCCTCCTTTCCGTTTTTTTACCGACATCTGCTCCCCCCTTCCCCTTTTTCCCTTGCTCTATTTTCCTCGTTTTTTTATCAATTTGTAGGCCAATCTTTGTCGTCGCCTTTTTTCCGACATGTCAAGCATCCCACTCCCCTCTTTTTACCTTTGATCCTCTTTTCTCTCTCTGGACAAATCTTTTCCCTACCCTCTCGTCTCCTTCAATTTTTATTTCGATATCCGACATTCCCCCCAGCGCTTTTTCTTCGCTACCTTTTTCCGGATTTGCTCCTTCAAAGAGGACTCTAGGAACCGTTCTCTGACCTTCGACTTACACCTATGCCTAGTCTTTCCTTCCTTCTCTTTTTTCTACCTTTTGTGATGATTTCTGTTTTCCCCACTTTTCTTCTGTGTTGATGTTCTGTGTGACCTCCCTTGTTTTTCTTTTCTACTTAAAGCCTTTGATCTCTTTGCGTGCTCGTTTCCCGCTTCTGAATTTTCTTCTGTTTCAGGTGATTTTGTTACGTCGTTATTCGGGATCTGCCATGTTTCCCGACCCCTTTCCTCTCTTTCGAGCGTTTCACAGGTGGTTTTATATTTCGAATCTCTTTTTTTTTACCTTTTTCAAGTCATTCGCTTTTACCTGTTGTCCATCTTTCATTCCACGATAGTCAGTTTTTTTTTTTTTTTGGCCTTCTTCGGCTCTGTATTGTTTTTTTTGGTTGTCCTCTGATGGTTCCTCGTTATGATGCCTTCTTATATGCCTCTGGCCGGCATTAATTTTTGTCTTTTTTTTATTTTCTCTATTTCCTCGCCTCTCCAGATGATTCTTTTTACTTTTCCGGGGAAGTTTGATTTCTCCAGTCGTTCTCCCTTTCTGAACTTTCTTCACCGATTTATCCCCTTCCTCTGCTGCCGGTAGGTTCCAACCCACTACCCCATCTCCTTTTGTAATCCCCATCGTTTCTCACCTCTCCGGTTTTCCTCTTGCCCCCTTGCCTTTTCTTTTTCATGTATTTCGTCTCCCTTTTTTTTTGTGCTATTCTGGAGTGTGCTGCTCTCCTTGCATTTAACTTCCGTTGTGCCTCCTTTTAGATCCTCTTTCCCTCCATTGATTTTCAGATGAGACCGCTTTTTCGCTGTAGTTTTTAGTTGTTTTGCAAGAGTGGATTTTCAGAATATCCCTAGGTGGAGGTATCCCTCCCATTGTTATGTACATGTCGTTTTTTTCCTCTTACTACTTGCCTCTTTCTTATTGTCATTGGGCCTCCTCGTTTTGTTCCGGCCTCTTTTTTGATTTTTTCTCTGAAGCACTGTTTTTTGGCCTGGTTATTAGTGCACTAGTCGTCTTAAGAGTTCATTTATTTTTCTTTATTTTTGGGCTTTTCTCCTCTTCCCTTCTGTTGATTCTCCCGTTTTTTTTTACCCTATGCTCGCCGATTCCGGATGGCTGTTTTTTCTAGCTTTGTCCATTACGGTCTCCCGTTCAGAAGATTCACTTATTCTCAATTTCTTCTCTTCATTTTTTGATACTACTATTGCCTTCATTGTGTCGATTCGTTCCTTTCTTTCCTTCGTGTCTTTCCTTTACTTGTGGCGTTCTTTTATGAGTTTCTCTGTATCGTTATTCATCGAAAGGTGAGGCTCTTCTTAAACTTTTTGGTTTTTCAGTTTCCCTTCGCCCTCCTTGGGGCTTCTCTCCCACGTCTCATCCCGTTCACTTTCGTTTTGACCTTTTGCTATGCCTCTGGAAACTGAGTTCATCTTTTTATATGGAACTATTGTTGTTGCGCCCCAGATTCTTTATGCATATTTTTTTTCAGTTTCCGCCTCCGTCATGCCCAGTTTCCTCCTATCCTTCTAGTCCCCTTCCAACATAGCATCTGAGGCCAAAAATTCCTTACCTCCTTCCCCCCCCCCTCCCTTTCCCCAGGAATGCCCCCCCAACTTCGCAACTTCTCTCTCCATATTAGTTCAGGTGTAGCATTCGATCTGTTCGGTCCTCCTCCCCCGGATCGCTCTCCGCCAAAAGGGCCTCCTGTCTGTCTGTCTCCCTTGCTGTCGTTTCTTTCCGTTTCCTGTAATCTTGTCCTGTTGTTCTTTTGGGCTTTTCTGGTTTCGGGGGGGGGCTGTACTTGTCTGGTTCTTACTCCGGCTAACTGTGGATTTTCAACTGTTTCGCCTGTTCGTTTTGATTTGTGCACTTTATTTCCTCGGCTAGTTCGTAAACGTTCCCTGTTTCCCCCCCGCTCGGTCCGATAGGTCGTGTCTTCCTTTGACCCCGTAAGTGTCTACATCGCTTTTTGCCTAATGAACCCCACCTGAGACACCGCCATTATTTTCCTTCATGTTCTTTGTCTCTCTTCGCAGGCTTTCTTTTTCCATTAGAATTACTCAACGGCCGAACATGAAAGCATTCCCCCCCCTCCCTCTCCTTTTTTGTCCCATTTATGTCATATCTTTTTCTTCCCCAAAGCGCTCTTAGTTGCTTCCCACGCCTTCACACTTGTTCTTTTTTATCTTGGTGGCCTTTCCTGGCCGTGAGGACTTTTCTTTCTCTTTCCGGTTTTTTTTTTTTCGCTCCCTTTGTCAATCCCCAAAGTCTGAATCGTCTCCTGTGCCCCCTCCTGCGTAGCATTTCTCCTCTCTTTCAGTCTGACCCGAAAGGCATTGGTGGTGCATGTTTTTTCCCCCCCTCTTCTAATTATTTCATCCTTTGGTTTTTTTTTGTTCTATCTTAAGGTTCTTTGGGTCATTTAGTTTCTCTTTCCTTTGGATCCATGGTTCTTCCCTCTTTATTTTTCGGCCTGGTGTGGCTTGGTCTTCTTCCTTTCTACTGTATAAGCTTTCGTCCTCATAGTGTTTTTGATAGGAAGAGCTTTTTTCTCCGTTTTCTGGTCGCCTTTTTCACGCTCCCCCCTCCCTGCCGTCATTTCGTTCTTTTTTATGTTTTTTTTTTCACTAAACGACTCCCTTTCTCTCAACTCCCTTAGAGTCCTTTCTCTTCTTCTCTACGACTTCTTTGTGATTCGGCAGTTTGTATTTAGTTTCTTCTTTTACCTAATTCACATTTCCCTTTTCCTGGTACCGTACACCCATCGCTCTTCCTTTTCGCGTTGTAGTCTTATCGTCTTGCCCTCTTCCTTCCTTTAGTAAGATTCATAGTTTCTCCTCTTCTTCAGCCGTTGTTTTGTTGAGACTCTATATTTTTCCTCCCCTAGCAAGCACTTTCTCCACCCTGCCTCCTCTTTTTTTTTTTGTTTCCTTATATCCCACTACCTTCCCCTTCGGGGAAATCCCCTAAGGTTGCGATTCTACCACCCCCAGTTTGCTATTTCCCGACCCGTGCTCCCGTTTGCATCATTTTGCCCTAGTTTTTCGCTTTCGGGTTTCTTGTCAAAGTCTTTTCATTCCCGATATTGTCCCCCTTGCATTGTGTCTGAGATTGTCCCTATCTGTGTTTCGCTTATACATCCCCCCTATTTCTCTCCACCTCTTCCCTGTTTTTCTTTCTCTTCATCTTGTATCGCTAGTTTATTGTCGGATGATCGTCTACAGTCTTTCTATTCCCTTTCGAAAACACCCTCCCTCTGATTCGACTTTTTTTTTCTGTTTTTTTTCTTTTTCCTTTTTTCATTAAGAATGAAAGTAGTATTTCTACTTCATTCCATACAGGTTACAGTTATCTTTTCTCCACTAATCCCCCCTCTACTTTCACATTTTCCCTCTTCATCTTTATTTCTTCCAACCTTCTCTTTTTTATGGGTAATCCCTTTTCCTTTCCTTTCCTTCGTACTTGGACTGGTTTGACCACTCTTCGTCTCTCCTATTCCCTTTTGTTTTTCCTTACTTTGAGTAAACGATCCAATTAGTCTATCCTTACACTCCCATTTTCCCCCTCTGGTCCAGGGGCTGGACGTCTTAAGAATACTGAGGAGTTCCGCTGTTTTTTTTTGGGGTCCGCTCCAGGGCCCTCTCTCTTTTTTCCGTTCCTTTCCCCCTTTTTTTTTTTTATTTTTCTTCCTTTTTTTTTTTTTGAACTAGAGGCTTTCTTTGTCTGGGTTTTGTATTATTCCATTTTATCCTTCTTTCTCCAACTTTCCTTCTTCTTCTCTCGACTTTCTTTTGACCCGATTTTATTTGGCTTTCCTTCATTTTTTTCTGGCCCCCTCAGACCTCCTCCACGCCTTCCCGTCTTTTTCTTTTCGTCCTCTCCTATCCTACGTTTTCGCTATTTTGTGAACTTCCCCCTGATCCTTCCTTTCTTCTCCATCTACAGAGCATGGGCTTCTTTTAACCGTTCCCTATCGAGCAATTTGCTTTCCCCTCCCTTTTTGGTCATTTTTCTTCTTTCTATTTCTTTTTTTTAGCCCCGTATCCCTACCCCACCACTTTAAACTGTCCGTTGTCTTTCTTTAGCCTCGGATTCCTCATGTACAGGCCCCCCTTTTTGGTTGCGTTCCTCGCTTCCTTTACCCGATTTCTTCATCTGGTGCCTTTTTCCCTACATGAACTAGAATTTTTTTTCCAGTTGAAGGTCCGCTCCTCCGATCGTGTCTACCTTTCAAAATTTTTCCTTATTCGTTTCTCTTAATTCCTTCTCCTCTTTGTGCGGACGTTTCTTCCTGTTCCGCACTAGATCTTTTGTATTATCCACCTCGTTGAGTTGAATCCTTTCCAGTTTATGTACTTTCAATTGTCCGGGAACTGAATTTGTTTTGGTATTTTTTTCTTCATGTTTGCCCTTAGTTTTTATTGGCTGGTTTGTCTTGGTTCTTTTGTCCCCTTTGTCTTTTTCATTTAAATTCCCTTTTTTTAGTGAAGAGCTTTTGCGTCCTTCCAGTTTCTTCTACTTGCTTTCACTTTTTCGTGTTGGCACCTTTCTCAGCCTTGCATTCCTCTGATTGGCCCATTTTTTTTATGACATTCCGTTTTTTCCACTACCTTTTTATCCTTTGGCCTCCCCGTTTTCTCTCTCTCTGGTCGCTATTTTCTCCCCCCCCTAAGCGGGACGCCTTCTTCACACGATCCCCCTATTTTGACTGTTTACGGTTACCGTTCCTATTTTAGGTTAGCATCATGTCTCCTCCTTTTTCCTCTCCCCCTGTATTGATCGCGTTACTATTTGACTTAGTTTCTTCCCCCCCTTCTTTTTGTGCACCTCTCTCCCTTTTTCATGGAAAGCACTATTCTACTTCCAAATCGTGGTTCTATGCCTTTCGCATCTGTTTTATCTCGGCGTGCCCTTCCCTTTTCTTTCTCTTCAACCCCAGTTTAAGCCTTTTCTTTCGATTCCCTGCATTCCGCACCCACTCTCCTCGATTTCTTACGAAGTCCACCTTTAAAAAGTTTTAGGGGGTCTCCTCAATTTTCATCACTCCTCCTCTCCCTTTTTCGCTTTTCCTCCTCCCTTCTTTAGCGAAGCGCACGGAGAGCATACCCCACAATCCTCACTATAATATCGTTTTTTCTTTCTCTCCTTCTTCTCTCCAGCTTTTTTTTGAGCCTTAGTGTCTTTTGGAAATTATTTCCCGCCAGGTCTTCGGATGGTATACCGGGTTCTTAAGAAGGGTGCCCTTCTTTCCCCCACGTCTTTCATTATTTTTATTAAGTGTCGTCTTCCTATCTTCTTTTCTTGGTTAGCCTCATCCTTTTGTTTCCCCTTTTACCCCCCCTGTTCCCCTTTTATCCCGCTTCTTCTTCCCTTCCCTTCTCCAAGCATAGACAATCTTTCTCCTTAGTACTTGTGCTATTTCTCTTCTCTTTTTTCTATTCTTTTTCCAGCTACCGCTTTTTCCCTCTTCCTTCCTTGTCGAATGGAAAACTCCCAAGATTATAATTCCTTAATTTTCAGTCCACTCTTCTCTTTACCCTCTCTCAAACGAGCTTTCCTCCTCAACGTCAGGACTGTTGGAGCTCCAGCGGTTCCCCCCTTCCTGGCAAGAATCTCCCCCTTCCCATGTTTTTCCCCGATCACCTAGGTTCTCACTTATTAGCGCTCATCCGTGTATGTT
>Ga0179593_1577704_pt1 | contig 13092 bp, 13 predicted proteins | sample CZODoug2_1_08_16_FD_185931 | JGI IMG/M metagenome (GOLD analysis project Ga0179593, IMG submission 185931) | Vadose zone soil fungal communities from Angelo Coast Range Reserve, California, USA - CZODoug2_1_08_16fungal (PacBio error correction) | ecosystem: Environmental > Terrestrial > Soil >... | reverse complement strand
CTGCTCCCCTGACCAACGAGACGAAAGAAACCGGGCTCGCTTTCGCGTTCCCTCTCTCCGTGAGAGAGAGGATGGCGCGATGCTTTTTCCCATTCGACGACTCTCGTCGTTGATAGACGCCGCCGAGGACCCTTCTCTTTTTTGGAGCTGCCGGATGGGAAGGTATCTTCCTAGGTCCCCCCGGACCGCTTTCCTTTCCTCGAGGACGGCGCAGAGTCTACTCCTGGTCCTCTTCGGTGCATAGGGCAGTCCTCTCGGGATGGGAGCGTGGTTTTTTTCGTCGGGAGAATGCAGAGAAGCTTCGATCCGTCTCCCCCCCTCTTGGATCCCCACTGAGTCCGGGTCGCCTTCTCTTTCTCGTCAGGCGAGGAAGGCTCAGCGGAGCGCTCCCCCCTTTTCTCTTTGACTTTAGACCCCTGAGAGCTCAAGAACGGTTAAGTAGCGTCCCGCCGACGCGCTCCTTCTTCTTTTTTTTTTTCTTTCGAATATCTTTCCCCTTCGCACAGCACACGCGTCTCTTTCTGGGTCGCAGAGAAAATCCAAGCACTCTCTTTTCCCCCCCCAAGCTACGCTGACGCTGGGAGTCCGCTCGGATGGTCCCTATCCCTTTTTGATCGACTCGTGAAGGATGTGAACCTTTTTTTTCCCTCTCTCCCCCCCTGTCTCCGGAATCTCTCATCGACAGATACCGGCTTTTAGGCGAGCGTCGAAGAACGGCTATTCTCCAATTTTCCGCCCCCTACCAGACATTGCGGACTTTTCGGCCTTACCCCTTCTCCCCCCCCCGGCACCGCGGGAAGTCACGCGGGACCTTTTCTTGTTGTTGCACTTCCCGTGCCTTCCCCCCCCACACCCTTTTTTTTCTCTGAGCTGGTGCGGACCTGGAGTGGACTCTCGCCCCTTCTTCTTAGCTGCGTTGGCGTGCGTGCTCGTTTTTTTTGGACGGTTTTTCGTGTGCCTCGCGCTTCTCTTCCCGCGGGTGCCGCGCAGATGAGGAGATGCCCAAGACGGTTCCCCCTGTCTCCTATTTTTCCTTGACGCGATGCGTCCTTCCTTGACAGCGACAACAGTCCAAGAGGAGACGAGGGAAGGCAGGGAGCACTTTTTCCCAAAACTTTTTTTTCCTTGCCGATCACAGCGCGATCGAACACCGCAGTCGCTCTCTCCCTTCGGTCGCTGCTGGCGGAAGGCAGAAAAAGCCGAGGATCTCTTCTTTTCCTTCTTGCCCTCTCTTAGGGATTCCGTTTCCCCTGTGTGCGAGCCGCGCGTGAAGACCTGCAGGCTGCGTCGCCTTTTTTTTCCTTCCTGACTGCCCTCGGACGAAGCAGGAAGGGGGTCGCTGCCCCCGCGCTCGGGTCCCTCCCCTTTTCCCTTCCCTCGGTTTGCTTTTCCCTCTATCATACGGCGCGGCACCGTGGGGCGGCCTCCCCCCACCCTCCGCCATAAGGAAGAATACCGCCGGTTCAAGTTCCTCTTTTTTTTCTCTTCCCTCGACTCTCGGGCGGGCGCCGGAGGGCTCTATTTTTTCCCGGCTCAGCAGACAAAGACAGGAAGTTTGCCGCACGTGGACTTTTCCTCTTTTCCCCCGCGTTCGTCCGCCGGTGAGAGTTCCGGAGTGACCGTCCCCGCTTTTTTTGCAGGGACTGACGAAAAAAAATCCTGAAGGTCTTTTTCATTTTTTCTTTTTATCCTTACCGCTCGACGCGGCATCCTCTTTCCTCATACTCCGCGAGGACGGTCGATGAGGCTTTTTTCTTCCCTGGAAGCTTCCGCGACGGCAGGGGGTCTGTAGCTCGTGTTCCATTTCCTTTTCCCAGCTACGGAGGATAAAGGACGAGGTTTATCCCTTTTATGTTCTCGAAAAAGGCTAGAGGCGCGAGAGGCGTCACTTTTTTTTTCTCCTCTTCTTTTCTTTCAGAGGGATATAAGTAGAGCCTTTCCTTTTTTTTTCAGGAGCTAGGGAAGGAAGGACGACCTCTTCCTTTTTGATCTCAGACATCAAGAAAAGGTACTCGGACCTCCCTTTGGAGCGAAGCAGAAGATATAGACGGAGAACCTTTTTTCGATCTTTTCGAACGCTCCCCGCGTAGGGAACGTAGCCCCTCCTTCGACGGCAGGAACGACACATCGCCTAACCGAGCGGCGCCGATGCACGCCGTCCTGGCACCAGGAGTAGGATAGGAGACGTCCTCGATTTTTTTCCCTTGGAGTTTGCTGGACCAGCAAGATGCCGGGAATACCCCTTCAGCCGGCAAAGTGCGAGGAATAGTCAGAGGTGCTGCTCGGCGCTTCTAGTTTTATCCCCCGAACTTTCTGGTCCTCGCGCAGCGAGAGAGCACGCGCTTGTTTTTTTCTTCTCCTGAAAGAGAGCAAGGGGGAGGTCCTTCCCAAGTCCCCCTTCTCCTCGTTGTTGTTGTGAGAGCTCTGTTCAAGATGTAGGCAGAAGGACAAGAGACTACTTCTTTCCCTTCTTAACCCCTCTTTCGTGATCGAGAGGATGAGAGAGGATTCTTCGGAGGAAGACTTTCTTTTTTTTTTTGAGCGTTGATCTGACGAAGAAGGCCCACCATTGACCTCCACGAGAAAGGTAGAAGGATGGGAGCTGCTTTCTTTTCCTTTTGTCCTCCTGTTCCAGATAAGCGAGCGAAATAATCCTGCCCTCACCTCTTTTCCGGCGCAGAGTCCTACTAATGGAGAAATTAGGAGGAGGGATCCCTTCTCTTTTTTCCTGCCTCTCGGGGATTTGTGACGAGTGGTAGTCTGCGGCCGTACGATCTTCTCCAAGGGAAAGAACGACGTTTGGGATAACTCGGCAAAAGCGCATCACGGTCCTAGTTTCTTCTTTTTTAGTGAGCGCGACGAGAGGGTGCGCGGTCCAGGTTCTTTCCCTTTTCTTTCCCAGGCCTGAAAGCAACTCGGTCTTTCCTCCCAGTCCCTTCCGCGGCAAGGCTCGACTAGGATAGTCCCCTCTGGATCAGCGACAGTAGAAACTCGAAAACGCGGCTCCCCCTTTTTTCCATCTCCCCCCTAAAGTAAATCTCACCAACGAGTCAGGGATAAGCCCGTCACGCTTCCTTTTCTTCCAAAGAAGCAACGAAAAAATGAAAGATCGCGTAGATTTTCCCACCCTTTTCGCGTCTTTCTCATCGACCGTCATCGCGGAGATTCTCTCATCCTCCCTTTTACGAGGATGCGCCGCAGAAGAGTAGCAGATTTTCCTTCCTTTCCCTTCACGGAAGGGGTCGGCATGCCTTCTCCCGGCGGGAACAGGAACCGCGGGACGGTCACTCCTGGCTTCTGCTTTTTGAGGGTTATCTCACTTCCAAGTGATTCACCGTCAAGGGAGGTGGAGGTCTGAGTCTTCTGTCCTCCGGGCGAAAGCCCGCCGAGCTTTGTGGTGATAGGTTGCCACCGCCTCTTTTCCTCTTCTCCTTTTTGCGTGATATACGGACTTTGTAGGGGACGACCTCAGCGTTGTCTCCCCTCCCGGTTTTATAGCAAAAAAGCAGGAGATCTTTCCTGGAGAGGGCGGCTCTTCTTGGCGTTTCCCTTCGAGCCTCCTGACAACAGTCCAGAGGAGAAGAGGGCAGTGTGCCTTTCTCCCTCAAAAGCACCCGTGAAGACCTCTTCGCTTCCCCCCCCTTCGAGTCAATTCTGCGAGAGCGAGCCACGCGATCTTTTTTCCCCTCCCCACCGCCGCCGAGAGAGTGGATATTTTACTTCCTTCCTCCGTTCCTCCTCTCCTCTTCCTTCTGACCCCCATTTTTTCTCGCGCTCGCGCCGGCGGTGTGCGAGAGCGAATGTGATCGCCCTGAAGGCTTTCCTTGCGCGACATCGCTAAGGATGAACTCGGCGAGCGGATTTGTTCCTTTCCTTTCTTTCTGAAGTGTCCCGCCGCGTTTGGCGTACGAGACCCGTCCTCTTTTCCGGAGAGGAAACAGAGGAGGGGCGGCCCTCCCCTTTTTCCCCCACCTGCCGCCTCCTTCTTTCGTGTGCGAAAGAGCACGCACGCCCCTTTTCAAGCGAGGGATAGACTATTTTCTTACAGTTCTCCCCTGTGCCGCAAGTGGAAGTGCAGCAGCAGAACCCCTCCGCATCCCCCTCTCTTTTCCCGCGTGACCGTAAAAGAGGTGACGGTTCCGGACGTCTCCCCCCCTTTCCTTTTTTCTTCTCCATTCCCGACTGATGGGGCAATAGCCGCTATCTTCCCCTCGCAGAAGGGCTTATTCTGAGATATCTATGAGTGATTTCTCCCCCGCTGAGGCGGTTGACTCCCGTCTTCGGTCCCCTTTCCCTTGTGACATACGAAGGGACTCCCATTTCCGGGAGGGAGGAACCCCTTGGGGTCCCCCCCCAGCAAAAGGGAAATGTTCCTGCGTGAGAAAAAGTGCGTCTCCCTCCTCCCCTTCTCCCCTTCGCTCGAGTGCGACTTTTAGCGACTTTCTTCAGTAGAGGCCTTCCTTTATTTTTTCCTTAAGGACCTGGTCGGGGCGCGAGAGCAGGGGCTTCCTTCCCTACGGACCCCTCCTTTCCTTTTAGCGGCGCGACGTACCTCTACCCGGGACGCAAGTTGCGAGGCGCGCCTCTTTCCCGCGTCGGGCACGGAGCCGAATTTCCGGCACGAAAAGAGAAGAACCTCTGCCATATCGCCTTTTTCCTCCACTTGGCAGCCAGGAGTAGGACTCGGCGCCGTCCTCGATTTTTTTTTTTGGGGATTTTTTGTTGTCCCTTTTCCCCGGTTCCCTTTTCTCTATTTTCCTCTCGTAGCTGGAAAAGAGATGCAGGGATAAAACCTTCACTCTTCTACAGTTCGCGCCTAGTAAGGGTGAGCCTCGGCTTTTTTCTCCCTTCCCTCCGGATTTCTGCGGCAGATACTCGCGCAGCCTGCTTGGGGGGGGAGAGGGTCTGTGCAGCAGCCTCTTACGTGGTCCCCTACGAGCACGGAAAGCTCCCCCCCTCTCTTTTGTTGTTGAGGAGAATCGAGCTGTTCAAGCTTTTTTCCGCTCCTTCCAGCCACTTCCTATCTGCTGATGCCACAACCGCGCGTGTCTGCGCGAGGAGTCGAAGCGGCGAGGACGACTCCTCCCCCCTTCCTTCTCACGTGTTTTTGCTCACCATGAAGAGGACGCAGAACTTCTCCCTTGCTGTGAAGGTGTATCCGTGCATCTTTTCCCCCCTCCTTTTTCGAACATTCGCGCTTCCTCGAGGAAGACGGGCGCGATTCCTACTCCCTTTTTTGCGGTGCAATAGGAGAAGAATCTGGCGCATTCCTCTTCTGATCTTTTCGTCGAGCTGAGAGAGTCTAGCTCAGGCACCAGAAGCGGTTTTGATCCTCCTAAGAGAACTCTTTAGAACGGTCGAAGTATTCTCTTCTCAGAGGAGTCCCGCGGGTAGTCCTTTCTCTTAGTTTCCCTGCGCGCGCCAGGCCTGAACGCCCCTTTTCCTCTGTTCCGCCGTCCGAGATAATGCAGGCTTCCTCCCTCTCGACTGATAGTCCCTTTATCAGCGGAAAGTCGCACTCGCCCCCTTCCTTCTCTGGTCGCTCCCGTTTCGGGGATCCACCCCCTTCCTCCGCTGCCGCGGGACAGTCGCTCGTTTCCCCCCCGATCGGTAATCGTGCGGATGCCCCCCTCTTTGTGCTCGTGCGAGGGAGAGCAGTCACTCCCTTTTCTTTCTAGAATCCCCGCCTCGGACGAGTCTGAAGAAGGCGAGCGTAGCTCTTGGCGACATGGGAAGAAAAGACCACAGACAATTCACGACTTTTTTCCTCCTTTCTTGAGGCCCTTTCCCCGCGGGAAACGATAAAAGGGAGGCACGCCCTTTCTCGGAGAGGTATGCGGCCCCTGGAACCAGTCACGGTCGAACGCTGGAGGAAGAGGCACTCCCTTTCCTTTTTTCCGAGCTTGCGTGCTCGGTTTGCCACATCTTCCGGCGGGATACGGCAGATGTTTTTTCTTTTTTTTGCGCCAGACATATTCCCCCGCCCTCCTCGGGGTGCCGCGCCGGATGCGTTCTCTGGGGGAGAGACAAACAGCGGCGTCTCTTTCCCCTCCCAAGGTCCCCGCTCGACAACAGTCCGCGGAGCCGAAGGGCAGGCAGGATCTGTCTTTGTCGCGCCTCCCCTCTTTCCCCAACAGTCCCCCCGTCGCGATCTCTCTTTACCGGAGTAGCGATGGAGGAAGACCCAACAGACGACGATATCTCTTTTTTTTCTCTTTTTTTGGACCCCCCTTTTCTTCCCTGCAGCCTTAATCCGGTACGAAGCCTACCGTCGCTTGGATCGCCCCTCTCCTTTTTTTCCTGCAGGGACGGCGTAGCAGGGGGTAGGACGGGTGCGGCGCGAGACTTCCGTTTCTCTGTTTTCTGACGCCATCGAAGTGCAGCAGGGCCCATTTTGTTTGGAGATAAAGAGAAGTAGTGATGGTTCCTTTCTCCCTCACTTGTTTCCCCAGGCCGATATTTAGAGAGGGAACAACCTATCGACGGGAAATGTCGATGCAGATTGCTTTTTCCCCCCACCCTTTCTCGTCCCTTGCGTGAGCCGGCGGGCTCGAGTAATACAGCGTCCGACACCCCTTTCCGGTTGCCGAAAATGGAAGTGAGCCGACAGACACCTCCTGGTTTTCCCCTTTCTCCTTTCCTTCTTCCAATGGGGTTCGCCGGTCAAGATTCAGGTGAAGGGGCCTGCCCTCCCTTTTTTCGGGGGCGTAAAGGTTAGAAGATGAGGGGGGACCCTCCCCCTAATCCAGCAGGGAGCGGGAGGATGATGAACCCCCCTTGATCTGCTAGAAGAGAAAAGCCTCTCTTTTCCGCCTCTTTTTTCCCAGAATCCCGGACTCAGAGCGGACTCCCAGCTTTCCCCCCGCGGTGGTGTTAAAAGAAACGTGTGGTGTCTTTTTTCTTCTTGAGTCTCTTCTTGAGACGGGCCGATGAATACTGGTGTTCTTCTCCTTTCCGCGGCGAGGACTGAAGGAGATCGGACGGCTTCTTCTTTCAATGTCTGGCGCGCGAGGGGCCTTCTCCTAACGAAAAGTCTTTTTTTTTCGCTCCCTCTTCAGGATTTCCGTCGACAAGGACGCCCTTCCGGAGAGAGCGTGCCTCCCTTACCCAGTGCGAACGCGAGCAGCTCTCCCTTTCCCTCCTTCTTTTCCCTCCGCAGCGAGCCCCTCTTCTTAGGACTCCCCGGCGCAGGTAATCGAGGAGCAGTCGGTCTTCCCTTTCCTCGGGAGCTGCGAAAAGGACAAGTGAGGATGACCCTTCATTTTTCCTGCGTCTTTCTCTCACCGGACGAGGCGCAGCGTCTCCTTTTCCTTAGGAGTCGCCTAGAGAGGCGAGCTACATATCCCTCCTCGTTTTTTCCAGTTTTTTTTCAAGGAGCCCGTGTCCCTTTTCCATCGGGAAAAGCTCCGATAGATGCTCTTTTACTCCTCCTCGTTTTCTTTTCCCCCCCTCGTAGCCCCGGGCTCGCTTTCGAGTTCGATCTGCTGCTGCCCCCCCCCCTTCGGATGAGAGAGGAGCTCGCCTGTTTCTCCTCCTTCAAGTACTTGATCGACGCCGTCGAGCGCCACCCTGACGAGGCCGCCGACCTGTTTTTCTTGTTGATTTTCGTACCTCCTATCCCGGGACAGCACGAGCAGACCGGTTCCGGGCGCCGCGTCCTAATACTGGAGGCAATTCGGAGGAGCGTGGACCCTTTTTTCCTTTCTCCTGAACGTCTCTCGCGTTGGTAGTGCCGGCCCTTCTTCGTCCGGGAAGAAGATTTTTTTGAGACCCCCTGGCGTCCGGAGTCGATCGGCGGCAGAAGCGGCTCCCCCTTTCTGCTGGTTCGTGATGCGACTCTAAACAGGCCGGCCCTTCTTTGAAAGCCAAAACCATTTCCTTTTATGCGCGGCCGTCTACATCTTCCCCCCCCCTGGATCAGCGGAACCGTCGAAATCTGCAACGCGCGCTTCTCCCTTTCTGGTCGAATAGCAACCCCTTTATAAGCAGTTTTCGTCGATAGGAGTCAACGTCTCCCCCTCTATCGCGTTAGAGAGAATAGTGAGGGATGCAACTTTTCCGTTTCCGTTCCCTTCGACGTCATAGCGAGAGATTATATCCTCCTCTCGCGGAAGAGGATGACGCGGCGAGCGGCGCTTTGATAGGCACATGGACGCCCCCCTCCCCCCTTTTTCGGCAGGACACGCAAGGAATAGGGGACCGGCGGCGGCCCCTTCCCGATCCCGGCTTTCTGCTGATGGTTCTGAGGAGGCACGTCACGTGGCCCGTGCGGTAGGCGCTGAGGCATCTTCTTTCCCAGGCTCTTCGGAGCTGCCTTGCGTTCCCGCCTCGGCATAGGACTTGACCGGCTTTTTTTTGTGTTATCTATTTCTTCTGGTGTAGGGGCCTGTCCCTTGCGCAAGGATGATAGATTGCCCGCACGATCCTTCACCCTGCGATTTCGTCAGGGACCATTTTCCCCCTCGGCGACGAGGGAAGGAAGGAGAGATTTTTTTTCCCCTAGACTTCATCTCGTCGAGAGAGAGAGCACGCGACCCTTCTAAGGCCGCCACCGAGGCGATAGAGATACTTTTCCTTACCTCATCCTTTTTTCTTCCCTTCCGAAGAGCTGCTACGTGTTGTGCGAGCGCGCTGTGATCGCCCTTCCTCTGGCGCGACACGCTCAGGACTGAAATCGGCGCAGAGGGACTTGGTTTGAAGTAATTTCTCTTTTTTTTCGCTCAAAGCGCCCGTCTTTCGTCACCCGCTGAGGAGGAAGACACCATTCCCTCCCCCGGAAGAGCCTCTTTGACACCGAGAAACGCACGACAACGCATGCTCCTCCCCCTCCCCGGAGGGAATCGATTTTTTCTCCCCCCAGCGACCCTTTCCGTTGTCCTCCCGTGAAAGTGCCAGACCTCCCTGACGCAGACCCCTTTTTCTTTCAAAGGTTCTTCCTTGCCGGGCCTGAAGAAAACCGTCCGTGAATTGCACGGGAGGGGGAATAGAGAAGAGAACGCTCTCCTTCAGCTCAGCCGATGAGTGGAATCTAAGCAGGATTTATGAGCTGCTAGGAAAGCAGCAAGAGCCCTTTTTTCCCTTTTTCGACTTTTCTGCCTGGGGGCGGTGCTCGTGACATTCCTGATCAGCGTAAGGCGTTCTCCCGCTACAAGTGATGGCCTTCTTTGCTCTCCGGCGAGACGAGTGCCCCCCCCCGTGTCTCCGGACAGCTGTGATCCTTTTTTGGGCCGAGGGGATATCAGTCGATCCCCCCCCCCTTCTTCTCAGGTTGCCGGGACATGGTAGGTGGATTTCAGGCCTGCGCGCGAAGGGGCTGATGTGTATCCCTCCTCTTGATTAGTTTCCCGCCGGTACGCTATAGACGCGACCCCCTGAGCGTGATAAAAAGAGGATGGGCCTTCTTTAGTCCGCCGGCAAGAAAGCGCAGGCCCCTTTGGCGACGATTGAACACGCCGGATCCCTCCCTTCCCTGTTTTTTGACGTCCTCCTTTCTGAACTAGTGAGGCGACGGATAGAGGTTTTACCACAAGATGAGGGATAAACTTAACGAACGCCCTTTTTTTTGCGTGCTGAAGCAGTGTAGACAAGAGTATAATTGACTGACTGTTAGTAGTCGTACTAGAAGGAGGAGAGATCATCCTCTTCTGAGTCCCCCCCCTCAAGCGGAGAAAGGTGGAGGTAGTATATATTCTCAAAGCATACGACTATAGATAGTTTAATACTCTCCCCTTTTTAGCGCTGACACTATACGACCGCAAAAGGGCTAGCTTTAGCTGTTTTCCCGCCGTGCCGAGAGGCTTCTCTTTCCAAAATATCCTTCTCGCTGCGGCTTGGTCCGGTGATAGACGACGAAGTATTCCCCCCCTCCGAACAGTTAGAAGATGGGATCTGCATCTTTTCCCTCTGGTCCCTTTCCCTTATAAGGGACAGCACTATCCATCCCGAGGACAGGAGAAAGATACCCTTTTTGGACCTTCTCCGCTCTGATGAATTTCCTAAGGTGCTGAGAGTGGTAGGCCTCCCTTCTTTCCTGAAATCGCTAATGAGGGGTCCCCCTAAAAGGAGGTAGGGTATGACTCTTTCTTTTCCCACTCCGATGAGGCGTCCGGGGAGTGATCGCGATCCTTTCTCACTTCCTCCACAAAAGAAAACGCGAGTAGGAAGTACGCCTTTTACAGAAGCTCGGCCAGGAGAGAATGCTAGGCAAAAGGATAAGCTTTCCTTGAACAGCGGAGAAATCGGCCTTGGTAGCAGAGAAAATCCATCTAAAACCAATTCTCACCCGTAAAGATGACGCTGGGATTTTCCACGAGAAACGCCCCCCCTCTTTTTTAGGGCTCGTTCGCAGGGGGGCGAGCAGCTTTTTTCTTTTTCTTTAGTCCGGGAGTTGAGTATCTACTCTTCTTGCAGACGTCCGTCGAGAGAGGATATGGAAAAAGCAGGCGGTCCCCCTCTTGGTAGGTTCATCTGGCCCTTCGTAACCGGAAAAGAGGGGACGGTCACGCTTTCCCCGCACGTCGGTGAGGTATGAGAGATTGTCTTCTCTTTCTTCTTTTGGTTCCTCTATTAATACGAGAAATGAGGAGAAATCCCCTCTTTTCTTAGGTGAGGATAGTTGAAACACCGTCTTCTTGTTTTTTTTTCTGGATAACCAGCCCCCCCTGATCTTCCTGGTGAGGGGACGAACACTCTCTTCGCACGACGGGCGAGGGAGCAGACAAACAGCTTTCCCTTTTTTCTTCTTATTCCGATAGCGGGGGACAGCTTCCGAGGGCAGGAAGAGAGATGTCGCGCACCGACACCCTTTTCCTTTCCCTCAGACCTTCGCCGAGAGAGAGACACGAGAAGGGAGCGTATACCTTTTCCTCCGCCGATCTCATATATTTTAATAATATCAAGTTGTTGTTGTTGATCTCTTTCCTTTTACGGGCCCCAGTTCTCCTTTTTTCTCTCGGGGAACAGATGTGATCCCCTGCCTTCCCCTTGTTGCGGGAGCGAAAGAGATAATGACTGCATCGGCGACTCTTTCTGTTCCCCCCCCTATCGCCCTCTTCTCCTCTTTTGGAGACTAACAGAGCCATTCTTCCCTCTGAGGCACCTCTGAGGGGAGGAAAAAGAACAGCCGATATCGCGCGGTTCCCCCTCCCTCCTAGTTCTCCCCCAAGAAGAACGACTCTTCTTTCGAGGAGGGACGATCTTTTCCCACCACTCCTTGCGCAGCAGACCCTCCGCTTTTTTGGAGCGTTCCGGAGTGCCGTAAACGAGGGCCGTTCTTCTTTTTTTTTTTTTCACAACGCACTTTCAGGTCTCCCGTGAGGGGGACATAGACGCCTTTCTCCCCTTTTCATCCTCGTCCGAGAAGACGGAGATGGATATTCTTTTCTTTAGTCCTCTCCTCCTGCGGAGGTTGAATCCGCACCCCTACTTCAGGGGGGCGGTGCTAGAGTTTCCGCTAACCCGTGACGAGGTGGTGATTACACCCCCCCCCTTTTTATTTGAGACACTTTATGCCGTGCGAGTGAGACGCGTCTTTTTGCTCTCAGCGAGAATGGACGCTTGCTCGATCGGACGGCGGGAAGAATACGACCTTTTTTAGGTCGTCTCTACCCTCTCGGCTCGCTACGATGAGACGGAGAGCCTTCTTCCCGCCGTTGCGGGAGGAGAGAGAGTGATAAAACGCAGGATCCTTCCTTTTTTATAGCTCCCTCTCAAGAAAAATCGGACATTCTTTCTCTCCGATGAAAGACAGGATACACTCCTCCCTCTCCCTCAGTCCCCTTTTTTGCTCGTCGGGCCGGATAGAGGTAATAGAGAGCTGGGTCCCCCCTCCCACCTTCAAGCCCGCAGGGCAGATCACAGCCGGCTCACCCCTTTTTTTTAGGCTTTTTAGCTCTTCTCCTTTTTAGGACGACGGCATCGACGGCGGCAGATTCCGATTTGTCTCGCCACGCGAAAGAGAGCCGTTTCGGCTCCGAGAAGAGTGAACAAGATCGATTTTGAGAGACGCGTTCCTTACAGATGGACGAAAGACCAAGGGCTCTCTTTCCCCCGCGCTTGCTAGAGAGGTTTTGAGATTCTTGCCGCCTCACTCGAAGACGTCGTCAATCCTTTTTTTATCGGGACGCAGAAGAAAGAGAACCCTGACGCGTCCCTTTTTTGCGGCCTACCCTCATCTTTTTTTCCAGTAAGAGCGGACTTTCCAGACCGGATCGATTAAGAGAGGACTCTCCTTCTTTTTCCCTCTTGAGGCTTTGCTGCATCGGAGAAGCTATGGCATTTCGGTGCTGCGAGTGTAGTGCAGGCCGTCTCTCTTCCCCTATTGTTTCTCTTCGCTCCTCGCAAAAGGAGTCCGCGGTCGAAGTCGATATCCGCGCCGGATAAGAGGAGCTCCTTTTCCCCCTGCAGCCATGAGACGAGCCCCAGACCATTCTTCTTTTCGTACGAGCTCTGCCTCGTCAGGATAGACTGATTATCCAGGCCTCCCACACTCGCACAACGCGAGCCTCGCGCGTCCTCCCCCCTCCAGGAAAGTTTAGGGGGATCTTCTTTCTCACCTTTGAGTCCGCTCGGATGTCCACGAGCACTTCCGTCGATTCGCATAGTGAGGATTGAAAACCTCTTTCTTTTTTTCCCGACCGTAATCGCGGCGATTTCTTTTTTCCGCGACGAGGATGCCGCCTTCCCCTCTTTTTCAGAGTGACTTTTTCACGACCTTCACGGAAGGGGTCTGCCTTCTTCGGAACCGGCACAGAGGGGGACCTCCCGGCCTGGTGTCTGCGGCGGCACTTCCAGTGCGGTGGCGCTGAGCCTGGTGCGGGACGCTGGCGGTCCTTCTTTTTTTGAGATTTCTCTGTGCCACAAGCCTCGGCATCGTCCTTTCCCCTATGGTCTTTAGGTGAAAGAGAGATTCTAGGCCTGTGGCTTTTTTCTCTTTATCCCAGAATCCCCAGCTTCTATTGCCGGCCCCTGCCGCTTTCCCTTCCAAGAGCGCGGTTTCCTCCCTTGAGTGCTCTTTTCGCGCCCGAAACCGTGGACGACCCCCTTACCCGCTCTGATAGAACACAGACTTTTCTTTTTCTTTATTTTCTAGGC
>Ga0179593_1559178_pt1 | contig 13092 bp, 10 predicted proteins | sample CZODoug2_1_08_16_FD_185931 | JGI IMG/M metagenome (GOLD analysis project Ga0179593, IMG submission 185931) | Vadose zone soil fungal communities from Angelo Coast Range Reserve, California, USA - CZODoug2_1_08_16fungal (PacBio error correction) | ecosystem: Environmental > Terrestrial > Soil >... | reverse complement strand
TTTTGAGAGTAGGTTCCTTGAGGGCAGAGGGATCTTCGGCTTTTATCACTGACGATAAATTTCTCTTTGTCCGTGCCATTATTGAAGGTTTGATTTTGAGAAGCTCCCAGCCTTTTTTTACCTCTCGGGGAACAGCGCTTATGAATCCTTTCGGCGCCGCCAGCAAGTACCCGAATGCTTGCCCTTTCTTGCCTCCCCCCTTCTGCCCCTTGCACGCAGACCTGGAAGCCTCTTCGAGTCCGGTTTGTCGAGCACTTGGCAGGAGAGATTTTTATATCTTGTTCCTTCTTACCTCTCTTTCCTTAGCGAGCCACCAAGATATAGAATTCCCGCCCTCCCGCCACCTTATTTCCGATACTCAGCCCACCTTCGCCTTTGACGGTTTTTAGAGGCTTCTATTTCTTGAAGGCACTCGTTGATGCGACCTCTCCGTCCTTGCTTCTCATGCTGCGGCGCGTTGACCTGTCCGTTCGCCTGCAAACCCTACGAGTTCCGACGCCCCTGTGCCGATGCCATGCACTGCCCTAGACTTTTGTCTCTGTGGCCACGTTTTTATGATTTCGCACTGTTTACCAACCGACTGCGCCCTTTCAGGTCGGCCTCCCTAGCTTTTTCTCGAGAGCCCATTTTTGATTTTTTTTTTTTTTTTTTTTTATGGAAGCTATTCTTTTCTTTTTTTTTCTTAGCGTCCAGCCTCGCAGTTTAGGACCGTATGCGTCCCTTTTTTTGAACGTGACTCTCTCCAGGTCCCTTTTCCTCCTGACCATCTGGGGACGCCTCTTCGTATACAAGTCATTTTTTCGTCCGGTATTTACTCTGTACATTTTGGGGGTTGCCGATTACACGGCGCTCTTCAGCACCACTTCAGCCGTCCTTTTCCCAACTCGTGGGTTCTGTCCCCCCCCCCCGTTTCGCGGACACGTAAAGAAAAATTTCACCTTTTTTTTCGTTTCCCCTAGCGTCGGCCCCTTTAGCCCGTACCTCGCCAATCCTTTGTGCGCCGTAGAGCACGAATAGCAATAAATCCTCTCCCCCCTCCCCTAAGAGTCGTCCCCCACCTCCTCGTAGCTATGACCCAGTTTTCCGAGCTCGGTTCCTAAATTTATTTAGCCGCGCCCTCGATCTTCGCCCACAGCACAGAGATATCGCAGAGACCGTTGTAATTCCGCAATTTTACATGACCCTCTTCTAGAACTGAAATCTATTATCGCTAAGGCACTCCTGACAAAAACTGATGATAGCTGCTTAGTCTTTCATTCGTGCCCCATGATTTTTATTACGCAGGATGCGCTATTTTAACGGTTAGAACCGCGCGTGAAAAGTGGTTCTTTCTCTATTTTTTAAGATCCTTGAAGAGCTCGCCAGTACCAGAAACAGTAATGCCATATGGCCCTAAATCTTTTTGCAATGGGGTCCGGTAATTATTTTACGCGAAAAAGAACATGGTCCAACCGTCGAACACGACGACGAGCCCTTTTCAGCGCGCCCGGATTTCCTGAGATTTTAGAGAATTTTGCCTTTTTTACGCATCATAAGGCTGTTGTGTCCCCTAAGCCCTCTTTCTTAGATCATTTTTTTTTGTTGGGTTGCTGGTTTTGTTTTGGCGAAATATCTTTTTCGATTTATCCACATCCGCAGCGGTTTGTACTCCCGTAGGGAGCTGACCTTTCCTCTATTGAGATTGTTATTTAGAAGTCCTGATATGTAGGACGGAGATCGCAGATATCGCTGCTTTTCGTTAAGACGTCAGCCCTCCTCACTAGGTCGGATCTCCCGGCCACAAAAGATAGATCCATTTGTGAGGACGGGCGACAGTCCGATATTGCCAGACGTTTTACTTCATTGTTTTTCGCCGTAGCGCCCCCCCCCCCCTATCTTTGCCCCCCTCCTCCTGCTGCACTTGTGCCCTGGATTAAGGGTTTGCCCCGCCCCTTACCCAGAGGGAATTACCTCCGTGAGAATGTTCCGTTTCACGCGCACTGCTCCCACGTCTTCCTCCCTGTAGAGTTCTTGCACTCCTTTCCAGTTTTCTCCGTGCAGATTTTCCAAAGCTCCGGGTCGTCCCCTCAGACCTCGACAACACCCTCTTTCCCAGAGTCGCATTCTGCGAAACTTGGCTTCGCCTTTCCCAAACGCCAGTCCCCCCTCAGACCGATAACCTGCCCTCCCTCACTCAATTTGGCGTAACCCGGCCAGGTGAAGCGACGAGATCATCTCCTCGGCTTATTCATTGCACCTTTTTCATCAGATCTTTATCAGTAGGACCCCCTTCCCTCCATATATATCTCATCCTCCTTTCGTTCTCAGAGATTTCGGTCAGCTCTCGATCGATACTTGGTTTAGCTTTCTTGGGAATAGATTAACTCGTCTTTCCCCCATTGGAGCCTTTGGCTTTGTCGTCCTTCCCTGGGGATCTTCTTCCTGGGAGTAACATTTGTCCCCCCCCCCTTTTGAAGGATTGCGCAACTCTTCGAGGTTTTTTGCCCGCATCTTGTCGAATTCGATTTCCCCTGACCTCCGTCCTCAAGGGATTTTTCAACTTGTGTCGATGTCCCACAACCTTTTCCTCGTATCGACAGTTGGACGTCCAAGGCGCTTCCCCCCCCTCCGCGCCCCCCTTATATGCGGCCAATGGCTACTATGTACGACTTTCTGCCGCGTCCACCTTCACGAACTCTCCATGACCAGGGACTCCGCACCTTGGCCCCTTTTGCCCGGTTTTTCCCAAAATTACTCGGCAGCGGGCTTATGATTCCCATATCTCAGTACAACCTTTCCATCCAATTAAATGTCCATTTTTTTTGAGCTTTCCTACTAGGAGATCCGAAGGCCTTGATCCGGGAAATTGCTTAAGATCTCCGGAAGACTGTTCACCAGGAGAAAAACGTCCTCATCGGATCCCCCTCCCTTCCATGGTCCCCTAGACCGCCCTTCCGATCTTTTTCGCGCCCTCCAATATCTCCCCTAAGATGCTCTGACCACTTTTCAGCCCCCGTCAGCCCTTTTGACCAACCATCCCCCCCCTCAATACTAACTTTCCTCGATCCGTCCCGCCTCCCCTGCTGCACGGACCGGCGCGTTCCGGTGTTATTACTCTACATGACCGACGATACAGCTTCCTTCAGATCCTCTTTCCGATTTTGCGGCCCGTTATATCAAACTCAGGACTCCCTGTTCCCCTTTTTTACCCACCAAGACTCTTTCCTCCCCCCCCGTAAACTCCGCTAACATGAAGCCAGCCTATATAAATTGAGAAATATTTTCCTATTGATTGCCTTTGACCCAAGCCACCCAGATTCCCTATGTTTGAAGGACCTAGTACTTCTTTCGATAAGAGCCCCTCTACAAAGATGGTTCCCCGCCTTTCGTCACGACGAGCTATTCGGAGTCGCTGTAGTTCCTCTTTCCCCCGAGACTCGAAAAACTCATAAGTATGTTCTTTTTCATCTAGATTGGACCTCTTTTATTTCTGGCAGGACTTTTTTTTTTCACCCCGAGATCCCCCTTAAAGGACTTTATATAACGCTGTCTTAAGAGCTAGACGCCAACTCGGACAACCCCCCCCTTGGTATGGAGAACTCCGAGTCATTTCGGCGGGGGTCATTTTTTGTCATCTTTCCCATTTCTTCCTTACCCCCCGCTGCTAGAAAATTTTCCCGGCTTCCTTGACAAAGACAGGGCGGGCTCCCCCGCGGAGAACGACCCTGCCTTCAGGGTCACATTGGGGAGGCACCAGTCGGATGAATTGCGCCGTCCCCGTCCAGAAGGGACATTTCCCCCTAACTACGAAAGATCTCTCCACCGTACGGAGAAGCCCGACGACGCTACAGTCACGTTTCGGAGTATGCTTATGACCCCAATCGATCGGTCTCGGCCATTTCTTTGCGAGAGAGGCACTACCCCCACCCGAAACCCTCACTCCTCCACGATTTAGGTCCCCCATTGTTGCTCGGCGTTTCACATTCGCTCGCACGTACGATGTGCCTTCGGCCAACTCCCTTTCACGCGCTAGCGCTCAACTCTCCCGGCGCGCCCCCCGCCTTTTTCCTTCAGAGAGAGGGAAGACTTCACCTTTTCGTGTTCGGTTCTCCGTTCCCCCCCCCTTCCCTGGAACCTTTTCAGGCCATGACCCCAGCCCCTCCCCGCAAAGGGCGCCAAACCCCTACTCCCGAAGAGGCCCTCTACCCCCCCTTCCCTTCGTTAAAAAGGTCTCCTGCCCCGTGCCATCGAAGGGTGCCCCTACGGGGCCAAGCTCTCCAGGGCGTTCTCAGACTTTTTATTCTGAGGACAGCTGCCCGTCCCCCCCCTCCACCCGAATCCTCCCCCTCTCCGCCAGGCAAGTTCCGGCAAGTCCTTTAGCCGTAAAAGAACCCAGCGAACTTTCTCTTTTCCCCCTACCTTAACTTCCGCGGGCCAAACTGAGCGAACTTCCCGTTCTTCTTATCTTTTCCTTATTTACGTTGAGACGCGAATCTTCGCGCATCCGACTTTTTTGACCGGTATATTTGTCTGGTCGGAAGAGGAGCTTCCGTTCTTTTCGTGATTTGATTACAATTGAAGTCCTGCAACCCTCCGTAAGTTCCTTGATTGCGAGACTCTCCATCTTTCCTTTGGGATGTATTTCCTCGCCATCTCCCCCTCCCGAAGCCTTGGGAGATGCCTTATCCCTTAACTCGAACTCCCCCCTTTCGAAATGATGCATCTTATCGTGTCAGGGTCTTCTCTTGCTTCGTATTTGTAATGGCTGACCTTGTCCCCTTTTTAGCGAGGTCTCCCACCCTACGAACCTCTCGATCTTTTCGCGACCCACAATTTTGAGGGTTTCCTTTTTGTGTTTTTTTAATTAAAGATAGAACTTTTGGTGAGACGGATTCGTCCCCGACCCCAGTCATTATCGGCTATTTCGAGTGAACGGACTGCATCAGAAGGGAAAGCGATTCACGATGCCGGGTTTCTCCTCCAATGTTACTATGCGGAAAATGAACCTTTGGAGATTTCAGGTTTTCTCCATTCCCTTATATCGATGCGACCGGTTTTCTCTTAAGAGTTTAGTCTTTATCCGTTTTCTTCTGGAGACCATAGCGGGAGGTAGTTGCACGTAGGTGACAAAGCTGGTCCCCCCCGTTTAACCGGAGAGGTTCGGTGAAGGGCACAGCTCTTTTTTGCGGCTTTCGTCCCCCCGTGTCTTAAGCCACTAGAGGGAGGGTTTTTTTTTTTCTGAAGCGGCATTCCGGGTCTTTCTCGCCGAGAAAGGAGAACACTTAAAGTTCCCCCCCTATACTGCCTAAGAGCCACGCACCAAGGAGGAACCCGGAGTAGCCCCCTCCCAAGTTTTCGGCAAAGAAATGGCCCCCACCGTCGTCTCCCTTTTCGATCTATTTTTGATAGTCTTCCTTGTCCCCAGCCTTACTCTCTGCCAAGGGAAATCTCCCTCTTTCAATACAGGGAGTACCCCCAGTACCCCCTTTTCGAGCTGTTTCCTCCCTTCCTTTCACTTTATTCGACCGAGCGCACACTCCCTACACAGAACCTACCCCTCTGTTTCGAGGTAAGGCCCCTAGTGAGTTATCGCCCTAGTAGGGTCACCCCACACATCTGATTATTCCCTGTCTGAATTTCCCTCCCCTAGGGCAAATATTCCTTGAAGAGGATGTATCCGCCCCCGTGGTTTCCCTTTACATTTTGATGGTTCCGGAGACCCGATGAGAGTTTCCCTAAAGTACTCCACCCCCAATTCCCATCCCGTAACGCCTCTTTTGTTTCAGGTTCTTTCCTTTCCGTTAAAAAGTCGACAATCACCCCGATCCTCGTCACGGCATGTGTTTGTCTGGCTCTAGGTATCTTCCCCTTGTCGAGGCTTGTTCGAGCAAACGCGGCTTTTTTTGTGGCGTCCAGCGTCAGCTATTTCCTTCTCGTTCGGATTCGCGAATCCCGGGAGGCAGACCTGTGGGACCTCTTTCTTTATTTTCCTTTTTTCGCCCTTTTATCGCCGCGGCTCGCTTGTATATGCTTACGAATTCCTCACCCCCGACTCCGCGGCTCTCCCGCGGCGGCAATCCACCCTTTCGGTGAGAATTTTTTGTTATGATTCCTTCAAGGTTTGTGTCTCTTCTTTGGAGTTTGCAAGCCTATGGAGTACACCCTTTGCGCTTTTATAGTTCCCCCCGAACTATTTGCTCCTGCTTCTGATGCTCTCGTGACGTCGGAACTGGCTTCCTCCTTCCAAAGTACGTTTCACGGCAAACCCAAACGCACCCTGACCCTTTTATAAGCGGCGGACACGCCCTTTCTCTTTCGTCCCCTCTTTGAACGGTCTTCATCAGATTATCCTAGTTCCTGAAGTTCGCCCGCCTTCTGTTTGCCTCTAATCTTCGAACTAAGTCTTTCCCTTTGTAGAAACTAATGGACCCGCTTCCTCCTCAGATCAAACGAAGGGCGTGATGTTACGCGACCTTGCCTGAGCTTCACCCTTCCCTGCAAACGCCCGGCCTCCCTTTGAATGTCTTGTACGTCTTCCCTTTCCGTCAGGCGCGCCACTTGAACATTACGAGAGCTTTTCTTCTCCTAGTCTAACCTCTCTCTAACCCTTTTTTTTTTTTTGTTGTTTCAGAGATGATTTCCCTAATCTCTCATAGCGAAATTTTTCCCCCTCTGGTGCGAGAAGAGCTCGATCTCTTTTTTTAGTCGAGGCTTGTCATTTCCTGAGGGGATGCCTCGGCCGGGTTTAAGGTCGCGCTGCGTTAGCGTAAGCAATCGTTTTCCGAGTTTTCGCCCCCTTTTAATATGTCCTTGCCCTTTGGTGTTCCCACTCGGTTTTTCCACGCTCACGTTCCCCGTAGGATCGCTTTTTCAGAACACTTTCATCTCGAGCCCCCGAAAGGTGTCTTCCCCCTCCGACCCACCGCAGCGCGTTTGGTTAATGTCTGTCTCAAAACAGGGAAGTGCGTCCTTCCTTCCTTCCCAACCCTGCCGAATGACGCGAACTCGTCTTCCCTCCGTCGCCACAATGGCAGTGCCCTTCTATGCGTCATAGAATAGCCGGCGACCGGCCTTCATACATGCGCACAGGCCGCTTGAGGAGATCGTCAGCCTTCGGTGATCCGGGTACTTTCTGCCAGCTATTCCCCATCCCGAGATCGCGTTCCCCTAGCGCCCGCGCATAGATTTCCATGGCTTTATCCGTCTGCCATGGCGCGCAGATGTCCTGAGACATAATCCAAAACGTCTTTTCCCGCGCCTCCCCCGTTTTCTTTTTTCTTTTACGTCGCTGCCCTCTCTTTTCGACCACTCGACATCCCGCTATTTCCCGCAAGTCTGCCCCCTTCAGGATTTTCGGTTTCGTCTGTTTTATGTCTGCAACCCCCCAAAGACTTTTCCTGCAATGAGTCCAGTTTGGCTCTACTTGCTCATTGGGGTCCTCTCGTCCACGGTGCCTTCCCTCTATCACCCCAGCATTCACGCATCCCCTTCCCTAAGCGAACTCGTCATAAAGGCGAATTTTTTTCAGGCATCTAAGACGCCTCCGACATCCCGTGTGTGCAGGACCGTTCGTCTCGAAAGGCACCCAGGACTCCCCCTGCCCCGCACTCACCGCGGTTTCCCCTCTTTTCTGATCTACGTCGAAACTTTCCCCTCTCCCACAAGGCTCTCGTTTTTCCTTTTTGACCTATTCAAGAGTTTGCGCTGTTGCTCCTCTTCTCACACGATCAGACCGGCACATAATGACGACTCATTTTTTTCCGCAGAGACGTCCTTTTTTTTTTCCTTGACCCACTCTCTCCGGGTGGGCGCCGACACCCCAATGCGGCAGATGGTTTTATGCAGGTCAGTTTTTTAGCCATCGTTTTCCTCCCCCCTGTCAGACGCTTCACCCTCGGGAGTGATACCTAATTCCCTCCAGGAATCGATTTGTGATATGAACTGACCTCGCGAGGGCTTCGTCAATTGGTCCATACCCGGTCACCCCCCTCCCCCCCCACTCGTCCAAGAGAAGAACGGTACTCCCCGCTTCCGTACCGCGCTCCAGAGGATGAGTGCCCTACCTGCGATGTTTTTTTGTATTCCGGCGCTTTCTATCTCCCGAGCCTGACTCCCGCGCCATCGTCTGCTTTCTTTTATGAATGCTGACAAACCTTATCGTCTTCCATTCTTTTTTGACGTCGGGCTCACGTCACTTCTATTCGCTACCAGAGACGTCTTTACGCAATGTGTTCCGTTCTTTCGCTCCGAGGGCGTCGGTCTCTCTCCGGGTACGCTACGGAACTGTCACCTTAAGTTCTACAACCCCCAAAGGGAGCTTTTTTTTTCACCTCCCCTCCCTCTATCTCCTGATGGCTTGTTCGGCGGCCCTTTTTAATGGCAAGGGCACGCAGACGCTGCCGCCCTGTCCTTTGGAGCAGGCTCATAGGACGACATTGATTTCCCCCCAGCGCAAAGAGAAGAGCGACGCCCCCTTTTTTGTCCCAGTAGATATTTTTCTTAAAAGGAGAGGTTGAATCCCCTTTTTCTCCCCAAAAATCCGAACTATACCGCTCCGCCCCCCTCCACCTACAACGAGCTGTCACCCAAATACTCTCCCGGCGCCTATTCCTTTTCTTCCTCCGTTGTTGTTGTGATTTCGCCTTTTGAAGCACGGAATTTTTTCCTTTCGTATTCTTCGTGGTTGAAGTGAGCGTTCGGTCTGTTTTGCCTCCCTTTTCTTAAGTCTAGATTTCCTTTTTGGAACAAGGATGTTCCTTTTTTTTAGAGTTGGTGGAGAGTTTTATTTACGGTTTTTGTTCAGGCCGGAGCGCTTTTGATAGACAAAGCGGGACGCCTTGCAGCTGAGTCCGCGAGTATTGAAAATGCTTCCTCCTTTTGCGCAGCGAGAATTGATATCGAGGGTATATCGGTGGAAGGGTCGGCACCCTCCTTCTTAGTCTGTTTTTTTACTTTGTCGACATCTTTTTCCATCCCCCTTCCGAGATTTTTCCGATTCATACGACTCAATGGGGTGTCGGGACCGATATCGCGAAACACTGTCTGCGAAGGGGAGCATTTTGGTAGGATAGGAGCGCTTTGACGGCACGATTTTCCACTCCGCCCCATGCCTCGGTTTTTCCTTTTTTGGTGAGGCCGCTCCTTTCTAGGGGCACCAAGCGGGTTCTAGATGACGGGTTTTATATGTAATGCACCCCTCCACGGTGGGACGATCCTCTACTTTTTCTCGAAATTACACCCCGCCGAGACGAAGCTTCTTTAAGGTAGACCCTCCTTCCTTCTTGATCGGAGTCGGTTTTCTTGGTGTTTGTTCTCCTTTTTTTTAGGTTTGGTCTCTGACCGCCCTTTCGGTTGCCCTCTTGAACGGTGTTGTAGCCACTTCACTTCTTGACGGTTCCCGGTGGATTAGCGATTTTGCCGAGAACCATGTTCTGCCCGCGGTATCTGCCGGGCCCCGCCTTTCCTCTTGGTTGGTGAGTTAGTATGTGATTTTCCCTTCCTAGGCTTCTTTCGTTTCTCGCAGACGCATTAAAAGGCCAGCCACGAGTTAAGAGACCCCCTTCGCATATGGCCGCGGGTCGGTCCTTTTCTTCTTCGGGCATTAATGGCGAGCTCGTCTCTCTTTGATTTCCCCTCTTTGATCCCCAATTCTTTTCTTCTTCGGTTCGATGAAAGAATGCTCCCCCCAAATCTTTATCCCGTTTCAGCAACTTTCCCCCCGCGCGCGTCCACGATAGCTTTTTCGAGATCCCCCCTGCTGCCCTTCGATTTGTTTCGAGATCTAGTCCCGCCCCGCGGTTCCCTTTCTTCGCGGGTATACGATATAATTAAACCCGCGCTCCTTGGCGTCCCCTTCGAGGTCTGCACCACATTGTATGATTTCGTAGTCTAAGGTAGTCCTGATTACCAGTCTAAAAGGTTTTACTGTGGCATTATTACTTTGAGAGAGTTTCCTGATTTGAATGTGGTTCTTTTTGCCGATGTGACGCGCTTCTCCCGGCCTTCCTCCTTCCCGCCGGTAGTAGCGGTTCTTTTCCTAGAAGAACCTGAACACACCGACCTAGGTCGTCACGTCAGCCTTGTTGGTCTTTACGGCGTCTTTGTTCTGTACTTGTATGCAACGCGGCTCTCTTTGCGACGTGCGATAAAGATACCTCCCCTTCCAGAGGGGCTGATTGTCGAGAGCTTTCCGCGAAAGGGCTTGCGGCGATGCGTGTCTTTTGCGGGTTTGATCGCCCTCTGTTTTCTTTTTGTTGTTTTTCGCCCCGACCTTCCTTTTAGACGCCGCGGCTTGTTTCTAGCGCAGCAGTCCTTTCGATCAGCGCAGCCGCCGCGTTTTTCCTCCGCCCTAGTTTTTTTCACATGTCGGTGCATTCATTGAGTCCCCGTGTCTTTCCCTCCGTCCCCCTCTTTTATCCCCTCTGACAATCATAAAAGCCAAGCCTCTGCATTTTTCGCCCGCGCCCCAAGCCCCCCTTGCGCGCTGCTTTCCTCCTGTCGAGGTAACGTTCCTTGGGTTTTGAAAAGGTGCAGACCAAATCCTTTTGCCAGCCGGATGACTTTTCCCCCCCAATAGAGGCCGACATTCCGCGGCGGCACGCCCTCTTTGCTTCTCGCGATCCGCGTTTTTTATGACATAGCCTCCCCCGCCTTTTGTAGCGGGAGCCCGCCCCGTTCCCCACTTAGCCCCCCCCTGCATGTCTCCGGGTGCGACAAAGCCCCTCTCCTCCCCTTCTTATGCGCTCGTTCCCCAAAGTCCCGCGCGAAATCCCTTCGAGCGGCTCCCCCCAATTTTCCCTCCACATCCCCGGCTCCGGGTCAAGCCGACGATCCGCTCCCGGATCTCCGATACCCTTAAATACCCCGGATTCGCGCGTATATGACGGAAATCTATCTCCTCCTCTTGTGGAGAGATCCTTCCCTGAGCCAAGATCGGACCGATTTCCTATTTTCGGCCTTTCGTCTTCTTATCTTTCTGTGCTAACCTTGTCTGGTTTTTTTCCAATTGCCGGGGCGCCTGCTTTGCGATTTATCCCTCCGGTCCTCTGCGTTGTATTCTTCTATTCGCAGCCGATTCGTCCCCTTTTAGCCAAAGCCGATAATCGAAGTCTTCCGACCGAAGCTGAGACTTCTTCCCCCCTCACATGTAGCCCCCTCCTTTCAAGAACTCCGACCCGCTTCGATATGACAGTGTAAGCACTCCTTTTTTGACTCCCGTTTTTGCCCCCATTCGACCTGATCTGTTTTCATGTGCCTGGTCGCAACACTGTACTTGCGGCCACCCCTCCCCCCCCTTTTCCCTTCCCCAATATATTCAGAATTGTCCTACTCGGTGGTTTGTCGTGGCCGCAAAAATGCATTTCCTAAGGTCCGAGTCTTTTATTTTCACTCTGTAGAAGCCGACACCGGCCTTCATTCACTCCCTGCTCCACATCGTTTCTTGCACGCCGAGTATTTTCCTTAGCTTTATCGGGAACTCCTTCTGTTCCGCACTGCGCCGCGAGCGTTTTTCTCCCTGATTTCACAAAAACAGATCCGATTCTTCCGAGGACGATCACTTATACTGGCCCGAAAGCCCGGCCGCTTTTTCTCTCCAATATTGACAAAGCTCGGCGCCTCGTTCCTCTGGAAGCGCACATTCGTCCAGCCAGATGACGTTTCGGTTGCTTCGGACCAAGTCCGAACCATCCAGACTCATCCCGACTTCCCCTTCTGCCCCGGCCACCCGTCGCCCCTTCGGGTTGACCCTGTTCATCCTGACCAAGACCTTCCTCCCCTCGACGGCGGAAACTATTCTGAGGGACGTTACATTTCCTGGCTCTCCCGGTACAAGAGGAAGTCAACGAGACAGCCACTCTAGGCTTCCTACTCGAACCAGCCCTACTTGGAGATCTGGGATCGTTTACCGGACCCTGAGCAACCCTCCCGGCCCGATCAATACAGTCAGTACCGCGACCTATTTTGTCGCTCCCCATTTCAGCGCCGCTTTCTCCCAGGAAGACCGGGTTCGCTCAGTCACCCGCTTCTACGAGCTTCTTCAGCGCATTAGCCTTCAACACCGCAGATCTAGCCCCACCTTTTCCCCCGGGTTGTCGGAGGAGCGATGAAGCGTTGGCGCGCGATTTCTGGCTGATTTCTTGCCCCCATCGGACAGCCGAAAGGCATTGGAAGATCACATCTTATTGCTATATTCGGACGAGCCCGGCCTTCTTTCCCTAGCATTAGTTTAAGAAATCTTTTCTTTTCCCTCTTGCGTGCGAGGAAGGCTTGCTGAAGCTCGGCGAGTTTCTCTTCTGACTCCGAAATACCCGGGGTCACCCCCTACTGGCGTTCCTTCCTACAGAGGACGATTTAACCCGTCGAGCCGATTGTGATCGTCAATGTCCCCAACCCCCCTTCTCCCTTCTTCTCGGTCCACCGTCCCAAATTCCCTCCATGTCCCCAGCTCGGCAGCGACAGGGAAACGCCCCTCCCTCCTGCTTCTCCGCGCTCGTAGAAGAAGGAGGCTTTGACCTGCAATTCTGTCTGTTGGAAGTGGATCGCGAGATATCTCCTTCCCCAAAAGATCCCGGCGATTGCACCGACGGAGTTCAGCTTCGTTCCCTTCCTCCCATTTTTAAGGTTTCGGCCCACATCTCCATATCGAAGCTTGACGCACTTTGTCCGTCCACTGGAAGTAAACGTAGCTTTCTTTCCAAAAAGAACCGGCGCAGCCCATTGTTGTTTATCATATCTGGAATTCATAACGCGTTTGCTTCTTCTTTCTCTTCTGCCGATCTCCCCTCATTACCCCGATAATCCCCCCTCCCCCCAGGGTCCGCCCGACCCCCTGACACCTCCCCGACAGATGCTCTCCCCCTCTTCTCTCCTGCTTCAAATTCTCCTTGCAATTGCAATGTGGTCCCTCGTCTTCCCCGCAGACGCAAGGCGTGCGGAGAATGGCTGAGGCCAGTCCCTCCCGATAAGAGACCAACTCCTACCAACAAACAATCTCGCGCACGCCCGGCCCTTCGAGAAGGGCCCGCCCCTGTCCAGCTTAAGCGGCCAAAGGACCCCAGCCTAACTTTATCTCCCCGCCACTAAATACTTGCCCCAATTTCGTCCCGGCGGGAA
>Ga0179593_1534380_pt1 | contig 13092 bp, 17 predicted proteins | sample CZODoug2_1_08_16_FD_185931 | JGI IMG/M metagenome (GOLD analysis project Ga0179593, IMG submission 185931) | Vadose zone soil fungal communities from Angelo Coast Range Reserve, California, USA - CZODoug2_1_08_16fungal (PacBio error correction) | ecosystem: Environmental > Terrestrial > Soil >... | reverse complement strand
CATTTTCCACCCTATATCTGCGACGTGTTATTGGAATGTTAGGGTGCCTAAAGAAGGCCCAAGCGCGTCACGTTTACTTTGGACGATTACTCTGCAGCCCGCCACGAGCAAAACTTGCTCCTTCCCTCTCATTGATAAGTGCATCGGCGCCTGTTTTTACTTAAACCGTGCGGAGCCAGAAATCCCCCCCCGGGGCTCCATGTGCCCGAACAATTTCCTTCCCCCCCCCTCGAATTTTTTCTTCTAGACGGTTTTTCCCGCACAGGGTGGGCACAGGATTTTCTTTAGGCGACTGTGTGGTCGGATCCTTTCACGTTGTAATTGAGTCAACGCTAGTCTCTCCTTGTTTTTTTTTTTCCCCCCCAAACTAACTTTTTTTCGCCCATGCCTGCTCTACCGCTGCAGCGCCCTGCTTGTATTCCCGCAAACGAACTACCTTGTTTTTTGTGACACTTCCATCGGTAGGGCCGGCAGAAACCAGGATCCCCCATCGGGGGTCGAAATTTTCCGCCACTAGCCCAAGACCTTCTTTTTCTCTTTTGGACTCCTTTTTCCCTCTTTAAAATCTGCGCACCTCTTTTACCCCTGGCCGTATGATCCCCCAGAATGCGTTTTGCCCGAAGTGGGACGAGTATGTTACACTTCCAAAGCCTTTTTTATTCATGTTGAACCAACCTCTGCTTTCCCAAAGGACACATTCGCAGCCCCCATGGAGTTCGCCCCCCCCCCCCCCCCCCATTTTAACCCAGGGATTTTCCTTTTCCCCTCCCCCAATTGTTTAGTTATTCTTCACCCTCGTTGTTTCTTCCTCCCGCACAGAGGCACTGTACGTACCATGTACAGCCACCTTTCCTGTTATTTTTTTCACATCATTTCTAACCTTTCTTTTTTTTTTTTTTCGTGCCCACCATCTTTGTTCGCCGCAGATATTAAATCGCGGACAAGCCATGTGACAGTGAGTAGATTCTCAAAAATTAAGATTTCCTCCTCCCCCCCCGCTTCCTTGCGTAGCCCACCCCCGTTTTTCTGGTTCTTCCCCCACCCTTTATTTGTCCCAGTATTTTGCAAACCCTCCCTTCTCCCCACGCTTTTCTCCTTCCCCCTCCTCCCTTCCGACTTCCCCTCTCGACGCAGAGATGTAATAACTTTAGAGACCGAAGTCCAACGAGCTCCTAACCTTAGAAATCCTGCCCCTGTCGTTATAACCGCTCGTGCTTTTTTCCCTCTGCAACCCGCAACCCCTTTTTTCTTTAATACCTTCACCAACAGTCCACATGTGGCCAACTTGGCCTCAGAACTTCCCCCCCCTCCCCCCCCCAATGTTCTTCACTCCGCTCCATTGCCCCTCCTACCACTACGATCGCCGCTCGCGGTGGATCCGAGCATACCTCCATACTGGGAGTATTAGTAAGAGTTCCCTTTTCAACGCAGGTACCCCACTTTTTTGTAGTTTCTTTTTTCCCCTTCCTGGACACAAGCATTTGCCCACCCAGCCCTTGTCCCGCATCCGGCGTACTTTTTTTTTCTTTCAGGTCATTCCCATTTTTTTTTTTAGAAGGAGTACGTGCGAACTCCCAGTGCCCCCGTCGAACCCCATAATGTAATACAATTAACGCTCTCCCCTTTTTTTAATTCAGAACCATGTCCCCAGTTGCACCCTGCATATAGGTTCTAATAGACTGGGTCCCGGTAGTGGCACTGGTTGCAATGGCTCCCTAAACCATATTCCTCCAATGTATTTAAACAGATCACTCTCCCCTGCACTCGAACTGTGTTTTGATGAACAGGCACCTTTTATTGTTTGCAGTCACTACACCAGCGCTAGTTGGCTGCAAGCGATTTTTGCAACGGTCAAGTGCCGTTATCTCTTCCCCCCCTCTTGAAAAATTGCGATGCAAAATTGTCCAGAAAGTCACGCTGGGTCTTGGAGAAGACGTTCCCCTATCGGGCTCCTTTTTTCATGCCTCAGAGCAGCTGACATCGAGCAATTTCGTGTAAGTGACACGACAGACGACGGATCAGCCAATTGCCCCATTCGTTAGGGTAAGTGCATTTCTGATTCTCACCAATCCCCATGGCACCAATTCCTAAAGCCCGCTCCCCCCTACTGCGCCCTTCCTACGAAGAATTCCCCTCTTCCTGTTTATCTTGCCCGGTCGCCGCACATTTCCTTCTGGACGTGGGCCGCGCAATCGAGTTTGTTGTCGTTTGAGCGAGCCTTTGCAGCCTAGTCCGGTCCGGTTTGTTAGGCTTTTTCCTTGTACTCTCCTTCTCTCGTATGATTATCTTTTCCGTTTTTATAGTCCCCAATCACACTTGTTAATGATGATGCCGTAGGGCTGTTTTTCCTCGCGGAAAAGAACCACCGCCGCGTACAGTGTCTCCCGCCACCGAATTTTCCCCTTCCAATTCATAAGTCTTCCCCCTTCGTAAATTGACACTAGAAGCCGACACCATGCATTGTCTAGTATGCCTTTTCCATGTATGGGTTGCCGCCCCTTAGCAAGACGAATGTTTTCCTACTTACCTCCATTTCGTTGTCCGTGCCCATTTGCCCACGTCTTTATCAATTTAATCTTTTTTTTTATCCTCAGACTTTTAGTTAAGCCGCTAATTTAAGTACAGTCGAGAGAAAATTTTTTTTCCCCCCTTTTTCCCTTTGGTGTCGCTATTATCTTCGCGGAAAGAAGGATGAGAATTCATCTCTCAAAGACTTTCCACCGCCAGTTTTTCCCGCCCCCCCGAGTCTGTCAAGTTCAACAATTTTCCCCCCCCTTCTTCCAGATTTTAGACTTCATATTCCCCCCTTCCCCCTCAGGCAAAGTTTAACCCCATATCTATTTCATCATATACAGTTCGTAACTGTTGTTGACTCTCATGTGACACAAGTATTCCTCCCCCCCATCGGAGCATGTGCAATGAGACAAACTTCAAGGGGAAGGCCCACCGGCCATCACGTTACGGGATGAGCCGCCCCGCCTTTCCCTCCTTACGACCACACGCCCTTTCGAATCAGTCCCCCTTCCCGATCCCCCCCTTCCGCGATTCCCTTCCCCGCAACACTGGGCTTTTTGGCTACCACACGGAGTGTTCTATTAGCCCTTATGGGCCCGCCCAATCTGTGTACCCCGTCATGAACACAGAGGGCCTCTCGCACCAATCGGGCCTCTTTTTCCCCTCTTGTATTTGCTGCCACAGTCCCCCTGTGCCCTCAGTTCCTCGCAGCCGGGAAGACCCTGGTTGCACAGTCTTCCTGTTCTGACGGCTGGTAGGAGGCGACCCATCTCTCTTTTTTTCTGAATACGCAGGGTCGCCGCCCGTCTCCCCCTTTTCGAGTGATTTTTTTTTTTTAGCAAACCACTGACCACACATGAACAAGTTTATCGCGAGCATAAGCATTTCACCCAATATCAGAATGACCTCGAGAAGGGCAATTTTTTGGAAAACTCCCAAAGTCTTCCTTTCTCATTCCCGCCCCCCCCCCGATTCAGTCTATCCCCGGCCCACCTTCCCGCCTTTTCTGCGAATAGTCGGTGTGTCCCCCTAGATTTGCACCGCTACGGGTTTTTTTTTCTTTTTGCCAATTGTGTTGTCCCGACGTAAATCGGTTTTTCGCCCTTTTTCGCTTTGTTTAGTAGCGCTGGATAGATTCGCATGACGAAAAATGCGTTTTCCTCAGTAGCTCGTTAATGCCTTCTCCCCTCCCTTTTGGGTCAGAGAATGAACTCCCTGCGTTTCGCCATTTTTTGAATGAATGACGAAGACATTCTAGAAGCACGGTGGGCTGTCCTTTTTTTCCTCCAGTTCCATGTTGTGTTGCTTGGTCACTCGACATGTGGGATCCCAAGCGGCTCCCACCTTCCCATGAAACTTCTTATGTTCACTCCTGACTCAGGTATACACCCCCCGCATCTCGGGTATTCACTCCAACCCTCTGTATTAGGCGACTTTCTTTTCAAGAACCATGCTCATGTCTGCATTTGTTTAAACGGTCCAGACTGGAGTTCGTCCCACAGGCGCTACCCCTTTTTACTTCAAATAACTTCCTCGATTGCCTGCCCTTTTCCGGACCACCTGCTTGACCGTGGCAATGGTCATGACGGTCATAGATCACGCGCCTCGGATGTCATTCGCACCACGGACCAGATCCTCCTGCTAATAGACACAACAAAGTGGATTTTTGTCAGATTTCAACTGTTCATCGCAGCCTAGCCCGGCCCTGAACCGTTCCTTTTCTTTTCCCCTTAGCTCTCCAGATTCTCCCCCCTTTCATCCCTTTGAGGGTGCATAAACACTTTTTCCATCCTCCCCACCTACGTCGCCACAGAAGTTGCAGACAAGTTTTCTCTGGCCCTGGCTGCCTGGTGTCATGGGCTGTCTTTGGCGTGAGTTCAGAGTATACCAACTGCCTCAACGCCATGTACTATTTGGATCGGATGGTATTCCCCCCCCCCTTTTTTCCCCCACCCCCTCCCTCCCGACCTTTCCTGACAAATACCTTCCATTAACTCCGGTTTGTTAACTCCGGAGCGTTAGCACTTTTCAGATTATAGTGAGTCTAACTACACGTGGTTCACACGGTCTCCACGCCTCATGCCGTCAATAGCCTGTGCCTGCCTTTCCCCCCACTCTACGCACCACGCTTATTAGAGATTTCTCTGCCTCCCCCCCCCCCCCCTTTAGAATTTCCTTTGTTCCCGCCGAAGCGAGGATCCCACTGACGCGTTTTTTTTTACAACTTAGACCGCCCGTACACCGTTCGTTCCCTTTTTCAACTCTGTTGATTGGGGCTCGCCCGCAACTTTTCTTCCTTAATGCGGTGAATGTTCAAAAGGTCACCCACTTCTTTGAACCGTTTTTGCCCTTTGGAAGTCCCTGAATTCGTGTCCCAATCCACGCCTTCCTCTCGTATGTCTCTCCGATGTCGTTCCCTCATCCGCGCAGCCACCCCCCCTTCTGATGGCTGTTCGCCCTGTACGACCCCCAGCGACTGTTCCCAGGGGCCATTCTCACCTTTTCCGACTCAACCAAACGGCCTCCCTGACGTCCACAACCCACCCCACATCAATCTTCGGACAGTTTGATCCTCGCCCCCTGACTGACCTTTCTCCCATACATAGCGGGCCTCCAGCCGTAAAAGCGAACAGCATCTTTACCCCCGGTCCGTTTGCTTAGCAACTCCTATTCGGGTTGATGGGGAATAATTGAATGAAACGCAAAAAGCGCCCTTGAGGTTAGGGCGAAAGTCCCTTGTTTTTTTTTCCTCCAGGTTTCTCCATAGCCTCCCCCCCCCCCCCCCCCCGCCTGTTACACCCTTTTCGAAGGTTAGTTTTCGAATTTTGAAACGAGCCAGCCTCTGCATCCCCCCCCAGCGTAGATAGTTGCGAGCTCTCCTACTTTCTTTCTCTACCGACTTCCCCCCTGGCCTTTCTTGAGACAACCCCCCCACTCCTTTTCAGGTGCAGCACTCGCTTCGTCCCCTGAAATTTGTCCCCCTCCTCGGTGCCCTTCCCCTCCCTTTCAGAACAAATCCTTGTCTTCTTGCTTATTTCCATTTCCCCCGTCTGGAGCTTTTAGAAGGGCGACAGTTCATTGTTTCCCCCCCCCGTGGTTGTTGTTAGGTTTTTCTCATTGGTTCAGGGACCGCCCACATGTCCCTATCATTTTTTTCCGACCCATGTCTGTTCCCCAAATAGGGCCATGCTGGCCCACCCCTTCCCCCGTCCTTCGTTATTTTTCTGTAATTTCCCTTTTTTTTTACGAAACCGCATGCAATGCATAGACGTTTTCCTGCGACAATAAACTCGTTACCTCTGTCGAGCTTCCCCCTTGTAGCTGTCGGACATCCCTCCATTTTCCCTGTGGTTCAATTTTTTCTACGTACCCCAGCCACAGGTCCCCTCAAGGTCCTTGTTCCTGATTTCAAGTAACCACAGCCCCCCCATGTCGACTTCCCCGCTTCCAGTAGACAGTGCACATCCATTCCTTGCCATTGTAGCTGCCTCCCCAGCCCTTTGGCCACCCCGAAACGTGCTCTGCTTACCGTTTTTTCCCTCGCAGGTCCCTCCCTTTTTTTTTCCCTCGTATTTATGATAGTAGGCCTGTTGCTTGACTCCCCGTTTTTTTTCACGCATCAGTCACGCTCTGATCACCCTCCTTTTTGCCCCCTACACCGTGTAATTTTTTTAAACGATTTTGCTGTTTTGGTCCTTCCCTATTCCGCGACGGGTACGCGCCTTTTCAGAGCTTGGGGTTGTTCTGTGCCCAAGAGAGTTCCTCTTCTTTCCTTCTTGAACTTTGACTCCCCCCCTATCTCGAACTGCCTTGAAAAAAGTGGTGTCAACCGGTTTTCGTTTTACAGAGAAACGTAAATGCCAATATTTGTCAGATATTTCCCCCGCCCGGCGAAACCGACGAACCAACATAAAGCGTCCCTTCCTCCCTGTCACTCCTTGTAACCCCGTTTTTTTCGTCCTCGTCCTAGACATTTAATCACAATCAGTTTCGCAAGGCATTAAAGCTGAATTTTTTACCTTACTCTGGCCCGGCCCCTCTCCGGTCTTTCCGTTATACCAAGCGTAAGCCCCTCCTATTAAAGCCGCCCAGGGTGAAATGGGCCCGAAAAAGGCGGTCGTCTTCTCCTTGAGGAGGCTTTTTTTTTTTTCTTTTTCGTGCTTCTACCCCTCGCCCGTCCCATGTGTCCCCTATCCCTGTAAATGCCACAATCTTGCTGTTTCCCTCTCGACTCTCAGTACCGTTAAGTCGTCCTTTTTCCCGCCTGCACAAAACGACGAGTTAAACCGCATAGTCCCTTGGCATTTGAAGTCGTGCCCTTTTATTTGAGCCTGCAGCGGTGAACTCCCAAACCCCTTCGTTGCCAGAAGCCAGCTCATATAGAGTACGCAGCACCCCCCCCTCCTTTATGTCCATTTTTGAAACGACGTCCTTTTCAAAGAAACACTGCCCGTGTGGCCAGCAGGTCGCCGCACTGCTAACAATGCGGAGGTGAACGCTTCTTCCTTCCAAACTCACATCCTTAACCATTTTTGATCTCCGGAACCTGAAACCCTAGCAAACCTTCGACAGGAGAAGCAGGATCTTTTCCCCCCCAACCCTTTTTCCCCACCACCCTCTTCTTACCGAGGTGAATTTCACATGCCCCGTTCCTTCTCCCCTAAGTCCGATCCCCTCTAGAACAGAATAACCAGAAGGGAAGACTCCAGAAGTTCCCCCCCCCCCTTTTTTCCTCTGTGAATCGCAAGACGGACAATATCGCGATAAATATTGCGTAAGCCGCGCCGCGCATATGTGGCGCTTCGCGCTGACCGAAAGTGGAAGAGGGAAGAAATAACTTTTTTTGTGCATACTTTCCTTTGCGACCACATGAACCTATCCGAACCGACGATGATAGCTCCGTATTCCTTGGCTCCACTTCGAACCCCCATTTTCCCCCCCCCCTTGTCCCATACGCATCGGCCCTGGCCCCGATCCACCGGTCTTTTTCAACAATATGGACATGCTTGATCGTTCGCTTTTTTTTCCGTTTGATGTGCCTCCCGGCGTTACATTCTGATATGGAGCCTAACTCGCAACTCTCGACATCAGTTGGGCAGTAGTCCCCCGTCATCTTTCCTTTTTATTGACCGAGACCCCTCCGTCCCCCAGCGTGGTTATTTGCCAGTTGACTGCCCCCCCAGCATATTTAACCCGCGTGAGCCACCTTCCAATTACACCAGCTTATCACCCTCCGGAGACCACGCCTTCGAAGACCACAGACCCCCCCCACCCGCACGACGGATCTCCATTCTCGCCGCGGCGGTCTAACCCGCGACTCGCCTTTGGCCCCCCATTTTACCGCTTTTTTTCAGTAGACTCCGGTATTCCAGCGACCTACCTGGTCCGCGCAATACTAACATTAATCTCTCATTTATACTTCCCTTTTTGTCGTTGTGAGCTACTCTTCCTTTGAAGTATACTTTCCTTCCTCGGGAGTATAAATAGTTACCCTGTGCCCCCTCCTTTTTAAGCCCGAGGTCATATTCATGACTTTCTTTCTTTTTCGATCCTCGACCTATATTGCTCTTTGTGGCTTCTTCGCTCTTGGGATGGATAATTCATTTTTAGCCCTAGCCATTCGCTGCATCCTGTGTTTCATTTTACCCCCCACTGCTTTTTTTGCCTTCGTTCACCGTTCTCTCGCTCCTGGAGCGCAAAGTGGTTTCAGCATAACCCAAATTTGTTGCTTCCCTGTGCTGGTGCTGGCTCTCGGGGGCATCCGTTGGCGAACGTTCCCCTCCCCCCCCTCTTAGTTCGTCCTTCCTTTTCCAGTGTTGACATCTCCATCTTTTTTTTTGAGAAGCGCACTTGGAAACCATCTTCAGTAAGAAGCGATTCCAGGCCCCCCTATTCAAAGATTGGGCAAGGACAATATTATTTTCCCTCCCACTTCTTTTTTTAAGGTCTAAGATTTTAGTGTTTACATCCAGTTTTTTGTCAACGCGGGCATAAAAGTATGTCCAGTAATTAACCCAGTTTTAAGTTAGCCACGAATCTCCAATTTTCTCCGGGTACGCAGCTTTCCCTTTTGCTGGTTACTCCCCATACCTATTATCCCCTCTTATGTTGACATTGCTGGGGGGTGTGGGTTTTTTGTGTTTGCGCGAGCAACTGAAACATGCAACGTTTCTCAAGATGAAGCCCCTTTTTCCTTCTCCTTAGAAGTGTTTTCTTTTTCAAGCCACGAATTGGCGCTTAGGTAAAAGGAAAACCCGAGCTTTCCTAGCACCGCCGCCCCGGGCCCCCCCTGGCACAACTTCCTTTTTCCCCCCTTTTGTTTCCCGCCTTGGTGTGCCCCCGTCTGCCGGCGACCGCGCAGGGACGCGGCCGATCAGCGTGCGTTAATTTACTTCATTTGATGCGCCCGAATCGCGTACTTCGTATTCGAACAAAACTCACTCCCCTTTCGAGGATTATGGACCCGTCAAGGCGAGGACTAACTCAGGAGTTTATTTATCGAACTCTCCCCCCCCCTTCCCCTTTTTTTTGGTTACATACCTGCCGCAGAAAGGAGTTATGAACTGGAATCTGTGGCCTTTTCCGTCAGAGCTGATCCCGGTCTAATTCCTTTTCATCCCCCCCCCTCGTCCTTATCATCTTAAGGATTCGTTAGGTGCCTTACACTCCCGCAGCCCGAAGAGACCCTTTTCCTCACCGAGACCCACCGTTTCCCTTTTTTAGTCACCCGGGAATGTCACTTGAACGAACTCTAATATGTCCGCCCTCTTTTTACAAAGTGGGTTGCCGCCCGTATCGACCGCCTTTTTGTACCGGGCCCATTACGGTTCCGCCTCGACGCCTGTCCTCCCACAGCCTTCGCCCCACATCCCTAGGGCCCTTTTGTCAATCCCCACCACTCCCACTTTTTTGGATAATTATGTCCTGCCTGTTTTCCAGTTTTCCGAGAACCCCCAGGGCCAGCCGTCCGCCATCAGGGGCAACCCCTTTTGTCGTGAGCCTGGGCCCCGATTTGGCTTTTTTGGGGGAAAAGGGAAGCAATAACGAAGGCGTAAGCGTTGCACACATCTCGGCAGCCTCCTCTTCGGCTGTTTTGGAATCCCGGCGAGTTTAAAGACTCTTGAGCGACCCCCGCGGCTCACACGGTGCGGTTTTTTTTCAGAAGCTTTTTTCCTGGTTCGTCTTCTGATCCCTCCAAACGCATCACGCGACGCGCCCCCCGTGGGCGAACGTTCCCCATTGTCTGGCCCCCCCCCCATACCTTTTCGACTGCCCGAACGTTTTTGTCCTGATTACACGGAGCCCTATCAAGAGACCAAACATTGTCGCCTTTCCCTCACTCCCCCCCGTGCGGCCCTACGCCTTTCTATCTACCTATGGCAACACCCCCCACCGACGTCAACCAGTCTTCGTCCGGCCCTTGGAAGGGTGACTCTTAATGCGCCGTCCCCTCTTAGTACACCGCCCTTGCAGGGGCGTGTTCGAGCGGGGGTGTAAACGCACTGCGTGTCACCCTACGTATCCTTTTCACGCGCCGTTTCCCGAATGCGCTTTTGTTGGTCGCCCCACTTGTTTTCCCCCCTTGTCGTGCGGCCTCTTGCGTTTTGCTTTGCGCCCTTCATACACTGACCCCCCCCCCCTTCCTTTACCCCGCCCACTCCAGTCAACAATTGACCCAGCACCCACCCCGATGCAGGTACCAGTTAAAGATTTCTCCTTCCCCCTATTCCCCCATCCGCGAACCCTTTAGGAACACCGTTTCAAACTGTTACCCATCCCCTAGTTGACCCTAATGGCCTGAGGGGTCTCCTCCTGCCAGTTCCCCCGTACCATGTTGAGCCGCCGCTACTCATGTACTCCATCACCAGTGGTAAGACCCCCCCTTTCCCCTCCCCCTGCAACGCCCGTCACAATAATCCGCAATCTCCCTCATTTGCGCCCTCCTTTTTTTTCGCTTTTCTGTTCGTGCCACTCCCGATACAAGATTTTTCCCCTGTGTCCCTGTAATCCAATGTGTTCTCACATAGAGTATTTACTTTGGTGCCCTCCACCCCATGCCCTGCCTTTCCACAAGACCCTCCGCGCATAGCCCCCCGCCTAGATTTCTGTAATGCCTCTCACCGTAGATCTCCGAAAAATTTTCTCTTGCTTCATTCCCTCGACTTTCAAGTCGCTCGGTGTGTGGCATTCCCACCCGTTGACTTCCCTCACATCTTTCCCCCACCCCCTATCACTGGCCGCACTGCTTCCGCCCCCTTTCTCCAATTCCACAATAGTGTTTTCCTCTCTGTTGGCCCCCGTAGGCCGCACTACTGACTTGTTTATTTCCAGCAAGTTTCGGTCGTTATTTGTTAGGGTTGTCCAGAATACCTTTTACTGCCGGCCATTTTTTAAAGGCCCTCCTATTACCCAAAGTGCTTTTCTCGCCGGTTTTTCGTCCGCCCCCCCTTGACCTAGTTGGTGAACTTAACGTAAGGCCCCACTGTTCCCACACATGCTCTTGCTCTCTGTAAAGGCGCCAGCGCCCCCCCTCCTTTTTTGGTCTACACTTTTATCTGCGTAACATAATGTGCGCCGATGCTCACGACAGCCTTTTTTTTTTTTTTTTCCTACGCTGTCCCTTTTCGAGAGTAATTGGTGCGACAGTTGTGAACAAAGTATCTTCTCCACGGATAACTTTGAACAACCTCGAGTTTATCCTCCTGATGTTTCCCCTTATGTCCACCCCGGACTGTGTGGTCGAGTAACGTTGACGTTTCTGACCCAACAAAGGCATTTTTTAACCGGGACCGTACCCAATCATGACGTTTTTCTGGCCGACACAACTCTTCTTGCTCCGTCTCTTGGTGTAGGTCCTTGCTGTTTTTTTTTTTTTTCATATTATCATGCTTCTTTTTTTTTTTTTTTTTTTTTTTTTTTTTTTTTTTTTTTTTTGTTGGCGTCCGAGGGCTGTTTGCAACGTCTGGCTGTTTAGAAGCCGGGTAACCCTTCTGAGCCCGCTCCTCAACGGTTCTTGCAATAGCCCAACCCTTGTAGTGACCCCGTTATACCAACGTTCTTCGTTAGGTGGCACTTTATTGTCCACTAGTGTTCTTTCTTTTCTCATATGGCCACATCCCCCTATATTTAGTCACCCCGACTTTCATGTACCCCCCCATTTAAGCCCCCTTTTCCACTTGCTTGAAGACTCCCCTTATTAGCCACCAGCACCCAAGCTTTTTTACCCTAAAAACATTCACATTTACAACGGCCGACCCTCTTTCTTTCTGGTAGCGGCATTGTCTCCAGCGGAGCCCACCACCCCCCCCATCCTGGAGTTTAATTCTTTCTTTTACCCCCTGCTGCTAGATTTCTTTCTTTTTTCTCTTGATGCCCCATTTCCCCCCCTAAGGGTCCACAAGATTCTCCACGTTCTTAGCAGATCTGTTTTTTTTTTTTTCCCATTGAGAACGTCTTTTCGTTTTTGAGCCATTCTCGCGAGCCTCTGGAACACCATCCCCATTAATCGATGGCTTCGCCCAAGCCATAAAAATGTTCCCCTTGATTTTCCCCCCTCCCCTTTCTTCATGATAGTAACGCTCTGGCCGAATTTCTCTCTACGATGTTCTATTGTGGCTGAGCCCTTCCCAATGCGACCCTTTTTTTTCTACTCTGCCGATCCCGGTAGTTAGCTCCCCGCTTGATCACCCGGTCCGCTGATGCTGCCGTTGCCATTACCTGCGCCCCTGACAGGAACCCCTCATTGACCTCTAAATCTGATCACACCTTTTAAAATGATGTAAAAGTAACCGGCGCTGTGCCGAAGGTTCCAGTATTTCCGAATACGTTTCACTTTAATCTTCCTTCGAGGATTTTTTTCCCCTTCCATGCCGTTGCAAAGGGCATCAATAGCGTGCGAACGCGCTTGTTTTGTATGACCTCATTTCCCCATGCAGAACCACTTTTTTTCGCCACCGTTGACGGCGTAAATCCTCGAAACGCTAACCCTAGACCCGCTTGCATCAGGCCCCCGATCCTGCAGACTAGTGATTGTGCGGCGGGCCTCACGCTTGTGTCCTTCCCTCCCCCTTTCGCTGGCACTTTTTTTTCGTTTTTCATTTTCTTCCCTTTACTTAATGCTTATTTTCTTTTTCTCCGAACTTGTTGTATGCAGTTTCTGGTTGACGGCTGCACAATCCATTTTCCGTTAGCCCCCCCATGTTCCGGGCCCCACATCCTCCACGTTGCAGTAAAACGAGACAATCCCATAGTATCCCGCTTTTCTTCCCCTTCTCAGTCAAATTCCACTTGATGCGAGGTGTTGGATCCTTCCCATTTTCCTTCTTTTGAGGCGCCCGCATCTCGATCTATGCCTTCCTTTTCGGCCCTGAATTTGGCTCCATTTTTAAGCAGACAATACTACGTGTGTGTTTCCCCATCCTTTTTTGAGGAAGACGCGACCCTTCTCTGGCGAAAGGAACTTTTTTTTTTCCTCAGCGACCGGTCATTCTTAGTCCAGAGGCTGATACAGATACCAGGACTACCCTTCACGGCCCGCTCGAGAAGATGTTTTTCAAGTCGCTTTTCCCTAATCCCGGG
>Ga0179593_1423174_pt1 | contig 13092 bp, 13 predicted proteins | sample CZODoug2_1_08_16_FD_185931 | JGI IMG/M metagenome (GOLD analysis project Ga0179593, IMG submission 185931) | Vadose zone soil fungal communities from Angelo Coast Range Reserve, California, USA - CZODoug2_1_08_16fungal (PacBio error correction) | ecosystem: Environmental > Terrestrial > Soil >... | reverse complement strand
GAGAGGCGGAAAATTTCAACCCCTAACGGAGGTTGTTCGTTATCTCTTCCCGTTGACTATATTTTTCGGCCGGCTGACCTGAAGGAAGAAATGCCCCTTCCTTCACCGCTTCCCCAGCCCTACAGCGTACCACCTGCTGACACAACCCCTTGGCTACAATTGTTCTAAAGGACCTCCTTAAAAATTATGCCGTACCGACTTCCTCTTTTCTTTTACCCAGAATCAGGCTCAGTCGTTCCCCCTTTCGGAATCAACCCAACAAGCCCATATTCCCCCTCAATCCCCCTTATCCAACCTCAACTACTTCACGATCTGAAGCCTAGACACTAAATCCTTTCTCTCCCCGCAGAATAAATTCCCTTCTTTTCCCCCTCCTCAGTTGTTTGTGATCTTCTATGCCTCTTATCTGTCGCTACACGGCTGTCTTCATGAGTAAGGATTCTTGATTGCTTATGTCTGGACCTTTTCAACTTTTTTTTATTCGCTGGGGATTCTTTTTCCTTTTTGTTTCTTAGAACCTCGGCGCAAGCTCTTGATTTGGTGATCATCCCAGCCGGGAGGGTCGTCCCAACCATGATGTATCTATTCCCCTTTGAGGCTTTTTGTAGGATTTTTAGCGGTCTTGACGCGGTGGACTTCGCATTGTCTTCTTTTTCCTGAAACACCATCCTCGTCCGACAGGGTCCGTCCGAGATTCCCCCTACACCCCTCTCCTGTTCAAATTTTCGTACGACTCTTCAACCTTACGACCCGACTGCTTGGTTATTGACTCTTTTCTTTGTCCCCCTCCCTCAGTTCGGCCCCTTGCCCCAATTCCATCTCCGCTCACCGGGTCTTCTTCGTCTCCGTTTTTCGTCTCAATCCTTGACTATCTGGCCAGTCTCTGTGTTAGACTCTGAATGTCCTTTTTTAAAAGTCTCTTGGGAGTGCCCCAAGATGGCCCTTGAATTTTTCCCTGACAACCCCTGGCGGTTTCCGGCTCTCCACGACTGAAGAGAAGACTGCTTGGTGTTTCTTCAAAAACCCCCTATCCCTTCCGGTGCTTCACAACTTGACTGCTTGCCATTACCCCTTGAAAATAGCCGTCTCCTCTTCCACCGTTCCAACCGGTCTTTGGCCCACCTTTGAACTCGACTCTTTCACCTTTTCTTTTTCTATCTCGTGGCGGCGTTATAGTGCATTTCCGATTCTATAAGGAAGAAGGAAGACTCTCAACCCAGGGCGGCAGTCCTCGGAGAAAGGGTTCTATGAATCGAGCCTGCGATGTCAGACTAGAAATTTTTTGACATGTTTTTTTTCTTTGAATGAATCGAATGCATGACGGTAAATTGATCACCCCCTCATCGTCTAATCGTCCCAGACAATTAACGCCTTTCGGATTTCTCTGCCTCCAATGATCCTCATTCGCGTCCTCTCGAATCTCCTTGCTGCTATCATTAAAATTATTCCCGAACCCAATCGACGCTTGCGCTCCCCTGAGTCGTTTCCAGTCCTTCCCCATGAAAAAAAACCTGGTTTCCACTTGCACTTAGGACAGTCATTCCAGTTTTCCCCAGTACAGCACGCTGCTCCTTTAGGAATAGTACCTCTCTGTTCATCGACCTTCTGCTTCTCCAACCTTTCGTCTGTGGCTCCTGACCATATTATTGTCTTTATGGTTGGTTTCTGATGTACCTTGCTAGTTTCGGCGTCTTTCTCCCACTCTCAGTCCCGTCCTTCCTTTTTAGCACCCTGTTCCTCCAGGATTCTTCCCTACATACTTTCCGAGGTCTCCCTCGCGAGCCGCTCCTCTCATTTCCGTTTTGCGGCCGCAAATTTCAAATCGTCTTCCCTGCCGGCATTGCAGGACCTACTACTGGGCCCAACCCAGGAGAATTACAACCCTCTTCTCCTGTAGAGCTCCTTTCCTTCCAACCACCCCTTCAAGTCAATCATCCCCCCCGATCATGCCTCCTTTCTACTGACGTGCTCTCCATGTTCCTGCTTCTCCCGGCAGTTTTCCTTCCGCTGGACTTTTCGAGCGATTCCCACCTGCCATGAGTCACCCTTTTTCCTCTTTCGTTAGAGATAAGTCCAGAAATGTCTCTCGCCCGCCACCCCCCCCAACCCAACCCCAACTCTTTCGCACCTCCTTAAGGAGTTTCCACCTCGTCCTTTCTCCTAACCAGTAGTTGATTACAAGCTAGTTTTCGCCCTTAAACCGTCCTCTCAAAAGTTCCCTTGGTGTGCCCCGGCGGCTCGGCCCTTCTCGGCGAAGTGTCTTGTGCTAGGCCTCTATACCGGACGCCCCCCCCCCCTTTCACGTGCGTGGTGAGTTCGTACCCACTTGCCCGTTGCGTTGGTGTTTTTCTCATCTAATTTTCCAGCTCTTAACTTGATCCGGGGCGGGAGATTAGCTCCTGGAGGGGGCGGACTTTTTTCCCCCATCTCCATAGCACTTTGACCTCGTCAGCATCCCCTGAACGACCCTGGCTGTTTTTTCCTTAATATGCGCCCTCACTCCTTGCCCCGCGAAACTGAGATGCAAGCCTTCTCGTTTCAATTTCCCTAACATCCTGCGGGACGCGAGCGTGTCTCGTCTGCAATCCCCTTGACTGGCGCGACCTTGTCCACCGGTCTGCGCTTTCTGGAAAGTTTGTCTTGAAAGAGGCTCCCTACTCACGTCGAAGGCAACCCGATCCACTCCTTACGATCCAAATCTTTTTCGTCCTTCCCCCCCTTGTGCTTTTCAACTTTTCTCGCTGGTCGCCTAATCACCGGAGCTGCCCACTGGTAAAGGGCCCGTCTCCCACTCCGGGCTCTTTTATGATCGAAGCTCCGAGTCCCCGTCACTCTAGTCGGCTGAGAAAGTGCCCTCTGCCATTTTTGGACGCTGCTCGCTTCTTTTTATGTCGCCACCTAGCGGGGAGCCTGTCACCTCATCGCTGAGGGTTTACCCCAGGCCCGTCTTATCTTCCTGTCGGTTCGACCGGAGGAGCCAGGGTGCTATGATAGAAACCCGTTTGCTTCTGCTTCTGTCCTGTCCAAAGTCTGTCTGACCGCACGTTTGCAGTGGAGCGAGCGCCCCGGTGCAACAGATGGCTACTTTTTTCATCTGCCCTCCCATACTTGAGGAACAATGTCTTTGCATCATACTTTTCCTAAGTAATCTGCGGTTCAATAATCGGCGGCCGACTGGTCGCGGAAGATGCGAGTACCTTCCCATCTCTTCCCCCCTCATGGCCACCGCCGTGTTGGCTGTCTGTCCCCCCTCCCAACAAATGCCCCCGGGCTTCGCGTCCTGCCCTAGGAAAACATGCTCCTTTTCCTTCCGAATGGACATCCCGGGATTAAAGAGTCGTACATCACCCGTATTCCAGAGCTTCGAAATGCGAATACCTACAACTTTTAGCACGCATGCTGTGCCGGCTGAATGGGAAACCCCACAGAAGATGTGGAGCCTCGTGACGGCGTGTAACGAAGTTCATTCGGAGATTCGGTTTTTGCGGTAGTCCATTAATGCGATCAGTTGCTGAAGAAGATAGAATCTTTATTAATACATCCTTTTTTTTTGTTATAGAGATCTTCCACAATTAAGTCTGCCCTTCGACCCTTCCCCCCCCCACCACGAAAGTAGGCCGAAATCCCCGCGTCCACTCTCCGCCCGGTCCCACATGTTGAATTTTTTTCGAACCCTGGCTGAATCCCCACGTTTGGACGACTTTGGATTTTTCATAGAATTTCCTAATCTCGCTTCTTTCTGCCACCTTTTACGACGTCAGACTTTAAGCTTTATGTCCATTACGTCCCTTTTTTTGTTGTTTTTCCTCTCCTTTGACGGCTACCAGCCCTGGCCATTTTGTAGTCTCAGCAGTCCCCCCGCGGTGTGATCCTTTTCACCACGCCGATAAGTTCCTTTCATCCTGAATAGCTAGTCAGTATTCCGCCGCTTATGTCTCACTTTAGACCATCTTTCTTCTCTCCCCAAAAGTCTCGTGTCCAGTTGCCTGTTAGCTTTTCTCTACTGAGAGCGATTTTGCTCAAGTATTAGATATGCCCCTTCTGCGTCATCCATAAAGTTTTTTCTCCCGAGACCAATGCATCGGTTGCTACCGAGGAACCTTTTTCCTACTCCGATTCTTCCGCGGGTGATCCTTCGGTCGCAATTCTCCATCATCGATGCTCTTACACAGCTAGCGGTTGTGTCAGACCCCCTCGTAGCATCTCCAAACCTTCGCCCGATCAAACTTTTCTGCTCCGATCTTTAGGAACGGCCTTTCTATCGGGTAGCGTTATCAGTCACACGCTCCCCGGGCTGTTCCTAAAGGGACAATGTCCCAGTCTCCTTCCTCCCTTCTGAATTCTCTCTTCCAGTGCGCGAGGCCCCCGGCCTTCTCCGTTGACGGACGACCCTTTTTTTTATCCCAGTTCGGCAGTAGACCCCGTCCTTCTGTCTTTCGGACGGCTCTTTTCAAGAACAGTTTTTCCGCGTCCTTTTTTTACTTTTCCCTGAGTCGACAGCTGATGGTGCGCCTGAGCGATTCCCCCGGCTTACTGGTGTGCCGTATTAACCCCAATTGCCGAAGCCCTCTCTTGGCAGATTGTTCGCCGGTGCGGTGTGTGCTTTTCAACCCCTTCCAAACACCTGTTCTTCTCCGGGTGTCCTCTTTTCCCCCTTGGTCGTCTACTTTTTCCCGCCGCCACCCCTCGAGTCTAAATCGAGTGTCCAGAGACTTAAAGGCTCCTTGCACATTATTCTGCCCGACCGCCACCACCTTTCCTATGGGCTCAGACAGATATTTCTTTTGTTCCCCATAAATCTTCTCAGCCAACGAACTTTCGGCGTGCGCCAGAAGACGTTGCCGCAACTGGTTTTTCGCCATTTGACTTTTTTTTTTATTCTGTCTTGGTTCGTTTAGAGGGTCTCGCACGTCAGGTCGCCTCGCGGTCCCGATCCGGTCGGCTAGCGTACATGAAAAAGGGACGAACTTCGCGTCCCCCCGTCGCCACGTCTTCTTGTTAGATTCCCGTTGATCCCTGAAGATTCCCCATTATCTTCGGCCCCCCACGTTCTGCGGGTTTCCACTTCGGCCCCAGCGGCGCTGCGTCGTGGGCTGAGGGTTGTACCTTTTTTTTTTTTTTTTGCCCTTCTTCTCTCAATTTCCATGATGACATTGTTCATTTCAAAGTCGCTCTGCCCTGGTCGGTGACCATCGCTTGACTGTTGCCGCCCCCCCTTCCATTTTATTGCACGCTCGAAGGAGAAGGTGATCTTATTGCCCCCTCTCTTCGTTTTGTTTACCCAAGTCCCCGAGACGGCAGGCGGGACTTCTATCAAGCTGTTTAACTTAAACGTAGACCCTTCCCTTCTACCGGTACCCCCCTTCCCCCACCTCCCTGCTATCACCTTTAGTCTGGCGTCCTCAAACTCCTGTTTTTACAGAAGACCCCGCTGAACTCCGGCGCGACTAGGAAGACCTGAGCCTCTTTTTGATTTTGAAACTTTCCCGTCCGCCGGCGGGTTCCAAACCTTTTTCTGTTTCTCCATGGCACTTTCCCGGTTGTGCGCCCTGCTTCTCTTTGTCGCACCTTTATGATTCTCGACTCCATGAGGGCTTTGAGAAAGCCTTCTCCCTTCTATAGCTCGTTTCTTCCTGCCCCTTCCTAAATATTTCTTACTTGGCTTTTCGTCCCTTCCGTTTTTTTGATCCTTTCGGAATGCCGTGACTCCTTCGTCAGCCCCCCACTTCAATTTTTTTTTTTTTGCTTTTTGTCCGGACATTCATCCCCCCTGTCCCCCACGGGTCCTCGCCGCCGCCCTTGGTTTGTTCTTTCTTTCTCCTTTTCGCCTCTTTTTCCCAGGCCCATCAGAAAAGCCGCCCTCTCACGTAGCACTCTTGTGTTCGATGGCTTCAATAATTCCCCCACCTCTTTCGTTTTCCTGGCCGGACGCCCTTACGTTCACCTCTTCTCCGGCCTTTTTATTTTCGTCGTTTCCTTGTTTTTTCCGCCCCCCCATCCCTTTTTTTCTTCGTGTTCTCTCCCCTCCAGTTTTTTTCTTTCCTCCTCCCTTTCTGTTTTTCCTTTTTCCTTTTTCACGACCGTCCCCTCCTTTCCCCCCCTTTTTTCTCTTTTTTCCCCTGAAACTCCTTTCTCCTCACTCTTTTTCCTTTCCCCGTCTCTCCCCACCCTCGCGTGGCCCCTCTTCCTTCTTTCCCTCCCTTTTTTTTCCCCCCTTTTTGTTCTCTTTTACGCCCTTCCCCGCGTCCCCTTCCTAGCCGCGAGCCTCTGGAAACGCGACCCTCCCTTAGGAGCCTTCACCATTTTTTCTCCTTTTTGTTTTCCACTTTTTTTTTATCTCGTTGTCTGTCCCAAGACCACAGTGCAGGCCAATTTGAACTCTGTTTAAGATTCCTACCAAAAAAAACCGGCTCCAATGTGGATAAAGCTCCTGTTGCCCAATTCGCCGACAGCAGTTGGCTGATTCCCCGAATCCCCCCATTCTTTTCCCCAGTAGCCTCCAAGTTACGGCCCCCTAAAAAACAATAACTCCCCCAAGAACTCCCTCCCCCCTCCCCAAATCAAAACCTCCTTCCGAGATCCGACGTACAGGAAAAACATAATACGTTTCCGAAATACAGTTCACTCTCTTCCCAATACGTTGTGTTGTTCACTATAGTCCTTATCCTGTTGTCTCTTATAGCTTACTGAGTACTTATATTCGTCCGGCCTTTTTGGGATTTGGCTCTTCGGGTCTTTTCTTTTTTTGGTTTTTGCGTCCACGGTGTACCGGAGAATGATCTTGGATTCTTGGGCACAAATTCGGTCGCCCTTTCCGTCCCTCTTCTCCCCCTTTTTTTTTTGCGTCTTTCTCTTTTCCCTTTTTGCCTTTTTCTCAGTTTCTCCCCTTTCTCGTCCCTTCAAAAAAACAGAGATTAGGACAAACATTTTTGCACGTTCGAGATTTACGACCATCCGCATTGGTTTTGCAATCGACGGATTCTTCTCCCTAGACCATCCAAACCCCGGTCTCACCCCTACGTCTGTCTTTGATGAGTTCGGTTGGTCTATAGCCACGATTTACGATTCGGACCGGATACCCCACAAGTTCAATTCTTACACTTGCTACGTTTTTCGTCCTGGAATTTAGTTCTCCACTCCGATCTTTCCTGCGTCTATTTCTTGAGACCTCTTCCTTTCCTGGTATTCAAAAAGTTGCTTGGTTAGTCGTGAACAGATGACCGTGGACTTTCTTAAAGCCCCATGATTCCCTTGTTTTCCCCCTCCACCTCATCGGATATGAATATCTTTGGGTTACTTTCTACAAAATCCCATTATCCCCACGTGTTCCCTGTTGGGTACATACTTTACTTGTGGTACCTTAATTTGAACCTCTTGTAGACCTTCCGCCTCTCACCCGTCAAGACTTTTTCCCATCTCTATTCCTAGTACTGATTTTACCTCTTTCCCCTCTGTGACTTGACGTCTTTTTTCTCTTGTCCTTTCCCGAGATCCTCCATTCATACCTTCCGATCCCGCCCCCTTAGGAGTGTTCCCCAGTTGGGTGCCATTCTGACCTTTAGTCAGCTCTTGTCATAAACTCTCTTCCATTTGTCTACTCCTTTTTCATTTCCTTAGTCAGAACTTCCATCCCCCGTCACTCTTGCCGGCATCGTTTCGTCCCAGCCCCCACTTACAGCATATCGTCGGCAGGCAGGGAAGCCAAGACTCTCCGATTCGCCCTCGAATTTTTCTTATAACGAGCCGCCTTTCTTCATACACTATACCCCCACTTAGTCCCGTCTTCTTCTAAACTTCTTCCAAGTGACATGTCGTAACCCTGACAAACCCGGTTCCCTGGCTTTTGCTGACATCAAAAGTCATGTCCGCTAGGTTCTCATGTCGGGCTCGTCTTTCTTTCCCCCCTGACCTCTGCAAAATTTCTTGTGGCTGTTACGTCCCGCTTTCATTTTGACTTCTTTTTTGGTCTGATGTACCTTTCCTCCTTCGCGTGTGGCTCCTTTTTACCCTTCTAGAAGGTCTCCCTTCCTTTTGATGTGTACTCGGGGCCCACTCAGATTCCGCCTGTCTATTATCGCTCTGCCTTTGCGGTCAGGTTTCCTTTTTTTCTTGACCAGCAATTTCATCGAGGTCCTCTTCCTAGTACCCTTTACCCCTTCTCATTCAACCTTCTCATTGCCGATCCGTCGATCCATCGTTCACCAAACAACCTAAATCACTTTTCATTCCCAAGACGCATCGTCCTGTCCCGTTAGAACCTTTCGTAACGAGATCGAACTTCGTTTGAATTCCCGTTACGTTCCTCTTCCGCTCTTTCGCTTCCTTTCTAACGTTTCCTTTGGTGCTGTCCGGTAACGAGACTAGAAGAGGGGGCGGGGGAGATGTTAGTGAGTGCGCACCTGCTCCCCCGGTTGTCGCTGATCTCTCTTCCACCTCTTTACCGTGTTTCACCCAAGCACGGAAACTGACCTAACCTTCGATCCCCGCTCGCCCCTTCGGTCTCTTCCCCGGACGACTCCCCCCTTTTCGGTGCCTCCGGCGGCGGAGGTCGATAGACCAGGGGTAGGTGGTTTATTCCTCTTATCGCCTCCCAAACCTCCAACCTTCTCGGTCTCCTCGTCCAGTTTTTTTCCTTCTTTCCTCATTAATTACATTATCTTACGGACTCCTTAGGTTCATCTCCGCTGCGGTGCGGAGTTGTCAACCAACCGTCCCCGCAAGTTGCAAATCGTCGATGTTAACCTGCCCCGGCTGTTTGCCTCTCTTCTCAGTCCCCGTTCGCCTCCCCACCCCTCTAATCCCGCCGGATTCGTTCCCCCCCTGCTTCTCAGAAACGTCTCAGCGACCTGCGTCTTTGTTTTCACCTCTGCTTCTACCTCTAACACGTTCGCGCGTGGTGGTCGCTGTCGGGGCCGGGTCTGGTCTTAAACTTGACCTTGCCTACCGTAGTCAAGCCTCTTATACTAGCAAAATTCCGAGCATTTGTTCTTCCCCCGGCAGCCGCCTTTTTTTCCCGCCGGGCCTCTCTTTTCTGACCTGAGCAACACCCACGTCCCTTTTGAGCGAATACCATTTTACTGTGCGTTTCTGCACCACCATACCCTGGCTGGTTCACACGCATCCCGTCCGCTCCCGCGTCCGCTGCGGTCCCCAAGCTCCTTCGGAGCTAACATTGACGCGTTCTAGTTTGGTTCCGCTTATCTTAGATTTGGTCTTGCGAAAATCCTCGTGGGGAATAGCCTCTCACTCTGGCTCGTGTAGAAGTCTTAACGGCGGGTAATCCTCTGTCGTTAAATTTTCTTCTTTCTAGCCCCCTCTGCTGCGCTCTCTGGCGTTCAAAAATTTTCCTCCTTATTTGCAGAGCGAAGCGGTTCCCGGAAAGCTCTCGTCATCGCCCTCTCGAGGCCCAACTGACACGAGTTTTGTTTGTGCTTCTCTTTCTATTTTACAGTGCAATTCTTGAGGGCCGTCAAGGAAGACTACACGATGTCGTTCGTCCGTCCGCTCCTCGTGAGCCCACTAGTAGGGCGTTTATAAAAGACAAAATGCCCTTGAAGATCGCGTCTTTCCTCTCGCTTCCCCCCCCTTCGTGCCCACTCTTCCTTCTTCCGTGGGTCTTGCATCAAGGCTTCAAGGTCGGTAGGCATTCCCCTTTCGACCGCGCTTCGCCGTATTTTCTACGACCAAGTCCGTACCGACCTGCTAAGCTCCTCCTGTTGGACCCAACACCCCATTAAATCTTTTTTCGCCTCTTCCCGTGCTTTTACGTCTTGCTGTCGGCCTCTGACTTTCGGTTGGTTCTGATTAGATATGGGTTTTTTTTTTTCATTTTTGTCTATTTCTATTCTCCCTCTCCTTTTTTTGTTTTTTTTTTCTAGACTTACCCCCTCTTCGCTTTCCGTAACCCTTCCCCTACCAACCTAAATTTCTTAAATTCCTCGGACAATCGAAGTAAAACGAGGACTCCCCCCCCAGATTTCCTTTTTGTTTATCAATTAGTTTCCCGAAGGCTCTGCGGTACGTCCTCATAGTCGAGACTTATTGAGTTATTTCCGTAGTTTTCAATGCCTGACCGCCGTGCTTTCTTTCCTTCGCAGTGACAGGGCCGAGTGGTTTCATCCAGACTCTTGATGAAGGAGACTCATTTTCCATTGTCGTGTATCCAAAGAAACAAGCGCTGTCTGCATCACTTGCCTGCTGGGCCGTAATCCTAATACGTTCGTCAGTAGCGCCTTACTCTATCTCCCCCCTGCTCCCAAGTCGAAGTTTCACAAAAAGAGATTCCCAGTTGGGCGAGTCGATTTTTGGTGTGACGACTTTTGATACTTCTTTTTACATCCCCTCCGACTGCCGGTCCCGTTCTTTAAGCCAGAACATTTTTCTCCATTACTCGCCGCAGCGTGTTGCTATCCCTTCAAAATTCTCCGCCGGATTCTCCGTCCGGTGGACGACCTTCTTCTTCCCGCCTCGATGACCTCACCGCCGAGGTCGCCAAGCCCCCCGACGAGCATCTTCCCCCGGTCCTCGCTTCTTTTTCTCCGACGGCTTTTCGTGAAGAGTGTCGCCTAGTTATCTGAATCAGTTCCCCCTCCCGGTTCTTTGCTTCCCTCCATTTTTCCCTGATTCAGATCCGTTTCCTTCTCGGTTCCCTCGGGCGTCTGGACCCATTTAGGCACAGCTCTCCGGAGAAGGGAAGCAACACTTATTTGATGCCAGCCCCACCTTTACTGTGCTGGTTTTCCCCTTCTTGCATGTAGAACTTTTTCTGTCCTCTTACAGAACCTGACCCGTTTTTCCCTGATCCTGGGGGTGGGGGTGTGTGGGGGGGCGTTCTCTAATTTCTCTCCCTCTCAGAGTATTTGAGATTCCCTCCAGCGGTCATGATCCTGGTCAAAATCCAATTGCACCTACATCCAGGAGTTTGCATCTGTAGGCGAGTTCTGCGACCCTCTCCCTAAAACCATCATGTTTTAGTTCCCTGTGATGCGAACGGTTGAACATGGCTCTTCCGTGTGTTTCCCCCCTCACCGACATCGGCGTGAAATGCCTGCCCCGATCTCTCCGTCCCCCGGGCGAATTGAAATATCTTCACGACTACCACCCAACAGTTGGCTGATGGGGATCATTTTCAACATCTCATTTGTTCTTGGCGTCCTATACATCGGGCCGCCTCCAAGACCCTCTCTCTCTCTCCTCCCCGTCATGCTGCACGAGTTCGTCGTACGGGGTTCTCTCGGTCCTTGGACTCTCTTTCTTCAGACGGGGCTTTGAAGTTTCCCCGAGGTATGCCTCATTGTCTCCCGAGCTGGAATCGATCTTCGGATGTATCCGCTCCCAGAAACAGGGAGTACCCAGGTGACGGGCCATGTTTCGCCCGTTCTCCGGGGATGCTTCATTCCCTTTGATCAGACTAGCGACCAGGTTCTGGACGTGGAAACGTTACATGCCATCTTTCTACTTATTGAATTTCAGGGTGAAAGTTTGTTTTTGCGGTTTTCCTCTCCTCAAAGTGAGTAAAGGGTGCTGCCTACAATGGGTTTCCCCAATCGTAGGGGTCTCCTTTCCGCCTTTCGGTGCCCTTTTCGCTTTTCCAATTGTTTGCCGCAATTAACTTGACCCTCCCTTTTTTCTCTCGAATTCTTCCAGCGGATCTATCTTATAAGGACCGAAACAGTTCCCTTCTGAGGCTTTCCCGCCTATAAGATCTTAAATCCCCCCTAGCACAACGTCCCGCCTTTTGTTTCCGTCCATCCATTTTTTCCGGCCCCCACAACATCATGCACTCCCAATTGCTGTTTTCCATAAAACGCCTTGAAACGCAGAAAGTCGTGAACTCGGAAGATTATTCCTCCCCTTATTCTCTTCTTCTTCTTTGAACCTTGCCTTCCGACTTTTTTGACCCCGGTTTTTTTTCTTGTCTTCCTTTCAAACGACTTGGAGCTCAAATCTTCGTCGTCTTAACTACATTTTCGCTCTCGGCTCGTTCGTATACCTCCTGAGCATTTCTTCCTTCTCCCTCATGGCTTCTGCCCTTCCGCCCTATATGCCTCATTTTTCTTTTCTACTATCCGCCGTTTTTGGTTGATAACTTCGGCATTCCCTTTCTCATTAAGAGTACACCCCATGTACCACGCGAGTTTTTTTGCATCTGCCGGATCAATCTCACATTCAATGGTGTCCTCGGGCTCCTCCCTGGGAGTTCTGAGTATTCCCTGACGACTGCTCTCCCCTCTTCCTCCCTTGCCCCTCATACCGCCGCCACCTATCACGAGAAAAAGAACGGTTAACGTATTCGCTGTACGCAAAAGCTGCACAAAACCCCCTGTGGCCTTTGGAATCTTTTCACTAGCAGTCCCCTGACGTGTCAACCTAAAGTCCGTAATTTTATGGTCCCTCTTACCTTTTCTTCGGTGTCCTCCCCCCCCAGTTCGTCTTTCCGATTCGGTTTTCTCAGCCAAAACGCAGTTTTGGGACAGTCACTACCGTTTTCCCCTATGGTCCCCTTCCCCTTCGCCCCTTTTTTCCCCCCACTACAATTTTCCAATGAGTTTCACCACCTAGACTTCCCTGACTCCTCTCCTTTTAAAAGTCATTTCTCCCCCAACTTCTTATTGGAGCCCAAGGGAATTTTCGTTCAATTCTAGAGAGCTTGGCGATTCCCGCATCCACCTATCCTACCTCCCTCGTCTTTTCTGTTTAGCGGTTATTGGAGAGGGGATCTCTACGGTTGTTCCCCACCCGAAGGCGGTGGTGTTAATTTTCTACCCTCCCCCTTGTGTGGCCGCTTTCTTTTTTTCACGCCTACCTCAAATAATGGCCTACTTCTCATTCCCCACTCTCCAGAAAGACCCGCTGACCACTCCGACAAAAAAGGCTCCCCGGGGGATCCAAGAATAAAATTTGCCGGACACCCATGATTCACCCTCCCTTTGGTGCTCTTCCCAGCCTCCAAGTGGCCAGTTCTCCTCCCCTTTTTTCCTTTCTCAACCCCCCCCAAGTTACAGCACAGAAGAAACCGGCCCGGTCCCTCCAAAAGCCCACAGCTTGACGAACCCCTTAGCAGGTAAACTACCCTCCGTCCGCCGAAAACTG
>Ga0179593_1435309_pt1 | contig 13093 bp, 10 predicted proteins | sample CZODoug2_1_08_16_FD_185931 | JGI IMG/M metagenome (GOLD analysis project Ga0179593, IMG submission 185931) | Vadose zone soil fungal communities from Angelo Coast Range Reserve, California, USA - CZODoug2_1_08_16fungal (PacBio error correction) | ecosystem: Environmental > Terrestrial > Soil >... | reverse complement strand
ATTTGCCGTTAGACTTTCCGATCGGATGATGTCGGCCCTTGATCTCCGTCTTCTCTTAGGAGCCTTGCGCGCGCTCAGCTTTTTTTTGTCTCAGGCGACCTCCCTTTCTTTGAGGCTTCATTGTCCTCCTATTCCTTCGTAAGATCTTTGGCGGACTCCCAGCCAGTTTTTGCGTTTCCTCGTTATTCCCCACTTATGCCGGGGGGCTTAAATTGCTCTGACCCTGTGTATCTCTTCTCTTTGACTCCCTGTTGTGAGATCCCACAGTTTCGCCAAGCGAACATTTTTGCCCGAGCGGACACAAGAGACGGTCTCTTAATTTGACGGATGACTCTGCCGCCTTGCTAGCCTTTTTTAGCGTGCTACATAGTCGCTCACGCCGCACCGTAGAATAGATTTTTTGAGAAAAATGCTTTTTCCGGGACCTTCATCCTCCCCTATGATCCGCGGACGTACCATTCCGTGAACATCTGATTTTCCCCTTTCCGGCAAAAAAACCGAGATGCTAATGGACGAGAGTTATACTGTTTGAAGAGAAGCATCCGGGCGGGTTTCACTGAGGTGTGCAACCCGCGACTTCCCGTTTGCTAGTTTCTGATGTCGATCCAAATTTTTCGGAGGAGGTCTCCAGTCTCAATCCCTCTTCATACTTTTTTCCCGCGTGACGACTCCTCTCCCTTCCTCCTCCTGTCCCCCCTACATTCCGTTTTGCCCCCGTCTCCTCCCTTCCCCGGTGTATTGTCGTTTTTTAATCGAGGGCTTCTTCGAAGCGGTCCAGCTTCAGAGTCGACATATCTCCAGCGGCACTATCCGCGCTTTCTGTTTCCAATGCTGTTGAAGGGATTGCATCGATTCTTTCCTTTTCCCCTAATCGAAGTCCCCTACAGAATTCCGAGTTCCGGAGATTTTCCCCTTCCGTATGATGTCCGCTACCTCGAATGAGAGTTTTACCACCCTAAGTCAGGCCGCACCGTGCATTTCCTCAGCGTCTCCCTTCTCTCCTAAGAGCTCAATGCTTTTTCGACCTGTCGACATTTTTCCTGTGCCCCCTACCGCTTTTGTCCTTTCATATTCATAACCTGAGATCACGAGGCCCAGCTCTTTCTGACAGGTCCGACTTTCGCGTCCGTGTTTCCAGCTCTCTTCTTTTTGCCATCCCTGGCTCCCCCTGACACGCGCTTTCGTTTACTACGTTGAGTCACCTTCCATACCCTCTCCCTTCCCGAGTCACCCTAGCCTAAGCCGATCCCTGTTCCCGCTTCATTGCCCTTCCCCCTCGGTTTTCTCTCCCTTCAGTCCTCTTGCATGCTTGCACCTAAATGCAGCTTACACCAAGCAGTAGCGGCGTGGCCTCGACGGCGCGCGCTCGTTTACGGTCCGTCTGCGTCAATGATATATTTTCCCTCCTTCACAAAGGTGCTCTGGATGTGAGACCTCTTGCCCGTGCGCCGTCCACACCTCTCCTCTTCTCTGCTCTCAGCGTGTTCTGTGACCGGATTATCCCAAGAACCCTTTAGTTGTTCTTTTTGCGGGTGCGGAGCCTTCTCTCTCCTATTGTCCTGGAAAACTTTTGTTATACCGCTTCCGACCCCGGTTTCCCAACGGGAAATGTCGTTCCTTTTTTTGACTGCTTTAGTTTGGCTGTTAGAGATCGAGCAACCGATTATATCGACCTCGTTGACGCGCTGGGTTCTTCACGACTTTCTCAGTTTTTCTTCCTTGTCGCCACTCTCACATCTAAACCCCAAACTTTCCTGATTTAACTTCACGCACGTTTGTGTGGTCTCGATTGCTGTGATAGACTCTTTTCAGGACGACGTTGTCGCCGCCGCACTATCCCCAATCGAACCCCATTTTCTTACCTCTCTCAGCGCCGTCGTCCGAGTCCTCCGCCGTACAACACGTTAAGGATGGCCCCCCAACCTCTGCATTGTGTTCCTATCCCCCCGGTGACTTCCGACGTGAATCTATTTTCCTCCAAACTTTCCCTGCGCGATTCCCCCCCATTACTCGTCCCTTCTGGCATCCAATCACAATCTTCCGTAGCCGCTGACGGAATCGGACGCCCCGTTCCTCCCCTCAGTTTTTTTCCCCCACGGTCGCCGCCTTTTCAGTGCTGTGTTCTTTCAATCCGTGCCGTTTTGAGGTCCCCCCGAGCGCCGTCAGTGGTTTTGGATGTTGCACAAGCGACAGGTCCTTTAGCCCTGTTTCTTCAGCTTTTCTCACCCCGCTAGACGCCACTGTTACCTTGCCCCCCCTCCTGAGTCCTATGTCGTCCCCGCGTTGAAACCTTTTTGAGTCTGGACACTAGTGCTCGTCTCATTTTCGTGGTCAGCGGACACTGGTGTGTTGTGGCTGGACGGGGGTGACTCCCATGTTCATACTCCTTTTCGACCTCGTTCGGGATCGGTGTGTATTTCTTCCCCTCTCTATTTGATACCGCATGGAGTGTTATCTCCTGATCACCCGGTCATTTTACTTTTCGTCATCATCTTTTATTTGTCCACGTTGCTGGGCCGCCATCTGACTGGGTTCATAACTTTTGATTCCTGTCTTTTGAAGGTTTCAGGTCAACCTCCCGCCCCCCTGGTTTACCCCGGGCAAGTTTTTAGTTTTTCTGCGTCCAAAAGCCGGTTTCGAAGTCTTACTGTGGTCTTCAGATTTTTCCTTGCGGTTCTCCCAGCTTTCTAGTCTTGGTGAACACACCACCTCTCCTTCACCACGTGGATCACCTCCCTTTTCGCCCTTGTTCTTCCCTCGCTGTCTCTTCGATTCTATTTTAATCCCCGCGTTTGAGAGTTTTCCTTTAAACTTTCCTGCTCCTTGATGACTCGAGGCCCCACACCTGCCAGCGGTAATCGGTTTTTGTCCCGCTTTTTGTTTCACGAGCGGTACTTGTCATCTATGTTCTCCTTCTTCACAGCAAACGCACAAACATCCAGCCGTGCAGCTGGAGCTCAATCCATCTTCCCATATTGACTTTTTTGTTGAGTGTGCTTCGGCGGTTGCCCAGACGGAAGCATTCTGCTGATTTCGACTACCCGACACCTCTTCTTCAACTTTCGCCTCTGATTTACGCCCTGAACGACTCCCTCACGGTGAGTTTCCTCGCGGCATACTCAGTCCTAAACAAAGGAGGGGATCACTTCCTTGTCTTTTCCGCGATGACATCCCTCCCGACTCCCCGTTTTAGACCATTTCTTTCACCACGTCCCTCCACACAGATGTCGCTGAGCCATATGGAGGAAGGGTTGTTCGTATGCCCCTTGGCTTTCAACAGTTGCTCCGTGGGCCCTTGCGGTCGACTTTTTTGACGCCTGACTCTGCTCTGGTTGGAATGCCAGTAGGGTTTTTCCCTTCCCAAACCCACTGTCGGGGCCAGAACCACCTCACGCCCTTCTTTTACAATCGACTTTCTGCCTTCTGCTTTCCTACCCCGGTGCTGTTTTGGTCGTTTTTTCTCCTCGTTTCTCCGATTTTCCCTTCAGACACCCTCTACGGCCTCTTTGTGCTTTGTTTGTTACTCCTTCTTAGGCCTCGAGTGTGGCCCTTTGTTTTCGTGCAGGGCGAACGTTTGTGATTCCTTTCGCCTTTGTTTTGGTCTTGTCGTAACCGTTGTATGCACTGAAGATCTCATCTGCGTTTTTTTTTGCACTCTTATTGCGCAAACATTTTCTCCCTCACCGCCTTCTTCCTCCGCGCCTCGGGTAACCCGAGACTCCCTCCATCTGTGCGGCAAACAGAGTCGGTCACCCCTACGCCCTGCTATAGTTCCCAGTGACAGCCCACACCCTACTTTTAGTTACCCCTATCCTGCTTCCCCTTTTTTCGATGCTAGCGAGATGCTACAAAATGGCCAGCTGTTACGGTGATTGGTCACGCTTCGATCGATTAGAATGATTGCGCTCTATTCCCAAACAGCGCGCCCCTGCTCAAGCTTTTGCGTCCGCCCTCTTTCTTAGTTGACATTCCCCTCCTGTTGCTCTAAACCCTTGTTCTCGATACGCAGTGCACCTCCCCGACCGAAGGCCTAGAACGTGCCCCTTTTTTTTTAACTGGGCCATCTCTCCCCCTTCTCTCGCAGCCCGTCATTTTACGGTTGATGCAGGCCGGGCGCTTCGACCCCGCCTTCACCCCTTGCTTCGTAGATCTCCCGTTTTGCATAGGCAGAATCGGTCGCGGAATTTGCACCATAGAGGAGTAATGCTTTCGCGTTGTCTCCGTGCCTTTATGAGAAACCTAAGTTCTTTGCTGCGACAGTCCCGTCGGTTTTTTCCCTTTACAAGCCTTTGTAACATATACACCCACCCTTTTGTTTTTTTGTTGCTTGTTTTTTTTGTTTTATGCCCCCCCCCCCCTTTGTTTTTGTGTAGTTGTGTGGAACGCCACCGTCTTTATTGTTCCGCTTTATCCTTATCGCGTTGGATGGATCCTTCGACGTCTGGCCTATAGCTCTTTCCACACCCTCGTGCGCCAAGCTCTTTCCCTTGCTGTACGTGGTCCGTGGTGATCTGGAGACGTCGCTCCTTCTGGAGGTTTCGGTCGCTCGATCTTTCACGCGGTAGCCCCGTGTTTCGTTTTTTTTTCGCCAATTCTTTCTCTCTTCTATCAGCTTTGCTGGGCTAGCTTTCTTTCCTCATGCACTTTGTGGGCTTCTTTCTTGGTTCATCCTCTTTTCCTTCTCGCCGACGTGCTTATGGTTCCGGCACATACCCTGCGGCGTGCACCCTCCGACTTTTTGGAAGTTCTTTCTCTGGATATTTCCCGTCACGATATTTCCCTTTCCCCATCTTTTTCGCAGAATCTTTTTGCCCCTTCGCTGCGCTCGTGCCTCTTTCTCTTTTTTTTTTCTTTAGACTTTTCCCCCCTCCTTGAGGAGAAGACCCCCCCCCGGGGCACCTCTGATGTCGGTGGAGCCACGGTTTTGGTCGACGGTGCAGGCGAGTTGGTCCGAAGGCGGACCAGACAGTTCCTAGAAGTTTCCCAGCTTCCTGTTTGATACCCGTTCCTCCTTCAAGATCTCGACACAACATGTGCTCGACTTACTTTTTCCTTGAGCACCATGGCCGATGGGCCTGTGATACCCCCTCAGTGACTAGAGCCTGCCATGGGAACTTTTTTATCCCTCCCCGCAGCCTTGCGCGCCCGATTATCGTTTTGCCCGACGCAGGGAGTGTGCTGTTGTTCTGATCTCGTACCTTCTTGGGCTTCGCGCAGACAGGCGGTTTTCACCTTCTGTGACCGCCTTTATTGGCGGATTTCTACTATTTTTATACCCCGTGCGCTTTGCCTCCCATCACTGGTTTTTTCCCTCCGGGAGGCGGTTTCGGGATGCCCCTGGATGAAGGTTCTGGCCAGAAACTTTTGTTCTCTACCTCTACTGCCGTTTTTTTCGTCTCTATCCCCAGTTTTTTCGCCCCAGCGCGGTTCTTTGTTCCGCCCGCCATTCCCACGAATAGTCTGTTAAAACCCCTTTTTCTTCTCTTTCCGCCGAAGACCATCTTAGCGAGCGTCCTCTCACGGCCGGAAGCCCGTTAGAGGCGGCCGCCCTTCTTGTTCTGCGTCGCCTTCTTTCTGACCCGAAGAGATCCCTCCGAGACCATTCCTAACCACATCCCTGACCTCCAGGGCGTCAGGCAGAAAGATCTTCTCGCGCCAGGTCCTCGCTCTCGTTGCCGTACAAGGTCTCTTTAGAAGTTTGGGCTAGTTTGGCCTCCCGTACTTTCTTCTATTTTTCCTGATTCAAATTTCCATTAGTTTTGTGACGTGTTCCCCAAAGCGTTTTTTGCAAAAAGGGGCTGCCGCAAGCATTTATCGACTGTTGTGCCGCCGTCCTCCTCCTCCCCCCTGTCGCGCCGTCCGTGGATACACGTGAATGCTTGTGGTGAAGACTTTTCCGCCGTTTAGGCCTCCTTTTTCCTAGAATGGCATCTTGGAATGTCCCCCTCCAGATTCTCCCCACTAGTCGCCGCTCTCCTTGAAGCTGCTTCCACCCCCTTTGATATGGGAGTCTCTTGAGTGTTTCCTTCCCGCCCTTCCGAGAGTACAGAAATTAACGTGTTCGAGATTTAGTTTGCGCCTCCAGGGGTTCCCGCCTTCAATCATTCGTTTCTCTTCTCTTCAGGATCTGATATCCCCCCCAATTATGCCGCACCCCGTGCTTTGAATCGGTCTTTTCCCCAGTGCCAATACGAGCTCCCCGAATTAGCCTATGTTTCCCTTGATCGTCCCCCTTTCCCCTCCTTTTGTGAAGCTAGGTCCCTGACCCTCGTTACCTCGTCCTCTTCGATTCTAGTCCTGCGGCTCAGAGTTTTCGCTGAGTTTTAGTGACGCTCGCTCTTTTCCCCCCCTAGTTGAAGCTTCCCCCCCGGTCCAAATCCTACCCTTGAGCATTCCCCCTTCAGATCCTTTTTCCCCCCCTCTTCCGCGCGTCTCATTGGTCGCTTCCCCTTCCCCGGTTCTCCCTTTCTGTGGGAAGAAGACTTTGCTGCTCCTGTCCGAGCAGAGGCGCGCTGACCAACAGTTTCTTTGTGACCCTTTCCTCCTTTTTCGCGTTACGTCTGTTTCACGGCCGGACCGTTCAATGAGTATCTGGAATCGCGACAAATTGGTAACTCGAGGATGTGATAGGTTTTGTCTCCTTCCTACACATCTTACTGGACGCTGTCTTTTCCATGTCTCTTCTCCTTTTTTCACCCCTCATCGTTTGTCTATGGACCGACGGATTTTATCTTTTCGGACGTAGTTCTGACGGAGGACACCACTACATTTTTTGTAGCGAGTCGCCTCACCCCCTAACTTCCTCTCGTGAAGTTCCCTCTCCAATGCTGTCGCTTGCGCGCTGTGTTTTTTCTTTATCTAGTTCTATATTCTGGTCGAATGAAAGAGAGGAGACAATCCCAAGCCGAAGTGGTTCCTGTTTTCCTCATCTCGGACTGCAGTCGACACACAAGACGTACCTCCTCATTCTACGTATAGTTTCCTCCTCTTTTTTTTTTTATTGCCGATATGCAGGCGTGGTGTTGCGACGGTTTTTTCGAGCCGAAAGAATTTTTCAACGGTGTATTCAGTCGTGAAGGCTGTCCTCCTCGCTTATCTTTGTACTAGCCTCCCCGCTCCTGACACTCCCCCAATGTTTACTTCTCACACTAGATCCTCTTCCTACACGGTGTTTTCCTATTCGATTTGTTGACGGTCCTGCCCCCATCAATGTAGACGTAATCCCCAAACCCAATACTCCTGCCACTCTCCTCGCCCCTTTTCTCCCCCCACTCCCCTCTCCTATGAAGTGACGAGGCATCGGTCATGCTTCCCAAACGTCCGCCCGGGCTCGACAAAGTGCCAGCCTTGGACGTCGGCTGAACTGCCTTTTCCTTCCCCTTTCGTTCTTTTGTGTCGAGCGGCCCTCCCCGTGTGAGCCTGTTCCAATTACTTTTCCCCCCTCCTTCATACTTCGTGATGGTCAAAGAGTAGCCTGCACGGACTTCGAGCATAGCTGTCTTACAAGCAAACAGCGGACGCGACAACGTACTCCGTCCCCCTTTTTCCATAGTGGTTCCAAGCCCTCTTTTTTGGTGTTTCAAGCCTGTTATACCCTTTCCTCCGTCGCGTCTTGGTGTATAGAGCCCTACACGGAAGTGATGTTTCATTCCTACCTTTTTCCTCCCGTCATGCGGCGTGCCTTAGGGCAATCAAGTACCTTCCCTTTTTTCCTGGGCTGAACGACTTCTTCGACCCCTATTTTTGGCGGTTGCCTTCTTTTTTCGTTTTTACCTCATCCTCGCACAGACTTTTTAAGGTTAAAGTGTGGTACGTCTGCATGAAAAAACGGATAGACGGAGGTATTGGCTCAGATGCGGCCGGCCTAGACACATTCTTTTTCCTTCCCCCCAGAACCCACGACTTCTCGCCCCAACCTTTTCCTATTCCGCCTGGGTGTTTACCCTTGTAGCAATCCTTCTAGCGGGATGTTTCGAATATTTCCTCTAGTGAGAGAGATTCTTCCCCTGTCACGATACGCTCCCGACTTTTTATTTCCCCTAACCAGGCGGTCATCCTTTTTTGGCCCCTCGTCTGCGTGTCCTCCCGGTGGTAGCTTTCCTTTTATTGCTTTTGTCGCCTTTGCCTCTTCCCACAGGACCCAAGGATCTTGTTTTCCAGTCTTGAGAACGGTTGTCTGTTTTTGGTGCGCGGTGAACGACCCCCTTTCTATCGACGAAAAATGAGCTATTTCGACTCCCCTCCCCTCTTCCTCGTCAAGTGGGCTGATCGTACTGTTATTCGCCTTGATCCTCTGTGTATCTTCTTCCCATCGACCCGTTTTTACCTTCGTTTCCTCGTAGTCATTAATCTCTTCACTTTGCGTATCAATACGGTAACACACTTCCCTCCCCCCACCTTCTGTACCACGATTGGCTTTGGTTCGCTTTCTTTCCTCCAAAAGACTTTGTTTGCTTTAAATCTTTCCGGGGTGGCGTCTTTGGATGTGCTTTCCGGTATGGCTGAATTCCCCTTTCTCCAACACCAATGTCGTTCTCTGACCCACAGGCGCCCTTTTACACCTCCCTTCCCTTCGGACGCAACCGTTTTCTTTCTGTTCGCTTTCAGTTCTCTTGCCGTCAGCACGTATACGGACTCACCCTTTCTTGCGCTTTCTCTTTTTCTCCTCACCTCTTTTGGGTGTGGATTTCGCCGTCTCATTTTACGAAGTCCTTTGCTTCCCATGATCCTAATCGCGCAGAGTCTATTGTTGTTTGACGTCCTGTCCCCTTTGCTTCGGCGGCCCTTTGCTCCGCAGACATCTTCCGCGCTGGTTCACCCCTTTGTTTTTGCAGCTTGACATAGGATCCACAATCTTTTGCGCCCCCAGACCCCTCCCCTCCGATGTTCCCCCCCTTGCGGAACCCCCGTTCCGATACGGAAGTCCCAGTTGGTTTCTTTTTCAGCATTTCTCCTCTAGATTACCCACGGTGCCTCGCGGTTTCTTGGTTCCGTCTTTCGCTTGACCCGCCCACTTTTGATAGTATCAAAAAACTCAGTACCCCACGAGGACTTCGCGCCTTCACAGCGGGACTCCCACCGGTTGCGGCTACACTCTTTCCAGCACAGATTCAGTCCCTCTCGGAGTCTCAAGTCTTTGGATAATCTGCAGCTTTGTAGTCAGACGCCGCCACCGCTTTGCATAGGAGATCGATCTAGTCAGACCACATTAGTTAACAATCTCCATCCTCGCGAGCCTGGAAGTGACCGTGACGAGACGTCACGAAGTCCCGGTTTTATTCACAAGCAGCGGCCCCCCGCATGGCCGTCAAGTAGTTCTGGTCCTTCATTCTGCGCATTCGTCTTCCAATCGTGAGCGCCCGGGAAGCTGCAGTTAGTTTGAATCAGCTCTCGTCTCGCGATGTTCAAACACGGGTGAAGAGGATTTATTGTGTCCGTCTCGTAGCGCTTTTGGACGGTTTTCTCCCCTTTCGACGCTTTCATCTGATTCTCTTTTCACCCGCCTCGCTCTTCCGTCGGGCAATTTAAAAGAGCTTTCCCTCTCTTGGCGATTAGTGATTCCTACGATCCGGTTGCGGCGGCTTTTTTACAACTCTTGTCTAGAGTGCGTCCGACTTCGTTTTTCTTGTCCGTCTTTTTGTCTTTCCTTTTCGTAGATTTTCCCGTCTTTGAGCGCCTGTTGCAGATGTAGTGTGCGTTCTGGGATTTCCCCCTGTGAATCATCCTGTTTGAACTCTGTTGCCCTCCATCAACGTCGTCTCTTCTCCTGAGAAAAAACAAACACCCCTACACAAACACCTTTTCTGATGGACCGATTTCGACGTCCTATAGTCTTCCTTTCCTTATTTTCGAGATAGGATGTTTTTTCTTCTACCTTTTCTTGGTTTGGGGTAGTTGCGTTTTTTTTATGTTCGCCTCTTCCGGGAGATTCTCTCCTACGTCGCCCCCCTTCGAGTCTCTTAAAGTCTCCTGCTTCTTGCCTAGGCTTCAGGTGATCCGGGACGGAGAAGGGGCTTGTCTGGCCGAAAAGGAGACCCTTCCTATCCTTTTTTCTCCGGTGTTGTGGGATACACGTCATCTCCCACCGAAACCCTTTTGCTCTAACATCACCTAGCTCTCCTCACCATACGACCGTAGATTCAGACGTCGCCCCACCTTCACCTTTTTCCTGTGACCTTGAGGTCACCTCGCCCTCCGAGACCTCTCCCCTCCTTCTCGTAGGTTTTGCCGCGGTTTTTGACCGATTGATTTTATGTTGCGGATTCCTGATCTTTTCTTGCTGCCGGCGTCTAACTTGTTGAACAGAAGGGTCGGCCCTTGGTCTGGACAGGCTCCCCGGCGTTTGACTTGCTCTAGCGCCTGCGCATGGTTTCCTCGTGCTGCGTCGGATTTTTTGAGGAACATACCCCTTCCTTCTTGCAACTGGGGATCTCTCTTTCGGTCTTTTTTGGTTCTCTCTCCCCCCCCTTTTCGAGAACTTTTCTTTTCCTCGCCGTCCCCCACCGTTCCTCGCCGTGAGCGTCCTTCTCTGTCTCGATGAAGCCTAAAGTTACGTAGCCGCTAGGACTACATCTTCCCCAGGAAGGCAAGAATTCTAGACTTTCCACCCCCCTTCTTCGCTCGGGCTCCCTTCTGATCCGTTCCGATATTGGACCCACTTTCATCATGTGAGTAAACGGGAGTCACAAACTCCCATGCTTTGATCGCTGGTGCGCGCCGTTCCAATTCCTCTTGTTTTTCGAAGTGGTGGCTACGTCGGCGCCCCGTCGCTCTTCCATGTGCTATCGATGTTCTCCAATGGTAGTTTAGTGGTTCGGATGAACTTATCCCACCATCATAGCAAACCGGTTTTTTAAGCCTTTCCTTCTTCAATGTTGTTGCAGTCTGCTCCCCCCGCCCTCGCATGTTCGGCTGTCCCACGGACTTGTCTTTTTTCCTGGCCTCCGGTCTAATGGAAGAAGTTCCGTATTGTCGTCCAAGGGGATTCGCCAATTCCCGTTGAAAGCCCCCTGAGGCGCACGAGCGCCGCCGTCCTCACTCGCCTCTACCTCCTCCTGCCACATCTGCAGGACGGGCCTCTCGAGATTCTTTTCTAGCCTAGGCAGAACCTTTTCCCGATTATCGACTGATGCAGCCCTCCTGTCGATTTTTGATCCACTTCCCTGCGGATTCGTAGCCGATCTAGCTTTTCTTCCCAACAGTCGTCCTTCTCCGTTGCTGCACCTGATGGCGCGCCGCATCGACCGACGCCAGAGCTTCTAGAATCTGTCTTCTTTGCCGACCGTTTGCCTTCGACGCGTGGAAACCGCGGTGTCCATCTTCTCGACTCTATTCTCACAAGCTCACCGGCGCGGTCAGCCCCGCGTTCTCGAGGTGGTGCAGCGCTATTTTTTGCCATATTTTCGTCAGATTTTCTCCCCCGTACGCATCGGCTACGTGCGTCTCTATCCTCTCATCGACGGTCCTTCCTTCAGATGCGATCTGATTCCCTTATTTTCCTTGCCTTATCTTGGTCTCCGCCTTTCGCCTCCCCGGACTAAGTGTCCTCCTCCCTATTCAACTCGCACGCTCCATGCAGTACTTTCTGTTGCCCCATTCCTCCCTTTGAGACGAGTATTCGTACCCTTCTTCGGAGACCGAGAGCATTCCCAAGGTGAACTCGCGGACTTGATAATATCGGCCCGCAGGCTGCCCCCTTTTTTTTTTTTTTGGATGACGATTCTCTCCCCTGTTTCTGCCGGATATCCCACCCCTCCCCTCTTTTTCCCCCGACGTTCGCTGTGCGGGAGCGGTTGCTTTTCTTTTAGAGTCCTAGTCATTTGAAAATACATTTTAGAGTAGCAAGCCCGTTGTGTATTCCACCTCCGAACGTTGGAAATTCTTTTCAGTTCCTCAAAATCTTCGTTTTCCGGCGAGCGTTCTCTTCGAGCCCGTCTTCTTCTACCTCGCCTGCGTGTTCTGGACCAATCACCAATTTATTTCAATTTGTAATCATCTCCGGCAATCTGCAATCGTAACACCAAACTCTTTTTACCGTCATGATTCCGCATAGCGTTTCCTTTCCTCCCCTTTTTTGGGACTCTTGCTTATAGCAGTTGCGTCGTTTGTTCGCAGACGACCTATGTAAAGCGTTCTCCCCCCCGTGTTTCTTTCCTGGTGCCGCTCGGATCGGGGACGTTTCCCCTAGACGCAGGAAATTTGTTTTTCTTGCAAAAAGACAGGTATCTCTCTGCCCACCGTTGTCCCTGCCAACGGTGGAGACTTTCAACCTCCCATTTTACTCAAATCCCACCCTCGCGCCTTGCCAGTCGCACCCTACATGTACCCAGGGAAAGGGCGCCTCAACCCTCCCCCCTTCTTCCGGTATTTTACTTTTTCCTTCGGAACCCGCCTTGACCCGCTCCCTTCTCCCCCCCGCTCCCTCCCCTTTTAAGTAGGCGATGATTAGATGGTTCGTATACCCGGCTCGTGTTTGTTTCCGAAGGTTTTTTTCCTGCTTGCCCCTGGTCCTTTTTTGTACTGGTCCTCAGATAACTTTTTTTTTATTGCTTCCCCCCCCCCAAGTACGCCCCTTGTTGAACGAGCGATGAAAGCGATGCTGCACTGCAAGTAGTTTCCGGTTCCCCCGTCAGCGAACCCGTTTCATCGTGGTCCCTTCGCCCTTTTTTTTGGGGGTCGGATGGACGTGTTTAACGACCCCAGTGTTACGGGGCGCCCCCGATGATTTCTTCTTCATCGGCTCCTCCTCACTGCCAGGTGAATAAGCATTTGGTTTGTAATCTATCAATGCGTTTCTGACTCATTTTTTCCCCCTCTGTATGGTGCAGTAGGCAAAGTCATTCCCTCCTTCCACGTTGCGGTTGAGATTATGATTTTCTCGACTCCTCCATGTTTTTCTCTGCTCGCCACGACCTCCTCCATACCCAGGTGAAAGTTTCTGGTTCCACAGGATCCCCCGACGGCGGGTTCCTGTTTTTTGGGTAAGATGCGCCTGCTTTCCCATCTCGTCCTCCCCTTTAACACCCCAGTTCGAAAAACACGATTACGCTTGCGTCCCTGATTAATCAATACAAGGATCTTACCGGTTTTCAGT
>Ga0179593_1395795_pt1 | contig 13093 bp, 15 predicted proteins | sample CZODoug2_1_08_16_FD_185931 | JGI IMG/M metagenome (GOLD analysis project Ga0179593, IMG submission 185931) | Vadose zone soil fungal communities from Angelo Coast Range Reserve, California, USA - CZODoug2_1_08_16fungal (PacBio error correction) | ecosystem: Environmental > Terrestrial > Soil >... | reverse complement strand
GTTTTTCGGTCTGCTCGACGGGCGAAGCCTGTCGGGCTCCATGTCCTCATTAATAGTCCTGACTATGCAGTTCCCTGCCCGTTCAGTCCCAAATGTTTTTTTTCCCCCTCCGTCCCCACCGACCCCGTATGCTTTTATTGCCGTGACAAAGATCCCCTTCCCCTGGGACCTTACCCACTTGGGCGAATTGGCAATTCTCCCTCCCTCCCTGTCCGACGATTGTCGCCCTCTGGGCGTGAAGTCGTATTTGAAGTCCGTGCATCTGCTGTCAGGAACACGAATCTTCTCCATGTTTTTCACGCGTCCATCCAGTGCTCCGGCTTGCCTTTCCTCTTTTTTCTCGTCCCCTTCAGCCCCAGGTGTCACACCGTCCTTTGGATTATTCCACCTGAGAGTGTGCTTCCCCCCTTTTCCCCATCCCTCCACCGCATTTGGTCACTGTCGTACCAGGGACCAACCCTCCTATAAATTCTTTTAGTTTTTGGATTTTTACCCCCCCCCTCCCCAGGCATTTACCAGTGCGGTACGTGAGCGCGAAATCACTGATTCTTTTTCCTCCTCCCTTTTCCTTGGTTCCGGTACGCTCGAGCGTAACCCCCAGTGTTTGTATCTGATGGCTCGCCACTCACGTTCACCCTAGCAGTGACTAGTTTTATAACTCCCCTCGTGCTTGAAAGGTTCTCCCGTGCGGCCGACGCTGCCCGCCTCCCTCCATCCCTTCCTGGTCCCCGCAACCCTAGTAGATTCGCTTAATATGGATAGTAATTGCCTCCTTATAGTTCATTTGTCAGTTCCCTCCGTTTCTCTTTCTTTCCCGACGCCCTCCCGGCATTGTTTTGTTTTTGAACACCGAACAGCACTTCGACCCAGAGACCCCCTTTCCTTCCGCTCTGGACGCCGCCCCATACGAACTCCTGCTTGCGCTTTCGTGATTTTTTAAGTTCCGCCGGTGGAGTTTAGCCTATAGACTGACAGCCGATTTTGTGAACCCCCTTTTCCTGTGTGCCATCTATCTCGAATCGCCTGCAAAAACCGTCCCCAAGTGTTTCTTCATTTTTCCTGGCTGCTCCCTCAACTTTCCGTCCTACCAGTCCTACAGTGATTCTCCATACCTCAGTTCCCTTCTCTTTTTTCCCCTCTCCCCCGCTGTATCGCCCTAAGTAGACTTCTTTAGGAATCCGGGGTAACCGAGGGAAGAACGACTAGTAGTTTGGCTCTTTCCTCTACCTGACTTTCCTTTCACCTCTTCCCACCCCCCACGACTCTCTATTTTCTCTACTCTTTTTGTTGTATACTGTTTATTTGGTTTTCTAAAAGACTCCACTGTTAGCTCCCTTTCCTCCTTTGTCTTCCCTCGTCATTCCCCAACTGATGCACTAGCTTCTTATCCGTTTGCGCGGCGCTCCTGGGACTGTGTGGGCTGTCCCCATGTGCAAACCCAAACGGGGGTCAGATTGAGTTCATGGACTCTTTTCCCTTCCGACCCCGTGCCCCCCCGCTGGGAAGCAAACAGTAAACCCACTTGGGTACCGTAAGGCCTATGCCTGAGGTCTCTGTCCCACATGGCAACAGAAGTTCAACGGGTTCACCTCTCTTCTTCCTACAGGGCCCTCCGTTCTTACTTCGAATCGCCAAGGACCTCTTTTCGCTGCTGGCTTCCGCCAAGCGCGTTAAGGAAAAAGGCCTCTTTTTTCGTTCATGGGTTCCTTATTGCAAACCCAAATTCTTTCCTTTTTCTGCTTTCGAGTTGTGGCAAATAGAAGTACGTGATATTTAGTCCCTGCGGTGACTTACCCCCTCCGAGCCCGATGCATGGCAATATTGTAATAATTTTAAAGCTGCAATTCTTTTCTGCCCTTTTGCCTTGAATCGTCGGTCCCAGTCAGATAACGCTTCGATAGACTTCGAAACGTTAGCTACGTTAATGCCCTTTTTTGCTGAGTTCGTGGGTGAGACTGAACCCAGGGACCTCGCTTTTTTCCCCTTGCCCGGATTCAGAGAAAAATCCCGTTGCTTCGCTCCTGACCGCACTTTGCCATAAAGTGGGATGGTGGTTTGACGAGGCAAGAGGTAATACACCGGTGAGACCACTGCCACAAGTTCTGGGATTTGGACAGTGTTATCCCTCGTACATTGGCCCATAACCGTGATCCTCATCCTCCCTTGTACCCACTTTTATGTGTTCGGAAGAGAACCAATTAAAGCCTTTCTTCCCAAGGGGTGCTTGTATATATGTACCCTTTGATTTTCCTTTTTCCCTTTCGTTCGTCCCTGCCGAAATCTCCCCCGAAGGCTAGCCCCATCCTGCCCCTTTTTGCTGTGAAGATTGGACGGGGCCCTTCTCTACATTCTCTCCTTTGGATGCCAGGTTCAGTCGCATATTTTTGTACTTCCCCCCCAATCCGGAATGGTATTGTGAATTTCCCCCCCAAAGATGGCCTATTTAACTTAGACGTAAAATTTCCGTCGTTTCTTCTTCCTTTTTCCTTCTCATTTGAGCCCGGCCCCGACTGACCGTGCCGGCAGACCTCCATCCACAACATTCTTCTCGTTCTTTACGAAAACCCCCAGCGCTGGGATTTTCCTTGAACCCCTCAAGTAATTGCTGACCCTTGTTTTTCTCTCGACCAGTCATCCCGTCTCTCGGACCCAATTTTTCTTAATGTAATGCGGCACCGTTACTCTTTTACTTTGTGACAAGGCTACTCCCCCAAGAAACACCTCCCCGTATTATGATGTTACACCTCCCTCCCCCCCTTCCCCACAGGCGGGTCAGATCTGAAGGGCCGGATTCTTCCCTCACCGTGAAGCACCCCCTTCCCTCTCATGTGTATTTGCATAGACACTCGGATTCTAACCTTCCTTTCCGTGGTGATCTTGTTTCTTTTTAGTTATTCCATTTCATTCTTCCTGACATCGTCCATGAATGACAAGATTCCCTAAAGATTGATTTATTGAAAGGGAACCCGTTCACGCTCGGACATTATTATTCTCTCCTAAGAACCCCCGCAAACGAACCCCAGATCTCTTATCTTCGCAGAGAGATATAATGACTTTTAACTGTTTGCTCTGTCCCCCTCTATTTTAGCAGGCTTGTCTTTGCCACCCCTATAAGAACAGCGAATGCTCGGAGGATATTAACTTTATTCTTTTCATTGCTACACGACCTTTCTTACTCTCTCAGCTCTTTCCCCTCCTACAACCCTTTTTTCTCGCCTTCCTCTCCCTTCCCCTCTTCGTCCGCCAGATGCTTTTTCACTTCTTTCTTTTTCAGACCTTTTCTATTCTTCCTTATGGACCGCCCAAGAATACTTACCCCCCTTTTTATATCCATAAATAGTTGGAAGTCCCCCCCCCCACCTTCCCCTATGACTCTCCCGCTCAATGCTCCCAGTTCGCAGGCCTCTAGCGCGGTTATAAGAGCCATCAACTACCTTCCGGACCCAACAACTGCGCCTTTTTATGATTATCAGGTCTTTTTAGCTTCCCTCCCAAGTGAAGCGGGGGGCTCGTGCTTTTTTTTTTAACCGCCATGCCTCTGCGCCACGGAGTTGTCTCGCGGCAGCCTCCCCGTTCACGTTTGCCTTCTGTGACTCTTTTTAAGCGTCATAAAGGCCAAGAGTTTAAGCCGATAAGAAAGCTGCGAATTCAGATTCATGAAATGAACTATCCCCCACCGGCGTCCACTTTACTAGGCCTTTCGAAATATCTCCCTTCCCTTTCCCTCCTTGTTGTTTTGAGCTATCATGAAACCGTTTAAGCAGTAGTAATGGTGGCCGACGCGTTAGATCTTTTAACCGAAGAGGTGGAATGGCTCCTTCCCCCCCCTAGCTTCGTAGTCGGTGACTGGTCTTCCTGGCTTTGACTCGTAAACGTATGTTCCGATCACGGTTGACTTCTCTTATGCTCTAACTTGAAAGAGAGTGATTTCCTTGTCAGTGGAGGTTACCTCAGAAAAGCCTCCAGAGACCCCGACTCCTTTTCTTTCTGCCCCCCCCCTTCATGGACGACAGCCTGATAAGACAGGAGGCCTTTTGGTTGAGCTGAGTTTTTTCCTTTTCTTTCCCCCTCGCCTCTAGAGGCCTTGAATGTTTAGTTTGTTGGAGAAGTGTTCCCGGCCCCCCGTTTGTGGGCTACTCATTTTCCGGCCTCTCTCATACGTGCCGGCTTTTTAGAGTGCTGGAGATATTTCTAGGCTTTCCTTCTATCCAGAGTCTCTTGGAACAAACTTGAGAAGTACGACATCTCCCAATGGCACTGCAACAAAAGGAGAAGGCTATCGCCTTCTTCCGCGTGTGCCAGTTGCCCTCCTCCTCTCCCCCTTCCTTTCCCCCCAGCCAGCGCTTGGCGGTCTTTCAATAGGTCGCGCGTGGCGAGGGAAAATTGAAGTTCATGACGCGACTTTTTCTTTTTTTTTTGACTCCTGCGTAATGATTTTTTGAAAGCTGTTGGAAATGTTCCTTTACCTTCCTCCTTTCTCCCATTCAGCGGTTGTGCTTTTTCCCTTTGTTCTCCTCCCAGAGTGTACTGGACGTCTTTTGCCTGGGGTCCGTTTTAAATTAAGGCTCCCGTCCCCTACTTTCCGATATTTCGAAGACGCGCTTTTCTGGCTTTTTGCATCCTCCCCCGTCCTTTCTTTCAGGTGTGGGTGTTTATGAATCCTCGAGACTCTTGATTCTCCCCCCCGTTCCGCTTGAGTCGTCGTTCCCTTTTTTCAACTAAAGCTGGAGGGACGGGGATTGGATCCCCTTCCCATGACGGCCCCTCTTTCATTTCTCTTAGCCCATTGTTGGTTGATGATTTGATTCTGGGCTGCCTGGATTTTTTTCATATCCTTTCTTTTTCCTGTTATGCCGCCCCTCACCAGCGAGGTGTCGTAGGCCCGATTCTATTGTTGATTGCGGTCTGCGGCCTGTTTTTGCGTAAGCTTGTGGGTCTTTTTTTTCAATTGATCCGACATATTCTTAAGGCGTTAGCAGTCTCTCCCCCTTTTTTTTTGGTGTCCATTCCACCACCAAGTCTTCTGGCGGGGCTTCCCAAAGAGCCTTAAAACGAGGTGATTCCCTCGTTTTAGACCTTTTTCCCACTGCCCGGCCCGCGGCCGATGTGGGTTCGGTCCTTCGGCGTCGAACTCCTTCAAGTGCGGTCACGGTGGACGACTCATGGTCAAAGCTACGTTTCAGCGGACCCTCCCCTTCCCTTTTCTTTCCTGGTTTTTTGAGTCAAAAGACCCAACGTTTCCCAAAGTCTTCGTGATTCTTTTGGCACGGTACGAGTGTTAAAACGTCACCCTTGAATAGTTGCTTTATCAATAGGCCTCTCATTTGTTGGGCCGACGTTCTTCTTCCACCCCCCCTTACCCGGTAAATTCAAGTCCCGTTTCCCCTTAATCCGATCCGATATTTCGCTGGCCGGGGAAGGACAAGATGTCCCCCCCCTTTTTTTTTACAAATAACATAGACCATGGTCTTTTTTTAACGTTTAAAATTTTTTTCCCCCCGATGATTAAGCAGTCTCACGTCGCTCAGACTCTCTTACTTACCTTCCATGAGAATGTAAAAATTCTTCCAGTTTAGTGGGCACGGCTTCCATTGGATCTCCCCTTTTGTTTCCTTTTTCCTCGCCTAGAGTAATTGCCAGAACCCGCTCCTCACGCGCTGCCCTACCCATTGCCCTGAAAATGTACATCCTTTAAAAAGTTCTCCTTCCTTTTTTGCTTTCCTCTGTTCTGGGATTCGACCGTTCGCGTTTCTTTTCTCTCGCTCTAGTCTGCCCCTCTCGTTGCCCGTGCCCTTGCAAGAGGAATGTAGCATTCTCACCCTGTAAACACTTTTCATGTTTTCTTTGCTTTTTGATCCCCTTTTCACATGACTTCAGTCTCCATTCCTATCACTTTCTTTCCTTCCCCCCATATCATTCTTTCCGTCTTCCCCCCCCTTTCCTCTTAGTGCTATTATTTGTTACCCCTGTTGACGGCGTTCGGAATTGCTCTGCTTTCACTAGTTTTTCCCCCCCCCCCCCCCCTCGATCTCCCTCCCTCCTTTTTGGTGTTTGAGAGAGATTCTTGTTTTAAACCCCGATTTGACCAATCCCCTCCTTCTCTAAACTCCCGCATATTTCCATTCCCCTAGTTTTCCCCTTTATTCCACCAACTTTCCCCTAGCTTTTCTGCGGTGGAGACTTCCCTGGGTCAAGGGATGGGGTCGAACTTTCAATTACTGATCTGTGACTTTTTCGTTTCGTAACTAAAAAGAAGAGCTACGCCCCTTCATAAACACTTTCACCTTTTCACTTCGAGGCATTGTTTCACCTGGTAAGTCCAAACGCCTGGATTTCATTCGAGTCACTCTCCTCTCAGCCCCCTGGCTTACTGGAGACCTAGACCGAATTCTTTGTCTTGGCCAGGCCAAGATCTGAAGGGTCAGGGACATTTGGTCGATTTACTTTTTCCCCCCACCCATTTCAATTTTTTTTCTTCAGCGGTCTGTTTAATAGGTCCCCTTCTTCCCCCCCCCCCCTTCACCCAATTGATCTCCATATGAATTTACTCTTAAGGCAAGACCCTCATGGTTACTCCTACTTCTTTCCTTCTCTTTCATGTCGGTTCGCGGGACGCAGATAACTTCATTTAACCTAGTTAAGGCCCCGGGTAAAATAAGTGGCCTTGAGTTTAGTTTTCCAGCTCTAAAACCTTTTGTTGACTGAGGCTTTCCCCCCGGACCCTTTTGTCTATACACTCCATTTTTGATTCTTATAAGGACGACCAGGTTAAGTTTTTTTGTTTGAGCGGGGTATGCCAGTCCTTCCCTAGACAAATACGAATTTATCTTTCTTTCCTTTTGCCCCTCTATTACCAAATGGCAATAGTTATGACTTGTCCTTTTCTCACACTTTAAAATTGTTCCTCACGATATCCGACCTCCTTGTGACACTTTTTTCCACAATCCAAGTCGTCTGGTAATTTCTGAAGTAGCTTTCTTTCTTTCTCGTCCTGATAGCCAATCGCCACTCGGAGTTCCTCTCCTCATGCCCATATAGATACAATCTTCCTTGGCTCTTGGCGGTTACCGTCTAAAAACTCTTCTTCCTCCTGGCTCAGGTTTCGGTTAAGGCAAATCAATCAGTTCTGTTCCTTCTCCCCAACCCACCATGTTCCATCTGATTCCATTCCCTTAATACTCGAATTATAAGAGATCATATGCTGAAAGTCCTTTTCAGACCACCCACCCCCCTTTATCCTCGGCCCTACCAACCGATTTGAGTTATCGAAACCCCCCCTTTTACCTCACTTCTAGGCGCACTCCCTGCCCTGTAAGACTATAAGATCTGGCCCCAATGTGATTTAAAGTAAGCTTTCCTCTTTTCTTTCATTTGACAATTGGATCATCCCCCACCATTCCCCAGCCCGTGCATGGGCTACCTTTCCTTCCCCTTCGGCCACCCATTTGGGACGTAAGATGGTCGTAGTCCCTTTTTAGACCACCCCGCAGAGCCCAGACTGTGAAGTTTCCATCCCCTCCTCTTCTCCCTCCTACTCATCCTCGTACCTCGATTTGGCGCCTTGTGTGACTTGTCTCATTCCCGGCCACGCCATCATTTTCCCTTGAGTACCCTTGTCGCGCCAAGGCCTCCAAGACGCTTAAGGATTTCTCCCTTGAACGTGTAAAGTACAAAGTTCAAACCATCGCGGCCAACTCTACGCAGTGCCTTAACCTCATTACTTCAAGCCATGCTTCTCGACCCCCTTCTTCTCCCCGCTGACCGATATCAAAGGCTGGTTCTCGTTCCTCTTCTCTTGCAACCCGACCCAACTCCACCCCGCGTTGCGGAGTGACTCACCTGGTTGCTATTAACGTATTGGGATTTCTCCCCCCCTTTCTCCAAACTATGTTTTCGGTACGTAGGATTCCTCCGGCGGGAGAAAGCTCCAGACGGTATCGCACTTGGTGGCCTCAGTACGAACTTTTGTTAGCTCCCCCCCCTCTTTTTTTTCCATCGAACAGAGCTTGGGACGCATCTCAGCGCACAAAGCCCCTCTTCCCCCCTTCTGTCCTTCTTTCTCTATCTCCTTTTTCCAACTACAACCCGAACCCAGACCAAGTTAGAATGGCTTTTACTGTAAGATTGGGTTTTTTTTTTAACTACCCCTGCACCATTCTTGCGTTTTGTCTCTTGCTTCTGTGACAGGTACGCACGAGCGCCCATCTGATGCTACTTCTCATCCTCCCATTTTTCACTTGACTCTTATATTTAAGTCTAACTCCCAAGGTCATCCCTCGACTAAGAGAGGTGTTCTAAAAAGATTATGGACATTCTCGTTCAACACCGTCTGCCCCCCTTATCTCCCTCTGCGTTTTTCCCAGGGCCATAGATATTTTAATCCTCCTCAGTTGTTGTTGTATCTTTATCTTCCTTTGCCCCAATCCCGAGGTATTTCTTCCGACCCCTTGGTGTTAAATAAGTCTTTTTTTTGTTTTTGAAGAGAAGACCTCTAGAGCTCTTGACCTTCTCTTCCTCCCCCTTGTTACCGCCTCCCTATTCCCCAAGGTTTTAATGTTCGCCTATCATCTCTTGTTTTCTCGTGGCATTGCAGGTGAACCTGAAGTCCACTTGAAGTTTGTTTTTCAAATTGTGATGGAGTTAAAAGGGAAGAATTCTAAGTATCCCTCTGCCTTTTGTTCTTTCCCTTGCGTGGCCCTGCTTTTTTGAGAAGCTCTTTTAGATGCCCCCCTCTATTTTTGTCTTGCGTGGATTTTGATGAGCCTCCCCTTTTTGACGTGTACCGTTTGGGATCTCTGGTGCGTCCTGCTTCCAATCCTTTTCCTCTTTCTCTGTGTCGTTACGGGGCCTTCGATCCATTCATCCTCCCCCCTTCTTTTCTATAGGAGCGGCGGCCAAACTATTTTCCTTTTTGAAGCTCCAAACCTTGTTCATTTCAGGATTCCACTCGGTGTCTGTGTCTTGTAAAGCGCCGCACTCTTTCCCGCCCCCCCTCCTATGGCTTTATTGGAAATCGACGGTATATTTTTTCCAATAAGAAAGGTTTCTCATGTTTTTCCTCCGGTTATTTTGAGTTGTGAGCAGCCCTTTGAATAGCCGCCCCGTATGCGCCGACATCCTTTCAGACTTTTCAGCTTCCTCTTGATGATCTCTGCCCTTTTTTCTCTCCCCTTTGTACGAGTCTTTGGAGTAATTGGAGTGGCTTTTTCCGCTGCGACTCTTTTTTTGCACCCGTCATAATCGCGGCTATCTTGATAGTCTTTCATGCCTCTCTGATTGTTCACCTTCAACGGATTGTTCCTCGAGCTTGTGAGCAAAGATAGCCCAGTGGCGCCCGACTTTTTCCGCTTTCCTTCTGTTTTGCCTTATAATCACTTGTTAGGAATGTTGTTGTTTTGCGATCTCCCCTTGTATTGACGGAAAAGATCCGTTTCCATACCATTAAAGGCAAATGTTAGAGGTCTTCGGAGGCCCTTCGTTTCCTGCTCTTTCTTTCCTGGTGGCCCTCACCGAGGGGTCCGTAAGGAACGCTTCGCTTTTTTTTCTTTCTTTCTGCCAAGTCCTCTTTGGTTTCCGGTTGTAGACTCTAGTCGAACGAGCTAGGCTAGTTCAGACGTGCCGTGGATTTTTCCTCCACATCCTTCTTTTTTTTAATGAAGAGAAATGAACCCTTCCTCCAGAGAGACATCGTTTTCTCACTGTCCCAGGACCTGTCTAGGACGATTGGGTTTTTCGTTCTTTTAAGGCCGCGCTGGAGATAGTTTACGTCCGTTAGGATTTTCTCCCGTCTTCCCCTAGAGTTCCTCCCTCCTGTACTGCTTTAAGATGGTCTGTCAGGCCGCCCCCAATCTTTTCCCCCCAAGTCGCGATCTTACTTCCTTTTTAAATTGTGTTACGCTGTGTGATACCGTCCAACATCACTCGACCTATTGGAATGTGGTACTCTCGTCACAGTTTCCCCCCTTCCCGGAAATTCGATGTGGAGTCGTCCTCATACCACCCTCCGGGCCCTTCTCCCCCGGGCTTTCCGGAGAAAATCACCCAGGTATATCAATGGTAATTTATCTTTCTCGTTACCCCCGGTTTTCGAGTCCCCTGAAAGCGCCAACTTCTTTTGTAACCTTTTGCATCCTTTTCCTCTGAGATTCCCGACAGGTTGTCAGAGGCTGATAAATCTAGGTCCCCTGTGACGTTGACCTGCCCGAGGCTCTTGCTTTTACGGCTGCCAAGACCCCCTGTCCCACCCCAAATCCCAAAACCCCCGCCCTCCCCCACCCCCAATTCTTCCCTCTTATCTCCATTTTAATTTTTAGCGAGATTCTATAAGTTAACAGACCATCCTCGTTCAAGCGATTGAAAGCATGGTTGCCAATCACTGTCTCCCCTCCTTCCCCAAGCTGCCCTTTCCTCCTTTCTTTGAGCCTCCCTCGAAGGCGAATTTCTTTCTTCTATTCTCACTTCCCTCGGGATGATATCTCATCTTTTCGCCGAGTGTGACTTTTTGTGCCTTTTTTTTCCCCTCTCAGCTGCTGAACCACCTTACCCCACTTTTTTCTATCTTTCTCCTGCTTTGGTGAGACCATAACCAAGAAATCTGATCCCTTTCCCCCTTCCAGTCCCTCAGTGCTTTTTCCATTTTTTCATTCCCCCCCTTTCCTTGAGTCCGCTCCTAAGCTAGTGCCTCTTTGGCAATCCTTTCCCCCTCTTTCCTGGAAAGTATAGGGAGGTCCTCCCCCTTAGCCTTTCATCACCCTTACTCCTCCTCCGTGGTTGAGTCTTTTTTTTATACCTATTGTACAAATGCATTAGTCTAGTCCTTTCCCCCTATCTTCTTTCCCCCTTCCTCTTTTTTTTTTTTCCCCTTTACACGCGCTGCACTAGTTATCTCTGTTGAGGCGTATGGTCAATTGATTTGACCGAAAGCAATTATCCGGACTTTATAGATAGTGAACCATGCTTTTTCCACTCAGCCTTCAGAAATACTGTCCCCTTGGTCACAGAGGCCAGAATTTCCAGCAAAAGTCACAACGCGCGGCGTCGTAGGAGCGCTATTCAGCCTCCCTCTTCTTCTTTCTGCCTCTCCAAGTCCCTCCTATCTTCGCTTGGCCCCCGGACTACAAGCGAGGAAGGAAAAGGCTGGTTCTTAAGTCTGTTCCCCTTTTTTTTCTTTTTTTTTTCCCCCCAAATGTGGCGAGCGCGTTCCTCCCCTTTTCTTTTTGAACGAACCCGTCTATCTGCGTGCCACTTCCAATTGATATCAGATTGAGCTGTACGGAACTGGCAATCTCCTCATTTTTCCCTTCAACTTACTTTATTTTCAGGGCCAGATCGCGCAAGTGAAGATAACTCCTTTGCCCCGCCTGAAACGTCCAATTTACAGGTTAACACCTATTGCTTTTTTTTTTTAGTCTCTAAGGACCCCCCTTCCTCCCTCCTTTTCTCACTCCATCGTTATTCGCCGTAGAACTGGCCCTAGGGGGTGGTATGAACTTCTTCTCTACTTCCGTCTTTCTCGTCTATTGCCCGGTAAGAGAGTACCAAAAATCGTTCGTGATTGCGTTCCTAAAAATATCCCCCCCCCCGGACACGAACGGTCAGAATCCGGCCCTGACCTTTGTAATTTTTTTGTACCCAACTTAACCATCCTGTTTTTCCCCAGGTTTATCTTGAACCACGTAGCTTGCTATCTCTGAGTTTTTTTTTCGCCATCTCCCCTTTCCTTCTTTTTCCCCGAAAGTTTAAGACCAGACCCCCTACCTCGTAAGGAAGAAGTCGGGCTGCGGACGTTCCTAAACCTGCTTTCTCTGGTCATTAACTTGTAGGTTCTTGTTTTCCCGTGAAAATATCCCTTTCTCTTTTCCTTGACTCACCATTGTCTCCTATGATGAATTAGCAACTCCTTCGTCGTAATCAGATTATTGGAATTCATTTCCTGCATGATCCCCTCCCCTCTTTTTCTTTCCTCAGACCAAACCATGATTCAACCTCGTGGTGATTATTCTTGACCCAGGTCCAACTTCTATTGAAAGTACTCCCGCTTATCTCCTTAACCCAAATGGATTTATGTAAACCACAAAATCCGGCATTGACCATTTACAACCTGTTTCTACCAAATCACCTCATAAAGAAGTTTCCTCATAAGCCCTCCCGCACCCAAGATCGAAAAGCCCGTGCTCTATCTTCCCCGGGTATACCGACCACCCACTTCACCTCATGCCCGACTTTTACTTTTTGATGACCAACCAAGAGATTTACTTTTTTTTCCCTTTCTTCCCCCCCGATCAGACTTTCATGTTTCGGCACAGGCAACCATTTTTTTCCCTGGCTTTCCCACCATGGTTCGATCCCACAGTCCAGATTCATCCAAGCTTAAGGATTTCCCCTTCCCTTACTTTAAACTTTCCAATATTTGCGGCCATCTATTACGAATTTCTCCCCAATCCCCCCAATTATAAAAATTGATCTTCGTTATTCGAAGAGAAACGCATTTCCTCCACCCTTTTGTCGTGCTAGTAGAGAGTGCATGGAAACGATATGCAAACCTCCTCCGCGTTTATTTTTACGGATATATCCAAGTCTAAGTGTGGCAATTGCTTCCCAAAGAGTGGGTCTATAATAATTATCCCCCACTCTGTCTTCTTACTTCTTTATGCGCGCCATTTTTTCTTCCTTTTACTCGTATCCACCGTCCCCTTATGGGAATACGGACCATATCCCCCCCCCTCACCAAGTTGCCTTTTTATTTCTCTCCTTCCCTCCCCCCAGTCTCAAACAGTCAGCCAGGCCTAAATGTTCCTCCGCCCCTCCCAAACTTCTCTTAACCTTCCCCACACGGATGATTATCCTGTGTCTACGATTGGGTGACCCCCCCCATGATTCCATCTTGTTCGTGCTTTTTCTTGTTTTCACCGACAGCCGCATTCCGCTGCAAGCTTCTTCTTCGCAGCAGTTCACCCTTTACTTCGTGTCCTCTTTACTGTCAAGCCCCCCCTGTCATCGCCTTTTTTAACAAGAGTCTATGTCTCTGCTTAAAAGACTTGTCAGTATCTTTCCCCCCCCCGTTTTCCCACCAGCCCCGCCTCGGGATTTATGC
>Ga0179593_1370063_pt1 | contig 13093 bp, 13 predicted proteins | sample CZODoug2_1_08_16_FD_185931 | JGI IMG/M metagenome (GOLD analysis project Ga0179593, IMG submission 185931) | Vadose zone soil fungal communities from Angelo Coast Range Reserve, California, USA - CZODoug2_1_08_16fungal (PacBio error correction) | ecosystem: Environmental > Terrestrial > Soil >... | reverse complement strand
TTAAATTATCCGTAGACTCCGAACCCACCTTATTCCTCCCCCAATGTAATTCTTCCAAGACCCCAAACACTGAACCCATCCCCCCCGTTGATCCTCTAGGACTCCCTAACTAAAAAAGATACACTTGTCCCCGGTCAGATAAAGTCTGTCGTTTATTTGTGCGGTTCGCAAAGCCGCTTCAGTCTCCTGAATCTCCGCCACATCCCCCGGTCCTAAGGATAAGCTTCTAAGAGTTTTTTTTCAAATTTCTTTTATTGGTACAATACTCTATTTCCCCCCCCAAAGAATTATAGGTTTTTCCATTAAGTCCATCAGTCAAATACCATTAATGTTACCTCCTTTTCCCAATCCTTTTTTTTTTAGGTTGTTCTAGACCAGTCTTTAAACTTTTTCCCTCTATGCAAGGACACCCCTTTTCTCAAAAGTTGTACCTCCTAATTTGATCCTTAGCCTGGATAATGACAGCAGTCTCAGTTGAAAAGCAGCTTGTAATACCCGACCTCCTACCCCCATTATCCCTCCCCCTCCGTCTGGGACGTATTTGCCAAGCGCCTCAGAAGTGCCTGCTGGGTTGTGAACTTTCTTTTCCCCCTTTGAAAGGTTTGACTCCCGGCCCGCTCTCCCCCGCACATTTTCCCCTTTTGAATTTACACCCCGTTGTCCCCCCCAAAAGTAAGTCTTGGCAGGGCAACCTTTTCTTTCTTGTTTGACCCCACCGTCCCTTTGGGAGGTTCGTCATCTCACCGGGTAAAGGCTTTGGAACGTTCTTCTTCATCCCAGTTTCGAGGTACCGCGAGTACTCCCACGTCATGTCCGTCCCTCTACCATTACTGTCGGTCTTCGAAATACACCTCGGTTTTTGTGAACATTACCTTATCTGACTCCTCAATCCTTTCAAGTCTCCATGATGACTCTCCCCTTTGTGATCATTGGTGGGCGACCTAATTTCATGAATGAAAATCCTTTTTTCTCCTTTTCCGCCATAAACCTACTTTTGACGCCCATTTCCTTTTTTTGCCAGAACTTCGATAAACCCACAGAAATTCTTTACCTATACTTGCAGCATTTCACCCCCCTTCCCACGACTTTTCTGTGCTTCCATAGTTCCCTCTGACTTGTTGTTGGCAACTTTATTACCGGCGAAGCCCATGTGAACTAAATGTGGACCCATCTCTTTCTCCAGAAACTTTCGGACACCAATACCCCCCCGTTGCACCATCTTTGGTTCTTTTGCAAAGCGATGCTCTAAACCCTCTGTTTTTTACGCTTTTTTTACCTCCCAACCTTCCCCCCCCCCAAATTTCCCTTTTATGACCTATAATTTATGGCATGGTTCCTACTTCCGATTTTTGTTTTACAGTGCAAAGGCTTTTTTTTCCACCCTGAACTCATTCCCTTTCCCCCCGCCACGCAGCTGACTTCATTTTCTCCTTGCCTTTGATGTCTTGTATTCTTCTACTATTGACTGCTGGCCCCAGTCATTACACGGCTCTGTCCTGCCCCCTCTTACAACACCTCTTTTCATGCGGCTCCATCCGCGTCCCCAGACCCATATTACGTCAACGCTTTGATTTTGCTTTTCTCATCTATTCACTGATTGGTATGGGCTAAGCTCAACGGACCAGGGGTCTGTCTTTTATTCGGCCAACAGTGGCACCGCCCTCTGCTTTTTCCCTTTTTTTTCGTCACCTGCTGGGTCTGCATTGCCCCGTTTCTTGCCCCCCGGACGGAATTCTTTCAATCCCCGCCTCCTCAACTCATTCCTACCTTCATTCCTTTTAATGTTCCCCAGTACTTGATCTCTTTTTTTCATCGCGCCGGTTGCTGGGAATTAGAATTTACCCTTCCGCCCTTTGGAAACCCTCATTACGTCAATCCTGCTTGCGGTTCTTCCACTCCCTTTTGTTTTTTTTCCTTTCTACCACAGGTTCCCTTTCCTCGACATCCCCCCTACAACCCCCGGGAATACGCCCATTCAGGACCTTGATTGAATTCAATTTCCTACTATTTATCTCCCCCCCTGTAACTGACCCTCGGTCCCTTTTCTTTTTTTCTCACTCCGCCCGCAGCAATTCGCCACGAGATCTGAGCCTTTTTTAGGTCACCTCCCCCCGTCCTTCTTGTCCTCTTCCGGCTCCTTTTTGCCAAAAACCTTTTCCCCCCTCTTTTGCATCACAGGTCAAATGTTGTTCAGCCTTTTCTCCTTAACTTGAATCGTCCTTTTTACTTTTTTCCGGAATTAAAAGCGCCCCCCCGTGTTTTCATCCTCCTATCATGTGTTTGATCTTCGGTTTAAGATGACGATCTCTTAGAAGCGTGTCTTGATCTTGCCCGACCGTTCGTTTGCGCTTGTAAAATCTACCTTTGCTGTTAGATTTCTAGCCCCCAGACCTTCCACAGACTACTTTTTCCCCCCCTCTAGCGTCTCCCCTCTCCCCTTGCCCATTTAGGGCTCCTTCCCTTTGTTATCGCTCTTTACTTTTTTCCTAGCGCAGATTATTGATTTTCGATCTTACATGTCCGTTCGAGAATATTCGATTGAAATTTTCTCTTCCCCCCTCTTGATTCCCGACGCTGACCTTCTTTTCTTTCTCCCCATTTTCCCACCACCTTTTTTTTTTTTTTTTTCCACTCGTCAAACACCGTTCATCAGGTAATTCCCATTCCCCCCTTCGATCTCTTTTCGCAATGGACCCCCCTCTGTTCAATAAAAAATTTTCTTATTATTCTCCACCATTTCCCAGTGAAATCTTCCAAGCTTCCCCTATCCCCTAGTTCTTCCTTCGGGTCCTAATTTTTTTGTTTTTTTTTTTGCACTTGTTATGAGTCCCTTTTATGTACTTCCTTGAAAACATTTGGACTACTACTGGAGGTACGGTTTCCCCTCACACCTCCTATATTCCAACCCCCAAATTGTCCATTTCCCCCTCTTTTCTGAAGCTGTTGCCATACCTTCCGTATGACTCAGTACCCCCCCTTCTTGATTTATTTTCCTTCGGATTCCCCATTCCCTTGACTTCAATTAACTATGAATCCTGTGGGTTACCCCTGCTTTTTTTTAAATCGTTTTCTTTTTCCTTGATGTTCTCTCCACTAACTGTTACCCAATCCCAAAAGGATTTGAACCCCTATGAACCACTCATGATCCCCGCACTTTTCGGGTATGCACCTTTTCCTCTTGAGTTCATTCCATTTCAACTCAACCAAAATTTTGAGGCTGAACCCCCCCCCTCCTTCTATCTTTGTTTTCTTCTTTCCCCCCTTCCCTACTTGTTTTTTGTCTCTTCTCTCCCCTTCTCTCTTAATGGGGTCATCGCAAAAGTGTGTGCGGGATTACCTGGAACGGCATCACTTGACATTACCACGTCCCCCTGGGTAGGTCCCCCCTTCCTTCGATTGGTAGGGAGTTATAACTGTGTCTTACAGGGGTTTTGAGCTTTCCCTCCAAAGGGCATCCCCTTCAACGTCCCCCCCACCTCCTCAATTTTACCCCCCCTGCTTCGTAAGTCTTTTCCCCCTGCTCTCCGGATTGCATGCTTGAGGCACCCTCTTTTCCATTCCCCCTCTCCTGTAACCAATTGAACACGGGTGCTTTCTTCATCCTGGTGAAACCTGTCTCCGTTCTCCCTAGGATTGTGTTACATTTACTTCCAGGATTCGCCCCCCCCTTTCCAAGAGTTCCAGAAACTGTGCCCTAGGAAAAAGTTTACACAAGTCCACCCCCTCCTCGCTTTCTCACGCGATCCCCCCCCTTCCCAGCTTAATTCTCTTCGTTTCTTCCCTTTTTTTCCTTGTCCCCCTTTAATGGTTTTCTGGTTTTCGGTGCTCTTATTCCTCATCGTCCCCTTTTTTTCCACCCTCTCCATTTCCCCACTCTTCTATTTTGAAGGAACTTCCCTCATCCCCTCTCTGATCCTATCTCTTCTTTTTCCGCCCTACGGCCCTCCCCTCGCCTTTTCCTTCCCTCCCGCCCCTTTACCCTTCCGTGCCTCTCCTTTCTCACATCTTCGTAACCAATCTCTCTTCTCTATTCCAGTCCCCCCCCAGTTCTTCCCTCCTCCCCTTCCCGATACCACTCATAGTACCTCCCTTCTCTCTACCCCCTCTTCCTTTTCATTTTCTGTGTCACTCTCTCTTCTGTTCCCCCACGCCAACGTCACTTCCTTTTCCCTGACTTCCCAGCTGTCACCTTCTTTTTTGACTGACACGTGGTCATTTTATTTTTTAACCCCCTTTTTTCAACGTTGCTCCCCCCAGTCCTCGCTCCTTGTCTTTGCTCTGCTAGTAATTGGTTTCACTTGACTGCCAGCAGAATCTATCTCCCGAATCTCTGCAGATCTCACAAACATCTGCCCCGCATCTGTCCGTACCGAGTCCCCTCTTGCCAATTCCCTTCTCCCCCCCCTGCAAATGGCACCGTTATCGGATGCCTCATCGTCCAGCTTCTATTTTCCTGGTCTGGTATTCTCCTCAAGGACCCACCCCTTACTGCTTCTTACATCTCGACGAAAGGCGTCTTGCCCAGCTTTTATCCCCCCCTTAGTAGATCTTCTGCACCTTATCAAGCCTGAAATCCTGAATTGTCTATTCCCATCTTCCTGTTGAGATTATTTTGAAGTTACACCTACCCCGACATCCTCCCGCCTTTCCTTCTGTAACTCTGAAAACACCCCTTTTCCTATGTTCTACGCCAAAGTAGTGGTTTTCACCAATTTTTCCTCCTTGTGCCCATTTACCAGTCTCCTTAGTTGGTTTGTCGCATCCCCCCTTGTACATTCTTTCCATCTTCTTTAGATTTTTTTTCCCTCCCCTTGCCTAGGTTCTTGTTTTCTTGAATATTACGTCTTTTTGAATTGACTTAAGTCTGTGACATTACTTTAGTACGGTTTTAGGCTATTTTTCCTTTCCTTCCCTGGTTTCTTCCGCGCCTTTAACCCCCTTTTCCATAACCTCCATCCGAAGGACTGGTTTCCTTATTTTACACCCTTTTCAAAATTCCCCCTATTTACAGGATGCTCCCTCCCCCCCTTCCTCCAGATATTCAATTCCCCCTTTCGAGCTTTTCCACAAGCCTCTGTTTTGGATTCTCTAGTTTCTCCTTGAGTGATCTTCAAAATCCTTCCTTAGAGGCCATCCCCCTCGTTTTCAACCTTTTCTTCTATACCCCTTTAATACCCCCCGTTAAACGGCAGAGCTGTTTGGTGTTCACTCGAATTAGTTACATCCCCCCCATTTTCTGATTGGACTTCCGGATGAAATCCCCTCATTTCTTCTATTATCCTCACTCTATTGACGGTCTCATTGTTTGGGAAGTTTCTAGTTTCTATCCAGGGTGTTTGTTGTTCTAGTGGTGTTTTTCTTTCTCTTTTTTTTTTTTTTTTTTTTTTTTTTTTTTTTTTTTTTTTTTTTTTTTTTTTTTTTTTTTTTCATTTTTTTTTTTTTTTTTTTCTTCTTTTTTTTTTTTACAGTTCCCGATTGCCCTCATCTCCCCGTTTTCCTCTCCTCCGGTTGACCCCGGTTAAATTTTCCCCCTCCTTCCCCTGTCCCGAACCTCCTTCCGGACCAATCCTCGATTGATATGACTGGTTGACCCTTCCTGATGCTCTAGGCTTCCTTCCATGCCTTTCTCCGTACTCCCTTCCTCCCCCCTTTCTGCTTCCTTTTTAGCTCCTTCAAGTGTAGTACGGTCGAGGCACCCCCCCCTGACTTTGTGAGCCCCCCTCTTCACACACTGTCGTTTTTTTTCGTTTGTTTCGCCCCCCAGAGATTCCCTTTCCCTTTCAGAGGGTTTTCTGTATCTCAAACTCCCCGTCAGTTCGTCCTTTTTTCCGACAATGAAATTTACCCCGTCCCTTTATGATTCTGCTTCCCTCTAGATTCCAGAGGGTCTTTTTGTTAGTTTTTATCCCTTTCCTGCATGTCACTTTAGATCCCCCCGTCTGGTTATCGCCCGCAGTCCCCAAACGCTGTCCCTTCCTGCCCTTCCGGGTTCCTCCCCCCCCTGAACTCCCACCCGGTCACTTCGGATCCTTACCTTTATTCTCTGATCTTTTCTTCCTTTTGAACCCAGATGTGGAGATACCCCGATTCCTTTCTCAGTGACTTGGTTCAATGATGCATCTTTCTTAATCGCGGTTCCCCAAAGCCTTTGACTCCTGGCTGCGTCCTAATTGACCCTCTTTTTTTTTCCTGTTGAGCTTGCTTTTCAAGCGTTCTCCTCCGTTTTTTCCGCGATCTTTTGCAATTCATCTTGACTGGGTGTTTTCACCGTTTCCCATTTTGGTTCCCATCACTTCTAGATTTCTTTCCTTCCCTTTTAGGGGTTGTACGCCTTCCCTGAACCCTCCTTTTCAATCACACTCGTCCAAAGTAGGCTTCTTCTTTTCCCACTCCCCCTCTCCCACCCCTCCCCCGAGTCCTGTAGTCGTCTTTCGTTTTTCCCCATACTCTTTGCGTACCCAACCTTTGCCTCTACTCATGTCCCCGTCTTCAGGTGTCCCCCCTGGCTTAAGCCCACGTGGTTGTCCTTTTTTTCCGACCAGCCCCCTCGTTCCATTGGAACTGCCACTGTCTCTTTTTCATGCACCCCAAGTCCCCCGCTGATTTCAATTTGGCTTGATTTCCGAGTTCTGACAGCGCACAAATCTAAGGCTTCCTTGGTGAAACTCTTCTATTTCCCTCCCCCAGAAACACCCCCCTTTTTTGAACAACCCCTTTTTTTTTCTAGTCCCTTGTTCTGCTTCCCCTTTCTCTTGGTCCGCTTTTTTCGAGTACCCCGTGCCCGAGGCTTTGAAACCACAAGTAAACATTCGCCCTTTATCTGACATGCCCTTTAGCTTTTTCGTCTGCTTTGTCCTCCCTCTCTGATAACATTTGATGGCAGTTCCTTTTTTCTGCCATTGTCCTTTGATGAAGTGTGTGAGGAGGAGGTTGCCACTCCATTTTATATCCTCTCTTCCATCTACCGTTGTTCTTTTTTTTGTGAGATCTAAAATCCATGTCACCCTCCCTCACTTCCCAACGCTCAGATCCATGGTCCCTTCTCCCCGTCACCAAGCCCCGGAAAGACCCTTCTCTCTCCTCCCTGTCCCCCTGCCCCCCCATCTAAAAGTAACTTTCCTCTCCCGGCTCTCTCGTTTGTTGTCAGAAAAGCCTCCCTGGGGCAGATTTAAAATAAGTCTACTCCAAACGCTAAAGGTCAAACCCTTCTCCTCGAACGCTCTCTTTATTTCAAGTTCGTGATTCCTTTTCCCCCCTCGTTAAACCCCCCACTTCATTCTCTTTTTGTTTGACGCTAAGTTCCCATTTTTTCCACCATGTAACATCTTGACCTTTTCCGCTTTCTGTTGCGGGATTAATCTCCCCTGTGTTTCTTGACAACTTTCCACGATCTGGTTTTCCCGGCCCCACCCTGCACTTTTTTTTACCTTTCATCCCTGTGATCCAGTAGCTCCCGGTTCTAATGAAAGTACTCTTTTCCCCCCTGTTCCCATCGATTCCCGAACTCCTCATCCTCCCCTGTCTTCCTCTTAGAGCGGGGTAGGTTTAGTCTTTGGAAAGCCCGTACCTCCCGCCCTGCCGTCTTTTTCATGATTGGTTCTTCCCTGGTTATTTTCATCGTTGGTTACCCGGCGTTTTCCCGACCAGAAAAAAGATTTCAATAACTATCCCATTTTGCCCGCGGTTTCCCTTTTTACCCCCCCCGTTCCTTAGGTTTTCTCGTCTGAGTAAAAATAACTTTGCTGAGAGTATCTCTCCCTTTTCCCCCCTTGATTTTCAAGTATGACTGCCTTCTTTTTCCCCGATGTACAGAGTACCCTCGTCATTCCCCAATGAGAATCCTTTGGAGGTTATTACCCTTCACCCCTTTCAGGTTCCTGGGACATTACCCCCTTCTCATTCTTTCCACTTTCAATTTCTTCCTTCGAGACCTTTCTCCATTGGCACTTCCCCTTGGTTCTCCCATTTTCCGTCCCCATTTACCCCAAATTTCGTGATGAGTGGTTTTGCCAGAACCACAATAATGGTTCTACCCGTGCTCCCTTTTGACTGACCCATTCTCTACCACCCAGTTTCGGCACCTTTTTAATCCTTCAAATTCCAAGTCCTATAAGTTTTAAGTTTTGGCAGTTCCACGTACCCCACTTGAACTTTTGTTAAATTGTTCGCTACACTCTCATACTTTCACCTTTCATGTGGCCTGATCTTTTGATCCTCCAACTTTCAATACCCCTAAAAGTTTTTTTTCAATTTATTGAGTCAACAATTAATGGTTTTCCCCGATATGATGTTTAACTTTCTCCACGTGCCACCCTCACGAGTACTTCAGCTTTGGCTCTTCCCCGTTATCCCCATCTTTATCCATTCCCGTTCATCCTCTCTTCCTATTACTAAACCCTTCTCTCCACTGCCCGACCGGTCCCCTCGAATTTTCTTGAATGGCTGTTTTTTTTTTCCATTTCATGGAGGGCATACTTTCCTTCATTGAACCTTGGTTTTCATTTACCCGTCTCTTCCTGACAATATTCCCCCCAAGTACTTCTGCGGTCCCTTCCCTTCAATTTTTGACCCTCACGCTCTTGCTTCTGCCCTCCCCTCTTCAAGCGTTGTGGATTTTTCGCCATCCGCTAGACCCTTTTTTTTTTTTATGGATACCCGGGAAACCCCTTTTTTCCCTCTATGCCTTTTACTTTTTTGGTGTGACCTGTGATATACACGTTGAACCTTTTGGTCGGACCACACGATCCCCTTCCTGTTATTTGTTCCATAGTCCTCTTTCAGCTTCATCCAGTCTGGTTATTGACCTTTCTTTTTTGAATTGGACGGACCTTTTCTTTTTAACCTTTTTCCGTTCTTCATTTATCGCCGGTTGTTTTTTTCCACTCATCTGCCGTTTCCCACTTTTGATGTTTATACGACCGTGATTTGCGGGTTTTCATACCGGGTTCCCCTTCCTATTTCTCTCTCCCCCCCCCCCTTTCATTTTCGCTGACCTCTGTTCAAAGGCATCAATTCCCCCCCTGGACCCCCTCCGTGACGGCATCATACTAAGATACGTTCAAGCCTCCCCCCAATACCTTCTTGAAAGTGGGCTTTTTTTTTTCACGTCAGCCATACGACCATCGCCCCTTATCTGGCTTCCCTTGAGTTTCACGTCACTACCCTCATGATGCTGGTCTTGAACGTCTCACTTGGGCTCCTGTTCCACAAAACATACCCTTCCCCTATCGGAAAATGGGGTTTTTTTTCCATCCTGAATTTAATCTTGTATTTTATTAGTTTATTTTTCCGGCCCCTAAAATGCTGCCCCGGCATGCTTTATCTCAATAAGTTGGATCCCTTTGCTTTAGACCTTTTATATTATCGAAGACGGTTTTTCCCCCCTCTCCCTTCCCTATCCTTTTTTTTCTTCCCCCCTCTTGCTTTTGAACCACCCCTCTTGCTTTCCTAACTCTCTCCCCTTCATGAAAAGAACGATTATCTGAAGAGAGCTTGCACGATCATTCAAATTTTCCAGGAGATGTCTATGACTTTTTTTCTATATTTCCGTTTTCTCTCCTTTTCAGTATTCTCTTCCTCATCCGCCTTCGAGTCGTTAACACTTGGAACTTATTCCCCCTGAACGGAGTAATTAATTCCTTGTCGCACGTTCCAATGGAACTCTTCCAACAAAACACCGTTAATTTCCCAATCCCGTTCCCCCCTTCTACCCACCGCGTTTTTTGCACACTTTCCAGAGGGTGGAATCCCCCCCTTTCCAGATGATTATCCTCTCACAGTCCCCCCTCCGACCCAACATGACTGAAATTCTCACACGAAGTCATTTCCCCTCCTGCCTTTTAGGAAACCTTTGGCTTTCCCCCTCTGAGACGTGGCTGTTTCCCCGGGTGATGCGTTCAAGGTTGTTCTTTCAAGAAGAATTTCCCCAATTTGTTCTTACTCCTTTGCTGTCATGTCGACACCTTCTATATTCCTCCCTACCATTTCCCGCATTCTTCCCCATGATCTTGAACGCTGTTCTCCAAATCTTTTCCCCTTTTTCTCCCCTTCCCCCCATAAATGCCTTATTGAAATCCAAACTGTTTTTTCCCAAACTCCCTCTGTTTTTGCCCCCCCCAATGTTCTGGTGAAATTGTGTTTTTGAGGGCACCTTTTAGGCCCCCACGAAGACCCCCCATTGTTTCCACCCTCACACCCTCGTAACTAACAAGGACCCCCACTGAATGAAATTTCCCCCTCCCCGTTAGTTTATGCAATGGCGATTGCGTTCAAGGTTTCCCTTCCCCTTTGGTCTGAAACAAATCCGTCTGTCTTGTTAAATTTCTATTTCTTTCCCTCCCCCTTTCATCCCTTTTTGTTAGCTCTAGAAAATGATTTCCTACTTTTTGGTTTTCCGCTGAAATTTTTTTTTTCAATGATGGTCCTTTTGCATCTGCCGTTGCATACCCGAATTTCTGATGTCACGCTTGTTGGTCGTTCTTTTCTACTTTTGCGTTCCTTTCTTTTCCTTCTTTCCATCCAAGGGGCCATCAAGGCCCAACCCTCTTTTACCAAACTCCTCCCCCTTTACCACCGATGATCCTGTTCCTTAAGTATCCTTGGTTTAGGTTCCCCATCGGCTTTACATGATTTTTTTTTCTTTCTTCCTCCTCATTTTGCCACCCTCTTTTCATCGAAGGTGGCGAATGCAGGCCACTTCTTCTGCATTGACTATAGGTTTCGTTCCCTCTTTTTTTTTTTCCCTTTTTCCCCGGGGGTTCAAGTCGGCGTTTTGCCATTGACACTCATAACCCCCGTTTTCCCCCCTCCCCCTAGATTCAGACGCCCTCCACGGCGAGGTTTTTTAAGGCTCGCTTCTTCCCTTCTTTCCCTTAATTGTTCTGGTTTCTTCCCATCCTCTTCTTTTTTTATTCATTTTCCTGATTCACCCCTCCCAGGATACGTTCGAGAACAGAGGTTTCAGTTCCCGGTTTGTGACCTTCTGTTTCCCCCCTTTTTCCCCTTGACCCAGTTTAACTAGTTCCAAGCTTGCATTTCCTTTTTTCGCTTGGCCCATCCACTATCCCTCTTTCTCGATTGATTTCTCCTCTCCTAAATCCTGAACAGCGAGTGACCCCCTTCATCGGCTACTACTTTTTCATATACTTCTGACCCCTTTCCCTTTCCCTGGTTACAGTTTGCGCTAACGAATATCTTCAGTCTTTTCGTGTCTTTTCTTCGGCAATGTAACACCCCCTTCTCTTTTTTCCCTGCGTCGACGCCTTATCTTTCCTCTTACCCCCAGTCGCCTGATAATCTTTCCCCCCTCCGCCCAGTCCCTACACCTTTATTGAGGATGCACGCGGCTTTTTTTTTATTGCAGTGAAACCACAAGAAAACTAATCCCCCCTGACGTCTGTCATTTCCCCCCCCCCCTTTTCCTATGGAGGCCTACAGTAAGTAGTTTTGAACCCACCTTTCAGCGTGTGCTACCTAGATTAGGGTTGACTTGCTCCTTTGCGATTGGCTGGATGGCTTTTCTTTTACTCCCCTCAACCTTCCCGGTTCTTTCTCTTTCCGTTTTCTCTAATGCCTCATTCTTGCTTACTTCTTATAAGGGGGTTTCTTTTCTTTGACGTGACCTGTTGTGACCCTGAGGACTTTTCCCTTCTTCCAGAAAGCCGTCATTTTTCCTCTCCCTTTGTTTTCCAAACCTTTTCCCCTCTCTTGTTTACCTTTCTGATAATCAGTGGCTCGTATTTCAAGTAACCCCCCTCCCGCTCCTTCGCCAATTCCCCTTCCGAATGCTTTCTTTGTTGATCTGGTTGTATGTTCCACCATCACCCCTGCTCTTTTGATCACCGAAGTTGTTCCCCACTTTTCTAGAAAAAGGTCCCTTCCAAGGTCCTCTCGGTAAATTTTGAACGGACAATTTCTGACCCAATGGTCCTTTATTGACGCTGAGGACCAACCCTCTTTTGAATTAGATTGAATCAAATCCCCTTCGTTGACTTTCCTTTTTTTTTACTCTCTAGTCCCTCCTTGAGAGTTGTTTTCCCGATGGCTTCAGCGCTCTACGGTCGCCGTTTCAATCAGTAATTTCCCCCAGGTAACAATTCCTCCCCCCGTACTGTGTCAAAATCTTCTTTCTTTTGCAGACTTCGTTTCTTGACATGGTTAAAGTGCTTGCTGCTATCTTTTGGATTTACTTTATCACGATTGACGTCCCCCGACCCTGTACCCTCTCGACTTTTCACCCAGAACCGTTTCCCTTTGTAATCGTTCCCTCTTCCCGTTTTTCCCCCACCCATTCTCAGTTGGTGCTTTTTCATGTTGCCACAAAAGTTTCGTGGCTCATTTATGGTGCCAGAGCTTCCCCGTGAAAGTTCAGACGGTTCCGCTTGTTTTTTTCTATAACACTTCCCCCCCCGGTAAGACTTTTTGAACTGTTTTAATGTCGCCTGTATGATCGGCGTGATTTCGTTCCGTATAGATTCCCGACGGGCTGGTTCGATAAGTTGCGTGCAACCTTAACCATTGAGCCCGCTCTTTTTTTTCCCTTTCAACCGCTTTTTCCATTTCCTTCTTTCCCTTTCTGACCCCCTGTCCGAACCCTTTTCCCCTTTTCTGATACTTGAAACGGGACTCGCTAAGTCTGTAATTTCCTAAAACCTGAGTTTTTGATTGATCCCTTATCCCCCCTTCATTTGCATTCCGGTGCCCTAGTCGTCACTCCCTTTACCCTTTTCAGATGTGACTGACGCAGTTTCATGCACTCCTTTATTCTCTGCCATACCCCCTTTGACTGCTATTTCCCTTTTCAAGTGGTTTTCAAGCCCCTAAGAGGGGGAACTGTCCTTCTATTGGGGGTCAAAAGTTTTTCCCTTTTTGTTTGACTAGTGAGCGACGAGCTTTTTTGGGCGCCGCAATTTTAACCATATCAAAGAAAGGTCACATAACCCCTCCTGGCACTGTAGGTTTCTTTTCCCCTTTTCCTTTCATCATTTCCCCCTCCTCTCCATGAGTGACTTTTGGCGTAGCATCTTTTTACCAGTTTTTGAATGTAAGTTATAATCCGTCTCCCTCCGTCGTATTCACCCCTGCTTTGTTCACT
>Ga0179593_1303480_pt1 | contig 13093 bp, 14 predicted proteins | sample CZODoug2_1_08_16_FD_185931 | JGI IMG/M metagenome (GOLD analysis project Ga0179593, IMG submission 185931) | Vadose zone soil fungal communities from Angelo Coast Range Reserve, California, USA - CZODoug2_1_08_16fungal (PacBio error correction) | ecosystem: Environmental > Terrestrial > Soil >... | reverse complement strand
CGGTTGTAGGCTCGGAAAATCTTCTGCCTCATGGTTGTCCGCCGGGAGATTCGGCGGCGCAGCGCCTTTCTCTTCCTTCCGCTTTCGGACGCATTGATTTCTTCTTTTTTACACTGTTCTTTAGAACTTTTTGTCATCATCCAGCCGCGACGGTGCAAATATTCATTTTGGCTAGCTGGTGCATGTTTAGTGCCACCGTGCAGACAGATTAAGTGTTCCTTACAATTCACTCCTTCTAGCGTCCCGCCGCCCGGTGAGTTTCCCTTCCCTATTCCTTCTCGAACCCCCCCCGGTCTTGTTTCAGACTTTCTATGTCATCGCCACGTACTCTTACTTTCCTTCTCCTTCGGGAATCTTCTCAGTGTGATTACTTCTCTTGACGTTATGGTCCACCCGGCACCGTTTCCCCGTTCCGGCCCATCGTGCTCCATCAAACGGAAGGTTACATTGCCACCCATTTTTACCATTTTTCCGCGTCGACTCTTCCCTTCGCGCACAATTCGATTCAGGAAGTCATCCAGACAGACTTTCCCATCCGACCGCTTCTCCTTTTCTTAGTGTTGTTTACCCGCTATTCATTCAACTGGACACCTCATCAGGTCTTGGCTCGCCATTCAGGCCCTTCGCTTAATTCCTCCCTCGATTCTCCGAGTGGATGAGATGGTCAAAGGCATCGCCCCCTGTTCCGGGCTTCAGATTTTTGCATCACGATCATTGTCCCTTATGTGGCCGCCGGCCTTGGATGCGTCACATGACGCTTCTCCAATTTTGGCCCCGCCCAAGGGCCAATTGACTCTGTTGTCCTTGTTGTTGAAACTGAATTCGCTCACAGGTTTACCACTTTCGTTCCTTGGAGATTTTTTGCGGCGCAGGCATCGAATTTGTCTCTTGAGGACAAAGTGCGCCGGGTCTCCTTTTTAAGTCCTGACCCCCTCGCACCTATGTACGCCCTTTGGTCACGGCCGGTGATTGTGAAAATGTCGCTCTTGCCTTTTTCTCAACATGAACTGTCCTCTACGCGCGTTCCTTTGAGCCGGGCAATGGGATAGTCGCCAGTGCGGATACTGCCCGAACTGGCAACTTATTTGCTTGAGCCCTTCCCCACCCTCCATCCTGTTTTTCCCCCCTTCCCGTTCGTTTACGATGTGCCCTTTGCCGCTGTCTTCCTTCCTTACACCAATGTGAACCGTGTCCACACTTTCGCGTGAAATCCTGCTCTGTCCTTTTCCCTGCGTTCCGTTCCCAACTGATCGTTGGAAAGTTTATTGTGTGGTGATTTCCAATGCGTGGGTGACCTTTTTTGGACCTTCTTTTTTGTTTGGCCGAGGACGCTTGACACTTATGTGTCAGCTTTGCCTTTGAGACTCCAGTGGGCTGCCGTGCGATGCTTTTTCGCGCTGTTCATACTGGTGGTGAACTTGGACACTTGACGAACGTTCCTTCTTGGTACTTTCCGAACTTCCTGAATCCTCCTTTTTTTGCCTGACGTGTTCTCCGCTTGCGCGAGTCGACCAATACTTTTGACGGGGCGCAGTGCCCCCCTTGATGTCACATTAGTCGAAATTATGACCGATGAGGTCGCCCCTCCCCCAAACTCCTTTGCTGGTCTTTTTCCCTATGTACTTACCCCCTACCTTGTTTGGCAACCGAACCTGCCTTCTTGATCCCCACCGAGCTCCCGAAACCTTTGGATGCACCTCAGTGTGACGGCGGATCCCACCTCCTTGCTGCGCTTAATCGTGGCGTCTGACCGACGTGAAGTGACGCGTGATTGTGAGTGCTTATCGAGCTTAGGATGACAGTATGACTTCATCGCCGATTTGTGGGCTTTGGTACTCCCTCCCCGCCTTTGATCCTCAGAAATTTGAAGTGGTCCCTGGAAGTATTTACTCCCCCTGCCTCTGCGCGCTCATGACCCCACATTAGTTTCGTCGGATTCCCTTCTGCGTTGGGGCTTGTCCCCTTTCCCTCCTCAACCTGCATTACATCGGCGACTATTTTTTTTCGCGCCAGAGGTGTCCCACGTCTGGCGGTGGCGCTGGCCGAGCCCTTGTCCGCCAGATCCCCCCCCCCCAATTCCCGTTGAGTAATTTGATTCTACCAAGTTACACAGCCTCGTCCTCCGGACACTTCTTTTCAGTACAAATTATTTCTTGTCATCAATTCCGATTCCCACCTCTCCGTGATCTAAATCCTGGTGGCCTTTTCGTCCTCAGAAGAATCCGTGAGGTGAGGCGCCTTCTTTGAATATCAGGGAGTGATTTGACCGGGGGCCACTCAAGATGGCTCAGATCTTCCTCCGCTCAACAATCATGAGAGACAAGTTTTTCCTGCACGTCCATGCCCTCCTCGACTCCCAGTTGATTTTGCCGTGTATTCCATACTTGCGCGCGGTTCTCGTTCATCGGCATCACGGCATACTCTTGTGGTGCGGGCTCCGCCCATCGATTTTATTTCGGGTGGCTGGGTCGAATTTTGTCGGGATTTTTTTGATACAGCCTCCCCGCGCCCCACAGAAATCAACACCTCGATCTGTCGGCGATTGGTTCTCATCCCCTATTTTTTTTTTTTTGGGACCCCACGATCTGCCCTGAGGCTTTTTGGTTGGCAGGAAGGATTTTGCCGTCTCGGGTTTCACCCTCGTCTTACCAGTTTTTTCCCCCTCCTTCTTCTGATATTTTCTGCTGCACGAGACCTTGGAGCGCGAAGCCTTGCTCTACAACAAATGGGGATGGTTTCCCTGTTTCTTTTCTGGGCAGTCCGCGGTCACTAACGTTTACTTGGTCCGTTTAAGGGAGAGTTGAATTTGGCCTTGCCCGAAGGACTCCGTTACTCCTTCGTTTTCGGGTGGGCTTGGAGGTCTGGTTTTATGCAGCTGCTTTTGCCCCCCCCCAGGTTGGTCGTACCTATGTAATTGTGAGAGGCAGATTCTCCCCCCTTTTTGTCAAGGAGCCGCAATCTTGTCTTCCCCAAGGGCCTTTTTGGCCTTTTTTACTTCCTGCGCCTCTATCTTTTGATTTAGAATCGTTAGGTCCTTGTTGTATCATTTCTTTCTTTCGTTCCTTCGGTGTTGTTTTGTTTTTTGGAGAACCTGATCAGCCTGCGGATGTTACCCCTTCATGCGTAGCCCCCCCAATCGATGATCTTCAGTAGACACAAATTCCACCATCTTTCAATTTTTCCCTTGATTGCTCTCTTTATCAAGCAGGCTAACTTCGGCCAGAACAATATTGTTCCCCCCCCCCCGCCGTCCTTGTCAACTGACGCGGCTTAAAACACAGCGGTAATATTTATCAGCTTTCGATGACGGATCCTGCAATTCTCCCCCTGCCCCCGTACCTTTGCCCTTGCCTCCAATCCTTTTTAAACGTGAGTTCACCCAGAGGATCTCTGCGCCGGGTCCAAACCCTGGTCATCAATATCCTGTTATCTGACCAAACTTTTGTATGAGCCTCGAAAGCGCCAAACTTTTTTCCGTCAGTAATTCCCCTTTGCAGGATTTTTGGTTGCTCCCGCCCACTGATCAGCCCCCTACTTGGCGCGTCTTCCTTCGGCAAAAAATTCCTTATCACCGCACTACCACCGCCATCGGGAATCTGATCCTCTCCGCAAGTCATCCCCCCCCGTTGTCAGATTTTTGGCTTTTTTTCGTCTTTGATCCCCCAGACCCGGTTCTAAACCATCGCTCCACTCGCGCCCGCACCCAATTTTCCCCCCGCCACCCCTTTCCCCCCAGAAAGATTTCTAGTGCCGATTCATTCCGGAGGTTCCCGCCGCGCATTTTGGCGCGCAAGGTTCGTTTCAAAGTACGTATTCGTTCTTTTGCATTTCACTTCCAAAATTATCTTTTCATTTTTTCGGCCATCTTTTCTTACTGTCCCGTTATTTTCCGAAACAGCCCTGTGCGCCTTCACTTCGGATTCTTTTTGGCTTCCCTGCAAAACCCCGCGAAGCATTGTATTTCCACGGTTGCGTTTAATCTTTGCCTATAGTAGTACCCGAGGGTCCTTTTTAACACCTTTTTCCTTATCGGATTTTCGCCTTTGTAGCCGTTATCTCCCTTTAGAAATTCCCGATTTTTGATCCTTGCGAAAACCGCCAAGTTCCCCCCCCCCCCCGCGAACTTTTTCAGCTTTATTGCAACCCATAGTATCCCTATTTCTTACATTGTGTTTCTGGTTTGCCTCCAGCGCCTTCCAATTCCGCACCCTCATACTCTTTTTTCTGAGTCTTCACTGATGCGGTTTCCTTCATAATTCCGTTGTAATATATTCCTCGGTGTTCCTTTTTTTTTCTTTACCCAAAGTGCCCATGCAAGGAGAATTTATTCCAAATATTGCTGGCATCTCCCTGTGAGAGTCAAACTGCACGTCAAACCTCTCCCCCATTTCTTCTGAGCCCTCTCGGTACTCTATCAGCATGTCCGCGCTGCTCCTCCCCTTTCTCCTTTCCCAGCCACCGTCTGATAGTATTGAAACTTTGTCTAATGCGCGGCTTTAGTCGTCTTTTCACCGCCCGGCCATCTCTTTTTTTCAGTTCTAGTAAGGATCGGTCCAAATCTCGCCTTTGTCGGGATCGATTCCTGATCGCTTTTTGAGTCAGACGGCCTGGGTTGTTTCTCTTCTCTTTTTAAAACTCCTTTCCAATTTACCTCTAAGGGGTGATGGACGGCTTGAGTCCCCCTCAGGCAAACCCCCAGCAGCGCGCATTCGTTTTTTCCTTCCTGCACCGTTGAGTCCTACCCCTGTCCCAAGCCCCCATTGAATGGTCCAGCTCCCCGTTTCGCCTGCTGCGCCCTTCTTCGGCAGTCGCTGTGACAAGAATTTAATTTGCGCATCTCGCTGTACCACATTGACCCTTCCAAGTTTCCCACGCTGTTCCTTAACACACCCGATTTTGTTCCCTCGTTTACGGATACTCCCGGCAGGTTTCCCTTGTTTCCTTTGGATTGATCTCAAGCATTTGTTTTGCGAGCTTCCGAGATTGGATTTCCCGATCCCCCCAAGTTCGCCAAGGATCTATGCGTGAGGGACAATGTCTCCTGTTGGGTAGTTCTTTTAGTCTCAATTTCCCGGTTATTCCCCTGTGAGTACCCTTTCATTCCTTTCAAGCCGGGCGAACGCCCGCATTGTGTCATAACCGCCCTAACGCTAACCTGATGACAGGTACCCCTTTTCCCCGAAATCGCCCATTTTCCACCTAAGAACGCAATTCTTTCCCGTGCCCTGTCCCGGTTGGCGAGGTTGCTGAGAAAAGGTTGCCTTTTTATCTGCCCCGTTCCGTTGCGCTGTGCAGGCCCCTTATGTCCAGTACATGGCGTTCGAATTTATGTTTCCCTCCTCCCCCTCTTTTTGGACCAGGCCAATTGGCGTCCACTTCGTTTCTTTTTCTTTGCGCTCATTTCCTTACTAACCCCTGATGTGCCTCCGCTGGAAGCCGTCTTCTCTCCCTCTTCGTTTGCCCTTGTTCTCCTCCAAGCGAGTAATCTGTCCTGACCCTGGAAGCGCGACGGTCTTCCTGTGCTCTTTAATGCCCTGCATTTCATATTTGCTTGCTCCTCGGCGTTTTTTACCTTTTTTTCAATCACAGTCCACTTGCCTTCTTTCCTCTGTTTGCTCTGACTCGTCTTCGTCTTTTTTTTATCGTCTTCTCGCGAAAAGTCCTGTTGGGTGTGGCCTTTGTTCCAAATCGTTGTGTGTATGTACGTAAACGATGTTGTGCCTCAGGTTTCCGGCCCGATTTTTCTTCGGCTGGCGGCCCGCTCAATTTATCCCACCTAACGCGACGTTTAACGCCCGGTGATAGCGCGTTTTTTTGCTCGTTTCTCTTTCCCCTATATTAATGAAACCCATCAGTTTCGCCTCGTCTCTTCTACACGATGGGAACTTTTTCAATTCCGGTTTCTCGGGCTCTCCCGTTCCGGAAATGTCTATGTGTCAATTCACTTGCTCCTTCTACAGTCTCATTTGGTCACCAATTTTTTCCAACACCAGTATTACTCTCAATGCCCTTCGCGTGTTTGATTCTTCTGCCCGCGCTGTTTCCCTGGCTGCTAGTCTTATCACTCATGGATGCTTTTCCTGAAAGCGAGCTGCGAGTAGAAGGTGCGGCGCATCCCACGCCCCTTTATGCCAAGACCTCCTCCCTGCAATTTCCGCCAGTCCTGACAAATTCTTATTCTACTTTCTCCTCCTCCCTTGTTTTTTTTTCTCTCTCTTCTCATTTTCAGGGGGTAAGAGGACTATCCGCAATTCTGCTCTCTTGTTTAACGGGTCTATTTTGTTTCCCTCTTGCACACTCTTCTCTCCTTCCTGCGCTCCGGCCTCCTCCATGATGGTTTACCCCCCCCCCGTTACCCGGGTGCGCGTGTCTGCCTCACTCTTCCCTGGTCAGCCACTTAAACCGCCGCCGTTACTCTCCTTCGTAGGATGGTTCTTTTATCATTTACCTGTAGCTGCCTTTTTGTCCCCTTCCCTCCATTCTCGGACTATCTTACAGGCTACGCTCACCCGGTTTTGTCTCCCGTATCTGATGGCTCCTTGGGTCTTGGTTTATTATAATCGAACGTCCTCTTCCTTTACCTTTCTTGAGGGAATCGTCTGCTTTGATTAAATCTTGCCGTTTCAGTGTGTTCCCATATCCTTGGTTCCCCCTTTCCCCCCGGCACAATCTTTTCCTCCCATCAAGCACCTTTGAAGGTGGAGCCATTGCCCTTTTTTGAGACTCGATACCCTTTTTTTCCTTCGACTTTCACGAAGCTATGTTGACCGTGACTAATTTATGGTGGACTAAAAGTCCTCTCTTTCGAAACTTTTTGCACATTGCCATTTTGCTGCTCCTCATGAAGCCCCTCTCGCTGACATGGCCGTTGACGCACGACGATGCCTTGCTCCTCTTTTGAGACATTTCCAACTTTCCCCTCGCAGTTACCGCGACCTTTTCAGCCGCCCTTGGTTTTGTGTTTTCGGGCTCTGGCCGAAATGTAATGCAATCGCAAATTAATGAGCCTGCACTTTAAGTGAATTGGGGACTGCGGCCAAGCTTCAGCTGCCTCGTCACTTTCGCTGGAGAGGTACGTGCCGAATTCGCAGAGCGTATTTTCCTTTTCGGACACAATTTCCGCTTGGCATCAACCTTGACCCAACATCTTCCTCCTTTCCGGGGAAGTCCGGTGCTTACTTAAAAGTCCCTGGTCGAAACTCGTGTCCTCCCTCATGTTAGCTTTTCGTTCGTTCTTGACGTTAGCCGGTCCGGCGGTCTTACTTTCTGACTACCTGGACGTGCCCTGGGAGGAACTGTCTGTGGAGTCCCCCGGCTCCCAGACCTCAGTCTCACAACCTGCTTTTTTCGATTTGGCTCAAATGCCTTGTTTTCCCATGCCCAGCTCGATGTCTGCTGCGAACACACGTTTTTTTTCTGCTCTACTTCGGGGTCTCGCCTTGCCTGTCCTGGCCGTTCATTCGCGGATCTTGGGTTTGACCCCATTTTTCCAAGTTTTTCGTTTGGTGGGCCGGGAAATGCTTAAAAACGGTTTCGGCCCCTTTCTATTGATTCTTCTGTTGGCCTCCCCCCCCCCCCCCAAGTTTGGTCAATGACAGTTTCGATAATTTCGATGCAGTCCCGATGCGATTTTCGCGCTGCCAGCCCTTCCCAGTGTTGAACCTGGAACCTCTCCCGTTATGCGGGTTCACTTTTTCCCTCTGCAATACCCTCCTCTGACGCGCTCTGGTTGCATTCCTTTTTTTTTTCTTTGCGCGCAAGATTCCCCCCAGGATCATTCCCTTGCTGTTTGAACCCAGGAGGCTTACTTTTTCAGCGAACTTTTCTTCAGCGCTCGGGCGAGCGAGGAAACGGGCGATCCCCCCATTGTCTCTCCTAACAGACCGGGAAAACCACGATGGAGCCTTTTTGACCGATTTTTCCCATCTTCCCTCCCCCCCCCAATTCCCTCACCTCACCCTGGTGGTGGTTTTAAGTCGAATTGTTCTTCCTCTTCCCCCTTGATTCTCTTCTCAGCTGAGGACTCAAGACTGTCATTGTCCGGGTGTGCAGTGGAGAGTTCCCCTGACTCCAGCAGTTCTTTGATCCATTGCCATGCAGCTCCTTTGATAATGTTGGGGTTTTTTTGGGTTGGGTATTCTCGAAAGGCCCAGCAGCGTCAACTAATTGATGACGTGGCAGCAGCGTTTCTAGGGCACTGGCCTTTGTTTTTTTTTTTTGGGGGGTGGGTGTGGGTTGTCCGGGGGGGGGTTTTCGTTGGGTTTTGGGGGGTGGTGGGAGGGGTTCGCCTTGGGTGTTTTTTGTGAGGGGGTGGGTTTTTTTTTTTTTTTGTGTTTTTTTTTTTTGGTTTCCTTTGTTTTTTTTTTTTTTTTTTGTTTTTTTGTTTTTTCTTTTTTTTTTCTCTTTTTTTTTTTTCTTTTCCTCAACTTTTTTCAATTTCCCCATCCCCACCCGCTTATGCTTGTTCTGAGTGATGTGAATGCGAATGCGATTCCTGCCCTCGAAGACCGCCACCCGTCGGCTTCTCTTTTTTGTTTCCTTTTGGCACGCTTGCTTGAACAACTTTCTGTGTTTGGGGCCTTTTTAGAATCCTTTTTCTGGTCCTGCCCTCCTGTGAAATTCTACTTTCTTTTCGCGTTGATTCACAAGGCGTCATGCGTTTGCTTTCCCACTTTTGCCAGGTTCCCCCTCACCTGCTCTTGAGTTCCCGCGACTTTCCGATTACCCCGCCGCGTTTTCGTGCAGTCCTGTTCCTCCGTTTGCCGTTGAAAGCCATCTTTTTTAATCCCATTCAGCGTCTCTTCCCGCTTTGCCTTGACGAAGTACCGTCTGGCAGGAATGATCTACCCAACCCCCCCCCCCAGAAGTCAGTTTTTCGGTAACTTAAATGCCCATACGAAGTAGAGGTTCCTTTTCCTCCCCCTGCGCGCCCTTTCCCTTCGCGCGGCTTCACGTCCCATTCGTTTCGCGTAATTCCCTCCCTTCCCCGCGCGGGAAATTAATTGCTTTTTTTTTGTTATTCCGTTTTTTTGGAAAGCCAGAGTTGGTGGTTCGCCTCTTTTTTTTTCCGACCTGTTTTGTGTTATTTGACTACAGTAAGTACCCTTCTCCCCCCCTAGAAGTACGAACATACCCCCAACGATGATTTCGTAGTCTTAGGCTAAGATCCCCCTCGCGTGGTAGTCTTTTCCCGTTGACCCCTCTATTTGCCTCTTTTGTGGTTGGTTGCCCCTTCCCTGCCTCCTATTTCTTGAGAGGTTCGTAAACCTCTGGTAACTGACTACTTATCCCTGCTTCTTATGGGACTCCGACATTTCTATTCTGTCCTGGAAGCTAGTCCGCACTGTTTTGACGGATCAACCCCTGGATGGCGTGAGGTTTTGTTTTTTCCTTCCCCTTAGGCTGCCTCTTTATTTGGGAAGCTTTGTTTAAGTTGTTCTTTTTCGGTAGCGTGCGTTAGGCAGTTTTAGGACTCCATACCTTAATTTTATTTTTTCTTTTTTTTCCTTATTACCCGATTTTCGACAATTGCAGTTGCAGAAGGCTTGATTCCCCAAAGTGGCTTTATTTTGAGATGTTCTCTTTTTCTAAGTCTCCTTTTCTAGGGCGGGCGTACTCCCCGTGCGTATTTTGGCACTTTTCCTATTTGCAGATCATCTTTTGGATGCGTATCGTATTCATGTTCTTCCCTCCTTTATGTTTTTTTCCTTTCTATTCTCTTTTCCTTCCTCTGGTTTGTTTTTTCTCTAGAATCCGTGAGTCTTGATGAGGCAGATCCCTTCCCCCCGATTCTCAGCCCCCCCAGCTATCCTTAGAGTCGACCAACTGGCAAAACCCCCCGCGTGCTTTTTCCGCTCACTTGTTGTCTTTATAGCCCTTTTTTTTATAACCAGCCCACTTTTTTTTCCAGACCGTTTTGCCACTTCCCCTCCTGCTCCCCCCCCGCAGTTTCCACTTCATCATCCTGCCCCCGTCACAAATTTTATGCTTACTTCCACTTTGCCAATTCCGTCACAAGCCAACCTTCGATAACATTCCCCCCTACATTTTCTCCTGTAAAGTGAGGTCCCCTCGGTATTTTCCCCCTCCCCTACGTCCTTCCAATTAAGACCCGTCCGCCAGATTTTTTTTTTGACCCTTTCTCAAAGGGTGATTTTCTCCTCTAATGTCTTCAAATTTCTATCGTCCTTTGCTATATTCCGTCGCTTCTTTGGGTATACATCAGGTTTATTACGCGATCACGCCGAACTTTTTTTGACGCGTCCCTTAAGGCCACCCCCGACACGCTTTTCTTCGTTTTACCAAGACCCCCCGCCCGGTACTCCCTGAGTTCCTGCTCTCCTACAACCTTCATCTTTGTGTTGATTTCGTTGGTGTCAAGAGGTTTCGCTTTTTTCTCTTGCTATCTCCACCCCCGCTTTTTCACCCTTCCTTTTTCCATTCCCGAAATCACAAATCTCTTGCTGGTTCCCGCCACGGTCCCCACAAGTTTTTTGGCGCTTGCCTCTTCATTACGCCGCTTTCCCTTTTCCGCGCACCCTTTTTCTCCGCAGGCTACAGGACACCGTTTTTGGCTGCTTTCGTATTGTTTTTCTTTCCTCCCCCTTTTGCTTTCCTTAGCTGAGACGCGCTTCCTTTGCAGCTTTCCTTGCCGTTTCCCCTGCAAACGTTCTGCCTGACTCGTCCAGCGCCCGCCGGATTCTTTGGTCCTTGCCCCCGTCTCTCCGTAGCTTTTCTCCACGTTCCTTGTCTCTTAATTAATCCCGGCGCAAGATTCATCTCGTTCCAAAACTTTTTCCTCTTCCGCGGCTTTTTCTTTCCGTAGAATCCCCCCCGATACCCCTCGACGAATTTCCCCCGTGGTGGTCTCTTTTCTGCGAAACCTTCGGGCTTCCCCCGCCATAAGCCGCTTTCCTATTGAAAAAAATCGTCGTTAGTTGCTTAAATTCCTTTTTGTCGGTCGGTCATACGTGCGCTTTTCACACTTCCGCATTCCCGCGACCGCTAACTTTTTTTTGCCCCTGCAATTGCCTGTGGCGTACTGGACCTTCGCTGCGTCCCTCCTCATCTCCATTCTCGAGGCGCGTTGGGTTTTTGCCACCTCCCCCACGTATGTGCAGTCTTCTTTCTGAACCTTATTTTCTCATCTCCCTACCTCGGCTTTACAACCTTCACCTCCTTTAACCCTTTCGGGTCTTTCCCTCTCTTACTCTCTGCACTGGAACGTTTTTCCGACTTAGAGCTCCTTCGCAAAAGGTGATAGTCCCTGCATCCATCTGATTGATCGCTACTTGCTTTTCCTCGTGTTCCAAAGAGGTACGTTGTAAGTTCTATTTGGATCTTCGCATCATCCTCACACCACCTCTAGCCGTTTTTTCAGATAGCCTTAATGGAATTCTGACTTTTTGTGCTCTCCTTTTTTCAACACTCTTCATTATAAGGTGGTCTTATCGTCGATTCCTTGTCTACCAGTGTCCACCGCCGCGCGTAGCTTTCTTTTTATCGTCCCCTTTCCCTCCGGATAGTTTACGGAAAAACATCCTTTTCATGACCTTCGACGAAAATCGGCATCGTCCGTTCCCCCTCCGCCACTGCTTCGTTATAATTACCATAATGCGTCGACCGCTGATGCCCACTACTATTCACGCCTTCCACCCCCCTTTACCAACTGTTTAAAGTACCCACACACTCCCTTTGCCCCTCCCCTCTTTCTTTCCCTTTATATCGTTTTCAGGAGTTTTCCACTGCGTTACATCTAATCTATTCCACTTTTCTCCACTTTTTTTTTTAGAGCAAGAGAGAGCTTTTCCGTTTTCCAAGAGAACGTCATTTTCACACCTTTTAGAGGTTGGAGACAATGACTTCGGTGTGATTCCCCTTTCGCATCCATGCGTTCCCCATTTCGTATCTCCAAGGGAACAGGTCGTCGCATCCCTCCCCTTTTTCTTGTTTCTTTTCCTCCAATCTTGCGACCCTGATGACTTTTCGCCATTTCTCCCGTCCATTCCTTTTCCCTTACTCACCTTTACTTTACGGAGTTCCAACGCTGCCTTCTGTTTTTCCCCCCCCGTGAGACTAGCACCTTTCCTAAAGACCCCCCGGCAACCGTCTCTTTTCTCCTGTGCCCTTTCCCCAACCCTTCCCCGCGAAGTGTCCCCTGTGTACCCCCCCTTTGCTCCGAATCCTTCCCCGCCTTTACCGTTTTGCTTTTTTCCCCTTTCCCCTCCTTTTGTCTTTTGGTGCCCCACATTGTTTACAATTCGTTTTCTTTTCGTTCCCTCCCCCGAGCCCTCTTAACCAGCCACCAATGTTAATCGTGCTTCCCGCTCACTCCAGTTCGGCCTCTATCCCCTTGAGGTATAAATCACGCCTCTCGGAACTTACGTGTCTTCCCTTCCTTGCAGCTCGGAGTTTCCTTTCGAGCATCCTTGTTCTGTCCCTAGTTGCATTTGCCTAGTGCTTTCCTTCACATTTTTTCCCCCTCTACCTTTATTCATGCATTAGACTCTTAACTTTCGAACTGACGGTCTTTTTTTTTCTCTCGCCCTGAAGGGGGCAATTTTCCCCCTTCCTGTTTTCTCCTCCACTTTTGTTCGGTGAACGTGTTCCTGGACCCCGATCTTTTTTTCCCCCCCCTGCTGGCTTTTCCGCTTTACACATTCCGCGACGTGATTCCCGCCCCTTCTCTAACCTTTATCTTCTTTCTCGCATCTTTTACATTATGAAAAAACACCTTTCTCCCTCCTTCCTCTCCCAGGTATCCTTTTTTTTAAGGCCGTGGGGGTCCACCCCCCCCCCCCAGCGTTCTTCTTTTCTCTCTCTTTTCTTGTTGTCATTGTAATTCGAAGATTACTACTTCAGGAGGTTCCCAACCATTTTCTCCCCCGAACCAGTAAGATACGACCCTGGTTTTGGATTTGTTCCCCTCCCAGGTTTACCCCCTCTCCCCTTCCCCTTTCCCTGTTCACTGTCCGCAACCCCCTGGTGAACTCGAAAGCGCTACTGCCTTCCGAGTCCATACGTTGAAGCTGTTTTACTCCCTATCCTTCTCATTTTATCCATTTCCCCCTCTCCTTTAATTTATTACCTTCAC
>Ga0179593_1485590_pt1 | contig 13094 bp, 18 predicted proteins | sample CZODoug2_1_08_16_FD_185931 | JGI IMG/M metagenome (GOLD analysis project Ga0179593, IMG submission 185931) | Vadose zone soil fungal communities from Angelo Coast Range Reserve, California, USA - CZODoug2_1_08_16fungal (PacBio error correction) | ecosystem: Environmental > Terrestrial > Soil >... | reverse complement strand
TACCAGGGACGCGGGAGATTAGCTCGCTTTCGAACATCTCCCTCGTTGACCCTGTTTTCTTTGCCCGTTTCAAGCTGGAGATCCCCGAGATTTTTGCCGGCCGTTTTTATTTTTTTGCTTCGGATCTCCCTTTGAAAACAACTCGTGCTTTTTTTTGCAATCTGCGCACCCTTTTCGGAAAAAAATTTCCATTGCCAAGGACCTCACTTCCTGCGCCCCTTTCGCTCCATGGGCGGTCCCTTTTCTCTGTGAGTTTTCCTAACTACGAACGTTTGAACAAGATGTTCGAGTACGCTGTGAACTCCTTTCCTCTCAATTCGTCGTCCGACGCTCTGTCCCCTTCCAGGATGTGGGCTTGATAAGAAATTCCTCCTGGACGCTCCGCATTCTCCCGATCTGGTTGCATGTTTTCCTCGGCCTCCGCGCACATCGTTCGGGCGCATTTTTAAACCTTCTAGTGCAGTTATCAAGATCTGCAGACATCCGCAATTTCATCCATCTCTAGTATTCTTTCCACGCGCCCTTCTTTCAGCGCGGCCTCCTCTTTTCCATGCAGCTCTTGGCTCGGGCTGCAGCCCTTAGTTACTCTGCTTCGGCCGAAAGTGAGTGTCTTAACGTTTTTTTTCCCCCGACGGTCTCCTTCCCCCTTTTTTTTTTTTCTTGCTGTGAACCCGATCGATTGCAAACTCTTGCGACCGTCAGTCTTCTGTTTCTCCCTCCCTCGGTGCGCCGTCCTTTTGCGAACCCCACTCGATTTTCTACTCCCAGGCTCGCGGAACTCAATCTCCACCCCCCCTACCCGTCTTTTTCGGTCCAACGAACCTCTCGAACTTCTCTCTTATTTTCCAGAGTCTGTCAGGATGCGCCTTTGGGACGAGTTTGATTTTTTGACTCACGATAGCTGCTATCTTTACGTCGGCCTAACCGGCTACTGTTTCCTTCAGAAACCTAGTCCGTCCCTAGTTTTTGGCTCTTTCCCATTGGAAGTTCCTCGGCCTTTCCTTGCGGATTCAATGACGTGAGTCGGCGTTCGCTCCTACTTTGAAGTTCGAATTTCTGGCCGTTTTCGTTTTTGCGTCTTTTCGCCCCCTTTTTCTGAGTTAATCTAGCTTGTGTTTGCCCCCGTCCATTCTTTTGCTCTTTGGATCCGCGACGCGATACACTTGCTGGACAAGATGCCCCCCCGCGCCCTTTTTTTTTTTTTTATGCTTCAGTTTTCTTCCAGTACCCTCTCTTTTTGATCTTTTTTTTGGCGATGCCGTTGTCCCAGAAAGACCTCGTGCGTGTCATCGTGAGTCGATGCCAACATATCTGTTCTGCTTTTTTCCCACTTTTCCCGCCCGCGCTTGCACCTCGCACGCCTATTTTCGCCTTTTCTAATGAAGGCGGCGCGACTGTTCTTCCGGAATGATAATTCTAGCCGTATTACGAACCTAGCCTCTTTGGGGGACCTTATCGACTTGATCGGCATCCTTTCTAACGTCTCCCACACGCCTTGCACATGAACCCACCGGATCGATGCGCAGTTGTGCTTTTGGTCATGGTGCGGGCTCAGCCGCCTGCTTTTGTCGCCTAGCGATCCCCGGGTGAAGGCCCCCTCTTTCCTTTAGTGCCTTAAGAGTCCCCTTGTTGACGGGTCCGAAGTCGGCGTTTTCGCCCGCCCTCGACGCGCTCTTGCAATGCTTGAGCGGTGTGTGTTTTTTTTGATTTCCCCTGACGTATGGTAAATGCCGACCCCGTCGGCGGTTCGGCGTGAGGCTCTGTTAGTTAGATGAATTTCTTCCTGCATCCCAACATACGCGACGCTGATCGAACGCTGTCGTGATTTCTCTCCCGTCTTCTTTTCTGCCTTGTCCTCCCGGCTTTCGAGTTTCCTTTTCTCCACACCCCGTCTCGTGGTGCATGGTAATACGATGACACGCTTCGCAGTTTTCCCCTCTTTCCTCACCCACGCACGATCTCGTTTTACATTCCTCTGGTCTTTAGAACCCCTGTCGTCGGGGATCATTGTCTTTCGAGGTGTATCGCTTTCTTTTCAGCTTTCTGGTCAAATACTGTTTTTTTCATCCCTTCGCATCAGCCCAAGACGCGCAGCTATTTGATGGACGGCGAACATGGCTACTTCACTCTCTCCCGCTACGTCTTCCCCCCCCGCCTCGCGGTCAGCTCCCTTCCTTTTCTTTATATCTCGGTGCAAACTCTGGACGGCCGCTCAGACCCCCTTTGACGCGGCCGTCGTGGATCACCTTCTTGCTTTTTCTTGATCCCTTTCCCCCGATGCCACTTCACCCCCCTTTCCTGCCGCTTAAATTCGGTAACATTTGTGTCGTTTGGATGGGCAATAGTAGTTTTTTTGAGGACGAATCACTCCAACTTTTTGTGTTGGTTTTTCCGCGTCCCTCGGGGTCGCTACATTTTTTTCTGTAATCCTGGCCCTCTCCCTTCTTTCCGGTTCTTTTGAAACTCGTCCCTGACGGTTCCCCGTCCGTTTGCAACGTCCCAGTCCTTATCCTTTTTACACTCACGACAGTCGCTTCTCCTCCGGTTCATTTAGTTCGTTCTGTCTTGGTAGCCCTTTCCCTGGTCTAGGTTCTACATGAGCGCAGGGCCTCCGCGGCTCTTCCTTTTCCTTTTCAGGTCTTCTCTCGCTGAGATGGATTTCCCATTTTCGTTCGTTGTCACTTTCTTTCCCCCTGCTTAGTTGCGTCTGACCGGCCGGAATTCTGCGGTCGAATCCTGTGATTTTTCCCATTTTTTTAGTGGCGTCTCCCCCCCCCCCCCCCCCCCCCCCCCCACCCCCACCCCCCCCCCCCCACCTTTGTGAATTTCTTTCTCTGGCAGTGCTTGTCCTTCGTCTCGATTTCGAAGTATTGAATCTTGCAGGCCGTTCTTTGCGGTTAAGCGCCTCTTTCGAACCCCCATGTTTGTTCTTCCCCCACATCATTTCTTAGGTTCGGCTTCCCCCGTTGCTTCAGGAAAGGATGAGTCCTTTTTCATGGGTTCTCTTTTTATTGTTCCTTAATGTCTCTTCCACAAAATCCCCTATTCAGTTTTCGTGATCGGTTTCTTCATTTTATACACGACCTCCCCGGCACGTCGCGTGGCCCACTACGGCCGCGTGACTACGCTTCCCTTCGTAAAGTGGTGTCGCTTTTTCCCATATAAGTGTCTTTGAGCTAGCCCGGCTGGTTGTGGTAACAGATTCTCTGATTTATTGGTCCGTTTTAGGGCGACTTCATAGTCCGCTTCCTTGCTGGTGTCTCGGGGCCAATTGACGTCAATTTTCTTGATCTGGCCAGTTCCCGCCTTTTTTTCTTTTTCGATCCCTAGCGCCCGCGTCTTTTTAAGGCCCTCCGCACCATATGTGTCTCGGCGGGGTTTTTACCAGTTTTCAGCTGTCCTCCGGCTTCAGTTAGATCCTTGGTGATTTCTGTGTTTTTTTCATCCCCCGCACCACTCCTCTCACCCCCGTTGACTCTGTCTATCTGCATCGCAATGGATTACCCTTTTACTCCTCCTCCCCCTTTTTCGAGTTTTCCCTATTTCCCCGATTTCCTCTCTCTCATTCACTGGGATTTTTGTAGGTTCTTATTTGAGTTGTGAATTTTTTCTGAATTTACCTCACACTCACCCCCTCCCCCTGTCTCCGGCCGAGACCTTTCATCTCGCTACGTTTTCCCTTTTTCCGTTCTTGACTTTTTTTGCCCTGACCGATGTGATCGAGGCGGCCCGGAGAAGCTCCGTCTTTTTTTTCTACGTGACCCTTTCCGTTGACCCCCTGGGCGCGAATCCCCCCCTTTTCCGCTGTTTTTTCCCATAAACGTGTCCCAAGCTCTCTCCCTTCCTCTTTGCACTTCCCCAGGCAACTCTTGGAGACCCAGCCTTGTCTTTTCCATTCGCCTGAATAAGCCGCAGACGGTGCCGCCGGTTTTCCTTGCCCGTCGTCCCTCTCCTGTTTCCCATGTTTGGCGTGTTATGCTGGAAAACTTTCGTGCCCTCGCCGATCGATCCTTCCATTACCTCCCTGTAATTTCTTTTTGTTTCAATGCTGACCCTCTTAAACCTATTCCAGGGACCCCCATGTCCGATGCCTCAGATTTCCTCAGCTCCCCCCTCTCATTGATGGGCCTTGCGTTCCTAGGTTCCTGCTCCGAGACTAAGAAGATCAACTTTTCCCAGTTCCTCCTGCTGCCCGCTCCGGCTTCCCCCCCTCTTTCGCCAGAAGAAGGCGTAACCCCTTTTTAGCTGCGCCAGGACGGTTTTTTCTGCGAAGCCCCTGACTTTCATCCCCGATCTGGCGAATTCTTCTCCCTTCTCTCCCTGAAGGGGAAACTGAAAAGCTGGCCCCACGCTCGATCCGAAACCTCCTAAAGTTCCGTACTTGGTCTTAGTTCCCACCCCTGGCGCGTATTCGCGATTTTGAGTCGATGGGTTGCCCTTTTTTTTCCCGTCTTCCTTTTCTCTGATACACATCCCTGAGCCGATCATTTTTTTTTTTTTTCAAAAAAATTTGACGAGTAACGTTTGTTCGCACGAGCCGCGGACGGTTTACCTCACTTTTTTTTTTGTCCGATTCCTTGCACTTTTTTTAGCGGTCGGCTTTTACGTCTCGGCTCGTCCCTTTTCTGTCGTTGTTGGGGGCCAGACCCCCAAAATCGCTGTAGTCGAGCCCCGTGCTGTCTTTCACCCCCGTCACCCCCGATTTTTTGTTCTTTCAGCTCACGACCATTTCCATCCTTTTCTCCTTACCCTCTTCTTCTTTGCAAGACTCTTTTTCACGACTTTTGGCGATTTTCATTAGTCTTTTCCGTCTCACGAGCAGCTGTCCAACATTGGCGGTCCCATGACAGTTTTCGCGTCCGTCCCTTGACTTTCCAGCTATGGCCCCCTTCTGGACGTTCTGCGTTGCCCCAGACGCCGATTTTGCTGACCTTGAGCGCGGCGGGTCGCTCCACGAAGCAGCTGACGCGACGTTCTTGCGTGTTCTTCCCCATCTTCTTCTTTCGCGTCTTGTTGACTGATTCTTAGGTAGCTCTTTTTCGTTGCTTCCTTATTTCTTAGGCTGGCGGAAGGGATGTTTTTGACAGCGATACACCGTGTCTACCTGATTCCCCACTACATGTTTCCTTCCCTTCCCGCCAATCTTTCCGTCCGACGACTCTCCTTTGTTTTCTCCGTCGGCATCGAAGTTTTTTTTGAAGAACCCCGCCTCGTGTTCGTTTTCCCCTCCAAACTCTGGCGCGATTTCTCGCCCTCCGTTTCCTTCGATGCCCTCTCACGAGGAAGCGAATCAAGTCTTTGATCGCGTCCCGCTTCCCTGGCTCGATTGCGGGTTTTTCATTACTCTTATCCTTCTTACGAACAATCTCTTTTTCTTAGCTCAAGGGTCATGTTAGTTGCGCCAGCGAGGATCGGCAGCTTTTGTTCCGCTAACGTCCATTACTCACTTCTTTTCCCCCAGGGCGGTTCTTCGCGTTAGTTGCCTAGTCGTCTATTGTTTTCGGTAATCGCTTTCTTGCATTTTATGATTATTTCTTATTTTCTCCTCCTACGTTGTTGTTTTTCTCGCTTTTTTTTTCCCGCCTTTATGTGACTGAGATGACCGCGTCTCCCTTCTTGCTATGGAATCCTTTTGTTTCATGTTCCGGGAGCGGTGCTTTCCGACGTTAGCGGAAGGCGCCCTTCCGGAACTGCCGATCAGTTCTATCTCGTTTTCCGGCCTTTTACAATCTATGTTCGTCATAGATAGATCCTTGATCCAGAGCCTCTCACTTTCGCCTATCTCGCTGATTGAGATTATAGTGATGAGGTAATTTCCAGGGCAGCGGCGGAGCGGTCTTTTCTAAACAATCTTGGTTTGTTGACGCACTGGCTCCTTATCGCTCCCAACTCTCTTCTTTCTTTCGACATTCATACTTTTCCCAGCTTTCTTCCTTTCCAGGAGGCCCCTCTTCAGGTTGCATAATCCTTTCCGTTGCTGTGCCCTTTCTTGGATTTTGCCTATGAGCAACTTTTCCTGACGGGTCGAGAACGCACCGTCGATTCCCCTTCCTCGCCCCCGCCGCTGCCGATTCCTTACCCCTTTCCCCTCATGTTGCTTCGTGGTGAGGAACGCCGCCGCGCCGTATTCAAAGGCGCCTCTCCACTTCTTTGTCTATGCATCCCTCCGGGATGCGTCCGTCGTTCTCCGGGTCTCGCGCCGGACCAACCCTGTCATTTCTGCCGTCGTGCGAATTACCGACGGCGTCTTCGTGCATCCGTTCCGACGTATTCAAATTCTTTCCTCACTTTCTTCCCCATCTCTTGGACAAATTTTTTTTTTAAAAGAAGCTCGGTATTTTTCTGAGTTCTCGCGCGGCTCCTCTGTTTCTTCCCTAACGACAAACGTCGTTTTTTTGTAGGTATGCTCGACTCTTTTTTTTCTTGAGCACAACGATAATCCATGGAACGCTCTTCCTTAGGGAGCGTTTTTATTTTCACTTTTCGTTTGCAATCGTCCTTCACGTTTTGCGGAAGACCTTTTTTTAACCGGTCCGTCCCACTCTCGGCTGAGAATGAACTCCCTTTTTTTTCTCGCTCCTGATTTCCGGGGCAACCTTCTTCTTCCGCCGCGTTCTTTTCCACTCCTCTCGTAGAGCTTTTTTCCGAACTTGGCGAGGTAGATCTGCTTTCTGATCTGTTTCCCTTTTCCAGTGCTTTAATTTGAGCGGTTTTTCGATCTCAATTCCCAGTCGTCGGAATTTTTCTCTCCCCAGATTCGAAGATGTTTTGTCCTTCTGCGTATCGAACGGCTGTGATTTCCCTTTTTCGGTTGCGGTTTAAGGCTTCCCTTCGTTCGTCTTTTTTTCCCAGTTCTTCTAGAAACCAGCCCGATAGAACATTTCCTGCCATGCTTCGTTTCTTTTCTTTTGCCCCTTGAGGTCATTTTACCTGTCTTAGTTCCTCTGCTTTTCCTTTCCCACCCCCCTCAAGAATAGAGTTGAACCAGGATCGATCTTTCCAACGGCATTTTTTTCCATTCCCGGCGGCACGCTAGGCCTTTTCGATTATAACTTTCGGAGGCACGTCGGACGGGTCTAGTACCTTTGAGACATTTCTACGTTTTATTTTGGGCGCCCTCTGAGTTCTTATTTTCTTGAGCTAGCGTTTTTTGTCTTTTTTTTTGCCGGCTCTTTCATCTTTTATGGTTATCCGGGGCACAGTTGCGTCCCCAGGGTTTGAGATGGCCGCGCCCTTCCTTTGCTTGAGCTACCCCTTCTTCAGCCCTGCGCTTGCATATTCCATGATCCACTGGTGCGCGCAACCGCTTTTGACAGACGATACCTTGAGCTCGGCGGCTTTTCTGTTCTTGTTTGATACTTTCTACCCCCCCTCCCACCCCTAAACAATCCCCCCTCCCGGTGTCTGCTAGATCTGCCTCCAATGGCATCCTTATCATATTTCATGTTGTGGTTGTTGAGCTCCCTTGCGCTCTGCCCAATCATGTGTTTTTTCGTGGTGAAGGTGTGAGATCTATTTTCTCTTCCCCACTCCCTCCCAGGAGGAATTTTTTTTTCCTCTGGTTTCCTGCACCTTGCGCTGTTTTTTTAAGCAGTCTTTGGATCTTGCGATGCGAGGGATCGAGGCCCTTTTGAGACGCTCTCTGGTTGGCCTCATGACGGTGTCTGGTTACTCTCTATTTTCGATGCGCTCGTTCCGCTTTGCGATGCAGTAGCCACGTGGACCCTCCTCATTCGCAGTGCGGACGTTCCCCCAGATTTTTGAAGATTTTTTTTTGCCGCCTCTCGCCCTTTTTTTCTCGCCTCCCCTCGACGCCTCGTTGGAGTGAGACTTTTTCAGATCGTCAAGATGCAGTTGATTTCCACGCGAAGTGTTCCTTTTTTTCTTGGAAAACTTTTGAACCTTCTTTTTGGTACTGATGCGCTTTTTTTTTGGGAATTTTTTCAATGAGGACCCCTATCACCTCCAATATGAATTGCCCTCCTTCCTGTCGACCCCTTTTTCCATGTTTCTATCCTGCTAGAGGCGTCATTAGTGATCTCCCCTCCGGTTCCTTTGTTAGCTCCTCCCGCCTACGCGACCCACATTTCAATCCGATTCTCCCGATACTGCATGGACCCAGCCTTCTGACGTTCGAGACTTTTTTCGTACTCTTTCCTGGGCATCTTTCCCCTAACTTGAATCGGCAGCACATACGGTGAAGGGGGGAAGTTTTACCATCTTGATCCTCGTTTGTTGTGGCGACATCCCTCAGTTTTCTCTTGGCTCTTGACGCATACAACCCGGCCCTCCTCTCCAGAGTACCCTTTGCGGCTGTTGGTTTCCTCTCTCTTCCTTTCTTCCCTCGCCAGATTCTTTCCATTCTTTCTCTTCCCTTTCCGAGTAGTTAGCTGAGCCATCGACGGTCTTCAGAACCTTCGATGGCGCTCCTTTAATTTTCCTCTTTTGCCCAACGTCTCGTCAACCGTCCTCTCGTTTTCCATTATTTGTCGTTGGTGCAAAGGACCCCAATTAGGTAGACCCTCTCCATCTCGGGTTAACCTGAGCACCCCATCCCCCGATTTTTTTTTCTGCCCTTCCTCTTGAACATCATCTTATGACCCTTTTTCCCCTTTATTCCCCTCCTTGTGGTTTGGACAGTGGCTATTGGGACGAGTTTTTTCCGATGTGCGTATTCCGTTTCTTAGCTGTCTCTCCGTCGGTAACATCTCTTCTTTTCTACAGTCCTTCTTACCGGCCCCGCCGAGTCTCGATCAGAAGCGATCCAGGCGTTATTTTTTTTCTGTCGTGCCTCTTAGCATGTTCCCGGATCTCGCCTTGTTCTTAAGTTCCGCTCAGTTCGACAGGCTCCCGTTTCGCCAGGAGGTTCGCGTCGGCACGTATCGGTTCTTGTTTCTTTTTAGCTGGTGCTTTTTTCTTTTCTCTATCGACAGTACGTTGTCTGGCCTTGCCTTATCGGCGTTTCACTTACAGGGTTCTGTCAATAATGAATGTTCGACCGCCGGAGGACCCAGCTTTCCCCCATCTTTTCCTCCACTCCTCGCGTTCTCTTCTTTGCTCTTTTGACTTCGGAGGTTGGTGAAGAAAGAAATTCCAGTGTCATCGTCTTCTGATCCACCAGTCTTTTTTCGTTTCCCACTTTGCCCCCAGCGCTTCCTGCGTTCTTCCCCTGAGATCTTTTCGGCTCATCGGCGATCCTGACAGAAGTTTCGACTCAGTGTGTCTTTCTCGCTGGATCTTCCCGTCTGAACAGTCTTGCGTCAGAGCTTTCCCTTCTTCCCCAGGGGTTATCCTGAAATCGGGTCCCCGTCGCTGGCGTTCCGATAAAGTTTCACGAAACACCTTTTCCCGGCAAATTTCCCCTTTCTCCTCAATCTGCGTCGTCTTTGGGTTCGTGCTTCACTCCGTCCTCCTCTGTCCTTTCCTCAAGCTGAAGGATCTTCTCCTTTCCTTTTTTCTGCCCTCCCCTCTAAGAGCTGACGGAGATGCCCGACGTCGGCGAGCACGCCCGCAATCGACGCGCTCTTGCCCTTTCCCGAACGGTGTTTTTTCGATTCTGGCGACGTTAGCTTACGCCCCGGACCATCTTTTTTCCAGCCTCGAGGCGCGGGTTATTTACCTTTCCTCCTGTTCATCTTCTAGCTATGCCCACATCGGCTCACCTTTCTTTTGTGATCTCCTTTTTCTTGACCTGCGGGAGCTTGCCTGGGCCCCCCAGCGGCGTTTTTTTTCTTAGCAGTGCCTAAACTCTTCCTCTTTTTTTTCACTTCACGAGCCCCTTCCCCCTCCTCTTTCTTTTTCTCGCCAACTCCCCCTTTTCCGTAGCCGAAGACATGATGCCGTACCTAGTCCCTTTTCGGAGGCAAACATCGATTTTTTCGATTCTTTTTTCCCAGCTTTTAGCTTTTCCATCCTTCCCCTTTTTTTCCTGAGCGGGTCTCCCGGCGTCGCCACGCAACCAGCTGAACTCGCATCTCATCCCAGACGCGTGTCTGGACGTTCCGTCGGCGTCCACTTAGCGGAATTTTTCCAGGGGGGGGTTTTGGTTGGTACCTCTCGCCAGTTCTTCTTCTTGCACCTGCAAGGACCTTCACTGAATTCTGTTATTCTCTTTCTTTCCATGGTGACGCGCCGCCCTCTTCATGGGAGCGTCGTGCGAATTTGACGGAGTCGTGTCGTGCGGCGCTCTTCCTCGACCTGGTCCTCCCAACTTTTAAATGGCGCCCTTCATTCTTCTCTCTACTTAAAATTGAGCTTATCAGGATGGGCAATATTCTTGTTTTTCTTGAAGTCCCCCTCCCCCCTTGTTTTTGTTCCCTGTTGTTCCAGTTACGCCTTTTTTTTTTCGATTTTTTCCTTCTCCTTGGGACATTTAAGGATCGGAGGATGAAACCTACGATCTCTGGTTCGCGGCTCTCTCACTCCACTCTTCCTGTTTCCTACTCGCTGGCGCTGGTACCCCCTACTTTTCCTCCTCTGCTGTCCCCTTCGACCTCTGCCTGCGTATCCCCTCTACCTTGTTCTGAGAATTCTTTGGCATTCTCCCGATGCCGACTCTCCCTGTCATCTGGGTCGTCCTCAGGCGTTCTTTCAATTCGTCACAGATCTGCTTCTGGCCCACTGCGAGCGCTGATCCAGCTTTCTTTTCCCTTCATGGTCGCCGGATTTTTTTGATTGAGACTTATTTTCTTCTTTTTACTCTGACTGTCGCCCAGCGTACTGGCCGCAGTGTTTTACGCCTTCTGGTGTGGATCCGGCTCCTTCCCACTCTTTTGCGCCGTTCCTTTTGCCCCCTTTTTCTTGCTTTTGGCTCGTTCTTTCGGCAGGGCTAACGACTCGAACATCCTCTAGACGTGCGGTACCCCTTTGCCCCCTTCTCTCTTTTCTTTTTTCCTTTTTCCCCTTTTCAATGCCGTCTCTTGTCACACGAGTTCCACCACCAAACAAGGCATCGAGTTGTTCCAAGGTGTCTCTCTTTTTCACACCCACCTTTCCTGCTTTTTTCGAAGCTTTCATCTCGGACACCTCGTAGGCGGAGTACGGGAGCCATTTTCTTTATTTTTGTTCTGATGTGGTTCGGTACGCTTTCTTGAGTTTTTTTTGTTTTTGGAGCGTGTCGTCACGCGGCCGTTTCGACATCTTTTTCTATTTCTTTTCAGTCGTCCAAAGTCGCGAGACTGTCTCTTGTCTTTATAATCCGTCTCGATCTTAGAGCAGTTTTTCGTTGATTATCTGCCAAGCGCCCTGTATTTTTTGTTTGGATCGGCGCTCTATGTTCTTCGTGATCGTTATTCTGCGGCATACTTTTTTTGTAGATGTCGGTGAGTGGTATCCCACCCATCCCCCCTCCTTACTAGCCCCACACTCACCATCTATAGTCCCTTTTTTTTTTTTTTTTTTTTTTCTCTCCGCCTTCTTTTCCAGATCTTGCGATCACATCGGATATCTCTCTATTTAAGAATACTTTTGTTGTTGAGAGATATCTCCTCCCCCGTCGCGCATTTCCCTCTTTTCATCAGCTGAGCTTTTGTGTCGTGGTGAGGTAGAGTGTTGAAGTTTTCTTGAATTGCCCCCCCACCCCCATCAAGCCATTTTGCCGCAGTGGTCCACCTAGTTCCCGCGGCGCAGTTTGCGTCGCACGAATTTGTTTCCCCCTTTCTTGTTCTGCTTTACGCGTACGGTTCCTGGTTTGTTAGACCTCACGTCAGCGGCGCGGCCAGATCAACGTGAGCACCCGAGATCCATCTCTTTGTCTGTGCGATGCCGGCCATCAACGTGGCCACGGACCGTCAGGCACGCTCCACTTCTCCCTTTTAGTCGTGCCAAACCAAGGCCTTGGGATCCGCCCGTCTCGGTCCTTCTGTTTTTCCCAGACTATACCCGCAGACGGTGCCGCCGTGAGGATCCCCTTCAGCTTTTTTCTTCCCTCGATTTCGGTGCCGTTAGCCCCCCCGTCTCTTTCCCGATTGTACTTCCAGATTTTGCTTGATTTTGGTGGGTCTGTCAATGTCGGACCCTTGCACCCTACGGCAACGGTACAACTACATGACTCCTTTTGTTCAGCCCCTTTCTTCGTTTTGGCCGTCCCGTTACTATCGGCTGTAGAGTTTCATCAGCCATGCGCCGCGCCCAGTCACACAACGTCTGTATTCAGCCTGGCCGCGCCCGCTCGGACTGACACTTTCAATATTATCTTCTCTTGACTATACCCGCTCTTTTGTTGCCCTCGTGCGCCCCCCCTTCGTGCTTTTTTCTTAAACATCAGTCATGGGCCCTCCTCTGTCCTCACACGATTCGACGCTACATTGGGCTGTTTTTAACCTTTGGACTCAATACCTTGCATGATCGTACTATATGTTGCCCGTTTTCCTGCTGATTTTTGGCGAATACTTTAGTGCCGTACAACCCTTGCCCACTCGTCTGTTCCTTTTTTCTCTGTGTTTGCCGATTATCGCCAGACACAGGAGGGTTCACGCCAAGTCATCCTCGGAGTACCGCGAAGTCCCCGTTGGATTTCTCGAGACGCGCGCTACGGGCTCCTCTTGTCTTATTGTTTCCCGGCCCGTTGCTTGTGACAAAAAAAAAACGCCAAAATGTTTTTGTTTTTTTTGCAAACGATCCGCTTCTCAGGGAGCGTTTGGCTCTGCCCCTTCGTTTCGCGTGTTCCATTGAATTGGGTTGGTGCGCCCCCAAGAAACTACGTGCCCCGCGCTTCTCCTGTCCGCGCACCAACCAGTCACTAACCCCATTTTGTGTGAGTCGTCCCCATCCTATTCCCTCCTCAGGTATTTACCTTGAGCTTCTTTACTTTTTTATCATCTTTTTCCCCTTCCCTGTTTATGGGTTCTTTCTCTTATGGATGCGATCGCAGGATAGCTGCGTCATTTCCCAGCACGACGCAGTTTTTGTCCTATTCGCACACGCTTCGTCCGATTCTTTTCCGGCCAGGAATCGAGTGGCTACTTCGGATAATATTCTCCCCTTCCTCCTGCGTTGGTGTCGTAATCGTCTGAGGATCAGGCCGACTTTGTGAAGGACGTGTGTTTTTCTCCGTCCTTAAGTCTCAGGCCGAACGTCCCTGGCTTTTACTTTGC
>Ga0179593_1270259_pt1 | contig 13094 bp, 8 predicted proteins | sample CZODoug2_1_08_16_FD_185931 | JGI IMG/M metagenome (GOLD analysis project Ga0179593, IMG submission 185931) | Vadose zone soil fungal communities from Angelo Coast Range Reserve, California, USA - CZODoug2_1_08_16fungal (PacBio error correction) | ecosystem: Environmental > Terrestrial > Soil >... | reverse complement strand
GGTGCATGGCTTGGTCACATTCCATTAGATTTCTGTCACGCTCCGTTTGCGTAGTGTCCCCCCTTTCACCTTTAACCGTCACCTTCGTCCCAAAAGTCTTTCTCCCTTTTTCAGTCGATAAGGGCTTAAAAAAACCTTGTGTTTGTATAGGTGAGTTACTTCCCGTGCGGATCTCCTCCTTCGTGAGGAGTAGCCGCTTTCTCTGTTCCTCTTGAAGGTGTCTTTCCCCACGGTTCTCCTCTACGGTTTCCCAATACGGTCCTTCAAATCCGCGCCCATTTTCCCTCAAACCGAGAGGTTAGTAGAAGTTCCCCCTCGGATCCTTCCTAGGCATCTACATGGTTACCCCCCTTCTAAGTTCATGTTCTTTTATCTTCCCCCGACTCTTGATGCCTTCTACGCCCCCTTCGAGTATGCGAATTAGCTCTTGCGTGGTTGCCAGTAATGTTTTTTCTTTCTTCGTTCTCCTTCGGGCCCCCCCTTCGTCTCCCTTTTTCGCTTCTCTCCAGGGTACGACCCCGCACTCGTACAACGACGGCTTATTCGTGTTCCGAGGTTACCATCTCCCGCCTCGCCGTGGGGTTTTCGATGCCAAGCTACCTTTGGCAACTACCCCTTCCCACGCATATTTTTCCCCCAGCGCTGTGATCATCACTGGCTCCAGGCGGACGTCCCAGGTGTAGATTGAGGAGCCCGTTTCTTTACGTTTCTATGTTCCCGCCTCAGTTGCTTACCAAACTTCCCGAGCCAGGCCCCCTGTAACATTCTGACTTGCTGCGTCTCATTTTGCGTCCACACCCTTCTCGTTTCCCAGTCGCCCCCTTCAGCCTTTTTAGAAGTTCCATCAGGTCTCCAGCCATTTGGGGAAGTCCCTTTTTTAGGGACTTTTTGTTCTTCATGAGATTTGCATCCTTTTCTTCTCCACTTCTGCCTCCTCCTCTGCAGGCCCCTATTTCACCTTGTGTTTCAACATACGGACTTTATAAAGAGGCCTTTAACCCTTTTCTATTTCCTTTCTTCTATTTATCTTATTTAATCGGTTGAACATGGCCGGGGCTCTTGTCTAGGTCGTTAGCCTTTATTTTTTTATGCGACTAGCGTCCCTTCTCCAGTTCGGAGTCTTTGGTGGTCTTCCTGGCTTCTCACGCCTGAGATGAACTTCTGTTCGACTAGGGCATGCCCCTCTGGTCTACTCGTGTTGAATGTGTTTGCCGAGAATTTTTATTTTCTTGTCTCTATATAGTTTCGTTCTTTTCTTTCATACTCGGGACCCCCCCGTAGCTAAATATCGACGTTCATCTATGTCAGTCGAAGAATTCGCATTCTTATCGTTCTTTCTGCGTACATCTTAGGTGCGTGCCGTATGCGGTGTGACCTGCTCCTCTTCATGTGGATATAGGAACCCCCGTGGGGGAATTTATTTTTCACAATTAGCGTCGCTCGTTTCTCAGTTATAGGCAAGCTCCTGAGGCGGGAAAAATGATGGGATGTGTCCGGAGACACCCTTACTCGCCAGGGAGTTCACGCAGTTTAAGTCAAGAATTGCATTGACGGAAGTTCTTCCATACGCTCCCCCGACGTTGTCGCCCCCATGTAGGATGTCGACTTTTATTATTAGGTCAATCCTTGACCTTCATAATGCCCCTCGTCTGCTATGAGGTCTTCCTTTCAACGGCCTCGGTCTCCCTTTTCTTCCAATAATGTCCGGCCCTCCCTCGAGACGAAGGGTTTGGGGCGTGGGCGTACCCCACTTACAGTTTTTTTTTCCTGAGTTTCCTTCCCTGATAACTTTTTTTTATGCCAGCTCTGGACTGTTTTTTCTCCTTCATGCCCCTCCATCTCGCATCCGCCGTGTTTCCGGGATAGTCTACTAAAATTTCCTCTAGCTCTTTGTTTGATCGTCCCTCGGTACACCGTCCCTAGTAGCTCACCCCACCCCCGCCTCCTTTTTGATTCGTTCCTTATTCTTCAATCCCCTTGTAGCTGCAATCTCGCCTTCTCTCTCTTGACCCACCAGAGCACCTGCTTTCCTTTAGTCCATTTCCATTATTCATACTTTGCCTCAAGCGAAGAATTCTTGTGACCGTCTATCTCACCATTCCTCTCTTACAGATCCCCCTTTCACCTTTTTGATGCTGTTACTTATTCTGAACGTGTAAAAATCTTCACACGGATTCCCTCCTCTCATAGGTATCTTCCCTTTAAAAGCCGTCTCTTCTTTCAGCTACTCTGTCTCGCCTTTTGCCCTCTTCGCTTGTTTCGTTCTTATTTCCTCCACTGCAGGGACAAATCTTTTGAGGTTTTTGAAGTGGACGAGTTCCCAGGTCCCCTTTCTCCTCTGTGCGTCCTTGGTCAGGATTTACAAAAATAATTTTTCTTTACCTTTTCGCTTTTTTTCGTTCACTTTTCTTGAGTTTTTCTCATCCGGTTTAAGGGCTGACTCTTTCCCTTGAAAGTTTTTGTTCGCGGGTGTGGCGATTTTGTTTCTCTTCTTCTTATCTAAGGCTTCTTTTTTTCTTCGAGGTTCCCCTGCGGGAACTGTTTTCTTTTTACAGCCCCTTTTTTTCGTGCCGGTATCTTCTATATTTTTTCCCGATTTTTTTTCTAGCGTAATACCCCTTTTTTTTTTTTTTCCACCGTCCCTGGGTGCGGTACCCTTTTTTTACAATTCACAGGTCCACCCTAGCCCGTTTTCCGTTCTAAGTATCAGCCGTCCCTCCCCGGCTTTTTACCTTCTGTCCCGGACAGGACCCTTCCCTGACCGAAAAATCCGCCCTCTCAAAAGGTCCATTCTTGCTTTGATTGTGCACCTCCTTTCCGCCCGCCTTTTCCCCCTGTCCGGCCGCTACCTCTCATTCGTTCTTTTTTTGCCCTGTAGGTCTTTTCAGCTCCCCCTTTCGCTATTTAGTCGCTTTTCCGCTTCCGGCGGGTAGGAAGCACTCTTTTTTTTTCCTTGGTCGAACGTTTGCTGTCGCCTGTGGCACCTCGCTTTTTCGCTCCAATTCCGTGATCTTTTGTTGCAGTATGTTTTTTTCCCCCAGGGCGCAAAAGGATCACTTTTCTGCGTCCTTCGCATGGCCGGTGTTTCGCGCCCTTTTAGCTGTTTTTCACTTATTTTCTTTGTAGTGTCCCCCCCAGATTCCCCTTTCGTTGATAAAATTTCAGAGTGCCGGGTTTTTGGTGGCCTCTGACTTTTCCAACCCTTGTCCTAATAACACATTTCCCAGATCATTTTTTGAGCTTTTTCCTCGGTCCTTATTGTGGAGGTATTTGTTTTTTCCTTTCCTCAATGCCACTTTCTTTTTTTTTTTTCATTTTCATGACTTACTGCCAAGCACCCCCCTGTGTATTTGGGGCAGCACAGCCTCCCCCTGTCTCTTGATAGGCTCTTTTTCTTTTGCATATTACTCTAAGTTTTAGTTACTGGCTTGTTTCCTCTCCCGTCATCTGTTTTCGAGGACGTCGGTCCTCCAGAGCGGCGTCCATTATTCTGCCCCCCTCCGATGGTAGTTAGGCACCCTTGTCTAGTAAGATGTTCTTTCGAGTCTGTTCTTCCGAGCTTCCCTGTCCCCGGATTTTCGAGTTTATCCCTCCGTCTTCCTTGAAGCAGCCGCCTGTTTGGAGTATTTTTGTTTTCCGATAACTTTTAAAACTCTTTTTCCTCCTCCCCTGAGGTACTCTGATCCGTTGTCCTTTTCTCCTTTCCATTCTGCGGGATCCCTCTCGTTGCACCAAAGTTCAACGCACTCTTCTTGGAGCAGCCTTTGACTCCCCTCCGGGCTTATCGTGATTTCTTTTACGCTTGTATCTGCTCCGGGGGCTGTTCAGGCCCGTCTTTCCCCCGCAACCTCCAGATCAGTCCTTTGTCCTTGGTGCCTACAAAGCCCAGGCGGTTCGGATCCCCTTCCTGGCCAGTGAGGTAGCAGACTTCCTCAGGATTTCCCTTTCCCCCCTCCCGCATCTCTCTGTCCTTCAAGGCGGCCGCCCCCTAATAGTCTGGAAACCTTTTACATCTTCCATTGACCAGGAACTAACTTCCTTCCGCCCCAGGCCATTTTGTGTTTCAAAAAGATTACCCTTTTCTCTTGCCGGTTCCGTTCATTTTTTTGTAACTGCCAGGTACCCTTCCATTTGCTCTTGTAAAATCTTGCTTTGAAAGGCACCTGCACTACTTTCTCTTGTCGTGTTTTCAGGATATCGATCACTGCTTAAGAGTAATGACACATGTTCAAGCTGAACATACGTTTTCACCTGTCCCCCTTCAGTTGCCAATTTTTTTAATCTTTTTCTTTACTTTGTTGTAGACGGTGTCCTTACTTTCGGTTAAGGGTCGCAGTTTTGAAGGTGTCTTCTTTCTCAACCTCCTCCGCTGCCTCCTTATACCGGCCTGCGCTTCGTTTCTGTCCCGTCCCACTCTCTCTACCATAGACCTGTCCCTGCTCTTCCTCAAGTTACGCCTATTTGTACGAGTTTTGTGGACTTTTAACTACTAGTCAGTGGTTGAATTTTTTTTCCATCTGCTTTTGCTTGTTCCGAGTTCTAGTTCTTTGAGCCCCCTCCCTCTTGCACCGTCCCCCTGCCGTTCCGGGCGGCCTCCAGTAGCTGCAGGACCCTTTTCGCGATTGCAAACTACGTCCTCGGTATGCGGCTTCGCCCCCCCCACATTCCTTTATCCCCTCCCCCACTTTCTAACTCTTTTATGCCCGTTGGTATCCGTGCATCACCTCTTATGCGTGGTCGTTTGGTACTCCCCAAAGAAGTCGGCTCTTTTTTTTCCATCACAGCAGTTTTTTTTCCGCTGTAGTGATCGCCTTTTCCCAGTATATCCCTTTTTCTTGTAGGTGTTAGGGCCCGGTGCTCTGAAGTTTTTGGCTCCTTTTCCACGTTGAGTACGTTGAACACCACCGTTAATCGCGAACCGAGCCCCTTTCTTCCCCCCCCATGGGTTGTTGCGCTGGCCACTCCCTCACCCTTAACCCTTTCTCCCGGAGCCTTGTTTTTTCTCAAAGCCTCTTTTTTTCCGTCTTCGTGTGCACTCTGCTTGTAGGTCCTCGTAAACTAACGACTAACCCAGAACCCAACCTTGCTTAGCATTGTGAAGAGATCGCCTGCCCCTGTAAAGGCCCAGTTAATCCTCCCTGAAACCGTTACAAACACTGGTAGATGCCTGTCAGGCCTTCACCCGGCATTTGGACCCCTCACCAGGAAGCAGCACCGTTTAGGCAGTCGTCTATCCGGATATGCTAGTCTACTGGGAAGCCGCCACGTCTTCTGTCTCGCCCCTTAAAACCGCCGTGGTCCCCGAATCAAACTGTTTGACCGCCAGACACCGAGCAACTCTTCCTCCATTTTCCTAATCTCCCTCCCCTTTTTTTTCTTTTTGAGATGACTCGTTGGCTTTTTTCCTTTTGATGGGCGTTGAGTCACTTACACCCTTGTCCCCCAGTTTTTTTTTCAACGTACAGGCTATATTGTTAGCTAGTTTCTGATGCCTACTGGCTCGTTTGCGATCTTGAGCTTCGGTTGTTGAGAGACCATACTAAAGACTTGATCAGAACCTGTTGGGCGAAACAAAGCGCAGGAATAGACGCTCAGCGTAACGATTTGAAACCGCACGTCGATATAACGAGATAGCCTCACTAGGTGCGTAGTCAGCATATACAGAAGGGATACCCCCAAGCCTTTTCTTAATGGGGTGCGGTCTTTTTTCCCCACTCCCCCCACCCCCGGGTGGAAGCGAATTCTTTGCCTGGAATGCGTTTCTCCTTATTTTGATCCACCCCGACTGCTTCACTCACAGTAGTTGAGCTCTCATTTGGTCAAAGGGATCAAGCGAACATCGAGGATCGTCAAGACTTATTCCTAATGACTCATTTCCAGTCCACCGTACCCATGCGCAAAAGTCGTTGGAGCTTTTTTTCTAGGCGAGAGGGAGGGGGAGTGTTGTTTTGAGTCTTGTCAGAGGTTTTTCTGTATGCCCCCCCCTGGTTCTTTCCCGACGCCGTTTTACTTAGGCTCATTTCTCAGGTGAGCTCGTCAGACGGTTATTGGAGTTTCCGTTTTGTTCTTACATTGTGCGATATTTTGCCCCCCTTCACGGAAGGTCATTTTCGCCCCCTTCCCCCCCCGTTGTTCACCGACACGATTTCCGTAGCCGTTTATTACAAACGGCTCATGCCTTGCCCGTTGAACTGGGCCTGCCATATCATCTTTCCTTTCTCCCATAGACGAACGAAGATTGTGTTTGGATGTGATTACCTTCCCATTAGGCGTCTTCTAAGGAGAGGGTTCCCCAGTTCAAGTAAGTAATGGTTGTTCCAGTGCCACCTACATACCTGGAGTAGTGCTCCTCTCGGACAAGTTTCCGTGACAATAATTGTTGACAGTGCAAGGTGACGTTGCTAGGTTTCCGGGTGGATTATTCCCCAGAGAAATTTTTCGGCTTTTGTTTTGCACGCAGCCTTGCCAAAGGCCCCTTTGCCGGAACGTCTACCCTGCACGGAGCGGGACAAACTGGGTGCGGAAGTACCTCAGGAGTCATTAGTTGTGCCTTTTTTTTAGAGTTCTCGGTCTCTTTCACTACTTCCTCCCCCCCCTGGACCCCCTTCCACAAGCCGCAGGCCTTCTTTCTTTTTCAAGAGTCGTCGGACTACTGGTTTGCTTAACCCCGGTTCGCCCACTGGCGAAAATGCTCGGGCCTCCTGCTTTAGACTGCCGCTTGTTTTCCCGATCTTGCATGTTGAAGGGCCCGGCAGGTTTCTTTACATTTTTTGTGGATCCCCCTTTCCGATGCTAATTTTTTGCCTAGTTCCCCCCCCCACGATTTTCTTCAGTGGCGGGGCAATGTCGTACTTTCAAACCCCTGGCCCTTCCCGTTCCGCCTAAAACTTTTATTGAGTTGCCTTGTGCTTTAATCGTTTTTTTCCCTTTCCCCTGTTTTCTAAGCCTTCTTGTTTAGGTAATGTCCTAAGCTGTCCCTGTTTTGTTGATGTCCTCGAGCGGTTCGTTTCCTTTCGGCAGGCGATGGCGTTTTCTGGGCATGTTCAGTGACTCGTGCTTCCTCACGGCCTCGGTTTGTAGACTCTGTTGTTTTCATCCTGTAGTCTCTGGTTCTTTTATCCGGCTGCTCCCCTTCCCGCCCGCTGTCAGATTCATCTTCGGTTTCCCACTCGCCTTTAGCTGCTCTCTCTCACCTCTTTCTTGTGGCCGGTTGGGTGTCCCGAGAGTTCCCTAATCCTGTGTTACGCTTTAGGATTATTTCCCCTCTGAACGCTCGCTGGCCTAAAGCGGCAGCTTCGTTTGTCCTTCTTGGTCTCGTCAAAATTCCGGTTCCCTTCTGATCTTTTTTTGTGGGTAGCACTTTTTTCACTCTCCAGTGTTACAGCCTCCCTGCGAACCGCCTTTTCCGCGTAAGACGACGCTTGGTTCGGAAAGAAACAAGTCTGTTATTACTCTTGCTCTTAGTAGTAAGCCGGTCCCCCCTCTCAAGCGAATGATCTGTTTAGGAAACCCCCTTCTGCCACCCCCCCTTCAACCTTCGTTCATATGGAGTCAGCTTCTCTCAGCGTGACCTTTCTTTTCTACTTCGGGGCTGACCGAGACTTCTTGTTTTTCTTTGTGATGTTATTTTTTTTGGCTGCACCTTGCCGCTTTTTTTCGTTTGCTGTTCCCCTGCAAGTCCAGCCCAGACACTCAACCCCTCCTCTAACAGGGAGCGCGTGTCGAAAACAACGTGTGTTTTTTTGTTTTGGTATCTTCCTTCTTTTCCCCTTCATGCGCCCCGAATCCCCTACCTTTAGGATGGCCTCTATCAAAAAGGACCTTTGATCTCAGACTTTTTTTTTCCACATTCCTCCAGGGACGAAGGTTTGACCTTCATGCATGCTCTGTCGTCGAGATTGTCCTCCCCCTTTGGAACGGCTCTGCAAGTCTTTTGTCTTTTATCACGTGGTGAAATTTTTGTGGTCTTTTCCCCTAGGAAGTTTTCCGCTTCCTCAAATATGAGTAAAGCTGCAAATGACGCGCTCGGTTCTTGCCTACCAATGTCGTTCCAATCCGGTAAAGAGAAGTCTTATTTCTTCTTTTTATCGTGGGTGCTGGTCTTTCCCCTCTGGTCCAACCTCTTTTTCTGGGTAGGTTATCTTTTTTTTTTTTACCTTTAGTTTTGGTTCTGTCACAGGACTTCCTCCCGTTCTTGTTTCGTTTGGAAAAAGGTCAATATGTGCGTTTCATTATCTTTGCCTTGCCGCGAGACGCCAGGCCCTTTTGATGTCGTTCTCTAGGCCAATGGTGCTTGGTTGGTGGGGTTTGTCTCTTTTTAGCTCCCTGGTCTTGTGTGTGCTCGTCTTTACCACGTTTGTCCTGAGTTTTTTTTTATCCTTTTAGCACCCGGTACTTTTGGTTTTTTTCTCTCTTCCCGGTATATTCTCTTTTTCCCTATGTTGTTGTCGCTTACCTTTTTCGCCCCCACAGGAGACCTTTTTTTTTCCTGTCCTCTCCCCCTGCACCGAGGAAAATCGAGCACCCCCCCCCGTTTCTTCTTGTCTAAGAGAAGGCGCTCCCGGCTTTTTCTTTTTTTTTGTTAAAGGACTTTCCTGTCCAGAAACATCGATACTGGCCTCTCTTTCCCTTCACTGCCCGGTTTCTTTTTTCCACCTCTGTCCGTACCGCAGTCTTCAAGGTCTGCTGCTAACCGGCCCATCCGGATTTGGGGCATCCCTTTTTCTTTCTGACCAGCAAAGAACCACAGCTCTTCCCCTCTAAGCTAGGGCGTGGCCCCGTTTTTTTTCGGACGTTTCCTGGTCGTGGCCTCCTATCTCTAGCGTAGTGGGTATCATGTTTGCTCTTTGCTCGTGGACCACGTCTCTTTTATTTTCCAAACAGGTCCGTGGCTAGTCCCATTTGTACGGAGTGGCCTGTGGGCCCAGGTTCCCCACGATCTCCTCTAGGGTCATTCTAGGTGCCGGTTTTCTCCTCCCCGTGCCCTCTGTGGTCTCAATCCCGAGTATGCCGTCTCCCGTTGCGTTGATAGAATGGTTTTTTCCTAAGGTACTTATGCTTGTCGAAATATTGACAGCGTCTTTTTATCCACCCCTAATCAATTTGTTTTGACTTTTGACCTTGGCTGTTTGGTCTTTCTAGGACTTTCACATCCCCCTTTTTCAGATTGCTCTTTCACGTTAGGAGTGATGACCTCACCTCCACACAAACCGGAATATTGGAAGCCACCTGCCTTTCAAACCATGTCGTTCGCTCGTTTTGATAGCTAACTTTCTCTTGAAGCCCCGTTCGATGAGGTGGTTTCACGTTTTTTTTTTTGTTCTATCTGCGGGATCTTGACTTCCTGGTCCTAATAGATCCCCTTTCTTTGTTTCCCCACCCTCCGTTTATCTTCGAATTCTCTTACAGAGGGTTACGACGCTTTTCGGAATTAGAGGGCTACTTCTTACTTTCCCTTCTAGTTCACCGTCCCGAGCCCTATTTCTTGTATCTTGCAGAGATCCCCAATTGAGCGCCCGAGAGTTTGCTCTATTTCTCTTTGTCTCATATCACACCAGATCGTACTTAGTTGTTCTTGGCACAAAGGCCATGCCTAACTTCGATGAGCGAGCACTTTGAATTTTTCTTCCTCTCTGGTACTGGCTTGCTCGTGGGCGATTTTGTCGTTCATGCCCCCCCCCCCCTTCACCATAATCTTTGACGGGACCGTTCCCCCTTTCGGTCGACCCCTCTTCCCGAGTTTCCCTCCATGCCTTACTTCGGCGTCCCCCTAGTCCTCCCCAATGACTGCTCCCGTCGTGCCCCGACCCCTCTCGCTGGTAAAACTGGTCTACTTTGGACATTTTGACCCCAGTGAACTCCCCGGCGGCTACCCGGCACACTGTTCTTTTTCCCCGATTAAATCCTTCCTTCCCGGGGCCCGGGGTCACTGCCCCTTGTCTCCATTCAAGTTGGTGTTTACAGGTTGATCCCCAGGCAATGAACTATGCCAGACAGTGTTATTTTAAGCGTCCAAGGCTTCCATCTTACTGAACCCCCCACCTTCTCTCTTGACCGGCCCTGTCCCACATGGCCTCGTTCCCCTTTTTCTTTGCCCTTTAGCGCTCCCCTTCTGCACTTTTCGACGGTGCGACCTGGGTGGTTTGTGCTTTTCCCACCCTCGCCGTCGCTGACGCCGGACCCTGGCTGCGCTTGGAATTTTTTTCCTTGTTTAAATTCTGTTACATAACGAAAACTGGATTCTTCCAGCTCCCCTCTCGCGGCCTGGGCGGTGTCCCATACTCCGGCCCTGTTCCTTTTGTTTCTCGGATGCACACCTCCCGAGTTGTATCTCCGATTTTCAAAAACCTCCGGCAATCTGCTTTCCTTCCTGCCCATTTTGTGTTTAGGTTCCCCGATACTGGTTTCCCTCGTACTCTGTTCCCACTTACTAATGCTGATTTTTCTGTGCCTTCGCCCAAAAGGAATGGGCACGCATTCTACCTCGACTAGCTCACTTTTCTCTACCGGTCCTCCCCTCTCTTCGAGGGTTCTCACCCCTTCCCTTCCGGCTGAGGTCATCCCCAGTCTTTTTTTCCGAGGGCCCAGGGTTCCCCGGTGTAACGTTGTTCTTCAACCTCTTTTTGTCGAGGCCAGGGTCCTGGGGAAGTGCTGTCATGGTGCACTTTCTCTCACAAGGTATTTTTTCTTTCCGACCTAACCCCGTTTTCTACCGCGCGCCCCTAGAACTTTCCCTTTCCCCATCTGGGCTTTTCGCGTCCCTTCCCTACCACCCTACACCGTTCCCGGATCGTGTTTGAGGATCCACTTACTGGTTAGCTTTTTTTACTTTCGCCGGCTTTACAGCTTCACTACTCTCAAAAACCTGGTCGGTCCCGTCTTTGGGACAATTCCATGTTTCTATGCCCTCCCCGACGTCACCTGGTGATTTTGTTGCTACCTAACCCTGCACCCGGCGCGATCCGGATGATAGTCTCGACTTGAATCCGATGTCTTCTCAAGGCACGATTCGTTCTCTTTGTACCCCCTTTGTTCCCGGGAAAGATTCCCCAGAGTCAAACCGCTAATCTTTCTTCATACTGTTTCTTGAGATTCTCTGCTCGGGGACGTGTTTTTTTGAACTTGCTGTAGACTTTTATTGTTTTCACGTTTCCATCCCGGACTTTGCTGCCGCCTGTGCGAAAGATCCTTGAATTCGAGTGTGTCGGGTCAGGAGGTATTGGAAAAACTCAAACAACGTTTGGATACCATCACTTAGGATGTTCTTGGAAGAGTGAAAGGCTCTTATGTTCCGGCCCCGTTGTTGATCCGTCCTTTTGTGCCTCATTCCTCCCTTTCAAGTCAACACGACAGGCCCCTTCCCTTTTTTTTTGAGTCCTTCCAGCGCGCTCCTCTTTTTTTACGTCTTTTTTTTGTGGTTGTAAGGTGCTTCTTGGTCCGGCCTTCCTCCGTTACTTTTCTTTTTCGGCGGATTTCTTTTTCTGCGCGTAAGCGTTTTTCTGTCGTTTCCCCCCGGTGATCTCAGTCTTGCCCCCACGTCGGCCGCCCACTTGCCCTCCGCCCGTTTCCGGACCCCCTCCCCATCGGTTAGTCGCGGTCCCACCTTCCTCCGTCATCGTGCTCCCCTCAATTTTTTCTGCACCCTCTCCGACTGCTGGCCCAGTCTGTTCTAAGAATCTTGATGAAGGCTACGCCCCCGTTATATAGGAGAAGTACTAAGTAGATGGTTCCCCAGTACAGTCATGTGTTCTGGAGCACAGTCAATAGGTTTCCACCTTGCCCCCATACCAGCTTCTTCTGTGTAGATTTCCCTTCCTTTTGTGATCGCCCATGTCCCTTCACGGGCACGGTTTCTTTTGCCTGAGCGTGTTGTTTTCGCACTTCAATCTTTGGCCTTGTTGAAGGAATCTTTTAACCCCCATGACTGGTGGCCTGGTATTCCTTTCCCTTCCCAGGTGAGAGTTTTTTTTTCCCCGTTCAGGGCCTGATCAATTTTCTCAATGGTTAATTCTTCAGATCTTTAACGGACACCACTCGATGCCAGTGACTTGCACTCCCCTCTTGTATGGCGTAGTTGAGGTCGGGTTTTCTGAACCATGTTCTTCTGACCAACCGTCAGAACTTATGCCCCCTGATCTCGACGGTTGAAGTCGTGAGGCCCGTGCAGCCATGTCGTGGAGGTGGCCCCGTTTGGTGTTTTCCTGACATCCTTTGCAGTAAGGGGATAGATATCCCTCCAAACATATGTACGGCATGTTAGGCTCGGCCGGTGACCAACCCCTGGCCTTTATTTTCCCTTTGCCGTTGAACAACCTTGACTTGTTTCCATGGAGGACTTTAACTCGTTTTTTTTGAATTTTCTGGGCTCCCCTTGTTTTTCTCTGGTAGGTTTAGGCTTTTTCTGTAAGATTGTTTTTCACAGTTTGGGTGGGTTTTATCACGCTGCAGCTTTTTGGATCGCTTTTCTGCGTTCTCTTTCGGATTTAGCTGGGGTTGGTCATTTCCTACTCTTCCCGGTAGGAGCCTCGGCCCGCGGTCCACATGGAATGTTCTCCCTTGTTTTACGCGATATCTTTGTGAGGGGTCCTCTGTACGCGGGAAAGCTCACAAACTATTCATAGTAAGATTCAATCGCGCCGTGATTTTGCTATTCGCTAAACCTCTTCGGTCATTTGTGGCCCCCCAGTAGCTTAACCCTTCCTCCCTTGGATCACATCCCCAGCGCACCGCTCAATCTTTTTTACCTCGCAGTCGATTATTGTACTACTTTTGTCTTATAAGGTCTCCCTCCCTGGCTGCCACGGCCCTTCGTTTGGACACGTCGGCACCTCCGAAAGTAATTCCTCTAAAAGTACATTACTCTTCGTCAGCGGACCTCGAAGTTGTTACCCTAAGTAGGGGTACTTTGCTTTACTCGCTGGGCTCTGTCTGATGTGTCGGTAAAAGGCCCCTCTTTCATTCCTCTTAACGCCTCTTGGATTCAGGCGTCCACATCACTAGATTCCACTTTTCCCTTCATAGCCGGTTGAGCTCCCAACCTAGAGACGTTCTACGTTTTTACGTCGGGTTATTTTCCTCTTTCTGAGTTGTCGGCT
>Ga0179593_1266238_pt1 | contig 13094 bp, 21 predicted proteins | sample CZODoug2_1_08_16_FD_185931 | JGI IMG/M metagenome (GOLD analysis project Ga0179593, IMG submission 185931) | Vadose zone soil fungal communities from Angelo Coast Range Reserve, California, USA - CZODoug2_1_08_16fungal (PacBio error correction) | ecosystem: Environmental > Terrestrial > Soil >... | reverse complement strand
TTCTCCAAACCTTTCCCCTGCACTGTGACAAAATCAACCTGTCGGAACCGTGCCCGGTCTTTTTCTTTTTTTTTTCTCTTACCCATGTTCGAAAAGCAACACCCCCCACAAAACCCCCCCCCACCCCCACCCACCAAACAAAACCCACCCCCACCACCCTCCTTTTCTTTCACCCAGCGGGATGACCTGGCTACACCCCCCCCTCCTTCTTCACTTCATGGAAGTTTCTCTTTTTTTTATTTTGGGAACAAAGAATTCTTGCTTTTCGATTGTGCCCCAATCAAATCCTCTTCTTCAGCTTTGGTGCTTTCTTTCTCATATGTGAAACCATGCGGATAAAAATCTTCTTCCATCCCAAGAGTTCATCGATTTTTTTTAATATCTACTTTTTTTCACTTGACTCTATTTTCTCTTTCGAGATGAGCTTCTTGGTGTATTTTTAAATGTCCCCCCCAAACCACCCCCCCCCCCCCCCCCCCCCCCCCACCCCCCCCCCCCTTTTTCTTTCTCCCGCAGAAGAATTAGCTATTGACACCTCTACATTGCTCTTTGGATTCTCCTGCGCCCGACATGTGAATCGGCAAATTGTTCCTTCTTTTCTCTTCCTCTCGGAATGCTTTGCGAATTTTTAACTACCCGTACCAGGTTTTGACCTTTGGAAACCTGAGTTCTCCACTTTCGTATCTTCCTCGTTTATTAGATAAGTCAACGTTTGCTCTCCTATGCTGCACAGAAATTTTTTTCCTGTGTCTTTTTCCCAACTTAGTGTCTGAACTTTGCGTCCCCCCTCTTTTTCCCGTCGGGTCCCCCAAGTGACCGCTTTTTTTGACCCTCTTTTATTGTATTTGTAATCCTACTTTTTCTCTTATTTCCGACAAAGGGTTTTTGTTCCCTTCTTCAATTTGTCATTTTTTGTGGTCTTGTTTTTTTTTCTGTACATACCCCCGTCAATTCCTCCCTGGTTTCCCCGTGAATCTTAACGGGTTTGTTGTTGATTTTTGCACTCAGAGAGTTGACCTTGCCTCGGTTTCGTTACTTCGTTGTTAAGTATCTTTTCTCAACCCCCTGTTTTTACTTTGGCGTCCAGGCCGATGGCCTGTTTCCTCTCCACAGCGTTTTTCGGAAACCCTTCTTCTTTCAGTTGGCTTTATTTCCTTCCTTGTAACAGTTTCCTTTTTCGACTTCTTTTCCCCGTCTTGGCCCTTCTCTTTTGCGAGAGGCAGTTGCTTTCCGCCGGTATTTTTGCCCTTTTTCTTGTCTTGTCATTGAAATTTGTTTCTGCCAGCAACTCTTCGTCTTTTTGTGATTTCCCCACTTTTCCCCCCCCCCCACAAACCAAGGTATCTTTTTTTCTTCTTTCACTTCCTTTTAGCTAATTTAAGCGGACACAGTTTTTCCGCCGCCCCTTCTCCCCTACCTTAGAGTTCATGAATCTCCGTTTTTGACCTTCCTTTTTTTTCCCTATGTTCCCTTCTTTTTTTGAATCTCTCTTAATGCTTCCCTTCCGCTTTTTCCTTCTTCCGGATCTTTGCCGCCTTCCTCCTCTGAAACCCGGGACTTTTTCCCTCTTGCGACACCCTCATTCGTCAGCTTTCTCCCTACTTATTCTTCTTAAAGATTAAGTCATCCTAAGAGTCGTTCCCGCCCGTTCCTACCTCCTTTTCCTCCTTTCTTGTCCGAAATTCTCGTGATCCTTTTTTTGTCCCCCTTTCTCCCCCCTAATTCTAGGACGAGATCGGCTTGTATATAGACCCAACTTTCGTTTCCCCCTTTACTGTTTTTTTTTAAGATCTAGTATTTCATTACATGATGAAAATTCTTCGCTGACACTCCATTTTCTTTTTTCTTCTTGCCCAAATTCCCAGCCCCTGTGCCTTTTTCTTTCAACGCAATTCTATTTACTCCTCCTTCTGTGTTGATATGATCGCGGCTATTTTACCTTTCTCTTCCCCCTCCCCCCACTGACGTTTTTTCTTTTCCTCAACTACTTCTTTCCTGCTCGTTAAGCATCAACTGGGATATGGTTCCTATCTTCTCCTCCTTTCTTTCTCCAATTTCCTAACATTTCCCCAAGTCCCACGGTTCGTGGTCTTTTCTGCCCTTTTCTTTTACTTTCACCCGAACATATTTGCCGTTTCGGCACTTTTCGCGCTGATGATCCCTTTCTACTCTCTCTGGTCCTTCCCTGAATGTCCGAATTCTAACAACCTTTCCTGCCTTTCTTCCCTTTCCCCTGTTGCGGAAGCTTGACGAATTCCTCTTTTCTAAACGATCTTGGTCATTGGATCATGGTTGCTATCTCGGAAAAGTAAGTCTCCTTCAGTTGGAGTCTTCGTTGCTCCTCTTTTCCTCGCCACCACCTGAAGAGTTTCCCTTCGCTCGATACTGATGCCATCCCCACCTGTTGTTCATACCCCCGGCTCCAAGAGGAACTTGCCCCACCTTCTTATCACATTTAGTCCATCCTTTATGGCTTTTCTATCTTCTGCTCGACCCCCGAGGGCTTGTCGATTGACATATCCTTCCCGTATCCATTGCCAGTTGATTACGTATTGTAAAATCGAAAACTATTTTTTTAGACAGATCCAGACTTATTTTCCTTCTTGGATACTTTTTCAAAAGGCCTGTCTTCTCCCCTTCCCTAATCCGGAAGGCGAAAATTCGCGAATGGAAAGATCAGCCCTCCCCTGTCAGTTAGAGTTCAGAAAGTTGCCCCCACGTTTGTAGAGCCTTCCTTTTAATTCAACAAGGGCAGGATCCCCCTTCCCCCAACGTCTCCCCTTCCAGGGAGCGACCTTTTTAGGCCCTCCTTTTCAAATCACCGAGGAAGAGCTGTGTGGGTACAAATCTGCGTATGTTTTGTCTGCCTCCTCAAATGATTTCTCGCTTTCTCCCGTTGTGTAAATCCGCGCCCGGGTAATCATCGATGATATATTTCTCTACATCCTCGCCTTGAGTTGAAATAAATAGCATTCCGTTGTTCCCCCTGGCGACCCTATCCCTTTGCCGTTTCGCTTTCGTTCTAAATTCCCCCTCCTTGAAGTTGAGACACGAAAATTTTTTTCTGATGGTCTTCTGAATCAGTGAGGCAGTAGAGAAGATTCTAGAGAAGATCTAATCGTTTATGATCGCTCTAGTTTACCCTTTTCCCCTTTTACTTTTTTTGTACAATGAGTACCACCGTCCCTCTTTCCTCACCCTTCAGGCAGACATTTCTTTCATGTCGTCTTCCTCAGTCTCCTCAAAATCGAGTATTTTTCTTTGTCTCTGCTTGTTTTTTCTTGCTTCCCAAGCCCCCAAGCTGTTTATCGTAAGCACCTTATTTTTAAGTCACTCGGGCACGCACGTTGTTGACAGTCTTGCATGAAGATTTTGTCCCTGCCTACCTGATTATAAGTTTGTTTTTCAAATTGCTTTTCTCCCTCTTCTTTGGACATCGTCCGATTTCTGCTCTTTTCCAAGACGTCGGTAAGCTCTCTCGGTCTCACCGTTTCTCCACCTCTCTCTAGCCCCCTACTAGTAAATTTTTGGTTCATGCACATGATCCTCCAGCGCTTGTGCTTTTCTATTTCGTTGTTTGTTGTCAGTGGGACTTGATTTTGGGCCGAGGTAAAACCCTGAGCCGGTCGTCGCTTTCTTTCTTGGCAGGGCTCTCTTCTCTTCGGCCTTTTCTATTTTTGTGTTGTTGATTTTGTCTATTCCAGCCTTTCTCCCCGCACGAGGGAACAAATTATCGTGCGCCTTTTCTTTTACCCGGCAACTATTCCCCCAACCGCAATGCAGTCTTCCCTTTTCTCCTTCAAAAATCATTTTCCCAACAGTTCTAAGTTTATGTCCTTCCTTCTCTTTTTCTCTTCCTCTTAGTCCCCCTTAATTTGACACACAGACTCTTTGTTTTTTTCAACCCGTTTCAGCTTCGATCGATGCCGGCTGTTTTGAGTGTCTTCTTTCCTTTTGGCCGTCTCTTTTCGCATTTTTTCTCCAACAGCCTGGAGAGTACTTAAATTATTCAACTTCTTCTACGTCGTTATAGATGCCAGCGCTGGCATAGCATCCCGGGGGCCAAGGAGACTCTTGAAATCTTCTCGCTGCTCTTTTTGTTTGAGTTAATTCCTTTGACCCTGTAGAGCCCCCCACTCCCCCGTAGCCTCCCCATCTTTCCAGACCGCTAGGACCTGCCTCGTTTTCTTTTTGCTTTTGAGCCCGCCCCTTTATTCTAGGAAATTGCGACTTTTTTTGTAGTTTTCTCTTCGTCCCTTTGCTTTTGACCCTCCCCCTCCGAATCTCGGGCTCCCCTCCTTTGCCAAACGGTTTTAGACTCGTCCAATGAAAACGTTTTCTCGCCCTCCAATCGTTTGGGTTCTCTCTCCCCAAGTAACCTTTCCGGCTCTCTTCAAAATGCGGCAATTCAATAGTTGGTTGCTTTTCCACCGCGGGAAAGTTGTCACACTTGAGCAAAGCATGTTCCTCTTTTTTTTTTCAACCCTTTACCGCCTCATTTTTCCTCCCCTAATCTTAGTGGATGTCTTTTTTCATTATATTCTTTGCGGCTTTAATTGTGTTAATTTCCATCTCAAATTTGTTCTTCCTATACCCCGTCCCCCCTTCCTTTGACCAAATTTCCTCCGGTTCTGGTTACCGAAAGCGCGACCGGGACTTGTCCGGTTTTTTTATGCCCGGTCCATACAACCTTTCATGTTTGCGTCTGCCACTTTCCAACCTCTTATGTTCTCACCCCTCCTTGAGGTTTTTCCCACCACTTCATTTGGTTCCCCCCGTCTTTCGCATTACTTTCTTGACCATGTCTTTTATTTGGCTCCCCCAGTTCTTTTTCCATTTCTTTTCTCCTTTTTCCTTCCTTTTTGCGTTGGATCTCTTACCCTTCTTCCCCCTGGTCATTTTCGTGCACGCCGCTTCCTTTCTAAATGGTCGCATTTTCCCCCACCCGCGCTCAATACCTTTGCTTTCCTTGCTATTTTTCCCGTCTGTTTACCTACAATCGTTCCGATTCTTTCGTGTTTTGTTTCTTTTTCGTTCCCTCCTCTCTTCTTTCCAGAAAAACGGCTTCTTTCCTTTTACTTTTGTTTATTTCTGCCCCACCCCCGGTGTCACCCTCTTGCAGATGGCGTCCGCTTTCCCCCCCCCAATTTTTGGATGTCCCCCCCAGCCATGATTCGTCCTCCTTTTCTTGTCCCCCCCCCGTACATTTGTGGGGAGTGCAGGCCATTTTTTCTGCGAAACGAACGTGCTACTTTTCCCAACGGATTCGTTTTCCGACTGCCTTCAAGAATTCCAGCCGTGCTACAGACTAGCCGCGGTCCCCTTTCCATTTTCTACCTTTCCGTGGCGGAGTTTATGACCGATTACCTATTTGTGCCCGTTAAGATTTAATGCAGTTTTTGGCCCTTTTATATGTTTCCACCCCCCCCATTCATCCCCCTTCGCGGTCTCTTTTAGCCCCATGGAATTCCTAGTCAGGTACGTTTTTCCTCCTTTTCTTGTCCAAAAATTTTTTTCCCTAATTTTACCGTTAATTTGCTGTTGTTAGTCCTTTCTCGATGGCTTTTCCGATGCTTCTTTGAATCGAGTTGATCCCCTTTTGCCCCCATATTCACTTTTCTCCCCTCTACAAGGATGTGATGGTTCTTTCCCCCTCCCAAAATAGGGATCTCATATCTGTGCTCTTTTTTGTTTCCGAGATTATCGGACTGTTGGACTACCAATTCCTCCCTGTTCTGCTGCGTCCCCCCTTAGAGTATGTTTTACCTTCTTTGTAGCACCCCTCGTACCTGGTTAATCACCTTGGTCATCCTTATCTCACACGCCCGCTTCCCCCGGAACCCTTCTTCTGTCCCTTTTTGAACATTTGGTGCTGATCGATACACCCTCCACTGCTCTTCCTTCAAGGTGTTTCTCATGAGTTGACCGCGCGGATGGTACTGGATGACTCCCTGTACTACCCATTTAATTTTTCCCCCAAACTCCGTTCCTTTCCACTTAACCCTTTTTAATCGTATAAACGTCCTCTTTTCTGCTGAGGGGCTTCCTTTTCGAATTTAATAAATCATGTTGTGGGGGGTTGCGTTTTTTTTTTGCAAATACCCTCTATTCTTCCCCCCTCTGCTTCTCGGTTGCGTCAGATAGTCTTTTTTCCTTTTCCTTAGAGATGACGTCTCTTTTTATCTTTACTAGACAAACCATACTGGTGGTTAAGATCCAGGGCAGAGATTCTCTCTTCTTCCCAACTTTTTGTTAATCTTCCCTCAATCCCGGCAAAACTTTTTTCCCCCTTTGCTTCATCCCCCCCCTATATGTACATTTCCTCTTTTTGTTCTTCTTGCGTTTTTTTTTCTTACCTATCGAAGCTCCCATAACCACTCTTTATTCCTTTTCTTCCCTCAATGCCCTTATTCTAGTCCGCGCAAAGCATTTCTGCTACGTAGTTTAATGCGACTCACCTTCCCTTTTTTAGACTATGAATTTTCTTTTCTTTTTCCCCCTTTGGAAGACTTTCTTTTCTTCCAAATTTATGGCTTTCCGGAAAGACTGTTCTCCTTCCTGTCGCAACTTAGAGACATGTTGAGCCCAGGCTACTTCCTTCCTTTTTTTTCCAAGTGCTTTCCCTGAAAGGGAGTCCCCCCAACTTGGGACAGTACACCGCATACGCTTCTCTCCTTCCTTTTCTTTTAAGTTCTTCCTCCCCGTCAACAAAGCCCCTTTATACGGAGTTTTCACTAACACCTTTTTTTCCTGCCTTCGTCTCGTTTTTCAACCCATTTCTTCTGCCGTTTTTACTATCTCTTTTCTTTGGACCTTTTTTTTTTTTTAGTTAAGGCATACCCCCCCCCCCTCTTTCCTGATGAATACCCGTTTGGAGGAAAATACTCTCCGGTCCTGATGACCACATTACAGCAAAGTCCCCATTTTTTCACTCATTTCTCTTCCTACGGGACACTGCCTCTTTCCTTTCCCACTTTTCCCTCCTCTTTGAACTTCACCAAGTGCCCTTGGTTTCTTTTTTTCGTTTATCACGGACCAGTTTTGCCTTTAAGAACACTCGGATTTTCTCCTTCGCTCCAGGAAGAATCATTATATTCCTCGTCTTTTCAAGCGAGTAGATCAGTTTCACCTCCTCGTGACGGGGGGATTTGTCGTTGAAATGGCCCCATGACTTTCTCTCTACGATTAACCTTATGAGAAATTGCAATGCATCTTCCTGGTCGTTGCCAGCTCAGCCCAAATATTCTTTTAGAGTATGGTACGAGGCTTTGGTCTTAGAGAAACCCCCTCCCTCCCCTCTCAGACTAACTCCCTCTCCTTTCCCCGAGTCCCGCAAGAGGTCCCTTTGTCCTGTGCTCTCCAGTCAGAGAGCATACTCTCCTTCCCGACGATTTTTCCCATTCCTGAATAGCATTCTTTCTTGGTCAAATGCCGCTCTCCTCCCCCAGGCGGCAGTACGATCTTGCTGCTTCCCCCATAAAGTCAGGTTACCTCCTCTCTTTTGTTCCCCTTCTTTGCCCGCGGCAGACAAGCGACCGTCTATTGCATAGCCCTAGACCTTTTTTAGCCTGTCCTTTTCTGTTCTTTTTTCTGAGATTGTCTCTTCAGTTGGGAGTTTCTTTTTTCCTTGATTTGTTAAAAACGAGCCAAGTCTGACCGTTTTTTTTTTCCTTGAATTCCTTTTGGTTTGCTGCTGGCCTCTTTCTTTTTTTGATCTCTCTTTTCATCTCTTTTGTGTTCCTCGTCAATTTCTAGTGATAACCCTTCTTTTCCTTCCCTTTTCTCTGCGGCGGGGCTTTTTCCCCTCGTTTCCTTCCCTTGACAATAACAAAGCCATACGGCAGACTTCTTTGATTCCTTACGCCCCTTGGCTTACACCCCACCAGTCCAGCTATGTGCACTTCCCTCTTCTTCTCCCTTTTTTATTTTTACCCCCTCTCTGCGCTGAAGATATTGGGTAACCCCTCACCCTCTTCCTCCATGTCCAGCCTGTGGAGAGCGAGGATTTTTTTTCCCGCGTAAACATCTGTTCGAGGCAGACATTAAACGTGCGTCCTTTCTCTCCAGCAACTCTCCCCGATGACCAGCGCTTTTCCTTTCCTCCTTTCTGCCTTTCTGATAGAGTTATCATGCTGCTTTTGGTCTAGCTTGGTCGTTTTTGCCCCGCTGAAAGATTTTTTATTTTTTCCTGATGCCGACGGTCTTCCCTTCCTTTCAGACTCGTTTTTGTCCCTGAAGCTGCGTTAACGTTTCCTCCTGCTCGCCAATTCCCCTTTTCATTTCGCATAGGCCGGCTTTTTTTCCACGACAAGCCCGTACCCCTCTTCCCCCGGGATTAAACTCCTGATTGTCTGTGTCGCTCCTTGTGCTGACATTAGATCAGCGTTCCTCTTCGTCCATCCCCTTGCTGAAACCATGTTTTTTTTTGCCACCTTGTCTCAAGTTTTCCCTGGATTGTTCGGTATGGTGCCAAAAACTTTTCCTTTATTTTGTGCTCCATCTTTTTTTTTTTCCTCCCAGATGACTTCTTTCTTTCGCCCAGGGGGAATGCTGGATAGGGTAGCTTTTCCCAACCCCTTCATCCCGTCCTCAACGTTTATACACCACTGGCCTTCCCCCTTTATTTTCCTCCCTACCGACAGGTCCTTTCCCTTTTCGTTAGCAACTTTTTCTTTTTTTTTCTTCTATCCCTTTTTGTGTGACTTGGGTCTCTTCGTTTCGCGGCCATGTAGACAGGCTTCCTTTTTTCTTATCCCTCCCTTTTACTACTTGGCGTCGAACTTTCCCTTCTAATGGATAAACTTTTTTTGCTTCCTTTTTTTTCGCAGTCTTGCAGTACTCCTTCCGTTGGACCCTCCGCCGCCTGTTCCTTTTCTTGCCGATTGCTTCTCGCGTCCGGCATGACCCCTTTTTGCCCCCGTTCCGTCCCTTTTCTTCTTCCTTTCTTTTCGAGAAATTTGGTCTCATTTTTTCGGGAATCTCAGATCTCCTTTTTAAGCTGAACAAGCCACGGCAGCCCGATCCCTTCGATCTTGACTTCTTTTTCCCGGTTTCCAATTGTGAAGTTGCCGATGTCCCCCCTTGTCATCTGAGGCAAGTGTCTCACTAGATGGGACTTTTTACCGGCGTCAAGTGTGTTTTCCTGAGGATATTCACTAAGTTCTTTTCAAGTCTTCCTTTTTTCTCACACTACCTCCTAGTTCCCCTGAAAGAGTTTCTTCCCCTTTCTCTCCTTTTTTTTTTTGTTGTTTTTTTTGGTTTCAGCCCTCCGTTTTCTTTTCCTGTTCTTTTCCAGGTGAGTTCTCCATTCGTGCCTTTTGGCCTGCTTTTCCTACAAGTACCTAAGTCTTATTTGTTTAGCCCTGGAATTCGAGGCCGCTCGGTTATCGTTGTTACCAAAGTTCCTCCCTTTATGTCTTTTCCCTGTCTGGTTCTTCTTTTTATTTAGAAGGATGATCCCTTTCTTCTTTCCCTGAGCTTTTTTTAAGACTCGTGCCAAACATTTGGGATCAGATCCCTTCCCTTGACTGGTACTTTATTCCGTCTTTTTCATTCTCTCTCCGTTTTGTTTTTTTTTTCTGCTATTTTTGCGGTTTTTGAACCAGAACCATCCTTTTTCTTGGCGTCTTATCTATGTTTGGACAACTTTCTCCCTTTCTCACCTGATGATTGCTTTTCCCTCATCAACTTTATTCTTGTTTATCACTGGTCCCTCCCCCTCGGCCCAAGGAAACTTTTTTAGTTTCTTTAAGTTGGTTCGATTTACCAGCCCTTCGGCCTCTGTCCCCCCCTTTTTGCCCCTAGTACCTGCTGTCTTTTAGCAGCTCGCTAATTCCTTTCCCCTGCTTCTCTTGATAACTCCCCTTCCCTTTTCATCGTAATACCCGACTCTTCTGCGTCGTTCTTTTCCTATCTATCCCTTTTATCAGATTTTTTTTTCGTCCCTCGGGCATTCTTTTTCTTTCTTAAGTTTTTTGTCCTGCCGCTTGGCTGCCATTCTTGGCGCGATGCCTTCACAACATTCAGTGGAAGATTCATCCTAGATCTCTTTTTTCTGATTCCTTTGGTTGGTCTCGGCTCAAGAGGGCACCTTTCCTTTCCAACTCTCCTTCAGGAATATTCCTTTCTATTATTTTTTTCTTATTCCCATTTGATCCCGACCTTCTGGACCTCTTTTTGTTATCAAGGTTTAATTTCTCCTAGAGAGCCCCTGCTGTGTTTTTCCCCCCCCCCCCTTGACAATTTCCTTTTATTTTTTCTTTTCGCCGCAGCTCGTCAATAACCTGACCCAGCGTTTCTCTTTGGATCTTCAAACCACGGATGTAATTATTCCTTTCCCCGCCTTTTCTTTTTTTCTTGACCCTCGCGAATTTTTTCCTTATACGGCCTTTTCTCCCCCTCCAAACGTGCCTTTCCCCTTGTTTCCCCCACAAATGCATTGTTTTCACCTCTGTGGCTCTCACCTTCCCTTTTGCGAAGTTCACTTTCTTCTCCCCCGTCCCCACCCCCGTTTCCTCTTTCGTGAGAAATTTCCTTTTCGCCCTTTCACTTTCGACTTCGTTTATTCCCATTGGGAAGATTTTCTCGTGTCATCACGTTGCGCGTTTCTTTATTTTTTTTTATGTCATGGCCTACAAAATTCTTTTTTTCTCTTCCCCCCCCCCCTTTTTCCTTGCAATACGGACTAGGGTACTTTCTACCAATCCTTCCACCCCAGCTTCTTTTCGCACCAAGGTTCCATTTCGTGCACATCCCCTGCGACATCTCCTTTTGCGCAATTGGGAAAACCTCCATCGATTTGACCGGCCCCCCCCCCCCTTTTTGGCATATTTTCGTCCCTCCATTTTTGTCTTTTTACCCTTTTAGGCGATAGAACCCGATGGAACTTCTCGTATTTCCAGGAACAACCGCTTTCCTACTCACTTTTGGTCTATTTTTCCCCTCATCTACTTGGGGCATTTTTGTACCATGCGCCAACGCATTCAGATTCCCGAGACGGCAAAAATCCCTGCGCAATTTAGGCATAGGCCCTAGTGACGCTCCGCAACAACTCTTTCCTTCTTTTACCGCGAGTCTTCGTTATTTCCTTTGTCTTTTCCCAAGCGCACCGCACACCGATCGCGGCTTCAGCGTGATACCGCTTTGCCCTCCTTTAGTTCTTTAGATGAATGTCTGTCCCTCTCTGGGCCTTGATCTTTTTTTTCGCTCTCCCGAAGTTTTGATCCCGTCTTTTTACCCTTTTCTTTACAACTTTTCCTCACAGTGCGGAAGAGTCTATCCTTTTTCGATCGGCAGCGCACGTTCTTTTTTTTCCCCATTCCACCTCCCCTTCTAACAGCCGAACTTTTCTTGACATAGAACCCTTTGTCTCCCCTTACTTGCTCTGTAATCCATCGTTTGGTCCTTCCCTCTTTTTTCTGCAGTGGGATCTCTCGTTTTCTTTTTACAAGAAAACGAGCCCACGTCCTCTTTTTACCGTCTGTCATTTTGGTAGTTCAGTGTGTTTTCTTTTCTCCCTTCTTTTCACCTCCCAGTTTTTGTTGTTTTAGAGTCCTCTCGCAACTCCCTTTCCCCCCCTTCCAAGAGGGGACCAACTCAACCTTTCTGAACGTCCCTTCCTTTGGCTATGTTTTCCCCTTTTTCCCACAGTTTTTCTCCCTTTCCCCCAATTACACAACTGCCATCGGCCGCCTCCTTTTTCTTTTCACCACCCTTTCTTTTTGCAAACAAAAAGTTTCTACGTTCTTTTCCCCCCTACCCGGTCGCTTTTGCAGAGTTGTACCCATTTTTCACCCTTTCTTCCCTCCTTTGTCCAAAATTCCCTACGTATTGCCGCATGTTTTGCCCTTTCTTTTTCTTTTTATTTACTTTCCCCATAAGGAGAGTCATGGAATTCCCTTTCCCGGCCGATCTCCTCCAGCACAGTGTCATGATGCCTTTCTCTTTATAACCTCCTTTCCGTTCGGTCCCTTTTCTTTCATCCGCTTACCGACTCTTGCTTCTTTTTTGAGAGTTTGACAAATGCCGGGATTTGAGCCCATCCGCATAATCTCTATCTGAAATAGTATAAATCCTTTTTTTTTTTCTTTTGGCTACTACTGGATGACTTCACGTCCTCTCCTTTCCCTTTGGTCCTCCCCTTCGAGGAAGCGTTGGCGCTTTTCCCTCAATCCCTTCAAGCGTCGGGATGTAAATTACCGAGTTTTTTGCCCCCCGGTCAGCCGCTTCTTTTTTTGCCTCGAGAATTTCGCGTGTTCTGTAGGCCCTCATGCAGTTCTTTTTCCCTCCAATTCGTTCTGCCCCTCCCTTTCTTTTCCCCTTGGTGGCTTTTCCCTCCTCGTCTTTTTGCTCCCCCCCCTGGTCCGATTATTTGAAAAACCGTGACCGTTCTTACCGTTGAAACGTTTTGCTCGTCGCTGTCCTTCCCTCTCTCCCCGTTTCTTCTTTTTCCAAAGGGGAATGCGGCTACTGAACTTTTTCGCCAGGCCCCTCCCACGTCCCCCTCTTTCCAACCCTTTTCTACCCCAAACGCGCCCTTCCGCGGGAGTTTTTCTACCCCTCCTCTTAGGAACATTTGCTTTTGTCCGGTCCGATCTTTATCAAAACTGTTTGGTGTTTTTCCCTCACTTATCCTTCGCCAAAATCGGCCATGTTTCTCACCTCCGGCGTGACAAAATTATTTGGGAACGATTTTTTTTTTTTTCGAAATGTCTCTTTACACCAGTTCGCGTAATTTAGTCTCCGCTTCTTAGGACTCTGCTTCTTCCTTCTTCCGAAGCAGTGGTCCCACTGTCTTCTTCCGCAGGGTTCATGTTCGTCCTCTCTAAGCTTCCCTTGGCATTTTGATTGTTCCTTGTAAACGTCCCCTACCAATGCCTTTGCTTAGGTTCTCACGCTTTTCTAAGTTTTTCTTTATTAAAATCGTCCGAGGTCTCCCTTTTTTTTGTTAGGGTTCTTTTTCCCTTTCTAAGCGAAAGACCCTTCCTTCCGCCGACACATCCTTATCTTTTTCCTGAGTGATTTCATAGCCTCGTTTCAGTTTGACGCGGTCGTTTCCCCCCCCCCCGTTGGTGGCACGCCTTTCATGCATCGAG